>VFQR01002964.1_pt1 | contig 10070 bp, 7 predicted proteins | sample 3512321 | NCBI WGS metagenome assembly VFQR01 (sample SAMN10412374, study PRJNA504923) | tailings metagenome | isolation source: Relicate 3 Philex TSF1 revegetated site | place: Philippines: Tuba, Benguet | collected 2017-08-29
CAATTGTTGGCATTGAACCTCTAGCATCCAGCGGCATTACGATTAATAACTTGGCGGTGTCTTTTGGCGCTGTTGCCGGTGGGATTACAGCTGGAGTCTACACAGCCTATTTGATGGTATTTAATGGTTTATTAATTGGTGCCGTTGCCACTTTAGTTGGTCAAAATAATTTAGCTTATCCTTTTTGGGCATTTGTATTTCCGCATGGTTCCTTAGAATTGCCGGCGATATTTTTTGCTGGAGGGGCGGGATTTTTATTAGCCAGAGCAATTTTATTTCCTGGTAAATATCGCCGAGGAGATGCACTGAAATTTTATGGTAATCAAGCAGTGAAGTTAGTATTTGGGATTGTACCAATGTTAATTATTGCAGGTGCGATCGAAGGCTTTTTTTCGCCTAATCCTAGCGTACCTGACCCAATTAAATATCTTGCAGGAATGGGATTATTTATACTTTTGGTGATGTATTGTAGCCGTAAGAAAACAGGAATAAATATTCAATCAAAATAAGTCATAATTTTGGTAAAATGGAATGAGAATCAAGCCCTTTGCTTAATAAGAAAAATGGCAGAATTAACTATTCAAATACCGGATGATTTGGCTCAACGTTTAGAACCTCTGCAAAATCGGTTACCCGAATTACTTCGGCGACTACTGGATATTGATAACATCCAAACAAATGCTCAGCCAAAAGTTCAAACAGAAACTATAGATATTCCGGCAGTTTATCAAGAAGTTATTGATTTTTTAATTAAACGTCCAACGCCAGAAGAAATTCTTGCTTTTAAAGTCTCGCCACAAGCCCAAATGCAGCTACAAGCATTAATAGAAAAAAACCGTTCTACAGCACTCACTCCAATGGAGTTGGCAGAATTAGATGTTTACGAGCAATTAGAATATATGATGGTTTTACTCAAAGCACGAGCTTTAAAAAGCGATCGCCTAACATCAGTAAATCGGTTAATCACCAATAGCTAGTTCGGAAAATCTCTTATCCATTAAGAATCCCTACAAGGATTTTTACAAGCAGCGATAAATCTTCTGGAACCTGATAGCGTTTTTGGTCTTGACTCACCTGACGGCTTCCACGATGATAAACTCCAAAACGCCAGTCTTCACCAGTCGTAACTGCTCCATATAAAAGTTCAGATGTGGATTTAGTCCATTGATCGAGTGCAATTAATTCAATAGCAAGTTGAGTAAATCCTCTAACTAGATCTGATTGTTTCGCTTCAATAACCAATAAATTTTGAGGCGCTCCAATATAATAGTCGAGAGTTCCTTTGAGATAGTCGTTAACGGCAATAAAATATTCTATATTGAGTTGCTGATTAGTTAAATCGCAGACCTCAAACAAAATCGGGCTAATTAAAGCTTCACGTCTAGCAGTTTCATTAACTAAATCGATATGAGATAAATTACGCTGAATCTGCTGCTGTAAAAACTGTAAATCGAAAACTTGTGAAGATTCAGGTAGAGTTAAATTTCTCTTTTCCAGAATACAATTTAATTCAGCTAAAATATCATCAATAATAAAGGGTAATTCAAAATATCGGCTGAAAGTATAAGATTCACCAGCTTTGAGAATGCGGCGGGAATTCATAAAACAGCTAAATCAAGTTGATTCTATTCTATACAAATTAGCTCAGGTGTTAGGGTAAATCGCCAGATGCTCTCAAGCCAGCGATAACCTGTTGACCCAGGTGATTTATCGCCACTGTAGAAATCGCTAGAATCAAATATCACATATTTTGGTTTGTTTCCTCAAATTATTCCTAAGTCTGGAGTACCTTGAGGCTACTTTTAGGCTTATGATTTGAAGACAATCGGACTTGCAGCCAAATCAAATGTTACGAATTCTCTTGATTGATGACAATCCGAACGATCGCCTCTTAGCAATTCGGCAATTGGAACGTGAGTTTTCTGACCTCCAAGTAGAAGAAGTTGGTACACCAGAAGACTTTGCTCAGGCATTGCAGAAGGGGCAATTTGAGTTGGTTGTCACCGATTATCAATTGCGCTGGAGTAATGGTATAGAGGTATTACACACAATTAAAGCTAGTTATCCTAACTGCCCAGTGATTATGTTCACCAACAGCGGCACCCAGGAAATTGCTGTGGAGGCAATGAAATCTGGATTGGATGACTATGTAATCAAATCTCCTCAGCATCAGGTACGCTTAACAGTAGCAGTGCGAACGGCACTAGAACGCGCCCAAACTCGCCAAAAAGCCGCAAATTTAGAAATTCGGTTTCAAACTCTGCTCAACCGCCTCAATGTTGGCATTTATCGGGCAACTTTCGATGGTTCTTTACTCGAATGCAACCCAGCATTCTTGCGTTTGATTGGGTTAGGAACCTTACCCCAACAGCAAGCCAGTCGGTTCATTGAGCTTTATTTTCAGCCAGAAGATTATGCTCAGCTAATTAATCAGCTGCGAGAAAATGGTGAAGTGCGCGATCGCGAAATTCAATTGCGACGAGCTGATGGTAGTTTGATTTGGGTGCGTGTCAGTAAAACCTTCACAAAAATTGATGGTAACGGTATTATAGATGGCTTGGTAGAAGATATTAGCGATCGCAAACGAGTAGAATTAGAACGCGAGCAACTACTCATCAGCGAACAAGCCGCCCGCATGGAAGCTGAAGCTGAAAAGCAAAATTACAGTTTATTGTCCGAAGCTAGCCGATTGCTAGTATCTTCCCTCGATTACCGCACGACTTTAGGAAAATTAGCCAACTTGGTAATTCCTACTTTAGCTGATTGCTGTTTGATTGATATTGTTGAAACTAATTTGACAGTATTTGAAGAACCAGTGGTTGCAGCAACCACTCCAGAAAAAGAAGCACTAGCCCTCCTACTCAGACGATTTTATTCCACTTCCCAAGATGCTGATTTTGGTGTCAGAAAAGTTTTGCAAACAGGCGAACCAGAATTAGTTACTGATGCAACGGCGAATTCTTTTTTATTAGCAATCAACCAAGACGCAGAAACCAAAAGGTTGATGCGCCAGCTCGACATACAATCCTACATAATTGTGCCGCTAGTGACTCGTGATGCCTACGGCGGGATGCGCCTACACCAATTAGGTACAATTACTTTGATTACTACCCAAGGGAACCATCGCTACAGTACAGCTCATTTAAACATGGCTCAAGCCCTAGCTCTGCGGGCAGCTACAGCAATTGACAATGCCCGGCTTTATCAGCAAGCAATAGACGCAAATCGCATTAAAGATGAGTTTCTGGCTGTTCTGTCCCACGAAATTAGAACTCCCTTAAATCCCATTTTGGGTTGGGCCAAACTTCTGCGTACGAACAAGTTAGATCGAGAAAAAACTGCTTTAGCTCTGGAAACCATTGAACGTAATGCTAAGTTACAAACTAAACTGATTGAAGACTTGTTAGATATCTCCCGCATCTTGCGAGGTAAACTCAGTATCAACGTTTGCCCAGTTGATTTGGCAACCATTATTCGAGCCGCAATGGAAACAGTACGGCTATCAGCAGAAGCGAAATTAATTCAAATTTATTCTGCTCTCGATCCTGCCGTTGGTCAAGTGTTTGGAGATGCAGGGCGCTTACAACAAATTGTTTGGAATCTCCTCTCCAACGCCATTAAATTTACTCCTGAAGGCGGACAAGTTGAAATTTATTTAGAGCAAATTGATTTTCAGGTACAAATCAGAGTTAAAGACACAGGTAAAGGAATTAGCCCAGATTTTCTACCTTATGTATTTGAGACTTTCCGTCAAGCCGATAGTGCAACCACTAGGAAATTTGGCGGCTTGGGTTTGGGATTGGCAATTGTCCGTTATTTAGTAGAAATGCATGGTGGAACTGTCTTGGCAGAAAGTTTAGGAGAAGGTCACGGTGCAACCTTTATTGTCAGGTTGCCGATGATACTTACTGATTCAATTGACAGTAATAAAGAAAGCGATGGAATAGCTACTCATACTCCAACTTTTAATAATTTAAAAATCTTAGTTGTAGATGACGATCCTGATTCTCTAGAATTAATTAGCTTCGTACTCGAACATTCTGGAGCCACTGTCACCCCTGTATCATCCGCAATCGAAGTATTAGAAATACTACCAAAATTGCAACCAGATTTACTCGTCAGCGATATCGGAATGCCAGAAATGGATGGTTATATGCTGCTGAGACAAATTAGGTTAATGAGTCCAGAACAAGGAGGAGAAATTGTAGCGATCGCTCTTACAGCATATGCTGGAGAAGGCAACGAACAACAAGCGATGGAAGCGGGTTTTCAAGCCCATATTAGCAAGCCAATAGATCCAGTCCAATTAATTGAAACCATTGCAAACTTAGTGCAAGAATAACTCATAGTTACCAAAAATCCCTCTTGTTCTTGCCTGATATGCAAAAAAAATTTCCCAGTTGCGGTCAGAGGATTTCTATTGTTGGGACTACGGGTTCAGGGAAAACGACCTTAGCACGAAAAGTTGCTCAACACTTTCAAATTCCTCACATTGAATTAGACGCACTACACTGGGAACAGAATTGGATTCCTGCGGCAGATCAAGTTTTTCGAGAGCGAGTAACAGAGGCTTTGAGTGGCGATCGCTGGGTTGTAGACGGCAACTACAGTAAAGTTCGTGATATCATTTGGGATCAAGCCGACACAGTTATCTTTCTCGATTACTCTTTTTGGTTAGTTATGGGGCGACTGCTGCGGCGAACATGGCGGCGGTCTTGGCAACAGGAAGAACTTTGGAATGGTAATCGTGAAAATATCTCAACATCATTTTTTAGTCAGGATTCTATTATTTTGTGGATGTTGCGAACCTATGACAAAAACCGCACAAAATATCCCATCCTATTTCAGCAACCAGAATATTCCCATCTATCAGTCATACATTTAAAATCTCCCCAAATCACAGATGAATGGTTTAGTAAGTAGAACGATGTAAATAATTAAAGGTTTGTAGTAAGGACTTTAGTCCTTATTAGAGGACTAAAGTCCTTACTACGAACTATTTAGGCCAAGCTTTTTACCAAACAAGTCGCAGGTCGCAGGTCGCAGGTCGCAGGTAAAAAAGATAACTTTAGTTCTGGGTCTAAAGCCCAGTTTAAAAAAGGATACTGGTACGATACGCGTAGCGCGAGATACAAAGCGTCCTTGCTTCAATCCCAAGACTTCAGTCGTGGGTATTACTTGCGACAGCGAAAGAGCGACTTGCGACTTCTGAAATTACTTCACATAGTTTGGTTTTTTCAAATCGTTCTACTTAACTCCAAAAATTAAATTATCTAATTATTTTAAAAAAAAGGTTACAGGTTACAGGTTATAAGGAAGATAGAATAGCAGTATTTATTTCTTATTTTGCTATAGCAATTCTATCTGATTTGTGAAAATTCTCGGTGTCCAGATCCCCGACTTCTCAAAAAAGTCGGGGATCTAACTCTTCACGATTGATTTAGGATTGCTATAGTTCGGGATATGCACTGTAGCGCAACGGGGCGTAACCCATTCTCATATCATGTCCGCCTAATTATAGGTACTTTTAAAGCTGACAAATTGCTTTTAAAACTTCTAGCAACTGACTTGAACGCTCTCTTTCCATTAAATTTAATTCTGGTAACAGATAATAAATAGGCGGATTCCCTGGTTCGATATAGACAAACTGGTAACTTCTACCATTAGTCGTTAATCCCCAAACTAATTTTTGATTATCCAAATTTTTATAAGCGTAAGTGAGTAGCAGAGGTAAACCTGTTGATATATCAACTTGACTATTTTTAGATTCAATTAACAATACCCAAAAATATGTTTGAGGCTTTGTCTTATTAGCCTTGCTAACAGCTAAAATATCAAATCTCCCTTTAATTTTAATATCTTCATCTTCAACTTCAATATCACCAATATTTTCCTCTAAAACAATCTCGATGGGATAGCGATAAAAACCAGCTAACCTTAGTAAAGGCGCAACTGCAAGAAACTTTACCTGACCTTCAGAAATTTTACCTGTTGTCAGGTATCTATCAAAGTCATGTTGAATTTGTTTGAGTTCTTGTTGTTCTGCTTCGGTGATGGTTTCGAGAGACAAATAGTTAGAAAATGAATCACTGTACTGTCTTTGAAAGCCAAACAGACGATGAACTTCTTCTAAAGATAAATTACGAGCGCTGATAATTGTCATATATTTGTGCCTGAATCGGGTGCAACTTAATCCCAATTTCCTATATAAACCCTATTTTAACTCTTGCCTGATTACATGAAATATAAACAATTCGTAGGGTAGCATAGCTATGCCACCCTAGCGCCAGAAAAATTAAATCTAGACGCGCATCAGCTTACAAAGTAAATGGGTTGCGATTACGTTCTATCAGACGATCCCATTGCATAGTTAAAGTGCTTCCCATTTTTTGTTGTTGTTTTGCCCACACTGATAGTAAGTCTAGGCAAGAGTGATCTATATACGCCAAATCTTGTAAGTAAACATGCAATTCGCTTCCTGGAGGTACAAGTTCTAAAATGTTTGCCAATTTTGGTAATCTGACAAATGTTGCTGCACCTTGTAGATGAATATCTATTCGCTGATTATTGTCATGTTGAATAATTTGGATATTCAGCACAGACATTTTGTGAATTAGTACAATTCCTGTCAACAGAATTCCAATTAAAACACCTGTAATTAAGTCAGTAACAATAATCCCTATGAAAGTGGCAAAAAATATCACCAGCGGGAAACGTCCATATTTCTTTAACTGGCGAATATGTTCTATCTCGATTAGTTTGTAACCAGTAAAAACTAGAATTGCTGCCAAACTAGAGATAGGAATTATTTTCAGCAAAGCTGGGGCTGCAATTACTAAAATTAACAGCCATAGACCATGAAGCATTGTCGATAATCTAGTTTTAGCACCGGCTTCTACGTTTACAGAACTGCGGGCTATCACTCCTGTCATCGGCAAAGCACCGAAGAATCCGCATATAATGTTGCCAATTCCTTGGGCAGTTAATTCGCGATCGAAATCAGTTCTTGGCCCGGTATGCAGTCGATCTACTGCTACAGCTGAAAGCAAACTTTCTGTACTAGCAATGAAGGCAATGATCATCACATCTAGCAAAATTGGTGCTTGAATTAACCGTGGTAAGCTGGCAAGTGTTGGTAATTGAATTGCTTGGGTTAAATTTGCAGGTAAATTAACATATTGAATCGGTAATCTATACACCGTAGCAATAAAAGTAGCAATGACAACACCCACAAGCGCCCCCGGTATCAACTTCAAACTACTGGGTTTAAATCTTTCCCACAACAGAAGAATAATAATAGTTGTTACACCAATGAATGCTGCAATGTGATGAGCGCTACCATCAATTGGGAAGAAAGCTTTGTAAATAGTGTTAGGAATAGAAATTAAATTATCGATGCCGTGTATACGCGGTTTGTCGTCTAGCATGACATGAAATTGGGAAGCAAAAATTAATATCCCAATACCTGCAAGCATTCCATAAATCACAGCCGGTGACATGGCACGAAATAACTGGCCAAGTTTAAATATACCTGCAAGTAATTGAATTAAACCCGCTAACAACAGAATTGGCCCAATCATTTCAATGCCATATTGTTGAACTGTTTCTGCAACAATTACCGCCAGCCCAGCCGCAGGACCGCTGACAAGCAAAGGAGAACCGGAAACAGCACCAACAATAATTCCGCCTATTATACCTGTAACTAAGCCGCGAGATGGCGGAAGTCCCGAAGCGATCGCAATACCCATGCAAAGAGGGAGGGCGACAAGAAATACCACAAATGATGCTGGTACTTCACTCGTAAATGAGGATTTGTTGATGATTGCTTTCAAATTTCTCATTTGCTTCTCCTCCAATGAAAAGTTTTCAATTTTTGGCTGGCAAGCTAAACAGTTACAAAGCAGCAAAAACTAGCTTTGCATTGCATAGTTGAAACATATTGACCGTGCCAATTTTAGATTTTAAATTTTGGATTTTGGATTATTTATTTGGTACAAGCCCCGCCCGAAGTCAAGCGGAACAAATCTAAAATCGCAAATCTAAAATCCAAAATTGATTGACCGAGTTTCGTTTTAATTACAGTATGAGTGTATTGATATCTTTAGCCCTCAAATAGCAAACACGCAATCATCAAGTTAAATCCACTTAATCAATTATGGCTACCATTTACATTTATTCATGATTACAAACCCATGATAGCAATAGGGCTATCTGATAGATAATACATAACTTTTTCTATTGGATTTGCAGCAAAATGTAAAGTAAATCTACACAATAACTTAGATTCACGAAAAAAAAGGTATGATACATCATCCTCAAGTTTGATTTTCTCAAAAGCAACCGCACTGGCAGTAGTGTCACCCGCTACCAATTAAATACACACTTTCTAACCCCACTCCCAATATCTTCTGTGCAAGACGCTACGCAAACGCTAAATCGAAAAATGTGCTGATTAGTAGTATTTATTGGGTTATTGGGTAACAAATAATTTTTGGAAATCCCTTAGCGCTTGATGGGATTCATCCAAGCTTCCAATCGGCTAAATGCTTGGGAAGAAAGTAGCGTCAAACACAAATAAACCACTGCTACACCCGCGTAAATTTCAAATGCGCGATAGTTGTCAGCAACAATTAGCTGTCCTTTGCGGAATAATTCTTCAAAACCAATCACTGCAACTAAACTTGTATCTTTCAACAAACTGATAAACTCATTACCCAAAGGTGGAATCATCCGCCGGAAAGCTTGGGGAAAAATTACATAACTCATGGTTTGCACAGGACTTAAACCAAGCGATCGCGCTGCTTCACTTTGTCCTACTTCAATAGATTGAATGCCAGCGCGGACAACTTCTGCAATATAAGCGGCGCTATTCAAACTTAAAGCAATTACTCCAGCCACTAGGCGATCGAAAGTAAATGTCAAACCAAGTTCTTGCAAAATTGCAGGTAACCCAAAGTAAATCATAAAAATTTGTACTAGCAAAGGCGTTCCCCGGAAAAAATCAACATAAGCCCTCGCCACCCAACGCAAAGGTGCAATATGAGAAAGGCGAATAATTCCAATCAAAGAACCGCCAATTAAACCAAACACTACCGAAAGTACCGTCAATTGCAACGTTACCAAAACTCCCTGCAATAAAGCCGGAACAGCCTGTAAAATCACATTAATTGAAGTAAATATTCCCCGAACATCTGCACTACTTTGATTTTCAAACAGTGATGTAGCTGGTAATAATGGTGGTTCGGCTTTGAACCATTTTTGGTAAATTTGGGAATAAGTGCCATTTTTCAAAACCTTATCCAAAGCATCATTGATTAATGCCAAATTCGGCGAATTTTTCGCTGTAGCGATTCCATAAAATTCCTCCGTCAGCAATTGCTGTACAACTTTAATTCCCTTGAGATTGCCTGTATTGATAGCATATAAAGTTACAGGTGCATCATTAATTACCGCATCCACATTACCATTGGCTAATTCTTGTAAAGCTAAAGGTGCTGAATCAAAATTGCGAATTTGGACTCCAGGAATACTCTTAGCCTTAGCGGCACTAGTTGTGCCAATTTGTACTGCAACTTTTTTATTTTTGAGACTATCCAAGCCAGTAATATTTTGATTATCGGCGCGAATAGCGATCGCCAACCCCGCTTTAAAATAAGGACGGGAAAAAGAAATTGTCTTCGTCCTCTCCTCTGTAATCGTGATGGAACTAATGGCCGCATCTACCGTTTTGGCTTGGAGTGCTGAGATCATGCCATCAAAAGGCAGACTTTGAAAATTAATTTTAAAGTTAGCAGCAGTAGCGATTGTATTCATCAAATCAATAGAAAAACCTTGCAACTCGCCACCTTGTCCTTGAAACTCAAAAGGTGGAAACGCTGGTTCGGTAGCAACTCGCAGAGTTTTTCCCCCCTGAGGGTTCACAGCACAGCTAACCAATAACAAACAACTAAAACCGACAATCACACACCAACGCAGCCAACACCCAAAACTAAATCCAGCCATACTCTTTCATTTCTTCCTTCGCGCTCTTCGCGTTCTTTGCGGTTCGTTCCAAATATTACAATCAACTT
>VFQR01002965.1_pt1 | contig 10067 bp, 9 predicted proteins | sample 3512321 | NCBI WGS metagenome assembly VFQR01 (sample SAMN10412374, study PRJNA504923) | tailings metagenome | isolation source: Relicate 3 Philex TSF1 revegetated site | place: Philippines: Tuba, Benguet | collected 2017-08-29
AAAGTGGTGCAGCCGCCGAGCGGGTCGTCGGGCGTACCGTTGCCCCAGGTCTCCATCTCGTCGTGAGTGAAATGCGGAAGGATGACCGGGCGCGGGAAGAATTTGTGCGCCGGCATGTTGTTGGTGAGAGGGACGGTCAGATCGACAATGGTACGCGCCATGAGATGCACCCGAGGCTGTTTTTTCCGTTTGGCACGGAGCAACGGTGCGCGGCGGCGCGTGCGTATCGTACTATCGGAGCGGATTTTGCGCCGGGTTCAGTGCCGGCAACTCCGCCCGTTTGATTTCATTCGTTTCGCCGCTCGGCCGCTCCATGTCCGTGAGAAAATGGTGCCGTAGGCGGTCCGTAAAAACCAATATTGATTCCAACCTAAATTCATGCCGAAATTGTTATGAATTCCAGCGGTTTTGCCCGAGAAGCCGGCGAAATGCCCATATAATGGGTAAGTACCTAGCTGGTGTGAGGCGTCGATGAAGTTGCGGCAGCTGCAATATTTTGTGGAAGTCTCGGAACTCGAGAGCGTGACCAAGGCGGCCGAGCGGCTGCACATTGCGCAACCCGCCCTTAGCCGCCAGTTGCGGTCGCTCGAACAGGACATAGGAGTCCGCCTGTTCAACCGGGAAGGACGCGGCATCGTTCTCACCAATGCGGGCCTCGTGTTCCGCGACCGCGTGCGCTCCGTGCTGCGCGAGCTCGACCGCGCGCAGATCGAGGTGAAGGCGCTTTCGCGCCAGCCCGGCGGACGCATCGACGTGGGCCTGCCCTACTCCATCAGCCAGGCGCTGACGCGCGTGCTCGTCGACCGCCTGCATGACGAACTGCCGGGCGTCGCCATGCGCGTGATCGACGGCTGGAGCGGATTCATTATTGAGTGGCTGGTGCGCGGCCGCCTCGATCTCGGCGTAATCTACGATCACACCTTGAAGAGCGACGTGTTGAGGATCGAGCCGCTGGCCGAGGAGGAGCAGTTCCTCGTCTGCGGGCGCAAGGACCCGCTCTCGAACCGCGATGAGATCACGCTCTCCGAAGTCTCGCGCCTGCCGCTGGTCCTGCCGAGCCGTGAGCATGGACTGCGCGTTGCTGTCGAGAAATTCATGCAGATGATCGGCTGCGTGCCGACGATCCAGACGGAACTCGAATCGATCGTCGGCTTGAAACAGATGGCGCAGAAAGCGCAGGTCTACACCATACTGCCACGGGGAGAGATGGAAGCTGAGCTCGCCGCTGGCCTCCTGCACCGCATCCGCATCGTGGAGCCGACGGTCTACCGCAAGCTTTTCATCGCGCGATCCAATGAGCGGCCAAATACAGAACCTATGAAGGCTGTCCTGAAAATCATGAAAGGCGAGACTGAGAAACTCATCAAGGCTGGAAGTTGGGCCTCTAAATTTCTTGGATAAAAATGTTTCAGTGCGGAAAGTAGTACTTTGTAAACCGAAGACAGGGAGTTCAACCCTATCGTCTGGCGCCACTGACACCGAAAGATTTCGAGCGCAGAATAATTCTGCCTCTCAATTTTCGTTTGTGACTGGAGAATTATTCCAACTTTATCTGGTTCTGAACGATCACCTTGCGCCAGCGATCAAGCTCCGAGGCAATGTAATTCTTGAAATCCTCCTGGCTGCCGGTAGCGGATTCCATCCCTGCGACTTCGGCCATCCATTTCTGAATTTTCGGCTGACCCGCAGCCTTCATCAACTCTGCATGGAAGCGCTCGAGAATCGGCGCCGGAACACCGGCCGGCGCTACGACCCCAATAAAGGCCTGGGCAGAAAAATTTCTGAACCCCTGTTCGGCCAGAGTAGGTACGTCGGGCAAAAGCACTGACCGCTTGTCCCCGGTGTAGGCGAGCGCGCGCAGCTTTCCCGCGCGGATGTGTTCAAGCGTGAGCGTGGGTGAGCCGATATAGAGAGGCACATGGTTCGCCAGCACATCCTGTACGGCGGGTGGTCCGCCCCTGTACGGAACCGCGACCAGTTCGAACTCATGCGAGTTCTGCAACTGCACCATGGCGAGGTGCGAAAGACTGCCCGCGCCAATAATTGCGTAAGAGATCGACTTCGGCTTTTTCTTCGCCTCGGCAACAACATCTGCAAATGACTTATAGGGTTGCTGCGGATTGGCTACTATAAAGAACGGCAAGCGGCCCAACATCATCACGGGCTGCAAATCCTTCTGCACATCGAAGGTGGCCCCGGTCTGCAGCGTTGGATTCGTAACATGCGTATCGAACACTAACCCCCAAGTGTATCCATCCGCCGGCGATTTTACGACTTGCTGAGTGCCGATCATACCGCTGGCGCCGGATTTGTTTTCCACGACGATCTGCCAGCCTAGGGATTCACGCAAATACTCCGCCATGAGCCGCGCGGGCTGATCGACCGTGCCGCCAGCGGGGAACGGCACTACCCAAGTCATGGGCCGTGAAGGCCATGCCGGCTGTTGCGCGTGAAGTGGCGACAACAGAACCGTGCAAAGCAGGAGCATGAGGGAAAGTGGTCTTGTCACCAATCGCATTTCTTTCTCCCTCATTTTTTCTTCTGCAAACGTATTCAAAAAAAACTTTCCATACAAGCGATGCTCTGTGAGATCACAATGCAAATCAGTTGACACTTCATCGGGTCATTGGACGCGCGTAATTCTTGCCGCCGCAGGTGCACTGCCATTTGCTAAAATTGGTACGTCGTCTAGAGATGATGTTGAAATCAGCCAGTATGGTAGGAGCATGAGCGGCAATCGGAAGCTTGAAGGAATCTGGGCCGCGGTCCACACGCCGTTTCGCGACGATTTCTCGCTCGATGAAGCTGGCATTGCCAACAACATCGATCATTATGCCGATCGCATCGGGCTGCAGGGGATTTTCTTCAACGGCCTTTTCGGCGAGCACTGGGCGCTATCGCTGGAGGAGCGGAAACGAATCGTGGAAGTGTCCGCGAAGGCTGCACGCGGCCGCATTGCACTGACGCCGAATTGCACACATCACTCGTTGAAGGAAACTATCGATCTTGCGCGCCATGCAGAAGCATCCGGCTGCGAGTATGTAGTCCTGATGAATCCTTCCACCGGTCCGCGGGGCGAGAACGAACTTTTCCGCTGGTTTAGCGCCGTAGCCGATAGCATTAAAGCCGATCTCTTCATTTTCAATACACCGCAGCCGGGATACGTTCTGTCCGCCGAACTGATCGCGCGTCTTGCACAATCGGGACGTTACAAGGTGCTGAAAGCCGCCGGTGGCTCGCATGAAGTGAGCGAAGCGCGCAGATTGCTAGGCGAGAAAATGATCGTGAGCGATCCAAGCGAAGGCACTTGGCTCGGTAATCTGATAACTAACGATCAGACCCTGCTCTACGCGGATGCAGAACCGATGCTGTATCAATCGGCTGATGATCGCCCGATGGAGCGGATGTTCCAAGCCTACCGGCAAGGCGATTTCACAGAGGCAGTTGCCATTCACAAGAAGCTTTCCCCGATGCGGCGCGTTTACGAGACCTGGGTGAGCGGACAAATTCGAAAAGGCATTATGTCCTGCGCCGCTATTAAGCACTGGGCTTCGAAGCGCGGAATGGCCGCTGGACCGGTGCGCACACCGCTCGCGGCAATATCTCCGGCCGACCAGAGCAAACTCGATGCAGACCTGAAAAGCGTTGGCGTTTTCTGATTTCGCTCCAGGCGTAACGCCGCGTAGCGCTCCCTCTCCGCTCCTACATTATTATTAGTGAGGCGCCCTCGCCCGAGCCGCCGGTTCGCCGCCTCGATTGAAAACCCTCATTCTTATGACTTCATTTCCGTGACTTCACAGAGGGCTTTGTCAACTATTTGACTGACGGCCAAAGGCGTTTTCGCAATCCTTCCAATGCCATCCGCCCTCGTGGAATTCGGAAAGGATCGTGTCTTGTTGATAAAATCACCGGCTGGTGACTTCCCCATTACGATCGACAGCTTTGATACCGAGGACGGCAAGCTCGTCATCGTTGGCCGCATGGGCGTCTGGGACGCCCGCACTTATGTGGAATCAGGTGAATTCCTCCGCGTTTTCGGGAAGCTCTTGTTCTCGCCGGCAGTCCTGTGGTTCGCGATCAAGGCACCCTTCACCGCAATTTTTTCCAGAAAAGACAAGAGCGAGTGACGCGCTTTCAAAGCGCCCGCGCCGCCTAAGTTTGAATCAAAAAGGGAGCGAACGTTATGAACCGCCCAGAAACCGAGCCTCAATATTCAACGCTGCCGGAAGTGGAGAAGGCGTGGAATTTTCCCCTTTTCGAGGCAATCACCGGCCGCCGTTCACGCCGCTTCGGTTTCGGGATGGAGCTTCAGCACGGCCCCTTCACCTACAAGTCGGACAAGGACCCACTTCCGCTGAACGAAGCCGAAACGGCGATGCTGATCGCAGCTGCTACCGGCGTGACCGGCGCGATCCTCTGCGAAGGCGAATTTCAGGGCGGCATGGTGAAGTCGGTAGGCCGTCCGCATCCATCTGCCGTGGGTTCACACCGCACTGAATTGTTCTTCACCAATGACGACGGCGTCTTTCTGTTCCGTGGCTCCCAACAACAGATGACAAAGATGAAGGAGTACGAGAACGTTAACGACCGGAACAAAATTCTCGATTTCTATCGCAAACATACCGTCAAGCTTTCCGACAAACGGCTCGATCTACCACGAAAGACACCGGGCCTGTTCCACCACAATCTTTGGGTCACGAACAAGCCGGGCAGCACGCTCTTTATGCCGGTCACCGACATCAGCAAGGATCTGATCCGGCTGATGATCAACATGTGCGATCCGAAGGGCGGCCGCTACATCGAAGGCGGCGGCTACTATATCGTCGACGAGCGCAAGGGTATGCGCGCGGCCGGCTGCGAGAAGTGGGCGCAGAAGGGATTGCTCGACAAGAATAAGCCGCTACCCCTCGGTGCGCTTGAAAAGATCATCGTTAGCTGGCTCTGCGCCGAAGGTGCCATGATGGGCACGCTGATGCAGCTCGCCATGGCCGCGATGGGTCTCGGCGGATGGATGCATGGCGGATTCACGCCCCTCGTCGTCATGGGTGGCACGCCGATCTGCAAAGGTCTTGGCATGCGTTTCGTGCAGGGCAAGGAAGAACCTTTGCCGAATGCGGTCGGCCTTGACGGACTCTTCGAAGGCTACTGCCCACCTTATTATAAGACGATGGCGGATGCGGTGGATGCCGCCGTTAAGGATATGGGCGAGAGCCTCGACGAGTGGGAAAAGCGCGGCATGGTACTGCCGCACACAATTACCAACGCGGAATTCCAGAAGGGTGTCCCCGGCGTCAGCGAGGAAGGTGTCCAGTGCGTGAAGGACATCTGCACCTACATCTACGAAACGTATGGGAAATTCCCTGCCTTCAACGACACGATGCACCTTCTCTATTTCATCCAAGCGCATCACCTCGATCTTGATTTCTACGACAAGTACTTCAAGGGCGGCGCGTATCTGCAAACGCACATCGATCACTTCGAGAACTGGCACAAGGGATCGAACGTAAAAACGCGCTCCGGGAAGTAGTCATTCAAGATCGAGATTCACGAGCTTCAACCCTTCGGAAAGGAACGACCCATGGCGCGACTCTTGCGGCGCTCGCCTCACTTCGGACAACACGTTGCGCATGGCGCGAAGGAATTCTTCGATTTCGCAGGCTGGGAAATGCCGACGCATTTTACGAGCCTGGCTGAAGAGGCGCATGCCTGCCGCAACACGGCAATCCTGTTCGACGGACATGCGATGGGAGAACTGCACATCACAGGAAAGGATGCGCTAAAGGCCGTGCAGAAGCTCTGCGCCAACGACATTGGCAAAGTGCTACCCGGCGGGCTTGTTTACACCGCTCTTTGTACTGAAGAAGGCGGAATCTTCGACGACCTCGTCGTGTTCTGCATAGCACCCAATCACTATCTGCTCACAATGGCGGCGTTCAATACGCATAAGACGCCAGCCTGGGTGCAGAAGCACACTGCGGGCATGGACATCTGCATCGCCGACACATCCGCGGGCGAAACCTGTATCGAAATTCAAGGGCCGAAATCTCGCGAAATCATGCAGAAGATCGCGGAGGCAGATGTTTCCGACAAGGGGCTACCCTACTACAAGTTCATCAACACGAAGATCGCAGGTATCGATTGCATGATTGCGCGGCTCGGCGTGACTGGTGAACTCGGCTACGAGATTTTCTACGATCCGGGTCATGCGTGGCGCATGTACGATGCGTTTGTTAATGCGGGCAAGGACATGGGCATGGCGCTGTGCGGAAACCGTACCATCGGCATGTTCCGCCTCGAGAAGGTTTATCACGTCTACACGCGCGAGATCGACGAGAGCACCAATCCGTATGAAGCCGGTCTCGGCCGCGCGGTGAAACTCGACAAGGGTGACTTCATCGGCCGCGCCGCACTCGAGAAGATTTTCAAGAGCGGACCAACCCGGAAACTCATCGGATTCGAAATCGGCGAGAAACCCGTTACGGTTGCAAACAAGAGCCCGATCACCATTGGCGGAAAGCAGGTCGGCCATGTAACCTTCGTCGGTTTCAGCCCGACGCTGAAAAAAGCCATTGGCCTCGGTTACGTCACCGCTTCCGAGGCGAAGGACGGGAACCAATTGACGCTCACAAGTGATTCTGGAACTATTCAAGCGACGATTGTGCCAATCCCGTTCTACGATCCAAAAGGCACAAGAATTCGTATGTAGCGTACAACGAGGGCTAGCATCGTGTCCTCACGCCGCGTAAATGCCCAGATTGGGATAGGCGATCCGAGCCTTCCCGTATCGTTGCTCCGCCCACTAAGCGGAGATCGTCAGCCCAACATGTTCGCCCGTTTGAGCAAACGGGAATTCGAGCAGGTGATGGCGCGCGGAACTTCGATGCGCGTGGCTGCCGGGAAGACACTATTCCGCCAGGGCGACCGGCACGATGGCATTTTTCTCATTGAGAGCGGTCTCATTCGTACATTCTATACAGCACCGGCGGGCCGCGAGATCACTCTTGCATATTGGCGCCCTGGAAACGTCGTAGGCACTCCACAAGTGCTCGGCAGCGGTGTGCACATGTGGTCTGGAAATGCCACTGAAAATACACTGGTGCATTCATTCCAGGGCGCGACGCTACGTAAGCTGATAACGGAAATTCCGTCGCTTGCGATTGGCGTCGTCGAGGCGCTCGAGTTCAAGGGAAAATGCCTGTCGGCATTATTGCAGATGCTTGGAACTCGATCCGTTTCAGAGCGGCTCGGAATGCTGCTCGCAAATCTCGCCGATTTGCATGGAATCGATTCCGGTGACGATATTCTTCTCGGTCATCCCTTCACCCATGAAGCGCTCGCCCAGATGGTCGGCGCAACACGGCAATGGGTGACGATGACACTCGACAAGTTTCAGTCAGCGGGCCTTATCACAATCGGCCGTTGCCGGATGGTCATTCACGATCTTGAAGGCTTGCGCCGTTGCCGCGGCGCACAATTGAACCGGAAGAAGACTCGCGGTTCGCGCCGCGAGCAAATTTCCCCAATTCAATAAGCATCGTTGTCGACAGTAGTTGCGCGCGTCAAAAGGCGATGCGTGGAATTACGTCGTGCCGACCAGATCCTGCAATCTGTGTCTTGTTCTTGACAGACATCAAAGACGCTCCCGGTATGCTTCTTTCGGTGTTTTGAACGGAAAAAAGCAGCACCAAGACTGCTGAAATAGATTCAACACAACCAGCATTTTTTGCCGCCATGCGCGGCATGCGGGGAGGAAAACATGCCGAAAAAAGAACAGGGAGATAAAAATTCAAACCGTGCTGCCGACCGGTTCAGCCGCCGGCAGTTCATGGTGCGCTCCGCTGCCGGCATTGCCGGTGCTGCGATGAGCACCACGGGAATTCCGTGGGGCGATCTCGCCTACGGACAGCAACTTAAAGGCAAACCGGTGAAGATCGGCGTCGCCGTTCGTCCTGACTGGACGCAGGGCTGGTTCGGCGTCATCAACGAAGAAAAGCAGATCTGGAAAAAATATCTTCCGGAAGGCAGCGAAGTCGAATTCAGCCATCCGATTCAGGGCGGCGTCGTCACCAACGAGCTGATCGCGAACAAGGTGAAAATCGGTCACAACGGCGACGCGCCGGGCCTGATCGCAACCTTCCAGCGTGAGCGCGCGGATATCCGCGCCATCGGACTGATCGGCAGTTCGCCGAGCGGTTATCACTGCTATCAGATCCTCGCTCGTACCGACGCTCCAGAGTTCAAGGACTCGAAGGAAGCGCTGCGCTGGTTTGACGGCAAGGTCGTTGCAACGCCGAAGGGAAGCTGTTCCGACCGCTTCTTCCAGGACGTGCTGAAACGCGAAGGCATCAAGCCGAAGGAATATCTCAACCAGCCGATCGGCGTGATCACGACTAACCTTCGCACCAAGCGAATCGACGGTGCGGCTACCTGGGATCCGCAGGGCGCGGCCGTCAGCACGATCGCCGGCGAAGGCATCGCGCGCATCGTTGCCACCGGCCATGCATGGAAGGAACGTGACTCCGGCACCATCGTCGCCCGCAAGGATTTCATGGATGAGCGCCCGGATATCGTGAAGGCGTGGCTGAAGGCCGAGATCGAAACGCAGATGTGGTACTACGATCCGCGCAACCACGCGGAAGTCCTGAAAATCGTCGAGAAGCACGTCGCCGGTTTCAGTCAGAAGGCGCTGTGGTTCTCGCTCGCGGGCCTACTTCCGGATCCGTACTTCGGCGGACCTATCCGCGACGAAAAGCCGTTCGTATGGAACGACGACATCCATGCCCTGCAGAAGCGCGTGATTGATTATCTCGCTTCGGAAAAAGTTATTCCGAGCAGCACGCTTCTTCCGGGCGCGATTGACGACAGCCTTGCCCGCGAAGCGATGAAAGAAATGAACGTCTCTTCACCGCTTACCCGGATCAAGGCGGTTCCGATCGAAAAGGGCTTTCCGCTTCTTGGCGATGCAAAGCGCATTGAAGAATATGCGGACCTGTTCAAGTTCTGATCCTCAGTCTCGAACCGGCACGGAAGAAACGTAATGGCTCAATTGATTGCCCCGACCGCCCCATCCGCAACTGATCTTGGGGCGGTCCGGGTTCCCTGGAGTGTGAAAGTGCGGCGGCTTCTACGGAGCCGCCGCCCCTATCTCGCCATTCTCGGAATCGCAATACTTTTTCTCTCGTGGTATCTGCTCGTCGATGTGCTTCGCTTTTGGCGTTTCCGGGAGTTGCCCGGTTTCGTTGCAAGCGTCCGCGAATGGATCAGCCCGAATCCGGTATACGGCGTCTCGCTGTTCACGCCGGAATATTACGCGCACATCACTGCTTCCGTGTATCGCGTGACGGTAGCGTTCTTGTTCGCAACAGCGCTCGGCATTCCGATCGGCATCCTGATGGGCTGGCGGCGCATCTTTTACGGACTCACCTTTCCAATTCTGGAACTGCTGCGTCCGATTCCAATTCTGGCATGGATTCCGCTCGCGATCCTGCTCTTGCCGGGGCGCGAGCTGCCGATCATCGGCCTTACATTTCTGGCCGCATTCTTCGTCACCATCCTCAACACGCTGCTCGGAGTGAAGTCGATTGATGAAGTGTATTTCCGCGCGGCAAAATCGCTCGGCTTCAGCCAAACCGCGATTCTGTTCCATGTGATCATTCCCGGTGCGCTGCCCTACATTTTCGTCGGCCTGCAGATCGCGATGGGGGCGTGCTGGTTTTCCCTCGTGGCTTCGGAAATTGTCTCGGGCCAGGCAGGTCTCGGATACAAAGTCTGGGAGGCCTACTACTACGTCCAGTTCGAAACGATGGTCATCACCATGGCCACGCTCGGATTCCTTGGCTACGTTTTCAGCGCCATCGTGCGCATTATCGGGAACCGCCTGATGCGCTGGCGCGCCCGAATTCTTGCGGGTGTTTGATGAAAGACAATACTAAACCAACCGCGCTGGGCGCACTCTCCTTCCGCAATGCAGGCAAGGTGTATGATCCGGAAGGCGCGCATGTCGTGGCGCTCGAAGACGTGAACTTCGAGATCGCGGCCGGCGAATTCTGTGTGGTCGTCGGCCCCTC
>VFQR01002966.1_pt1 | contig 10063 bp, 9 predicted proteins | sample 3512321 | NCBI WGS metagenome assembly VFQR01 (sample SAMN10412374, study PRJNA504923) | tailings metagenome | isolation source: Relicate 3 Philex TSF1 revegetated site | place: Philippines: Tuba, Benguet | collected 2017-08-29
TATCATCTCGGTCTGGTTCCCAATAAAATTTCTCCATCCGTCCATCCCGAATTAAGGGTGCATAGAGGGTGGAAAAATCATTACCTGTGACAATAATCGGGACGCGATGTAAAGGTGTAGAGTCATAGCTTCCCGGTAACTGTACATCTGTGGGATTATCGGCAATATTCATCAGGGTGGCATTCACCAACTGTGTATTTACAGTATATTGAGTGCCTTCATCGAAGCGTCCAGCACCCGCGTCTAAATCGTTAATCATCAGCACGCACATTTTCCCGCGTACTTTAATCAGTTCTGCTGTTTCCCGGTAGCGCAGCCGAATCAACCGCGCTGGATCTCCTGCGTCTGGACTTTCCAACTCGCCACCAGAAATCAGAGTTACTTCGATACCCATTTTCTCGAAGACTAACTCGCATTGAAAAGACTTACCTTCACCCTTACGTCCATGAATGCCTAAAATTAAAGGTACTCTAACCCCAGGAAGGTTTAAGAAGTTTTTCGTGATGTGGACAGCAAGTTTGTCCAAAAATCGGGGAGCAATGTAGTAACTCATGAACCTATGTTATAAATATCTAGCACTTCTAAAGTTAATGTTAAGTTTTTTTGGGTATAGCGATCGCTTTTCGCTGATTATTGATGGCGATCGGTTTTTTCACACAATTTGAAACACAGAGATAGGTTTTCTCTCTATCACTGCAAATTCTATTCCCTAAGGATGATTTTGAATATAATTACAAACCCACAGAGGTCGATTTTTTCTCTATAGCCAAGAATTCCATTAGCCAAAGCTTCTATGCTAAACTTTGCACAAACTCTATATGTTCTTCACTACTCAAACCTTGTTGCAACACTCCTAAAACCTTTGCCATTTCCCCTTTACATAATGCCTCTACATCCAACCACAAGCCAGGAAAAACCCGACTTTTAATTATATTATTTATATCAGCTTCTAGCCCTCTATATTCACCATCCTCTAAGCAGAACCAATCTAGTTGATTTTCTAATATTCGCCAAACAATATATTCTTTGACACCGTTCCGACGGTAAACTTTTTTCTTATCATGTAAATCATTAGCAGCGCTGCTAGCTGCTACTTCAGCGATTAATTCTGGCGCGCCTTCAATATAATCATCTTCACTAATACGTGCTTGTCCGCCTAGCTTTTCATCAATCAACAATACAACATCAGGCTGGGGTTCATTATCTAAATCTAGGCGCACTGTGACATTATCGCCCAACTCAACCCCAGGAGTGGCAACTTTATAAGTGCCTAACCAGATGATTAAGTCTCCATGCGGTTTTCCATGACTATTAAAACGCAAAGGTGATGCCACGTATACAATTCCTTCTATTAATTCTGCTTTTTTAACATGAGGCATAGCAGTATATCGGCGTTCAAATTCCTGGCGAGTCAGCCTATCCCCACTTTCTAACGGCGGAATGCGGATACTTTTATTCAAGTTTTGTTCTATCGATGTTGTCATGAGCAGATTCCTCAAAGGAGTGTTGCTAAATTTAGTATAATAAATTCTTTGTTTATAGCAGTTATCTAAACTTATTTACAGCGATTTTCAGGTAAATAAACTACATTTTATCTCATACCAATTATGTATACAAATACCTCTAATGCATAAAACCTCCGCGCCTCTTTGCGCCAACCTCCGCGTACCTTTGCGTTGAAAAACTTTAAATTGTTAATTAACTTCAAGAAAACCAATTTAACCAAGCGTCCCAATTTTCCACGATTTTGGCAAATTCTGTATAACCTCCCGCTCTAGGATGAGCGCCGTCATTAGCTCTTGCTTCATCTATCCAAATATTCGATTTTTCCAGAATTGGAAATACATCTAAATAAGGCACATTTAACTTTTGACAAATTAAAGCTAAATTTTGGGTTAAATCTCTGTTTCTTTGCCTTCTTTCAAGGTCTTCTCGTTCTACATATGGTGCTGGGCCAATCATTAAAACAGGATATAACTGTTGCGCTTTATTTAAAATTTCCTGGGCATTTTTGAGCGAATCTGCTAAGTCTACACGAGTTTTACCATTTTCTGGTGTTGTGTCATTTAATCCAAAAGAAAACACAACTCTGGCATCATATTCCTTTGGCAAACGCAGCGATACTTCTTGTAACCAACGCTTTGCTATATCGCTACTCGTATCGCGCCTAATCCCTAAATTATAGTAAGTGATGTCATAACCTTTTTTATTAGCATTAGCACATACTCTCCCCGTCCAACCCAGACATTCAGGGTCACCAGTACCGTTTACAAAGGAGTCACCAATAAAACAAATTCTAACTTGACTTAGCTGTAAATTCATTGAATAAATACTTTTAGGATGTCAAGTTTTACACGCAATAAAATAAGAGAGGTAAAATTAATTGCCTCTCTTAATAAATCAACTTCAAAGGTACTAGGTTTTAGCTTTTACCTTTTAGTTTTTAGTATCTGCTGGGTTTGTGAACGATAAAGCTGAGAATTTGGCACTGCTTGATGTTGTCAAAACCCACAACGCGGATGTAATTGTTGGAATATTGAGAACGGCAAGATTGAACTTCGTTCAACACTTCTTGAGTAGATTTAGCGCCGAACAAAGGCAGCTTCCACAGTGTCCAGTATAATTCTGTTGGCTCAGAGGTTTCGTTGAATTCAACCGCTGGAATGTAACCTTGATTCAAGATGTACTGGATCTGCTTGGCAATTTGAGCATCAGACAGAGGAGGCAGATAAGAAAGGGTTTCGTAACGACGCTCTTTTGGTAGAGTTTGCATAGCTTTAGTATTAAAGGATTGCGGTTGACTTCAGTTGTCAGTTATCAGTCACCAGTTATCGCTGCTGACTATTCACTGTTCGTTATTTGGGTCTGAGGTTGTTTGCTGTTCTGGATAGAGACTGGGGTTTGATGTATCTATTTGTGTGATGCGTTCTAGATGCTGGCGACGTTGTTCCATATTGGCTTGCTGAATGCCAGTGCGAACCATTTCCGGTAAGAAATCAGTGACTTCCTCGGCAATATGCTCTCTGACAGTCATAATCCGCAATGCCAAATCCGGCTTTTCTCGAAACAGTTGCTTTATGTAAGCTTCTCCGTCTTGAACTTTATCCGCAGAAAAGTTATGCAGCCACACTGCCAATGGAGGATTAGTTTCGCCCAGCTGCGCCAATACTGTCCTTAGCGCCTGATATGTCAGGTAGCTTTGGAGAGTCTTGGCTGTGTCCTTCGCAATTTGCTTGAGATTCATGCTTGGCCCCAGCCCTTAAGAGTTATGAGTTATGAGTTATGAGTTATGAGTTATGAATTAATGTAACTCTTAACTCCTAACTTCTAACTCGTAACTTTGGATCAGACGGTATCCATAGCTTCAAACTCAAACTTGATTTCTTTCCAGAGTTCGCAAGCAACGGCTAATTCAGGAGACCACTTAGCGGCTTCGCGGATAATGTCGTTACCTTCACGAGCCAAGTTGCGACCTTCGTTACGAGCTTGGATGCAAGCTTCTAAAGCCACGCGGTTAGCTGTAGCACCAGGAGCGTTACCCCAGGGGTGACCGAGAGTACCACCACCGAATTGCAGTACGGAGTCATCACCAAAGATTTCTACGAGTGCAGGCATGTGCCAGATGTGAATACCACCAGAAGCAACTGCCATTACACCAGGTAGAGAAGCCCAGTCTTGGGTAAAGTAAATACCACGAGACTTGTCTTGCTCAACATAGTTTTCACGCAATAGGTCAACGAAGCCCATTGTGATACCGCGCTCACCTTCCAACTTACCAACTACGGTACCGGTGTGGATGTGGTCACCACCAGACAAGCGTAGGGCTTTAGCTAATACACGGAAGTGAATACCGTGGTTCTTCTGACGGTCGATAACAGCGTGCATAGCGCGGTGGATGTGCAACAGAATACCGTTGTCACGACACCAACGAGCCAATGTGGTGTTAGCGGTGAAACCTGCTGTCAGGTAGTCGTGCATGATGATGGGCTGTTTGAGTTCTTTAGCGTACTCAGCCCGCTTCAGCATTTCTTCGCAGGTGGGAGCGGTAACGTTGAGGTAGTGACCTTTGATTTCACCGGTTTCTGCTTGGGCTTTGGCAATAGCTTCAGATACGAACAAGAAGCGATCGCGCCATCTTTGGAATGGTGCAGAGTTGATGTTTTCGTCGTCTTTGGTGAAGTCCAAACCACCGCGCAAGCACTCATATACAGCGCGTCCGTAGTTCTTCGCTGACAAACCTAATTTTGGTTTGATGGTACAACCCAACAAGGGACGACCGTATTTGTTTAATTTGTCACGCTCAACTTGGATACCGTGGGGAGGGCCTTGGAAGGTCTTGATGTAAGCTACTGGAAAGCGGATGTCTTCCAAACGCAGTGCCCGCAGGGCTTTAAAACCAAATACGTTACCTACGATGGAGGTCAACACATTGGTTACAGAACCTTCTTCAAACAGATCCAGAGGATAGGCAACATAGCAAATAAATTGGTTGTCTTCGCCGGGAACTGGTTCGATGTCATAGCAACGACCTTTGTAGCGATCGAGGTCGGTGAGCAAGTCTGTCCACACAGTTGTCCAAGTACCAGTGGAAGACTCAGCCGCTACAGCCGCGCCTGCTTCTTCGGGAGGAACTCCAGGCTGGGGCGTAACGCGGAATGCTGCTAGAAGGTCTGTATCTTTAGGTGTGTAATCGGGGGTGTAATAAGTTAATCTGTAATCCTTAACCCCGGCTTGATACCCAGATTTGCTCTGAGTCTTCGTTTGAGCGTAAGACATATTTTATCCTTCCCAGAAGTCACTCTTTTTACTTATCAAATCACGTACTGTGCAACTTTCCCACACCCCGCCCTTTCCCCCTTTAAGCGGGGATCAGATCGGGAAAAATTTTTGTTATGGGTTGCCCTTGGCAGAGGCTAGGAGCTTTTTTGCGGCGGACACTTGGGTAGCGGTGCTAACCTTCCTCACCAGTGTTCTCCTCTTCTAGAGGCACACGACCTAGCGCTTCTACTTTTTCCTCTGCCTACACATCAAAATTCTTTGTTATCTGTTTCTTGCACCCAACTAAACTTCTCAATTTCACCAAAACTTCCGCACTTTTGCGGTCAGCATTTAGATAATTCTCCCATAAACTGGGATATTCAGGGGATTGGGCTGGCTAGCACAAATTCCCGCATCCACACCCGTTTTATCTTCCCTGTAATTGGGAAAGATACCAGAAAAGAATTTGCTTGACAGAGATTTAGCAGAGTGTTAAGCGAAAGATAAAAGAATTGCACACCACGTAAATTTGTAGCTTGTTTCACAATATATCAAGAATTCGATAAGTTATTCTTTGAAACTTCTTAACTTATTTATTTAAATTTGTTATTTCATAAAGATTTAAACATTTTGTTAAAAAAGATTTACAAAATGTCATAAATAGTGTGAGGGTTCGGGGCTGGGTATTGAGAGTTCCCAGTCCCCAATCCCCAATCCCCAGTCCCCAGTCCCCAATCCCCAATGTTTAAAACATCCGAGCGAGGGGAACACTGAAGTTAACCAAAAGCCAGTTTAGATAACGGCTATGGGTACTGTCTTGAAAGGAAATGTCATTGTGGTATTGTTTTGCAAGCGTACTAGTTTATTGATTACTTCTATCTCGCTGGGGTTAATGATGCCGAGTATAGGATGGGCACAAAAAACCCCTGACATTAACTCATCTGATTTAGCTCCTGCTTACCCATCTTCACCACCGCCTCCGCGAGTAGATCCTTTACCCGATGAACGGGGAGTGCAAGAAAATTCGCCAGAAACTGATTATCGTGTCGCCAACTTAGTGGCAGATGTTACAGGTAATCTTTGGGTAGGTTCTTGGCGGGGACTATCACGGATTGACCCGAAAACTGGCAAGATTGTTTCTCGTGTGAGCTTACCGAATGTTGCCATTGGTGCTTTAGCCCAAGACAAAGTAGGACGCTTGTGGGTGGGAAGTTATGGCGGACTAATGCGAGTAGATCCGCGCACGAGCGAAATCACTGCACAGAATCTATTTCTGCCTTCTAAACGGGTGTTGTCGCTGTTAGTTGACAAACGCGGCTATTTGTGGGCTGGAACTGACAGTGGTTTAGCACTAATTAGTCCCGACCAAGGCTTGATTATGACTACACTAAAAAATCTCCCTGGTGTTAGCGCCAACACCCTGACTTTAGATGCTGAAGGTCACCTGTGGGTTGGTACCCTTGATGGAGTAGTGCAGGTTAACACTGCCAGTGCTGGAATTATGAAGCGAATCGCAGATTTACCGGGTACTACTGTGCAAGCGTTAGCTATCAGTCCAGAAGGGTTGATTTGGGCGGGAATGCCGAATAATTTATTAGTTATTAACCCGAAAACTGGGGCAGTGTTGCGGTCTGTAACGCGATTGCGTGGGCGTAACGTCACAGCAGTGCGTTTTGCGAAAGATGGTAGCGTCTGGGTCGGTACTCACGATGGTTTGTTACGATTAAATCCAAATACCGGAGCTGTGTTAGACGCTGAAGTTGCTGGACTTCCTTCTAGTCGCATTCTTGCCCTTGCACCTGACATCGGCAACAAATTGTGGATCGGTACTAGTGAAGGTCTAGCTTGGTTAATGCCGAAAATGAGCAGTGCAAAACCCCATCTTGCTTTTAGTCGCGCCGTGAAGTAGAGATTAGGGACTGGGGACTAGGGACTGGGGACTAGGAAAATTGATTCCTAACATCCAATACTTAATAACCAATACCTAAATCCCCAATCTAAAATCCAAAATCTAAAATCTAAAATTGGCAATGGCAATCACTACCCAGCAATTAATTCAATGGAAACAACAGGGACGTTCAATTGTGGCGTTAACCGCTTGGGATTATGCGATCGCCCAACTCTTGGACGCAGCTGGTGTAGACTTAATCCTCGTGGGTGACTCAATGGCAGTAGTTTTAGGCTACCAAACAACTCTGCCAATAACTTTAGATGAAACAATCTACCACGCTAAAGCTGTACGTCGAGGAGTTAAACGCGCTTTTTTACTGGTTGATTTACCGTTTTTGAGCTACCAGGAAAGCATCCAACAAGCAATACATTCAGCTGGTAGGGTTTTGAAAGAAACCGGGGCGCAAGGTGTAAAGTTAGAGGGTGGTTATCCAGAAATGGTGGAAACTGTGGCTCGTTTGGTAAAAGCGGGAATTCCAGTTATGGGTCATGTGGGTTTGACGCCGCAATCAGTACATCAACTCGGTTTGCGACAACAGGGTAAAACCCAAGAAGCCAGTGAGAGAATTTTAAGTGAAGCGATCGCTCTCGAACAAGCCGGTGCTTTTGGTATGTTGTTAGAGCATATCCCCGCAGATTTGGCAATGCAAATTACACAAAAACTTACCATTCCCACAATTGGTATTGGTGCAGGGCCTCACTGTGACGGTCAAGTTTTAGTTACCTCAGATATTCTCGGTCTTGCAGAAAAAAGTCCGCCATTTGCCAAAGTTTACACAAATTTACGGGAGACAATTACGAAAGCGGTGCAAGATTATGCTTTAGAAGTACGAGAACGGAAGTTTCCTTGAGCAATACTTCGCTAAATAGAAAAATGCCTCAATTAAACTTGATTTTAACGCCTGAAATTTTTTTTGCTAAAACTTAAAGCCTCTCAATTTGTAACCTATTCATTAATCAAATGTTTCTTAACAATTTTGCAAACATTGTTTGACAATTTCTCACATTTACTTAGTCATTAATGAAGCCAATGGACGCTAAAAAAGCATAACTACTTGTGGTGGTTGTTGACTGTTAACAGCCAAAGCTAGATTTTGTCTCTTATCCCTGTTTCCTCGGAGTGCTTCGAGTTGTCGTGTAATAATTTTGGCAATTATAACTAATTAACCAGACTTGATATTAGTCATTTATTCCATGACTTTTGTGATTAGCAAGAAACTTGAGTTGCTTGCATTACTTGAGTTTTGACCTATGTGCGATGGTTTTTGCAGAATGTTCCCATATCTACCATCGAAAAAACTGTGTCATTATTTTTTCTCCACCGCTTTATAAGTTTATAAATAAAGCTATAAAATTTACCTCAAAGGTGAGTTACGAGCGTCTTCAATATTAAGAAAAGTTACAAAAAATATATTCACACAGAGCTTTTCTAGATCGAGATCGAAAGTTAGATTGAATTTAAGTATTAAAGCGTAGAGAACATGATTGAACTGTGGAAATTCCGCAATTGCCACCAAGACAATTGTAGAAACCCAGTGTAGTCTTTAACTAGAAAAACACTATCAGGCAGTTACTAAGCAAAAAGACAACTATTCCCACTAAACTTTTTAATATTTATTGTTCTTATGACACCAAAAGACATCAAAATTAAATTTCCTCTTTGGCAATATCTGAACCAGCCCTTATTTAGTCCCGATACTAAGTTAGTATGGAATCCCCATCGCTTTGCATTGATGTGGCGTCTTCAAATGCTAGAACGCTGCTGGACTAAAGAATGTGACGCGAAAGGGCCTCAACAGCATTAACTAGCTTAAAAGCTGCTGCAATTCCTTTTTTTGACTTGCTCAAGCCTCGTCGTCTACAATACGAGGCTTTTTGCCGTCTAGTAAAGTACTAACAGTCATGTCTCCCATAACATTAATGGCAGTGCGGCAGCGATCCAAAAACCAGTCTACAGTCACTAGTAAAGCTATGTATTGGGTAGGTAAACCTACAGAAGTAAACACCAATGTCATTGTTACTAGTCCAGCATTGGGAATATTCGCTGCACCCACCGATGCAAAAATCGAAGTGAGGATGACAATTACTTGCTGTCCCAAGCTTAGATGTTGCCCAATTAATTGAGAAATATACAATGCAGACATGGCTTCATAAAGGGCAGTGCCATCATTGTTGAAATTTGCTCCTACCAATGCTCCCAAGGCAGCAGAGGATTCCCTTAAACCAACTTTTGTTTGCAAAACCTCGAAGGTTACAGGCATGGCGGCGGCAGAAGAAGAAGTCGAAAAAGCCGTCAAAAAGGCATCAGAACCGCCAGCGAGAAATTTTAGTGGGTGTACCCAAGAATTAAATTTGACTCTGGTGAGGTAGTAACATGCTTGTAAAAACAGTGCTGCTAGTACCGCGACAATGAATGCCCCTAAAGATTGAAAGGGGGCAAAACCTTCTTTAGCAACAGTTTTGGCTACAATGCCAAACACTGCAAACGGTACTAAGGCAATTACCCAATTGAGGATGCGGACTACTGCTTCAAACAAAATACCGATGACATCTTCAATGGGTTGGTATCCGTTTTTTCCTTGGGCAATTTGTTCGGATTTTAATCCCCGCAGCACAATGCCAAAACTCAGGGCAATGACAATCAATTGAATGACGTTATTATCAACTAACGGCTTAAGAACTGCTTCCGGTACTGCATCTTTGAGCAGTCCCCAAGGATCGAGGCTTTGACTTGTGATTTGTGTATTTGTTGAAGTGACTACATTGCCCCAGGTTCCGGGACGTAGAACGTTTGCGACGAAGAGTCCCACTAAAATAGCTACAGTAGTGTTGGTTAAAAGTAGTACAAATAGCCGCCGTCCCGTGGTTCCAGGGATATTTGTAGTCATTAAAGTATGTAGCACTGCTACCAAAATCAAAGGCGTAGCTAGGGCGCGGAGAGCCTTTAGCACCAACTCAGCCGGAATTGCTAAATTGTTGATTAGGGCGGCATTGCTGGGGCTGGGATTTCCTGCACCAAGGACAATTCCGACGCTAATGGCGACTACTAGGGCGATGACAATTTGTAACGTCAGAGGAATACGCTGCCACCAAGGCCTAGCTCTGGTTTCAGGCGGAGTGCTACTTTCTGGATGACTCATTGGTTAGATGCGGATTAACTGTTGTAACTATTAAAACAACACTGGTGACAGTGGCAAATCCGGAAAAACAAAAGCTTTATTTTTGGGTAAAAACTGCTAATGTAAGATTCCGTTGCTTTGCAAAATCCGGTAAGCTCCTAGAGATATTTTTGGCTTGTGTTTGGAGGCGCTTATGTCCTTTGTCCCTTTGCATATTCACAGTGACTACAGTTTGC
>VFQR01002967.1_pt1 | contig 10057 bp, 9 predicted proteins | sample 3512321 | NCBI WGS metagenome assembly VFQR01 (sample SAMN10412374, study PRJNA504923) | tailings metagenome | isolation source: Relicate 3 Philex TSF1 revegetated site | place: Philippines: Tuba, Benguet | collected 2017-08-29
TTTGCTGGCGTCCTGGCATTTGTATAAATGCTCTCGATTAATATAAGCAACTACAGGGGCAGTCAGGGCATGAGAATCTCCATGTTCGCGGTAGGCTGTTGAGGAAATATCTAGACCAGTTAGACTAGCGATCGCCATCTTGCCTCCCAAGTTTTGCACTACCTCCAAACTAGATTCATCTATTGCATATCCCGGTCGCGGCACAATCAATAGTTGCACTTCCTGTAACAAATCTTCAATACGATACCAACGTGGTAACTGAGTCAGTAAATCTGAACCAATGACTAATGTTAATTCAACGTTTTCACCCCAACGCAATTTTGCTTTTTCCACTGTTTCCAGGGTTCTGAAGCTACTCAATTCTTGTTCCAAAGCAATATTTTGTCGTGGCGTACCGATATCCGCAATCAACAATTGCAGCATTGCCGCCCGATGTTCTAAAGGTGTTTGATGGGACTTAAATGGATTATCCGCCGCCCAAACCGCTACCCAATCATAAATCTCAGACAACCAACTCAAAACTTTCTGATGTCCAGCAGTTGGCGGATCGGCACTAGTTCCAAACAAAGCAATTCTCATCATCTTACAATTTTGGATTTTAGATTTTGGATTATGGAAGAGTCACTAAATAAGCCTTTATTGGTATTACTTTGCGTCCTTTGCAGTTCGTTTTTTAGTCTCTTCAGTCAACATCCGTAAACCTTCAGAAATTTCCACTTCTACACCCACAGGACGATCCAACCGTCGTGTCTGTTCTGGCAAACTAGCAACTGAGGCAGCAGTTCGCTGACGAATTGTTTCCAAACTCTCCAGCGGTTGCACCCGTTTACCCTGCTGGACTACCAACTGCAATAATGATTGTTCTTCCCAGGAACTTTCACCTAAAAGTCCCAACCTGTCTACTTTTACCTTACCTCCTGTCAACGAGCGAAAAATCTGTTTGCGTCCTGGATAAGTTACCTTGCCACTCGACTCCTTCATGACTGGAATACCATCAATGTCTACAAGTTTGTAAACTCCATTTACCGGAGAACCTGTAACTAATCGCGTCCCCAGTCCGTAACCATCAATTTCAGCCCCAGCGGCTTTGAGTCTGGCAATTTCCCACTCATCCAAGTCGCCACTAGCAAAAATTGGCACACCAGGAAGTAGCGATCGCACCTGTTTTGATAAGGTAACTAAATCTCCTGAGTCCAATCTCACGCCTGTTAATTCCATTTCCCCGGAATTGACTTTTGCAGCTAAATTTTGGGCAGCAGCGATGGTATCGTAAGTGTCAATCAACAATGGCGCACCCGGAAAATATCGGTGAAATGCACTAAAGGCTTGTTCTTCAGTGCCTTCGATTGCTGACAGCGCCATCACCAGGGCGTGTGCCATCGTACCACTTGGCTTTTTTCCCAGTTGTAGCGCTGCTAACACATTAGAAGTGGAATCTAAACCACCTGCCAAAGCTGCCCGCGCCGCCCACAAAGATGCTTGGGGACTAAAGGCGCGTCTTGTGCCAAATTCCAAAAGTGTTGCTGACTCTCCAGCCACATCCCGCAACCGTGCGGCTTTTGTGGCAATCAAAGTTTGATAATTAATAGTATTTAAAAGATAAGTTTCCAGTAGTTGGGCTTGCCAAAGAGGTGCTTCCACCCGCAACAGTGGCTGATTGGCAAACACAGCCGTACCTTCTGGTACTGCCCAAACATCGCCCGTAAACTTGCCTTGGGCTAATAACGACCAAAAGCGCGAGCTTGCCCCAGCGAAAATTCCCGTCGCCTGTAATGCTGCAATTTGCGAAGAACTAAAGCGAAATTTTGTTAAATATTCCAACGCCTGCGCCAAACCCATTGCAATTAAATAACCAAAATTATCTGGCAAGCGTCTGACAGACAACTCAAAACTTGCCCATCGTTGTTCTATACCTTCGCCTGTGTAACAAGCCGCCATCGTCAATTGATAAAGATCGGTCAGCAAACTGTAGTCATCTGCACACAGGTTTAGTTCCTGGTTCTGCTGTTTATCTACATAGTCCAAAGTTGTCATGCCAGAGCTTCCTTATAAGAACGCTTCTTTTATTTATGGTAATATTTACCATAAATAATGTCAACTATGAGCAAATAGATTTCAGAGATTACCGGATGACGGTGGTTTGAGAGGTATCTTAATACTTACTTTATCAAGTATTTAACATTTTTTAATAGTAATAACTATTAATAGTGTTAATCAGCCCCCTTCAAGAATTTCTAACTTCAAACCCAATCCCCAATGCTTATCAAAGCAAACTTCTTTCCTAGACTGGGATTGAAGACAAAACTAGGTTACAATTAGAAATAAGGAAAAAATTTTGACTTTTTGACAAGCTAAAGTATTGCAAACTTATCTGAATAAACATTGCATAGATTGTCAATATATTGAGAGCTGCGGCTAGTCAACAAAATCAGGATTAGAGTATAGGTATCACAACTAAAGTGACTCAAAAATTAGGAGTCTAATAATATGACTATTTCCAATATTTCCCAAATGCTTGCTAACGTAACCCAGTATATTTCTGAAGCTGCAATGCGGATTTTTGGGCCTAATGATGATGCTTATCCTACTATCGGCGTACAACCTTTTACAGGTGAACCTTATAAGAAAGATACAGCCGAAACTTGGTAGTTACTAATAAGTAGCTAGGCGTAAATCAATCAAAGTTTGTAGTCAAGACTTTAGTCCTGATGAGCTTGAATCAGCGGTGAATCGCTGACTACGAACTATAGTTTAGTTGATATTTGATTACGCCTATCTATTTATATCAAGTTCGGATGAATACTGAATAATAAAATCTAGTTTCTTAGCTGAATCGAGCATTTATCGAAACGCCCCTTGACCGAGGGGCATTTTATTTTTGTCATTTTCTGTGTTTGGTAGTCGGTCAATCAACTTTGAATCTGAGATTGACTGCACCCGCTTTTGAGACTTAGCGGTTACTGAAAACATAGGAGAAACAGCATGAATCATACCCCATCACCTCCGATGAGCATAAACCTGCGTCCTGCTACCTCCGCTGATTTGAATCTGCTGCGACATTGGGATGAGCAACCTCACGTAATTAACTCAGATCCTAACGATGACTGGCGTTGGGAGGTAGAACTTGAACGCACCACCGAATGGAGGGAGCAATTGATTGCTGAAATTGATGGTCGCCCCATCGGATTTATCCAAATCATCGATCCGGAACTTGAAGATAGTCACTACTGGGGTGATGTTCCGGCGAATCTTCGCGCTATTGATATCTGGATTGGCGAAGAGACTGATTTGGGCAAAGGCTATGGAACCCAAATGATGCAGCTTGCACTTGCTCGATGTTTTGCTGACCCGCTTGTGACATCTGTACTCATCGATCCCCTTGCTAGCAATACCCGCGTCCACCCGTTCTATGAACGTCTGGGTTTTCAATTTGTCGAGTCTCGACGATTTGGTGACGATGACTGCTTCGTTTATCGCATCAACCGAGCAGATTGGCATGATGAGAGTGCGATCGCCACTGTAAGATAAAATGAGCAACTTTAGTTGCAACTCAAATCCCAGTAAGACGTACCTACCAGCAAAAAAATTCAGAGGCGATATACTGGATGAAAAAATAGCAAAAACAAAGATAATGATTACCTTATTTCAAAGTCCATTAAATTCCGATCCAGAAGTCATGGGTGGAACTTTAGTATTCCGAAATACGAGAGTTCCAGCGCAATCGCTTCTTGAATATTTAGACGATGGATTTTCTCTGGATGAGTTTTTGGACAATTTCCCATCTGTTAATCGTGTAGATGCGGTGAATTTTCTCAGACTTGCTCGTGAACAAGTTCAAGATGAAAATCATTCTGGATAAGAATTGACCAAAAGCTTTAAAGCGCTATCTCTCAGCTTATGAAGTAACCACGGTTCAGGAACAGGGATGGGCTGGAGTTAAAAATAGTGAACTGATAGTGAGGATTGATGGCGCGTATGATATTTTTCTCACATCAGATAAGAATTTGAAATACCAGCAAAACTTGACTGGAAGAAGCATAGCGATTATTGAGCTTCGCACAAATCGATTAAAGCTATTGGCAACTATTGTCGATAAAATTTTAGCAGAAGTAGAGAGCATTTCGTTAGGAATGTACGTGCAAATCTCTCTTTAGCTAAAGTTGCAATTCAAATCCAGGTAAGATATCTTCTCCAGAAAGAATCGCTGGCATTTGGATAACTTCTACAGCTTTTCCTATTCGGTAAATTTCCACATTTGCATCTTGAGGATTAATCAGCCATCCCAAACGCAAACCATTTTCGATATATTCCTGCATTTTCTCTTGGATAGGTTTGAGCCTATCTGTTTCAGAACGCAATTCAATGGCAAAATCGGGTACAAGTGGCGGAAATTTTTTTCGCTGTTCTACTGTTAAAGCTTCCCATCTCTCCAACTTCACCCAAGCCGCATCAGGGGAACGTTTTGCACCATTTGGCAGGATAAAAATAGTTGAAGAACTAAAAACTTTGCCTAATTTAGCTTGACGATTCCAATTATTCAAGTCTGTAATTAAGTCTGCTTCTTGATTGCCGCTTTCTCCTCCGACTGGTGGCACAATGATTAATTCTCCTGCTGCATTCATTTCCAGACTTAAATCACGATTGGCAAGACATAATTGATAAAATTGCTCATTGCTTAAACTAGTCACTGGGTTTAGATTGAGGACAATAGTATTCATGAAACCTTTCCTCGTGTATTTTTTGCTAACAAAGTTTTTCGCAGCAGAAAATGTGCTAAAGTTGCAATTCAAATCCAGGTAAGACATCTTCTCCAGAAAGAATCGCTGGCATTTGTATAACTTCTACAGCTTTTCCAATTCGGTAAATCTCCACATTTGCATCTTGAGGATTAATCAGCCATCCCAAACGCAAACCATTTTCGATATATTCCTGCATTTTCTCTTGGATAGGTTTGAGCCTATCTGTTTCAGAACGCAATTCAATGGCAAAATCGGGTACAAGTGGCGGAAATTTTTTTCGCTGTTCTACTGTTAAAGCTTCCCATCTCTCCAACTTCACCCAAGCCGCATCAGGGGAACGTTTTGCACCATTTGGCAGGATAAAAATAGTTGAAGAACTAAAAACTTTGCCTAATTTAGCTTGACGATTCCAATTATTCAAGTCTGTAATTAAGTCTGCTTCTTGATTGCCGCTTTCTCCTCCGACTGGTGGCACAATGATTAATTCTCCTGCTGCATTCATTTCCAGACTTAAATCACGATTGGCAAGACATAATTGATAAAATTGCTCATTGCTTAAACTAGTCACTGGGTTTAGATTGAGGACAATAGTATTCATGAAACCTTTCCTCGTGTATTTTTGCTAACATCAGCTACCTTTAGTTACAAGTCTAGTGGATTTAGATCCCCGACTTCTTGAAGAAGTCGGGGATCTGGACAGCTACTTTTGCAAAAGTTAAGTGACATTCCACCCTACTTAAGATTTACTCAAACCCTTTTAATAATTACGAATTACCAATTACAAATTAGTAATTATGTTCAAATACTTGTTGAACAGTCAGATTTAAGTCTGGGAATGTTGGTGATATGATACGGTTGCTACCTCTAAACTGGCTAATTTGATATTCATCATCTATAAATTGACAAACCGAGATAGTCGGTTGTTTGGGGTTGCCAATAAATCTTTTACCACCCAAAGCAGCATAGTCTACAATCCAATATTCAGGAATGCCGATTTCCTCATAATCTGTAAATTTAACAAAATAATCGTCTCGCCAGTTGGTGCTAACAACTTCGATAACTAAAGGAATGGATGTTGCTTGAGTAACAGTAGAAAATTTTGGCCATAGCGGTTCATTGATTAAATTCGGTCGATTTAATATCAACACATCTGGAAAATAACCGGATTCTCTTTCTGGTGCTTTAACTAGTGCTTGATTGGGGATAAAGTAAGGAAGATGCAAGCGATCAAATTCCACAGTTAGTTTTCTAGATAAAAAACCTTTAACTACTTCGTGTTCGCCTGTGGGTTGTGACATTTCGACAATTTCCCCATTGTGCAGTTCGTAGCGTACCCCCGCATTTTCTGGATACCAGGCGATAAATTCATCAAAAGTTACTGGTTTGGGTAAGGCTTGGAACATTGTTATGCTGCCTTCTCAACTTTGTGAGAGAACCAATTAAATTGAGTATATCGGTTAAGGAATTGGCTTGATTCAATAAGAGACTTCCAAATTAAAAAAACATCCAACTTTTCTTGTGGGGTGGACATCTTGTCCGCCCTTGCTTATGGGCGGGCGAGACGCCCACCCCACAAGATTGAATAATTTATTTTTTAGTAATCCCTAAAGCTTGTTTTTATGAAAAATTTTGAAAGTAAGAAGTGTAAAGGACAAAAGGGCAAGAGTGTAAAGGGGAAGGAAGTCTTCACGCAAGCACGGAAACTACACGAAAACCGATGTTGAGGCCACGAAGCGCGCGCGTAACCCTACTGCGGAACGCACTGCGACAGAGAACTGGGTTGTCGTACCAAGAACCACCGCGCAGCAGACGATAAGTAATATCTCCACTAGTTAAACAAGCACTACCATCAATGGGTGTGCCGTTATAATTTTTATAGTAATAGTCTTGACACCATTCCCAAACGTTACCATGCATATCGTACAAACCAAAAGCATTAGGTTGAAAACTGTCTACTGGTGTTGTTTCCTGACGATACAAACCTTTTGGTGCAGAGGCGTATGTATATTTTCCGTTGTAGTTGACTAAATCAGTGGTAATTGTTTCACCAAAATAGAATGGTGTAGTGGTTCCGGCGCGACAGGCATATTCCCATTCTGCTTCGCTTGGTAGCCGATAGGTTCGTTTTGTCTTTTCACTCAACTTTTGACAGAATTCCACCGCATCATCCCAACTCACCTGTTCCACAGGTCGATTTGCACCTTTGAAATTGGAGGGATTTTTACCCATAATTGCTTGATACTGCGCTTGGGTAATTTCATATTTACCCATAAAGAACCCAGGAACCGTTACTTGATGCTGTGGATGTTCATTAGTCTCTCCCTTATTATCTGGTGAACCCATTATAAAAGTACCACCAGGGATGGATACCATTTCTAGAATTATCCCATTTCCCAAGTCTTCAACAAAAAAGTTTGCACTATGGCGTTTACGGCTAGTTTCTTTACCTCTTGCATCTACTGTAACTACATCAAATTCAAAAGTTTGTAGAGGTATAGTGTTCGCTTCAACGGTTGGTGATTGCAGTTGTGGAATCCCCAGAATTGTTGTTGCAATATTGGATTTTGTAGAATTTAAATCTTGCAAAACCTCTGCTGCTGATTGATACCTTTCTCTTGGCAAGTGCTTGAGTAATTTATCTAAAATTTGCCCTAAATCATCGCTAATAACAACACCTTTTTCCTGCAAAATTTCTCGCCACAACCATTGAGCATTAAAAGCATCATAAAGACGGTCAGAGAGATTTCCAGAGGCATCTTGCACCGCCAAATCTTGAGTTAAAAGACGCGCACAAGTTGCACCCAAAGCATATAAATCACTAAGATGACTGGCAAATCCTGCCATTTGTTCGCTTGGGGCATAACCAACGGTGTAAATTCCTGTGGCTTGTCTGGCTAAACTGGTTTGGGTTACTTGTTTAGCACCGCCAAAATCAATTAATATAAGATGGCGATCGCTCTCCCTTCGCATGATATTTTCTGGTTTAATATCCCGATGGATGACATGGCGATCGTGGATGAATTGCAGAACTGGTAATAAATCTGCTAAAACTTGCCGAATTTGTGCTTCACTAAAAGCTTGTTGTTGAAGTTCTTTGAGCAAAGTTTGTCCTTGAATAAATTCTTGCACGAGATACAAACTTGCGCCTTGTTCAAAATAAGCTAACAATCTGGGAATTTGAGAGTGATTTTCTCCCAATTCATAAAGTCGCTTCGCCTCTTGTTTGAATAATTCTGTTGCTTTAGTAAGTGCTGCTGTTCCTTGCACTTGGGGAAAAAATTGCTTGATGACACAAATATCATCAAATCTATCCGTGTCTTCTGCTGTGTAAGTTCTGCCAAACCCACCTTCACCCAAGAGTTGCAAAACACGGTAGCGATTTCCCAGCAAGTTGCCAAAATTATTTTGTCCACAACTCATACAAAATCTATTGCTATCAGGGTTGAAGGGATTTGAGCAATTGGAATTTTGGCAGATTTGCATAACTCAGAACTACAAGCAGTTTGTTCTATATATTACCAGCTTAGCTGATACTGTAATACGCTTGTGTTAAGGATTGGATTATTCGTAGAGATAATTGGTTTAGAGAAGACGCGATAAATCGCGTCTCTACATGAGGGTTTTGGATTTTTTTTAGTGAAAATGACGTAAGGGCGAACGGCCGTTCGCCCCTACCAAGGGTTTCGGGTAACGCAGAATTAATTTCACCAGATGTGTAATGAACAATCCAAAATCTAGAATTCCGTGAGGCTATTCTGGCTAACCCAGCGCATCAGGATCGATACCCAATGCACGTAAACGTTTCCGCAACCGCTGATTTTCCTGTTCTACCGTTTCCAGGCGTTGATGTTCAGTTTCCGCACGTTGGCGTTCAGTTTCTGCACGTTGGCGTTCAGTTTCTGCACGCTGGCGTTCAGTTTCTGCACGCTGGCGTTCAGTTTCCGCACGTTCATCTCCTGTGAGGAGTAAATTACCTTGTTCATCCCACCACCGTAACCAAGGTATTTCTTTGTTTAATACAAAATTACCTTGCCAAATACCTAATTCCACACCCATAGGTGCAATTGGATAATGTCCTCTGGTATTTGGAAGCATTTTTTCGTAATGATTAGCCACTAATTGATAGACTTCTACCGATGCTTTTTTGACTTCATAAATACCGTAGTAAGGAGGACGGATGATATTTTCGTAAATCCAAAATTTTCCTTTGTAAGGAGTTTTATCCCGTTCTTCTTCGCCATCTCCAGACACAAATTCTAAAACAATCATCGGTGCAATTAATTCTTGCCAAAAAACATAAGAACGCCGTAATTGACCGTTAAGAGTTGGTGGTACATTTGGTACGTAAAACCAATCTGGTGCTTCAGCACCTCGTTCTGGTGGTTCTGTTAATCGCCAGTAAATACCAGAGTCTTGACCAATACAATAATAGCCGTCAGGATGAATTTCTTGTAATCGTGGCAGGATAGAGTCTGTTAATAAAATGCTTTGAGGATGTTCTTGAAAATTTTTCACAAAAGTACCATCAGACTCTGGTAGCTGAGTGTGATCTGGTAGAGCAAGATTTTTAGGTTCAACGATCATCGGGTTACCTCCCTGAAATCATAAGGGCACATAATTAATATGGTAGAGACGTTGCAATGCAACGTCTCTACATTTGGGTTATTGCATCAAAATCTGACGGATTAAAATACTCATTACTTCATCTGGTTTACTAGTTGGTACTAGTGGACTCCAGTCTCCTACACTGGCGTAGCCAATTAGTTGCAAATGATGAATTGTACTGATAACAGCTTTGGATGAACCCGTCAGCGTGTGCTTAATTGGCTCTCTTTTGGGAAGTCGTTGTTGGGGAGATTGCTTGGGGGTGGGTGTATCCAAATTTTCACTTAAGAACTGCTGTAACTTGGATTGGGCGGATTCTGGTAATTGTGCCATGATTGTATTTATCTCCTGTAAGGGGTTTGACTAAAGGCGATCGCATTGATCTTGGCGGAACAGGCGATCGTCTTTATCATGCTTTAATTTTAAAGTATAATTTTATACTTGTCAATTAGTAGTTAAAAAAAATTATTAATTAATAATTTCCATGTTTTAACGGGTATAAATTATGCATAATTGCCAGCACCCTACAAAACTGTGAGTAGATTTGCTGGATTTTTTTGAAATAATAGGTTTACGAGTTCAAAACTTGATTTTCAAGTTCAAAACTTAATATAGGACTCATATAGGACTACTATTGCTATATTCCGGCATTCCTTCGCCTGAAAAAACCACCCGAAAGCCACAAATTCTCAACCCGCCGTCTGACTCATTCC
>VFQR01002969.1_pt1 | contig 10055 bp, 11 predicted proteins | sample 3512321 | NCBI WGS metagenome assembly VFQR01 (sample SAMN10412374, study PRJNA504923) | tailings metagenome | isolation source: Relicate 3 Philex TSF1 revegetated site | place: Philippines: Tuba, Benguet | collected 2017-08-29
CCACACCCACCGAAGGCGGCGCCATGGGCGCCATGGGCGCCCTCGCCCTCGCCGCCGTGAAGCGCCGCCTCGACCGCAACCCGAAGCGGTTCAACTTCGCGATCGTGAAGCAGGCGACGGAGACGACGGCGAAGCTATCCGCGTTCGTCCTGTTCATCCTCATCGGCGCGCGGGTCTTCTCGCTGACCTTTTACGGGGTGAATGGGCACGTCTGGGTCGAGCACCTGCTGACCTCACTGCCGGGCGGCCACACCGGTTTCCTCGTCGTCATCAACGTGCTCGTGTTCCTGCTCGCCTTCTTCCTCGACTTCTTCGAGCTCGCCTTCATCGTCATCCCCCTGCTCGGGCCGGCGGCGGAGAAGCTCGGCATCGACCTGATCTGGTTCGGCGTGATCCTCGCGGTGAACATGCAGACGAGCTTCATGCACCCGCCCTTCGGCTTCGCCCTGTTCTACCTGCGCTCCGTCGCGCCGAAGGTCGCCTATCGCGACCGGGTCACGGGCAGGCGCATGGAGCCGGTGACCACCGGCCAAATCTACTGGGGCGCGGTGCCGTTCGTGGTCATCCAGTGCATCATGGTGGCGCTCGTGATCCTCTTCCCGAGCATGGTGATGCACTACAAGTCGGCCGGCGTGCAGATCGACCCGGCCGCCGTCGAGCGCCAGTTCGACAATCTCGCCATCCCCGGGCTCGGCCCGGGGCCCGACCTCGCTCCCCCCAGTTTCGGCCCGAACTGATCCGCGTCCGCGGCCGGAAGCCCGGCTCCCGCGCCAGACGGCGCGGGCTCCCCCCTCACGCACGCAACCGAGGATCCTTCCATGAAGAGACGCAGCTTCCTGCTCGCCGGCGGCGCCGGCCTCGCCGCCACAGCCGTCGCGGCCCCCGCCATCGCGCAAGCGAATCCGGAGATCCGGTGGCGCCTGTCCTCCGGATTTCCGAAATCCCTCGACACGATCTACGGCGCTGCCGACGTGCTTTCGGCGCGGGTCGCCGAGCTTACCGACGGCCGCTTCCAGCTCCAGCCCTTCGCGGCAGGTGAGATCGTCGGCACCTTCCAGCTCGCCGACGCGATCGGCACCGGTACCGTCGAGATGGGCCACACGGCGTCGTACTACTACGTGGGCAAGGACCCGACCTTCGCCCTGCCGGCGGCGATTCCCTTCGGCATGAACGCGCGCCAGATCAACGCCTGGCTCTACCACGGCGGCGGCAACGAGCTCGTCAACGAGTTCTACGCCAAGCACAGGATCTACTCCCTGCCGGGCGGCAACACCGGGACCCAGATGGGCGGCTGGTTCCGCCGCGAGATCAAGACCGTCGAGGATCTCAAGGGCCTCAAGATGCGGATCGCCGGAATCGCCGGGCAGGTGATGCAGAAGCTCGGGGCCGTCCCGCAGCAGATCGCGGGCGGCGACATCTACCCGGCCTTGGAGCGCGGCACCATCGACGCCGCGGAATGGGTCGGCCCCTACGACGACGAGAAGCTCGGCTTCAACAAGGTGGCGCCGTTCTACTACTACCCGGGCTTCTGGGAAGGCGGCCCGATGCTCATGTTCTTCTTCAACCAGGGCAAGTGGAACGAGCTGCCGAAGAACTACAAATCCATCGCCATGGCGGCGGCGGCGGCCGCCAACGTGGACATGCAGGCGAAGTACGACGCCCGCAACCCAGCCGCCCTGCGCCGGCTCGTCGGCGGCGGCGCGCAGCTGCGGCCCTTCCCGCAGGAGGTCCTGGAAGCGAGCTTCAAGGCCTCGAACGAGCTCTACGACGAGCTTTCGGCCAAGAACGCCGACTTCAAGAAGATCTACGAGGCCTACCGCGCCTTCCGCGGCGAGCAATATCTCTGGTGGCAGGTGGCCGAGTACACCTTCGACAACTTCATGATCCGCGCCCGCGCACGCAGCTGAGCCTCCGCTCCCCTCCCTTCACCCCTCCCCCCTCAAGGGGAGGGGCCGGGGGTGGGGGAGAATCATCCAAGCCGAAGGAGCCGCCATGATCCACGTCGTCGCCGTCATCAAGACGAAGCCGGGCCGCCGCGAGGCGGTGCTCGAAGCGTTTCGCGCCAACATGCCGGCGGTGCACGCGGAGGAGGGCTGCATCGAGTACCAGCCCATCGTCGATGTGGACGGCTTCGGCGGTTTCCAGACCGCGCTCGGGCCCGACACCTTCGTCGTGGTGGAGAAATGGGAGAGCGCCGACGCGCTGCGGGCCCACGCGGCGGCGCCGCACATGGCGGCGTACGGAGCGAAGGTCCGCGACATGCTCGAGAGCCGCACCATCCACGTCCTGAAGGACGCCTGATCAGCGCCCGTAGATGCGGTCGAGCACCCGCGCGACCGTGACCGCCTCCGCGGCCGCGGCGTCGAAGCGCCCCCCGGCCGCGAGCCGCCGCGCCCAGTCCGCCGCGGCGCGGCCGCCCCATTCGTCCGGCGGTTCGGCCAGCGTCTCGCGCGCGGTGCCGCGGTAGCGCTCGGCGACGAAGTCGTAGAACGAGCCGTCCCGATTACGCAGGGCCGCCCCGCCCTCGGTGCCGTAGAAGGCCGCCTCGATCACCGCGTCGCGGCCGGCCTGCAGGCGCCACGAGCAGGCGAGGCGCACCGCCGCGCCGCCGGCGAGGGCGAGCGTGGCGATCCCGTAATCCTCGACCCGGTCCGGCCGCTTCCCGAGCGGCTCGCCCTCCGCGAACAGGCGGGCCTCGACGCCGTCGACCTTCGGGAAGCCGAGCACCCACAAAGCGAGGTCGACGAGGTGGACGCCGAGATCCATCACGCAGCCGCCGCCGGACAGCGCCGGATCGTAGAACCAGGGTTTGTCCGGCCCGTAGGCGTTGTGGAAGACGAGGTCGGCCGCGTAGACCCGCCCGAGGGCGCCTTCGCGCACCAGGTCGCGGATCGCGACCATCCCCGCCGTGAAGCGGTAGGACAGGTCGACGGCCAGCAGCCGGTCGGCGGCGCGGGCGGCCTCGACCGCCGCGCCGGCCTCCGCCGCCGTGCGCCCGAGCGGCTTCTGGCAGAACACCGCCGCGCCGGCTTCGAGCGCCCGGACCGCCTGCTCGGCGTGGAGCGCGCTCGGGGTCGCGATCACCACCCCGTCGAGGCCGAGGGCGAGCATCGCGTCGAGGTCCGGAACGAGCGCCGCGCCGGGGGCGAGGCGGACCGCCTCGGCGGCATTGTCCGGGGAGGGATCGGCGATCGCCGCCGCCTCGACCGCCCCGGTCCCGAGGATCGCCTGCATGCGGTGCCGGCCGATCCAGCCGACCCCGAGGAAGCCGACCCGGGGTTTCACCGGCACGTGACCAGCGCCTTGAGGAAGCCGTCCGGCCGGTCGCGGGTGGCGTCGAGGGCCTCCCCCAGCCGTTCGAGCGGGTAGACGTGCGTGTAGAGCGGGGTCGGATCGAGCCGCCCGGCGGCGACCGCCTCCACCGCCGCGCGGATGCCGGCGACGTAGACCGCCGGGTCGCGCTCGTGGGCGTTGATCACGTCGAGCCCGCGCCAGTTCCACAGCTGCATGTCCACCTGGCGCGGCCCGTCCTGGTGGTAGCCGGCGACGACGAGCCGGCCGCGCTCGCGGGTGAGATGCGCGGCGAGATCGAGCGGCCATTGCTTGCCGACCGCCTCGATCACCCGGTCGCAGAAGACGCCGCCGGTCAGCGCCTTCACCTGGTCGACGATGGCGTGGTGGTCCACCATCGGGATGGTCTCCGCGGCGCCGAAGGCCCGGGCGACATCGAGGGAGAAGGGGCGGCGCGAGATCGCGATCACCCGCGCCCCGGCCTCGGCGACGAGCCGGGTCAGGAGGGCGCCGAGGAAACCGATGCCGACGATCGCGACGTTCTGCCCGGGCTCGATGGCGCTGCGGGCGAAGATGTTGAACGCGCAGCCGAGCGGCTCCCCGGGGAAGGGCACGGCGTCGAGCGCGGGCGGCAGCGGCACCACGCTGCCCGCGTCGGCGAGGTCGTATTCCGCGTAGGCCGCGTAGGAGAGCGCCGCCACCCGCTCGCCCGCCGCGAGGCCGGCCACGCCTTCGGCGACCGCGTCGACCACGCCCCAGCCCTCGTGGCCGAGGGAGCCCGGCGCGGTCGGGAAGCGCATCCAGTCGGGGCCGGCCCAAGGGCCGAGGTTCGAGGCGCAGACGCCGCAGCCTTCGAGCCGGATGCGGACCTGCCCGGGACCCGGCGCCGGCACGGGCACCTCCTCGATTCGGACCTTTCCCGGACCGGCGAGCACCGCCGCCCGCATCGTCTCGACCATCGAATCGTCCTCGCGCCGCCGCTTTCAACCACGGCCCGTTGCGGGCCGGAAGTCCCTTGAAAACCCGCGCCGCGGCCCCATATCAGCCCTACCCCAGCGGACAGCGACGGATCTTGCGCGACGAACGTCGTCGGCGCGCATCGGCCGGGCGAGGACGGATGTACTCCCGCCCGCCATCCCGCGGTCGCCCGACGTAGCGACCGCCCCGCTGGATCGGATCAGCCCAGGCCCGTAGCGGCGCCGGCGCGTGACCTCGCGGTCGCGCCCGCTGCCCCGGAGCCTGGGCTTTCCTTTATGCGCCTTCGGCGCTAACCGGCCCCATGACCGATCCGTTCGATCCCGCCGGCCACGGCTGGGAGCCCTATGGCGACGAGGGCTTCATCGGCCTCGTCGGCCCCTTCTGGCAGCGCCCGGACGGGGAGGGGGTGCGCTACGCGCTCCTCGTCGAGCGCAAGCACCACAACCGCCGCGGCGTTCTGCAGGGCGGCATGCTGATGACCTTCGCCGACCGCGCGATGGGCATGACCGCCTGGCACGCCAACGGCCGGCGGCCGCAGGCGACGGTGCAGCTCGATGTGCATTTCGTCGACGCGGTGCAGATCGGCGAGTTCGTCGAGGCGCGCTGCGAGGTCGTCCGCCGCACCCGCTCGGTCATCTTCATGCGCGCGACCTTCACGGTCGGCGCCCGCACGGTCGCGACCGCGCAGGGGGTTTGGAAGGCCCTGGGATCGCCGGCGGAAGGCGGGCCGGAATAGGTTCGGCCGCGGCCGAAGCGTCGAGGCTTGTGCGGCCCGCCCGAACCGGTTCAGATCGGGCCCGAGCCGCCGGAGACCCCGATGAACGCCAGAGACCTCCCCTTCGACACCGAGGCCATGCTCGCCGGGCTGCGCCCCTGGGTGGAATGCGAGAGCCCGACCTACGACGCGGCCGCGGTCGAGCGGATGATGGGCCTCGCCGCCCGCGACCTCGCCCTGATGGGGGCGACCATCGAGACCATCCCCGGCCGGATGGGTTTTGGGCCATGCGTGCGCGCCCGCCTGCCCCACCGGGACCAGGGCGCGCCGGGCATCCTGATCCTCGGCCATTTCGACACGGTCCATCCGGTCGGCACCCTCGCGCATCTGCCCTGGCGACGGGAGGGCGAGCGCTGCTACGGGCCGGGCATCTGCGACATGAAGGGCGGCAACTTCGTCGCGCTGGAGGCCCTGCGCCGGCTTGCCGCCGCCGGGGTCGCGACGCCGCTCCCGGTCACGGTGCTGTTCACCCCGGACGAGGAGGTCGGCAGCCCGAGCACCCGGGACCTGATCGAGGCCGAGGCGGCCCGGCACAAATACGTCCTCGTGCCGGAGCCGGGCCGCGAGGACAACGGCGTCGTCACCGGCCGCTACGCCATCGCCCGCTTCAACCTCGAATCGGTCGGCCGGCCGAGCCATGCCGGCGCGCGCCTCGCCGACGGCCGCTCGGCGATCCGCGAGATGGCGCGGCGGGTCGTCGAGATCGAGCAGATGACGAGCGACGACTGCACCTTCAGCGTCGGCGTGATCCGCGGCGGCCAATGGGTCAACTGCGTCGCGACCACCTGCACCGGCGAGGCGCTGAGCATGGCGAAGCGCCAGGCCGATCTCGACCGGGGCGTCGAGCGCATGCTCGCCCTCGCCGGCAGCCGCGACGACGTCACCTTCCGGGTCACCCGCGGCGTCACCCGGCCGGTCTGGGAGCCGGACGGGCGCACCATGGCGCTCTACGAGCACGCGGTCGGCATCGCGAAAGGTCTCGGCTTCGACCTGCCGCACGGCAGCGCCGGCGGCGGCTCCGACGGCAACTTTACCGGCGCCATGGGCATCCCGACCCTCGACGGGCTCGGGGTTCGCGGCGGCCAGTACCACACCTTGCAGGAATACATCCTGGTCGACAGCCTGCCCCAGCGCGGCCGCCTCATGGCGGGCCTGCTCGCCTCGCTGGAGTGATCCGTCGGGCGCGGCGGGCGAGCGGCCGCTCAGAAGCGGTTCTTCCACTCCCGCAGGGCCTTGAACACCTGGTCCGGAGCGGCGCCTTCGAGCTTCACCGCCCGGGCCACCGCCGGCTCGCCCGCGCGCAGGAAGGGGTTCGTCGCCTTCTCCTGCGCGATCGTGGATGGGATCAGGAAGCGGCCCTCCTCCTTCGCCCGCTCGGCCTCGGCGGCGCGATCCTTCAGGGCCGCATTGTCCGGCTCCACCGCGAGGGCGAAGCGGGCGTTCGAGAGGACGTAGTCGTGGCCGCTGTAGACCCGCGCCTCCCCGGGAAGCGCGGCGATGCGTGCGAGGGACCGCCACAGCTCCTCGTAGGGGCTCTCCGACACCCGGCCGCAGCCGAGGGTGAAGATGGTGTCTCCGGCAAAAAGGGCCCGGTCGGCGGAGAACCAGTAGGAGACGTGGTCGATGCAATGGCCCGGCGTCTCCCATACCTGCGCCGAGAGGTCGCCGACCGCCACCGTGTCGCCCTCGCCGACGAAGACGTCGGCGCCGGGCACCTGCCCCTCGGCCTTCTGCGGCGCCACCACCCGGCAGCCGAACCGCCGCTTCAGCCCTTCGATGCCGCCGACATGGTCGGCGTGGCGATGGGTCACCAGGATGTTGGTGAGCCGCCAGCCGGCCTCCTCGAGCGCCCGCACGATCGGGCCTTCCTCCGGGGCGTCGATCGCCGCGCAGGCGCCGGTGGCGGGATCGCGGACGAGCGCCCCGATGTTGTCGGAGAGGCAACGGAAGACGCGGATCTCGGCGGCCATGGTCGCTCCTTTCGTCGGCGCCCGGGTGCTAGCACGGCCCCGGCCCACCCGAAACCCGCTTGCGGGAGCGTGGGCGCGGCCCCCATCATGGCCGCATGAGCATCGACGTCGTCGAACTGCGCGCCTTCTACGCGAACCCCCTCGGGGACCTCGCGCGGCGGTTCGTGGGTCCGGTGGTCGAGCGGCTCGCCGGCCCCCTCGCGGGACTGCGGGTGCTCGGCCTCGGCTACGCGGTGCCCTATCTCGCCGGGGCGCGGGACGCCGCGGAGCGGACCCTCGCTTTCATGCCCGCGAGCCAGGGCGTGGTGAACTGGCCCACCCCCGGCCTGTCCTCGTCGGCCCTCGTCGACCTCACCATGATGCCGCTGCCGGACGCCTCCTTCGACCGGGTCGTGCTGGTGCACGCCCTCGAGGCGGTGCGCAGCCCCGAGGAGCTGCTCTACGAGGTCTGGCGCATCCTCACCCCCGGCGGGCGCATCGTTCTGGTGGCGCCGAACCGGCGCGGCCTGTGGGCGCGGATGGACACCACGCCCTTCGGCTTCGGCCAGCCCTACAGCCGCACCCAGCTCAAGGCGCTCATGCGCGAGGCCCTCTTCACCCCGGAATCCTGGGCCGAGACGCTGTACGTGCCGCCGCTCCCGAGCTGGTTCTGCATCCGCACCGCCGCGGCCTGGGAGAAGGTCGGCAAGGGCCTGTCGCTCCCGTTCGCCGGGCTGCACGTGGTGGAGGCCTCGAAGCAGCTCTATCGGCCGGTTCCGGCCCGCCGCAAAGGGGTCGAGAGCCGGGTCGCCCCGGTCCTCGTGCCGGCGCCCGCCTCGCGCTCGCCGCTCTGAGGGGCTCGCTATGCGGCGAGGAGCTTCTCCACCTCGTTGACGAGGTCGCGCAGGTGAAAAGGCTTCGACAGGACCTTGGCGTCCTTGGGGGCCCGCGAATCGGGGTTGAGCGCCACGGCGGCGAAGCCGGTGATGAACATCACCTTGATGTCGGGGTCGAGCTCCGTGGCCCGGCGGGCGAGCTCGATCCCGTCCATCTCCGGCATGACGATGTCGGTGAGGAGGAGCTCGAACGGCTCCTCCCTGAGGCGGTTGTAGGCGGACAGCCCGTTGTCGAAGGAGATCACCGAGTAGCCGGCGTTCTGCAGCGCCTTCACCAGGAACCGCCGCATGTCGTTATCGTCTTCCGCGAGAAGGATTTTCATGGCCCGTTTCGCCCGATGCGCACCCGAGATCCCATAAAGGGCCGGCATGGTAAACAGGAGGTTGATGGAAGGCCGGGATCGGCGATGGACACCGGCGGCCCGCATCGCCACATTAGGCGGCCACGTCCTCACCCCGCGAGTCCATGCCGCCAGCCGCGATCCCCGAGTTCGAGCCGCCCTTCCGCATCGAGGAGCCGGCCCGGCACGCGATCCCCTTCGTCTTCAACGCACCCCATGCGGGGGCGGTGTATCCGGCCGGGTTCCTGGCGGCGTCCCGGCTCGACGCGGTGGCCCTGCGGCGCTCCGAGGACGCCTTCGTCGACGCGCTCTTCGCCGGGGTGGTGGCGCTGGGCTCGCCGCTCATGGCGGCCAAGTTCCCGCGGGCCTATCTCGACGTCAACCGGGAGCCCTACGAGCTCGACCCGCGCATGTTCGACGGGCGCCTGCCGCCCTTCGCCAACACCCGCTCCATGCGGGTCGCGGGCGGGCTCGGCACGATCCCGCGCATCGTGGCCGACGGGCAGGAGATCTATCGCGGCCGCCTTTCCGTCGAGGAGGGCCTGCGCCGGATCGAGTGGCTCTACAAGCCCTATCACCGCACGCTGCGCCAGCTCGTCCACGGCACCGCCCGCACGTTCGGCCACGCGGTGCTGATCGACTGCCACTCGATGCCATCGACGAGCCTGTGCCGGGACGACCTCCTCAAGGCGGACGTGGTGCTCGGGGACCGCTACGGCACGAGCTGCGCCACCGCGCTCACCGACCTCGTCGACCTCGCCCTGCGCGCCCGCGGCTACACGGTGGTGCGCAACAAGCCCTATGCGGGCGGCTTCATCACCGAGCATTACGGCGAGCCGGCGCTCGGCCGCCACGCGCTGCAGATCGAGATCAACCGCGCCCTCTACATGGACGAGCGCGGCCTGCAGCGGCATTCCGGCTTCGACACCCTCGCCCGCGACCTGCAGGACGTGTTCGGCCAGGTCGCCGCCGCCCTCGGCGACGACCTCAGCCCGCGCCGCATCGCCGCGGAATAGGAGCATCCATGCGGATCCTGTGCTTCGAGGACCGGGGTCGGCCGACCTTCGGGGTGCGGGAAGGCGAGCGGGTCACGCCCCTCGCGGCCACCGCCGACGATCCGAACGGGCTCTTCGCCGATCTCGCCGCCGCCCGTCCGGCGGGCGAGAGCCGGCCGCTGTCCGGCCTGCGCCTCCTGCCGCCGGTGCCCCGCCCGGGCAAGATCGTCTGCATCGGCCTGAACTACGTCGACCACGCCAAGGAGGGCGGGAACCCGATCCCCGACTACCCGGCGGTCTTCTTGCGGGTCGCGACCTCCCTCGTCGGTCCCGGCGAGGCGATCGTCCGCCCGGCGGCCTCCGACAAGCTCGATTACGAGGCGGAGCTCGCCATCGTGATCGGCCGGCGCGCGTCCGGGGTGAGCGCGGAGCGGGCCCTCGACCACGTCGCCGGCTATTCCTGCTTCAACGACGGCTCGCTGCGGGACTATCAGCGCAAGTCGACCCAGTGGACGATGGGCAAGAACGTCGACCGCACCGGCGCCGTCGGGCCCGAGATCGTGACGCCCGACGAGCTGCCCCCCGGCGCCCACGGGCTGCGCATCGCGACCCGCCTCAACGGCACCACGCTCCAGGACGGCGACACCGCCGACATGATCTTCTCCGTGCCGCGCACGATCGAGATTCTTTCGGAGGTCATGACCCTGGAGCCGGGCGACGTGATCGCCACCGGCACGCCGGCGGGCGTCGGCTATCCGCGCAAGCCGCCGGTCTTCATGCGCCCGGGCGACGTGTGCGAGATCGAGATCGAGGGCATCGGCGTCCTGCGC
>VFQR01002970.1_pt1 | contig 10053 bp, 9 predicted proteins | sample 3512321 | NCBI WGS metagenome assembly VFQR01 (sample SAMN10412374, study PRJNA504923) | tailings metagenome | isolation source: Relicate 3 Philex TSF1 revegetated site | place: Philippines: Tuba, Benguet | collected 2017-08-29
GTATGCGCTCTCCGAGATCGAGGCTTACGAGGCCGCGTCGCTGCGGGGTGAGGCGTGATGGACGCTGCCGCAGCCGCGCGGATGTCCGATCCGGATCGTAATCACCAGTTCAGCCGCCGCTGGGATGAGCCGGCCCCGATCGCAACGACGGCTACGACGCAGCCAGCCTCACGAGATCAGCTCGGCACCCTCGGCGTCGCCCTGCTCGATGCCGTCCGCAGGAAGCGCAGCGCGGGCGGTCGAGGTGCCGATCCGGATGCGGGCGGTGCGTCGCGATGAACGCCACCGCGCCCCTGAGTGCCGATACGGACCAGATCCAGCGCTTTGTCGATGCCCTGTTCCGGTATGCTGACGAGGGCGGCTTCGTCTCGCTCCGCGCCTTCTACGACGATGCGAACGAGGTGTATGACATCCGCGCGCATCGACTGACTGCTGACACCCAGCGATTGGTTGCCGCTGCTGCAGCCTTTGCCACCGAGGCTGCGCGCGTCGGCAGGCCCGTGGTGTTCGCTCCGCCGATCGCCACCTTCTCCAGCAGCTACGGCGCCGCCGAGGCCGATCTACAGAACGGCCTGTGCCTCAGCGTCGAATGTGACAAGCGACCGGGCGACGCACGCCGGAAGCTGGAAGGGCTGCTGGGCCCCGCCACCATCGTCGTGGCGAGCGGCGGCGAATGGCTCGACCCGGAGACCGGGGAACTCGAACCGAAGCTGCATCTCCACTGGCGGCTCACGGAACCGACCCGCGACGCCGCCGCGCACGCCAAGCTGAAGCTCTGCAGGACCATGGCCAAGGACCTGGTCGGGGCGGACGGGACCAGCAACCCCATGGTCCATCCCATGCGTTGGCCGGGTTCCTGGCACCGCAAGGCGGCGCCGCGCCTGGTCCGCATCGTCGCAGAGACGGAAGCCGAGCTCGATCTCGACGAGGCCGAGCAGGGCCTGCGCGACGCCTGGGATCTGCACCAGCAGCAGCGCACGAAGGCTGGCGAGAAGGCGCAGGACGAACCCGGCAAGGGGGAGCCGCGCGAAACCGCAGAGCTCATCACCGCCATCCTGACCGGCGCCAATTACCACGCTCCCATCACCGCGCTCGCCATGCGCTACCTAAAGGGCGGCATGCCCGACGCCCAGGCAGTGCTGACCCTGCGCGGCATCATGCAGGGCGTGCCTGAGGCCGTTCGCGACACCAAGGACGGCATCATCCAGAAGGGTCGGTGGCAGGCCCGCTACGACGATATCCCGCGTGCCGTCAGCACCGCGCGCCTGGAGATCGACACCGAGGGCAAGGCGAAGGCCAACGAGGAGGCCTTCGCCGGCGTGTCGGCCATCGAGCGGTTCCGCCTCGACGCATACACGCAGGGCGATCCGCCGCACCAGCCGTTCCTGCTGCAGCCCTTGATGCCGCTCGGCAAGGTCGGTCTGGTGTACGGCCCCGGCGGCGTCGGGAAATCGTTGGCGATGCTGCTGCTATGCCTCCTGGTGGCGATCCGGAGCCGGTTCGGCGACGCATTCGGCCCCTCCTTCTCGGTGCTCGGGGCGACGATCCCGCGCGATGCCGCGGGCGCCAGCGTGTTCCTGACCCTGGAAGATGACGGGAACGAGATCCATCGGCGCATCGCCAGCCTGGATCCCGAGAATCGCCGGAAGGACGCGCCCTGCTACGTCATCCCGCTGGTGGATCTCCCGGCGTTCGACCCGGCGCTGGTCGTCCCGGACGGCCGCATGGCGGCGCTCACGAAATTCGCCGCCGAGGGCCTCGACCAGCTGTTGACGAACACCGCGGCGAAGGCGGACTGCCCGGTCAGGCTGCTGGTGCTTGATCCAGCCGGCGACTTCCTGAACGCAGACGAGAACGATGCCACCTTCGTGAAGCTCCTGATGCGGCACCTGCGTGCGGTTGCAGCGAAGCACGGCTGCACCATCATCCTGCTCGGCCATGTCGCGAAGGGCGCTGATCCGGAGGCTCCCAGCATGCGCGGCAGCAGCGCCTGGATCGCCAACAGCCGGTTCGCCTACGCCCTGTGGCCACCCGCACCGAATGAAGCCGAGGAATTGGCGACGCAGCTGAACGAAGACCCTCGCAGCCTGGTCTGGGGCACTCTCGCCAAGGCCAACCACGCCGATGCCCCAATCGGGCAGAAGCGGCTCTTTGCTCGGGACAAGAAGACAGGTCGCCTGGTCGATATCACCGTCCGACTGTCGGCAAGCGCCGCGAGCGACGCCGAATTGCTGAAGATCCTCGTCGCGGCTTGCGCGGAGTACGCGGCCGCCGGGCTTCCATATGCGTACAGCGGCGTGGCAGGGCTTTGGAAGGGGCACGAGGACCTTCCGGAACCCCTTTGCGCTGTGAGCAAATCCAGGCTGGAAGGCCTCGGACGGAAAGCGCTCCAGAAGGGGATGCTCGTCAAGGCGCGCACAGCGCAAACACAGGGCGCGACGAAATACCTGGACGTGCCCGACGGCCCACTCGCCAAGGGGCAAGAGATCGAGATGTTTCGCGGCTCTCGCCGAGAAGCTCTGGCGCGCTACCGAGCGAGGAATACAGCTTGATGTTGCGGTGCAGCGCTTCCCGGTTCCCGGTTCCCATTGGGAATCTCGATCGCCGGGAACGCAGTAAGTCTTTGATCGGGCGAGCAAAATCGCGTTCCCGGCCGAACGCGTTCCCACGAGGTCGGGAACGTCAAAAAACCGCAGAAAACCGCCACATTCCCGGATTCCCAGGTTTCTCCCCCTAAAGGGGGATAGCCGATCTTGGGAATCGGCTTCCCCCGCGGGGTAAGGGGACCGCTTCGAAGACTTGCCTGAAGCTGGCGTCGTGGGATCGACCGCGACGGCACCAGGCCGGCGGAAAGCGAGAGGGTCGGGTTGGAAACGCCATACCGATGCGGTGAGGCGCGGTGCGGTAGTGGCATGCACAGCATGCGCGGGAGCACCGTTGGCGCTGTGCGCTTGAGGCCCGCGACGCGCCGATGGTCCCGGACAAAAAGGCCCCAGAAATCATCGACGATCGTAGTGCATCGTAGTGCATCGCAGAAACGTCGTGTTGAAGCCGCGAATCCTGATCCTGTAGAATCCTGTCGTCAGCAGCGCGTGTTGCTGCTGCGCTGGATCAGCGAGAATGCCGGGCCAGAAGCCATATCTGCCAAACGAGGAGCAGCGCCGCATCGTCAAGGCGATGGCCGGCTACGGCGTGCCGCACGACGACATCGCCCGCGTGGTGCGCTGCTCGCCGCCGACGCTGCGCAAGCGGTTCCGGCAGGAACTCGACACCGCGACCATCGAGGCGAACGCACGGGTGGCGCAGACGCTCTACCAGCAGGCCACCACGCCGGGGAACATCGCCGCGACGATCTTCTGGCTGAAGGCCCGTGCTGGTTGGCGGGAGAAGCATGCGGTGCAGATGTCGGGTCCGGATGGCGCGCCGCTGTCGCAGCCGACGATCGTGGTGGTGCGGCGCGAGCCCGGCGGCTGGCGGGCCGATGAGTCGCGGCAGATCGAGGGGCGGGTCGCATGATGGACAGCACCAGCAGCATGGCGGTGTTTCCGTCCTACAAGACCGCGCTGGTCGCCGATCTGGTGCCTTCGGCACGGAACGCGCGGACGCATTCCGACGCGCAGGTGGCGCAGATTGCGGCCTCGATCCGCGAGTTCGGCTTCACCAATCCAATCCTGGTCGATGGCGACCGCGGCGTGATTGCAGGACATGGTCGCCTGCTCGCGGCCCGAAAGCTGGGCCTGGAGCAGGTGCCGACCATCGAGCTGTCGCACCTCTCCCCGACGCAGCGGCGGGCTTACATGCTCGCGGACAACCGCCTGGCGCTCGCGGCCGGGTGGGACGCCGACCTGCTCCGCGTGGAGCTTGGCGACCTTCAGTCGGAAGGCTTCGACCTGGCGCTCACGGGCTTCGAGCCGGCGGAACTCGGCGACCTGTTTGGCGGGCCTGCCCCGGACCCCGCCACCGGCGCGCCCACGGGCGCCACACAGGGCGAGGACGACGCCGCGGACGACCTGCCCCCGCCGCGGCCCTCGGTGGCGCGTGTGGGCGACCTGTGGCGCCTGGGCGGCCATTCCCTGCTCTGCGGCGACAGCACCGATCCGGCCGCCGTGGCGCGGCTCCTGGGCGGCCAGAAGGCGTCCCTGCTGATCACCAGCCCGCCCTACGCCCAGCAGCGCGACTACGCCTCAGGCGGCATCGGCGATTGGGACGTGCTGATGGACGGCGTGTTCGGCGCGGTCGAGGGCCACCTGGAGGACGCGGCGCAGCTGCTCGTCAACCTCGGCCTCGTGCACCGCGATGGCGAGTGGCAGGCCTACTGGTCCGCCTGGCTCGACTGGATGCGCGGCCGCGGCTGGCGCCGGTTCGGGCTCTACACCTGGGACCAGGGCCCGGGCCTCCCCGGCGACTGGAATGGCCGGCTCGCGCCGTCCTTCGAGCTGGTGTTCCACTTCAACCGCCAGTCCCGCCGCCCCAACAAGATCATCCCCTGCACCTGGGCGGGCCACGTCAACTCCGAGAAGGGCGGGCTGCGCGGCAAGGACGGAACGGTGGGCGAGTGGACCCATGCCGGCCAGGGCGTGCAGGAGTTCCGGATCCCCGACAACGTGTTGCGGATCACGCGGCACAAGGCCCGCGGCATCGAGACGGAGCACCCGGCGGTGTTCCCCGTGGCGCTGCCGGCGTTCCTGATGCAGGCGTATGGCGATGCGGGTGCGTTGGTCTACGAGCCGTTCTCCGGCGCGGGCACGACGATCCTGGCGGGCGAGCGGACGGGCTGCCGCGTGGCGGCGATGGAGCTCGCGCCGGGCTATGTCGATCTCGCCATTGCGCGGTGGCAGGCGCTGCATCCCGACCAGCCCGTGACGCTGGACGACGGTCGCAGCCATGCCGAGGTCGCGGCGGAGCGGGCGGAGATGGCCGATGCAGCCTGACCTCCAGATCACCCGCGTGCCGGTCGAGGCGCTGGTCCCCTACGCCCGCAACGCGCGCACGCATTCGGACACCCAGGTCGCCCAGATCGCGGCGAGCATCCGGGAATTCGGCTGGACGAACCCGATCCTGGTGGACGGGGAGCGCGGCATCATCGCGGGGCACGGCCGTCTGCTGGCCGCACGCAAGCTGGGCATGACCGATGTGCCGGTAATCGAACTCGGCCACCTCACCCTGGCACAGCGGCGCGCCTATGTCCTGGCCGACAACCGCCTGGCGCTGAACGCCGGCTGGGACGAGGACCTGCTCCGGCTTGAACTGGCGGAACTCCGCGACGACGGCCTCGACCTCGGCCTCACGGGGTTCAGCGTCGACGAGATCGGCAAGCTGCTGATCGACGCCAGCGAGGGCCTGACCGACCCGGACGACGTGCCGGAGGTTCCCGAGGCGCCGATCACCCGATTGGGGGATGTCTGGCTGCTCGGGCGGCACCGCCTTGTCTGCGGTGACAGCACAGACCCGGCCACCGTGGAGGCGGCGCTGGCCGGCGTGCGGCCGCATCTGATGGTCACCGACCCGCCCTACGGCGTGAACTACGACCCCGACTGGCGGAACCGTGCCGGCCTCGGCCAGACCCAGCGCACCGGCCGTGTCGAGAACGACGACCGGGCCGACTGGCGCGAGGCCTGGGCGCTGTTCCCCGGCGATGTCGCCTATGTCTGGCACGGTGCGCTGCATGCCACGACTGTGGCTGAGAGCCTGATCGCGACCGGCTTCGACATCCGCGCGCAGATCATCTGGGCGAAGGAGCGCCTGGTGCTGGGCCGCGGGCACTACCACTGGCAGCACGAGCCGGCGTGGTATGCGGTGCGCAGCGGCAGCCCCGGCCATTGGTCCGGCGACCGGAAGCAGACGACGCTGTGGTCGATCCCGAGCCGGGACCAGGACGCCGAGACGATCCACGGGACCCAGAAGCCGGTCGCCTGCATGCGCCGCCCGATGGAGAACAACAGCAGCCCCGGCCAGGCCGTGTACGAGCCCTTCTGCGGCTCGGGCACGACGATCATCGCGGCGGAGATGTCTGGCCGGTGCTGTCACGCGATCGAGCTGTCGCCGGCCTATGTCGATGTGGCCGTGCGGCGCTGGCAGGCCTTCACGGGCGAGAAGGCGGTGCTGGCCACGACAGGCCAGCCCTTCGCGGTCGTGGCCAACCAGCGCGCGGCGGAGGCATCCCATGCAGGGTGAGCGCTTCGAGCCGACGGCGGAGCAGCGCCGGACCGTCCGGGCGATGGCGGGGTTCGGCGCGCCGCAGGAGGACATCGCGGTCTTCCTCGACATCGACCCGAAGACGCTGCGCAAGCACTTCCGGATCGAGCTGGACCGCGGCGGGATCGAGGCGACGACGAAGGTGGCGCAGTCGCTGTTCCGGATGGCGACGGAGGGGAACAACGTCGCGGCCGCGATCTTCTGGATGAAGGCGCGGGCGGGATGGCGTGACCGGCACACGGTCGAGCACGGGCTGGCTCCGAACGCGCAAGGCTTCTGCGTGATCAGCGGCGTCGAGCGCGCGGACGACCTGAGCGACGAGCAGCTGATGCACATTGCCCGGCGCGGGATCGACGAGGACGAGCTGGACGCGGTGGATCAGCGCCCGGTCGTGCAACAGCCGCGACGCGGGCGTGCTGTGTTCAAGGTGCCGCGCGAGCTCAGCGTGGAGGAGTGGACGGCGAAGTACGGCCGCCTCGGAAAGCCGCGCGACGCCGGCTGAGCCGTGTCGGACGCACGACATCGCATCTGTTCAACACCGACCAACGACCGTTGCTCGGTGGTGAACAGGGTAACAGTGGGAAGGTGATGGAAGGAGGCCACGATGGCTCATCTGATCGACATGGTCCGGCGCGCCGTCGCCGACAGCGCCTTCGTCCCTGACGGCATCATGGCGATAGGCGTCCTCTTGCTGTCGCTGATCCTGATCCGCGCGGTGGGGCTCGGGTGAGCCCGGCGGCGCTATCGCATCGCGTGCCGCCTGCCTGCCGACACCCCAGAAAGCAGCCTTCTATGCGCGGACTCCCGCTCTCAAGAAGCCTCCTCAGACCAGGACGGCGAGCAGCGCGCTCGTCAAGCTGCAGCCCAGTAGCGCCACAGCGACGAGACGGCTGCGCCGGCGGTCCGGCACGCCATTGCGCGGCAACTCCGTCTCTCGCACCCGCGCTCGCTCCGGCGCAGGCCAGTGACACCAGGCGTGCGCGACGTTCGCCCAGGGTTCCACCGAGCCATAGCCGCCCGTCCGACCGAATCTGCCGTGCATTGCTCACTCTCCCGCTGCGACCCCGGCCTATCCCGGGGCTACGGCAGGAAGTTACGAAGCGCCGTGCAATGCCGGATCGCCCGGTCGGGAGGCTCCTCGCATGGCCCGATCGGGGCGGCGGGTCAGATCAGCCCGGCACGTGCCGCCAGCGAGGCCGCGGCCGCCCGCGTCGGTTGGCCGAGCTTCGACAGGATGTTGGTGGTGTGTCGCTTGATCGTGTGCTCGCTCAGCCTGAGGCGCTCGGCGATCTTGGCGTTGCTGAGGCCCTGGGCCATCAGGCGCAGCACCTCCTGCTCGCGCTCGCTAAGGGTCGCCGGCAGCGGCATCGCAGCCGCTCCCTGCCGCGCGGACGGGGCAGCCTTCTCGTCACCGGCGCAGGCGAGCAAAGGAAGCCGCATGCCACCGGTTTCGCCAAGCGGGAGGCGCAACTCGCGCTCTCGAAAGCGCAGGCCCGCCCCTGCCGAGAGGTCACGCACCGTGCCGGTGACCAGCACCTCTCCGGGCCGAGCCAGACCGGCGACACGGCGCGCCACCTGCACCGCCAGGCCTGCCTCGGAACTGGCGGCCAGCGCCACTTCACCCACATGTACGCCGCAGCGCAGACCGACCCCGGCCAAGCGGGAGGCGGCCTCGGCCAGCATCAGTGCGCAGCGCACCGCGCGCGCCGGTCCATCGAACAGTGCCAGCCCCGCACCATCCGCGCCCAGCGTTGGGCCGAGCGGGCGGCCACGATGCCGTTCCAGCGCCTCGGCCGTCGCGCCTCGCAGCGCCTCCAGCCCGGCCGCCCAGGCCATGTCGCCGGCCGCCGCTGCGGCGCGGCCCGCCTCCGCGAGTTCGACCGCGAGGATGCTCGCGAGCCGCGTCTCGCCATCGTGCCGCGCACCCGGACGCACGCCGGTGACGAAGGCCTCAATTTCATCGGCGGCCCCGTCCACGTCCCCAATGGTGATGGGATGCGCGTCACCGGCCAGTTCGACCAAGCGGGCAGCTGGAATACGCGCCGCCAGGAAACGCGCTGCCTCGACCGGCACGCGGGCATCGTCGCGGCGGTGCAGGACCAGCGTCGGCACATGGATAGCCGGCAGCACGTCTCGTACATCAAGCGATGCATTCGTCTGCACTACCTGCAGCGCGGCCCGCGGGCTGGCGCCGTGCTGCTCCACCCGCGCCCAGCTGGCGCGCAGGGCGGGGTCCTCAGCCTGCTCGGGCGCCAGCCAGCGCAGCGAGATGCCGCTGCCCCAGCCCGCCTCGATATCAGCGAGATAGCGTTGCAGCCGCGCGCCGGAGAGCACGAAGGCGGAGTAGCTGGCATAGGCGCCGTAGAGAATGAGCGCACTCACGCGCGCCGGGTGCGTCGCCGCGAAGGCTGCCGACATGCAGCCGCCTTCCGAAATGCCGAACACCACTGCACTGCCGGAGCCGGCTGCATCCATCACCGCGCGGACATCGTCCATGCGCTGCTCCAGCGCTGGGATGTCGGCGAGCCGGTCGGAGAGACCGGTACCCCGCTTGTCGAAACGAATGACGCGGGCAAAAGCGCCAAGCCGGGTCAGCAGCCGCGCATAGCCGGGGTCATCCCATTGCTGGTCAAGATTAGAGACGAAGCCCGGTACAAAGACGAGATCGACAGCGCCGCCGCCATGCACCTGGTAGGCCACGTGGACATCGCCGCTGCGCGCATAGTGTGTTTCCGGCCGGATCATCTGCCGCCTCGCCGCTCGATAAGAGCATCGCTCACGCAATGGTCGGCGGGCAAGGACCAGCCACACCCCCTTCTTGGCGTTGGGTCGGCTGAAGCTACGCCCTGGCTGCGCGATCGACAATTCGTGCGACCGTAGTGTGGGTCCAGACCGTGCTGCCGCGCGGGGTTGGCACAGCCCGCGCGGACAGCACCCGCGCCATCTCGGCATGCCCGAGGATTCCTTCTGCTCGGAGCCGCTCCAATTCCAGGTGCAGCCGATGTGCCGCCCGCTCCGCCGCCTCTCGCCGCGCCTGGGCGGCTGCGCCGGCGTCCGGCCCGGTCACGGGCCGATAGCCCCGGTCGCCGCCCAGCGCCTTCCCACGGGCCTTGGCGGCCGCCAGCGCGGCGCGGGTCCGCTCGCTGATCAACTCCCGCTCCTTCTGCGCCATGGCGGCATAGACCCGCATCATCAGGTCGTCCGCGCCCGGCATGTCCGCCGCCCGGATCGACACGCCGTCCTCCAGCAGCTGCGACAGCGTGTGAGCACGGCGCGTGATCCGGTCGAGCCGCGCCGCTACCAGCACCGCGCCCAATTGCCGGCAGCGCACCAGCGCGGCCTGGAAGCCGGGCCGGCGGTCGTCCTTGCCGCTGGCGATGTCGGAATGCTCCGCGACCAGCACCCAACCCTGGCTCGCCACGAAGGCGCGCACGCTGGCCTGCTGCGCTTCCAGGCCGAGGCCGCTGTGCCCCTGCTCCGCGGTCGAGACCCGGTAGAGCCCGACCGCGTAGCGCGGGGTGCTGCCGTCGCGCCGGTCAGCCGGCATCGGCGATACGGTAGATCGAGTAGGAGCCGCGCGCGCCCTGCTTGTCGGGGCCGACCTGGCGGACGCGCTCCAGTACCTTGACCTCGATGCCCTGCCGCTTCTTGAGGCCGGCGAAGAAGCCGCGGACCGTATGACCCTGCCACCCGGTGGCTTCCATGATCTGCGCGATCGTGGCGCCGTCGGGACGGCGGAGCATCGTCAGGACCTGCTCCTGCTTGGTGCCCTCGTGCGGCTTGCGGGGGGTGCCGGGGGCGCGAGGCGTGCGCGCCTGCCGGGTGGGCTTGCCAGCGAGGCTCTGGCGCAGGGCGGCG
>VFQR01002971.1_pt1 | contig 10051 bp, 11 predicted proteins | sample 3512321 | NCBI WGS metagenome assembly VFQR01 (sample SAMN10412374, study PRJNA504923) | tailings metagenome | isolation source: Relicate 3 Philex TSF1 revegetated site | place: Philippines: Tuba, Benguet | collected 2017-08-29
CTTCGAGCTCAATCAGCGAATGACGCGCCATTATCCCGAAATCCGTGACACCTCATGCCGTTTTGTCTCGATTATCAGGAGCAAAGTCCAGCGCTACCTTGGCGTCATCACCAGCAAGGAGATGACCGGTGCCACTGAACCTCGCCAAGCCGATCGCCGATTTTGTCGACGCAAATGCCCGTCTCGACATCGAGGGCATGACAAACCCCTTCTCCGCCGACGCCGTATTCATCGACAGCGGCAAGCGCTTCGAGGGACAGGCGGCTATCCGCCATCTGTTCGAGGACGAGGTGCTCCCGGTGAAGGCGATCTTCACGCCCGAAACGGTGAGGGAAGAGAACGGCGATGTCGTGCTTGAAGGTCCCGGTCATGGCGACTTCCCGGGCAGCCCGATCCGCTTCACCTATCGCTTCACGCTGGCCGGGAACACCATCAAGACCCTGGCGGTGACGGTATGAGCATCGTGAGCGATACCCACGAGTTCGCCGGCAGGCGGGTGCTCGTCAGCGGTGGTACCAAGGGTCTGGGCCGCGCTACCGTCCAGCGCTTCCTTGCCGGTGGAGCCCGCGTCATCACCGCCGCCCGCGCGATCAGGGATCCGATCGAGGGCGTTCAATACATCGAGGCGGATCTGACCGCGGCGACAGGCGGCGAAGCGCTGGCCAAGGCGGCGCTCGATAGGCTGGGCGGCATCGACATCATTGCGCACGTAATCGGCGGCTCGGCCTCCCCGGCGGGTGGCTTCGCCGCGCTGACGGACGACCACTGGCTCGCGGAGCTGAACCTCAATCTGCTGGCGACGGTCCGGCTTGACCGCCTGCTGATCCCGCAGATGGTCGAACGGGGGAAGGGCACGGTGGTGCATGTCACCTCGATCCAGTCCGTACTCCCGCTGCCTGAATCGACGACAGCCTATGCGGCTGCGAAGGCCGCGCTCAGAACCTACAGCAAGTCGATTTCGAAGGAGCTCGGTCCGAAGGGCGTGCGGGTCAATTCCGTCTCGCCGGGGTGGATCATGACGGAGGCGACCGGCGACTTCCTCGAAATGCTGCGGGCTGCCAACGGCGGCACGATCGAGGACGCGCGCCAGTCCGTGCTCGACGGCCTGGGGGGCATTTCCATAGGGCGCGGCGCCGAGCCCGAAGAGGTGGCCGACCTGATCGCATATCTTGCTTCCGACCGCGCTGCCGCGATCCACGGCGCCGAGTTCGTCATCGATGGCGGTACGATCAGTACGGTCTGATACCGAAGCATGTCGGCGTTCGCGTGCGGGCGAGCGCCGACAGCAGCCTGCGACGAGAACTGCTAAACCCGTTCAGAATTCCGCTGCCATCCCGCCCGTCCGTGCTAAGTCTCGTGGCGTGGCCGCCGGGTTCGGCGGCGGTATGGATCAAGGGAGACACCGCGTGGCGCGCGATACGATCGTTAAGTTCGGCAAGCTCGAAAACACGGACACCGCCGACCTGGCGGGCTGGGTGGTCGTCGAGGGCAAGCCGACGATGAAGACGACGGTCCAGCACACCACCGCCGACGGCAAGGTGCTCTCGGGCACCTGGCAGGCCACGCCCGGCACCTGGCACGCCACCTACACCGACTACGAGTTCGTCCACCTGATCGCGGGCCGCATCGTCATCACGCCGGACGGCGGCGCGCCTGTCGAGGTCGGTCCCGGCGACGCCTTCGTCGTCGAGAAAGACTTCAAGGGCACCTGGAAGATCGTCGAGCCGGTCACCAAGCATTTCGTGGTCACGCTCGGGTCGTAGGGCCGCGCGCCCTGATCCTCCCCTGCGAAGCGGGGGAGGTGGTCCGCAGGACCGGAGGGGGCGGGCGCCGGGGTGTCCGTCCGGCGCCCTCATGGTGATCCTGTCGACCACTGCCCGCGCCCCGTCGTCGCGGTCATTGTCATGTCGCTTCCGCCTGCCTAACTGAGCTATGGTGCGCCGGAGGCGGCGAGACGGAGGTTGATAGACATGTTCGATCCCAAGACCCTGCTTGACCAGTTGCTTGGCAGTCAGGTCCCCGGCGCAGGCGGCACCGTGCGCGACCGCGCCGGCCAGGCCGCGCAGCTTGCCAAGGACAATCCGCTCGCCACCGGCGCGCTGGTCGCGGTGCTGCTCGGCACCAGCACCGGCCGCCAGCTCACCGGCTCGGCCGTGAAGCTCGGCGGTCTCGCCGCGGTCGGCGGCCTCGCCTATCAGGCTTGGAAGAACTACCAGGCCGGCAAGGAGCCGCAGCCCAACGCGCCGACCGGCGAGCCGGTGCTGCTGCCGCCGCCGTCCGACACGCCGTTCCATCCCGCGCAGGCGCCGCAGGGCGAGGGCGAGTTCGCGCTCACCCTGGTGCGCGCCATGATCGCTGCGGCCAAGGCCGACGGCCACATCGACGAGAGCGAGAAGGCACGCATCGCCGACCGCGTCGCGCTCGCCGGCATCGGCGCGGAGGCCGAGCAGTTCCTGCTGGCCGAGATCGCCGCGCCGCTCGACCTCGACGCGCTTGCCTCCGCCGCGCAGACCGACGAGCAGCGGCTGGAGATCTACACCGCGTCGCGGCTTGCCATCGAGCCCGACAGCCGGGCCGAGCGCGGCTACCTCGACATGCTCGCCGGGCGCCTCAACCTGCCCGACGCGCTGGTCGACCATGTCGAAGCCACAGTCAGCGCCGCCAAGACCGCCTCGGCCGAGGACCCCAGCCAGCCTTCGCCGTCCGCGGTCCCGCCGCCCGCCAATTCGCCCTGGTGAGGGCTTACCCTCCCCCATGTGGGGAGGGTCGGCGCGTAGCGCCGGGGTGGGGGTGGAGTTTCCTGGACCACGCCCCCTCCGTCGGCTTCGCCGACACCTCCCCCGGGACGGGGGAGGAATTCGCTGCAGCGGTCGTCCAGCTTGGTTTTCCTCCCCCGTCCCGGGGGAGGGGGACCATGCGAAGCATGGTGGAGGGGTCACGACGAAACGCGACCGCGCCATTCACCCCCTACCGAGAAGCCGCCGGCATCACCGGCGTGATTAGCGCCGCGATCATGGCGTCGAAATCGGCGTCGATCTCCGGCCGCACGAAGCGCAGCCGGTTGGCGATCAGCAAATTGGCCAGCCCGTGCACCTGCGACCATGCGGAGGCCACCTGGAGCCGGCCGCGCAGGTCCGCCATCGGGTCTTTGCCGGTCAGCGCGGCGACGCAGTCGACCAGCATCACGAAGGCTTCCTTCGCCTTCTCCAGCAGCACCTGGTCCTCCGAATGCGGCCGCTCCGAGCCGAACAGCACGCGGAACAGCGCCCGGTTGTCGAGCGCGAAGCGGACGTAGCCGACGCCCGATGCGATGAACTGCGCCTCCGGTGTCGGCGCCGCCCTGGCCATCGCCGCCTGCATCGCCCCGGTCAGGCGATCGGCCGCTATCCCGGCGAGCGCGGTCAGGAGGTCGGCGGTGTCGCGGAAATGGTGCGCCGGCGCCGCGTGCGACACGCCCGCCCTCTTGGCCACGCCGCGCAGGCTGAAGCCCTCGATGCCGTGCGCCGCGACCTCCGCCTCGGCCGCCGCCAGCAGCGCGTTGCGCAGGTCGCCGTGATGATAGCCCGCCCGCGCGCCGCTCTTGGCAGTTCCAGCCACGTTTCGCCCTTCTACCGGTTCCCGAGTCGATCTTGACATCGTAAAATTCGCCGTTGACAGCGTCAAGCGTGCGCCCTAGCTTGATCTTGACATCGTCAAGACGGAGGAGGAGCCGCCGATGCAAGCCGACATGGTGTTCCAGGCCGCCACCTATGCGGCGATGCTCGGCTGGCTGGCCCTGCTCGCCAGCCCCTTCATCGCCAGGGCGGCCGATCTCGTCGCCACCATCGTCATCCCGGCGCTGATCGGCGTCGCCTATACCGGCCTCGTGCTCGCCTATTTCGCCGGCGCCGAGGGCGGCTTCGACACGCTCGACAATGTCGCGCTCCTGTTCCAGACCCGCGAGATGCTGCTTGCCGGCTGGCTGCACTACCTCGCCTTCGACCTGTTCGTCGGCGCCTGGATCGTGCGTGCCGCCCGCGCGGCCGGCATCCACTTCCTTCTCGTCGTGCCCTGCCTCGCCGCCACCTTCCTGTTCGGCCCGGCCGGATACCTCGCCTTCCTCGTGCTGCGCGCGGCGCTGAAGCCGCGTTCGGCGCTCGCCACAGCCTGATGCCGGAGGAGACCATGTCCGCCACGCTCACTGTCGACACACCGTCCCGACCGGCCATGTCGCCGCTTGTGGCCGAGATGCGGGATGCCGCGCCCGCCTTCTTCGCCATCGGCCTCGTTCTCGTCGCGGCCATCGTGCCGACGATCGCCGCCTATGCGTTCGACGCCCGCCAGTTGCTCGGCGCCAATGTCTGGCTGAAACCCTTCAAGTTCGAGCTCTCGCTGGCGCTCTACGTCTTCACGCTCGCCTTCTTCGCGCGCTACGCCGCGCCAGCCATCATGGCGTCTCGCGCCATGCGCATCTACGCCGGGCTCGTCGTGGCGGCGATCGTGATCGAGATGGTCTGGCTGGTCGCCGCCGCGTCGCTCGGCGTCCCGTCGCACTACAACACCTCGCCCATCGGCCGTTTCGTCTATCCCCTGATGGGCGTGGTCGCCATCTTTCTCACCACTGCCAGCGCGGTCGTCGGCGTCCTGGTCTGGCGCGCAGCCGACGCTCGTCTCTCGCCTGCGCTGCGCGAGGCGGTCGCGCTCGGCCTCGTGCTCACCTTGCCCGCAACGATCGTGGCGGCCGGGGCACTCGCCAGCGGGCCGGGCCACATCGTCGGCGGCACCGAGGGCGTCGGCGGGCTGATCTTCGGCTGGTCGCGCGATGGCGGCGACCTGCGCGTCGCCCACTTCCTCGCCACGCACCTCATGCACCTTGTGCCGCTCGCCGGCCTCGCCATCGTGTGGATCGCGGGTGGCCGCGCCGTCTGGGCCGTGCGCGGCGCAGCCGTCCTGCTGGTGGCTTTGGTGGGCTTAACGCTGGCGCAGGCGCTCGCCGGCCGGCCCTTCCTCCCGATGCTGCCACTTTGAGGAAAATTTTCGAGCCGCCGTTAACCATTCGTTAAGGGACCGCGAGCACTCTGATCCTCAGTCGGATCGGCTTTCCTCCTCCCAAGCGCGATTCAGATCAGGGCGGCCGCCAATGGCCGCCCTTTTTGTCGGACCATCCCTGCCGCTCGAACGGCTTGCGTCCGCCGCCCGCTTCTGACAATCGGCTTGTATTTTGGGAGGAGCCATTCATGACCGCATCGAAGACCGCCGTCGTCACCGGAGCCGGCACCGGAATCGGCCGCGCCACAGCGCTGGCGCTGGTACGCGCTGGCTGGGACACGGTCTTCGTCGGCCGCCGCAAGGAACTGCTCGACGAGGCGGTCGCCGAAGCGAAGGGGCAGGGCGCCCGTGCGCTCGCGGTCGCCTGCGACATCACCGACGAGGCCTCCGTCGATGCGATGTTCGCCGAGGCGGTCGCCGCCTTCGGCCGTGTCGACCTCCTGTTCAACAATGCCGGGCGCGGCTTCAAGACGTCGACGGTCGACGAACTGCCCTACGAGGCGTGGCGCGAGGTGGTCGAGGTCAATCTCAACGGCTCGTTCCTCTGCGCGCGCGCAGCCTTCCGCACCATGCGCCACCAGACTCCGCAGGGAGGCCGCATCATCAACAACGGCTCCATCTCGGCGCATACGCCGCGTCCGGGCTCGGCGCCCTACACCGCCACCAAGCACGCGATCACCGGGCTCACCAAGACGCTGGCGCTCGACGGGCGCCCCTTCGACATCGCCTGCGGCCAGATCGACATCGGCAACGCGTTGACCGACATGGCGGTGGCGATGACGAAGGGCGTGCCGCAGGCCGACGGCCGCATGGCGGTCGAGGCGACGATGGATCCGCAGCGGGTTGCCGATTCGATCGTCTACATGGCCAGCCTGCCGCTCGACGCCAACGTGCTGTTCATGACGGTCATGGCGACGAAGATGCCCTTCGTCGGGCGGGGGTGAGGAGCGGTTCGCAAGGCCGTCGTCCAGCTTGGCTTTCCTCCCCCGCCCTGGGGGAGGTGGCCCGAAGGGCCGGTAGGGGTTTCAGCTTTTGGTTGGCCTGTCGTGGCTTCACCCCCCTCTGGCCTGCCGGCCATCTCCCCCTCAAGGGGGAGATCATTCTCGTCACCAGAATCGCCATTCCGCCAACGCTGAAGGTTGGGTGGAGCGGATGGAGCGACTGATCTCCACCCTTGAGGGGGAGATGGCCGGCAGGCCAGAGGGGGGTGGGAAGGAACTCAGGCTGTCAGGCCCGAGAGCTACTACGCGCTCAGGCTCGCCATCAGCAGCGTCAGGCCGAGCAGCAGCACCAACAGCGCGCCGCCGATCTCGATGGCGGCATGCACCCGGTTGCCGGCGCGGCCGTCGCCCGCCAGCCGTACGGCGACGTTCTTGGCGGTCACGGCGAGCGTCGCCAGCGCAGAGACCGTGATGGCCGTGCCCAGTGCCATCGCGGCGACCGAGACGATGCCGGCGAGCCAGAGCCCGTTCAGGAAGGCGAAGGTCAGCACGATCAGCGCGCCGGAGCATGGGCGAAGGCCGACGGCCAGTACGGCGGACCACGCGGTCTTCCATGAGAACCGGTCGCCGGAGATCAGCGCCGGGTCGGGCAGGTGCGAGTGCCCGCAATTCTCGCAGACTGCGAAGCCGCCTGCCGCATGGCCCTGGCTGCGGCCCGCGCCGCGCAGTTGCACGTGGTTGCACTGCGAATGGTCGTGCCCGTCGAACATGTCGTGGGCGGCAGGTGTCTCGAAGGCGAGCCCGCCGACATTCGCAGCCGAGAGGCTGTGGGCCGGGGCTGCGCCGAGCACGCTACGCAGTCTGGGCCATGCCTTCTGCCACACCAGCCATGCGCCGAACGCGGTGATCATCGCGAAGCTCGCGACCTCGAGATACCACGTCGCATCGGCCATCTTGAGCGCCGTGCCGCGCAGCGCCAGGTAGACCGTCGCCATCAGGAGCACCGCTACAAGCCCCTGGAGGAAGGCGGAAACGAAGGACAGCATGACGCCGCGCCGCAGGGCCACCTCGTTGGCGAGCATGTATGAGGAGATCACCGCCTTGCCGTGGCCGGGGCCGGCTGCGTGGAACACGCCATAGGCGAAGGACAGGCCGACCATCAGCCACGCCTGGCCGCCATCGTCGCGCATCGCCTTCAGCGCCCCGGTCAGCGCGCGGTAGAAGGCCTGCTGCTGCGTGTTGATCCACAGCATCCAGCCGGCGAACAGCCCCGTCGACGGCACCACCGCCTCGCCGGTACCGATCCCGAGCGAGCTGGCATGCGCCTTGGCGAAGAAATGGCTGAGGACGTAGGCCGCCAGCAGCAGGGCGAACATCGCCCGCACCATGAACTTCTTCATGAGGTCTTGCAGTCCAGTTCCAGCCGCGTCGCGAACACCTTGGAGATATCGCTGCCCGCCGGATCGTTGAAGAAGGCGTCGGTCAGGGTCGATGACGAGTTGGCCAGGATCTCGTCGGGGGCGGGCCTGATCACGCTGCGCGTGCACGTCGCAGGCATCCGGTCGACCGCCATGTGGTCGTCTTCCGTGAAGTCGATGGCGGTGTAGAAGGTCGGGTCGTAGATGCCGAAATCGACCTTGCCGCTCAGCGGCAGCTTCTCCTTCGGCTCGGACTCGAACAGCACCACCAGCTGGTCCGACTGGTAATCGGCGATCAGCTGCTTGGGCGCGTTCATCGGAACGTCCTTGCCGTTAAGCGTCACCAGCTGGAAGTAGCCGTACTCCGCGAGCGATTCGAAGATGGTCTGCGACACCTCGTGGAGTTCGCCCTCGTCCAGCTTCAGGTCGGAATTCTTGTCGAACTCCATGATTACGGTGGACGAGAACACGTCGTCGAAGCGCCAGACGTTGCGCAGCGTTTTCACCGTGTTGTCGGGGTTCACGATCACGTCCAGCCGCGCTTCGGCGAAGACGTGCGGATGCACGCGCACGGTGGACGTGGTCGCCAGCAGCGCCAGCATGGCGCCGAGAGCCGGCCAGAAGCGTTTCAGCATGGTTCCCTTCGTCGCTGCAGCAAGGGGCGGTGCCGAACATCGCCCCAATCGGGGCGAAATTGCGACCGCGCCGTCAGCCCTGTCACACGCTGCCGTGATCCTTGAACCACTGTACCAGATAGTCGACGAAGACGCGCACCTTTGCGGGAAGATAACGCCGGTGGGGATAGACCGCGAATATGCCGCCGCCGGAATACATGCGGTCGTCGAGGAAGGTGACGAGCTGGCCGGCCTCCAGCGCTGGTTCGGCGACGAAGTCGGGCAGGATGGCGAAGCCGAGGCCCGAGATCGCGGCGGCGCGCGCGGCGAGGGGGCTGTTCACCTCCATCGGCCCGGACACCGGAACGCTCGTCATCTCGCCATTGTCGGCCTTGAACGGCCAGTTCGACATCCAGCGCCCGTTGGTGTCGACGATGCAGGGCATGCGCGCGAGATCCTGTGGCTGCTTTGGCTCGCCCACCCGCGCCACCAGCTCCGGCGAGGCGCAGACCCGCACCGAGAACGGCGCCAGCCTCCGCGCGATCAGCGACGAACTCTCCAGCCTGGAGATGCGGATCGCCACGTCGAAGCCTTCCTCCACCAGGTCGACGAAGCGGTCGTCCAGATGCACGTCGAGCACGATCGCCGGATGCGCCTTCAGGAAATCGACCAGCGACTGGCCGACCGGCGCGTCGGCAAAGGTGCGTGCCGCCGACAGCTTGATCCGGCCGCGCGCGTCGCCGGAGGAATCGCGCACCGCGTCCTGCAGGCTGTCGATCTCGCGCACGATCTCGGAGGCGCGGCGAAAATAGGTGTGCCCCGCCTCGGTCAGCGAGAACTGCCGCGTCGTGCGGTTGAGCAGCAGCGCGCCCAGTTCGTCCTCCAGTTCGCGGACATATTTCGACAGGAGCGCCTTGGAGCGGCCGATCTTGCGCGCCGCTGCCGAAAATCCCTCCGCCTCCACCACGTCGAGGAAGGCGCGCATGCGGGTCAGAGTGTCCATGATCAGCGGTGCCCTGCGTTGGCGAGGATGGTGCGCGAGAGCCGGATCAGCGCGATGTCGCTCTCCGGCGGGCCGATCAGCGACAGGCCGAAGGGCGCACCCTTCACGCGCCCGACCGGCAGCGATATCTGCGGCAGGCCGGACAAGCCCGCGAGGCAGAGCAGGTGCAGCGCCTTCTCGCGATAGGTGTTCAGCGCATCGGTCCCGGCGTCGAGCAATGGCGCCGCGCCCGGCACGGTCGCCAGCACGACCACGCCGTCGCTGCCCACAAGCTCCATCAGTTCGGCGCGCAGCGTGAAGCGGCGCACCTTCTCGGCATGCAGCTTCTTGGCGTCCACCGTGGCGCCGAAGCCGAAGCGCTCGGCGATGCCGGGGCCGAGCCGGCGGTCCTTCGCCGCCAGCCATTCGCCATGCGTCTCGTAGGCCTCGCGCGCCTGCAGCTGACGGAAGCACCAGTAGAGTTCGCCCGGCGTCGAGGCGAAGGGCAGCGGGTCCACCGCCTCGGTCGGCAGCGCCACCAGTCCGGCCATGCGCCTGAGTTCCGCCCGCTCGGCCTCGCCCTCGAGGAAGACGTCCAGCGCCGGCAGGCGGATCGCGCGGCGCAGCGGCGGGCGCGGGCGGTCGCGTCCGAGCAGAAGGCGGCCGATCGCCTCGTAGATCTCGATGTCGCGCGAGAACCAGCCCACGGTATCGAACGACGGCGCCAGCGGCATGATGCCGTCGAGCGGGATGCGCCCGTGCGAGGTCCTGAGCCCGATCAGGCCGCAGAAGCTCGCCGGCGCGCGGATCGAGCCGCCCGTGTCGGAGCCGAGCGCCACGTCCGCCAGCCCCGCCGCCACGGCGGCCGCCGAGCCCGAGGACGACCCGCCGGTGATGCGGTCGGGCGCCGCCGCGTTCACCGGATAGGGGAAATGCGCGTTCTGCCCGAACAGCGAGAAGGCGAGTTCGTCGGTCTGCGTCTTGCCGACGAAACGTGCGCCGGCCTCGAACAGCAGCTGCACCGCCGGCGCGCTGCGCTCCGCCGGCTTCGCCTCTGCCAGCCTGTCC
>VFQR01002973.1_pt1 | contig 10044 bp, 13 predicted proteins | sample 3512321 | NCBI WGS metagenome assembly VFQR01 (sample SAMN10412374, study PRJNA504923) | tailings metagenome | isolation source: Relicate 3 Philex TSF1 revegetated site | place: Philippines: Tuba, Benguet | collected 2017-08-29
GGAAAACGGCATCGCTTCCCATGAAAGATTCGCGGATTTTATCGACCTTCCAGGAGTTGCCCCACGCGGCGGGCGCGCGCCCGTTGGCGGACATGCCCGAGCACGTGCGCGCGCGCGTGCAGGTGTTCGACACCTGCCAGGTCGGCGTGGTGCTGCGTGCGGTGCTGTTCGTGCAGGCGGTGGTGGCGGTGGCCGCCCTGTTTCAGGCCACGGGCTTCATCGACTGGGGCACCCGCATGGCGGTCATCACCGGTGCCGCCTTGCCCGCGGTGCTGGCCTGGCTGCTGGTGGTGTGTGCGATCAAGCGCCAGCTGGGCCGCCTGGAGCCGGTGTGGCAGTGGACGGTGGGCGTTTCGCTGGGGGCGCTGGCGGGCCTGTACGGCTGCGGTCTCGTGGCCTGGCTGGACATCGTCGACCACGACGTCTGGCTGGCCAGCGCGGCGGCCGGTGCGCTGGTGGCGGCGGTGCTGGTGGCGGGCCTGGTGTGGCGGGCCAAGGCGCGCATGCCCGCGGGCACCACCGCGCGGCTGGCCGAGTTGCAGGCCCGCATACGGCCGCACTTCCTTTTCAACACGCTCAACAGCGCCATCGCGCTGGTGCGCGAGGAACCCGCCAAGGCCGAGGCCCTGCTGGAGGACCTGAGCGAGCTGTTCCGCCACGCGCTGGCCGACCCGAAGGAGGCGGTGCCGCTGTGGCAGGAGCTGGAGCTGGCCGAGCACTACCTCGCCATCGAGCAGGTGCGCTTCGGCGAGCGATTGCAGATCGAATGGGCGATCGACGAGGCCGCATCCAAGGCCCGCCTGCCGCCCCTGATCCTGCAGCCCCTGGTGGAGAATGCCATCAAGCACGGCGTGGAGCCCAGCCCGAGCGGTGCCACCGTGCGCATCAGCACGCAGCGCCGCGGCGGTGTGGTGGTGATCAAGGTGACCAACACCGTGCCCGCCGGCACCGGCAAGCGCGGCAACGGCCTGGCACTCGACAACGTTCGGCAGCGCCTGTCTTTGCTGCATGATGTGCAGGGCCGCTTCCAGAGTGCGCTGGTCAATGGCGTGTTTCAGGTGCGGCTGGAAATCCCGGTATAAGCACACAAGGCGCAAAGCCGACCACGGAGCGAGACATGGCACTGAAGGTTCTGATCGTTGACGATGAAGCCCTGGCGCGGTCGCGCATGCGCACCCTGCTGGCCGAATGCACCGAGCCGCGCACCGACGTGGTGGGCGAGGCCGGCAACGCCGTGCAGGCCATGGACATGATCCAGCGCACGCACTGCGAGCTGGTGTTGCTGGATGTGCACATGCCCGGGGTGGACGGCATCACGCTGGCCAACACGCTGCGCCAGATGGCCGCGCCGCCCTCGATCGTCTTCGTGACGGCCTACCCCGAACACGCGGTGAGCGCGTTCGAGGTGGAAGCGGTGGACTACCTGACCAAGCCGGTGCGCCGCGAGCGGCTGCAGCAGGCACTGCAGAAGGTGCTGAAGGTGCGCGCCGGCAAGGAGGGCGGGGCGCCCGATGCCGGCCCGCCCGAGGCGCTGATCATCCAGGAGCGCGGGCGCAGCGAGCGCGTGGCGCTGTCCGACATCATCTACCTCAAGGCCGAGCTCAAGTACATCACCGTGCGCACCGCCGAGAAGGAGCACATCTACGACGGCGCGCTCAGCGACCTCGAGGCGCGCTACTCGCACCTGTTCGTGCGCGTGCACCGCAACGCGCTCGTGTCGCGTCGCGCGGTTCGCGCGGTGGAGAAGCACAGCGATCCGGTCGAGGGCGAGGGCTGGACGGTGCGGCTCGACGGTGTCGACGAGCGCCTGGCGGTGTCGCGGCGCCAGCTCGCCGCGGTGCGCGAAGCCCTGATGGGCTGATCGGGCCCCTGCCGCGCGGGAGCCCTCAGCGCCCCGGCCGCCAGCGCGGCCAGAACACGATCACGGCCAGGCCGCCGAGCACCAGCGCGCAGGCGCCCAGCTTCCAGGCCGGCATCGCCTCGCCCAGGCTCAGGGCCGAGGCGCTCATGCCGAACACCGGCACCAGCAGCGCCATGGGCGTGACGGTGGCCGCCGGGTGGCGCGCGAGCAGCCAGTTCCAGGCGCCATAGCCGAACAGGGTGTTGCCCACCGCCTGCCACAGCACGCTGGCCCACACGCCGGCGCCCGCATCGCGCAGCGATTGCGCGATCTGCGCCGGGCCTTCCACCAGCAGCGAGATCGCCAGCAACGGCGGCACCGCGAACACGCTGCTCCAGACCATGAAGTGCAGCATGTTGACCGGCCCGAGTGTCTTGATCACGAGGTTGGCGCCAGCCCAGAAGAACGCGGCGCCCAGGATCAGCGCCAGGCCCTTGAGTGTCACGGTTGCGTCCAGGTTGGCCGCGATCAGGCCCAGGCCGGCGATGGCCAGCAGCAGGCCCGCGACCTGGAATCCCCTCACGCGTTCGCGCATCAGCCACAGCGACAGGCCGATGGTGAAGAACACCTGCAACTGCACCACCAGCGAGGCCAGGCCCGGGGAGATGTGGCCGTCGATGGCGAAGAACAGCAGGCCGAACTGGCCCGCGCCGAGCAGCACGCCGAACGCCGCCATCGATCGCCAGGGCGCGGCCGGTCGCGGCACGAACAGCAGCCACGGCAGGGCCGACAGCGCAAAGCGCAGCGTGGCAAAGAGGAACGGCGGCAGGCCGTCGAGCCCCCAGCGGATGACGACGAAGTTGGTGCCCCACACGGCGACGACGGCCAGGGCGAGCAGCAGATGGGAGGTGGGCACGGGAGGGTGGTCGAGACGGATCGGGCAGTGTAGTCAGCCCGCGCCGTGTGTTTCGTTCCGCCCGGTCGATGGGGTTAATATTCGCAACTCGATTGCGTTAAACAACCATGCCTGTCAAACCTGCGCTCACATCTGCCGAAGCGGTGCCCGATCACCTTCAGGCCCGGTTGCAGGCGGCCGGCCTGCGCCGCACGCTGGCCACGCGCGCTGTGCTGGGTGTGTTCCTCGCCCGCACCGGGCAGGGGCTCACGCACGCACAGGTCCTGCAGGCGCTGCGCCAGCGGGGCCACTCGCCCGATCGCGTCACGCTCTACCGCCTGCTGGAGCGCCTGGCCGCATGCGACGTGCTCGACCGTCACAGCGACGAACGCCGCACCTGGCGCTTCACGCTGCAGGAGTCCGGCGCGCGTGCGCCTGTCCAGGGCCCGGTACCGCGCTTCGAATGCCGCTCTTGCGGGCAGGAACGCGCGTTGTCCGACGTCCCGCTTGCCGGCCAGCGCGGCTGGCGTGATTTCCTGCGGGCGCTGCAGGCGCAGGGCGAACAGGTCGAGCGCATCGACGTCGCGGTGCACGGTGTGTGCGCGCGCTGTGCCGCAACGCCGGGGGGCGCATGATCCGCACGCGCGGGCTGGCGTTCGCGCACAACGGCGGGCCGCGGCTGCGCTTCGCCGACATCGACGTGCCCGCGGGCGGCAGCCTGTTGCTGCGCGGGCCGTCGGGCAGCGGCAAGTCCACCTGGCTGGCGCTGGCCAGCGGTCTGCTCACGGCCGATGAGGGCAGCATCGAGGTGAACGGCCAGTCGGTCGGCATGCTGCGTGGCGGTGCGCGCGACACCTGGCGCGGCGCCACCGTCGGCCTGTTGCCGCAGCGACTGCACCTGAGCAACGGGCTGAGCGTGGGCCGCAACCTCGCGCTCGCCTATCTGGCCGCGGGGCAGCCGGTGGATCGGCGCGCCATCGACGACGTGCTGCGCACGCTCGGGCTGCTGGCCTTGCGCGATCGCCTCCCGCACACGCTCTCGGGCGGCGAGGCGCAGCGCGTGGCGCTCGCGCGCGCCCTGCTGCGTCGCCCCGCCGTGCTGCTGGCCGACGAGCCCACCGCCAGCCTGGACGACGCCGCCAGTGCGCGCGTGCTGACCCTGCTGCGCGACGCGGTGCGACAGGTCGGTGCCACGCTGGTGCTGGCCTCGCACGATGCGCGCGCCACGGCCGCCATGGCCGGCATGCCCGAGACGACGGTGCTGGAACTGGGCGTCACGGAGCCTCGCCCATGAGCCTGCTGCGCCTGGCCTGGCAGTACCTGTGGGCGCGCCCGCTCACGGCCGCGCTCAACCTGCTGTTGCTGACCCTCGGGCTGGCGTCGATCGCCTTCCTGCTGCTGGCCCAGGCGCGTGTGGAGCGCGCCTTCGAACGCGACCTGGCGGGCATCGATGCGGTGGTGGGCGCCAAGGGCAGCCCCATGCAGCTGATCCTGGCTGGCGTGTTCCACCTCGACGTGCCGCCCGGCAACATCGCACTGGCCGAGGCGCAACGCCTGGCGCAACACCCGCAGGTGGCGCAGTTCATTCCGCTCAGCCTGGGCGACAACCTGCAGGGCTTTCGCATCGTCGGCACCACGCCCGACTACCCGGCGCTCTACGGCGCCACGCTGGCGCGCGGCGCGTGGTGGCAGGCGCCATTGCAGGCCGTGCTGGGTGCCGAGGTGGCGCGGCGCACAGCGCTCGACGTCGGTGCGCGCTTCGCCGGTGCACACGGGCTGGCCGGCGGCGGTGCGGTGCACGACACCACGCCCTACACCGTGAGCGGCGTGTTGCGGCCCTGTGGCTGCGTGCTCGACCGGCTGGTGCTGACCGCCACCGAATCGGTCTGGGCGGTGCATGACGAGCTGCACGCCGACGAGGGCATGGATGCCGCCGAACGCGCCGAACTCGATGCCGCATTGGCGGCCGAGCGCGAGATCACCCTCGGGCTGGTGCGCTACCGCAGCCCGCTGGCGGCGGCCAGCTTTCCGCGCTTCGTCAACAGCAGCACACCGATGCAGGCCGCTGCGCCTGCGATGGAGGTCACGCGCCTGATGGCGCTCATCGGCCAGGGCACGCAACTGTTGCACGCGCTGGCCGCCGTGCTGCTCATCGTCGCCACGCTGTCGGTCTTCATCGCGTTATGGAGCGCGGTGCGCGAGCGCCGCGCCGACCTGGCCATGCTGCGCATGCTGGGCGCGCCGCCACGGCGCGTGGCCGGTCTGTTGCTGGCGGAGGCGGGCTGGCTGGCGCTGCTGGCCACAGCGCTCGGCCTGCTGCTGGCCCTGGGCCTGGCCGCCCTGGCCGGCCTGTGGTGGGCCGACGCCCCCGCGTTGCTGCCGGCCGGCGTGTGGCCGATCACCCTGGCCTGGGTGCCCGCCCTGGCCGCTGCCTCCACCCTGCTGGCGGCGGGCGTGCCCGCGCTCGCCGCTTACCGCACCGACGTGCATACCCTTCTCAACCCCCGGAGCTGATCCCATGAAAACCGCCATCACCATCGCCCTGTTCTCGCTGCTGTCTGCGGGCACCGCCCTGGCACAGCATTCGGCCGAGGAAACCCGCCAGGACATCCAGCGCCACCGCGCCATGGCCGCCGCCCACGAGGCCGCCGCCAAGTGCCTCGAAGCAGGCAAGGGCGAAAAGGCCTGCTACGCGGAACTTGCCGTGGCTTGCAAGGGTCTGGCCATCGGCAAATACTGTGGCATGCGCCACGCCCACTGAACCCTGCATGAGCCTTGTCCCCTTGGATCGACGAAACGCCCTCCTGCGTCTGACCGCCCTGGTGTCGCTGGCCTCGCCTTCGGCCTGGGCGCAGACGCTGAGCTCACCGCTGGGCTCAGCCCCCGACGCACCCGCGGCCCCAGGCGCTGCCGCGCACGGCCTGCCACAAGGACAGGGCGCGGGCGTGCACAGCCCGCAAAGCCCCATTCCCCCGTTGCCGGTGCGCGACGACGTGGTGGCCTGGTCGCTGCTGACGGACGTCAAGACCCGGGTGCGCGACAAGCGCGTCGTGCCGGTCTACCCGCCGGATGTGCGCGCGCTGAACCAGCGCCAGATCAAGCTGCACGGCTTCATGCTGCCGCTCGATCCGGGTGAAAACCAGCGCCATTTCCTGCTCACCTCGGTGCCCCTCACCTGCGCCTTCTGCACGCCCGGCGGGCCCGAGAGCATGGTCGAGGTGCGCGCGAAGTCGCCGGTGAAGTACCGCGACGGCGCGGTGGTCGTGGAGGGGCGCTTTCACGTGCTCGACAGCGACCCGTACGGCCTGTACTACCGCCTGAGCGAGGCGGTGGCGAGCCGCTGACGCGCCGCCGGGCCGCGGGCGCGGCGATACCATCGCCCGGTGAACCTCGCCGCGCATCCCGTTTTCGTCTCCCTCACCCCCGTCTTCCTGCTCATCGGTCTCGGCTACCTGGCCGGGCGGCTGCAGTGGATCCGCGACGCGGCGGTGAAGGACCTCTCCAACCTCGTGTTCATGGTGCTGATCCCGGCGCTGCTGTTCCGCACCATGAGCGCGGTGCGCTTCGAGGCGCTGGACCTGCGGCCGCTGCTGGCCTACTTCCCGGCCGCCCTGGTGCTGCTGGCGGTCTGCATCGCCTGGCGCGGGGCCAACCGGCGCAGCGTGGTCGTCGGCCTGGCCAGCACCTTCTCCAACATGGTGATGATCGGCATCACGCTGGTCGAGCTGGCCTATGGCAAGGCCGGGCTGGTGACGCTGCTCACCCTGGTGTCGGTGCACGCGCTGATCCTGCTCAGCGTGGGCTCGGTGGTGCTGGAGCTGGTGGTGGCGCGCGAGGCGCGGGAGCGGGGCAGCGAGGCGCCGCACCTGTGGGCCACCGTGGGCTCCGTGGCCAGGGGCACGCTGATCCATCCGATCCCCTTGCCCATCATCTGCGGTCTGCTGTTCGCGCAGACCGGCTGGGCGCTGCCGGTGGTGATCGACAAGCCGCTGCAATTGCTGGGCAGCGCCTTCGGGCCGATCGCGCTGGTGCTGGTGGGGGTCAGCCTGGCGGCCACGCCGCTGACGGGCCACTGGCGTGCCGCCGTGCAGGTGGTGGCGACGAAGAACCTCGTGCTGCCGCTGCTGGTGGGCCTGGGCGCCTGGGGCGTGGGCATCACCGGCCTGCCGCTCACCGTGGTGGTGGTGGCCGCCGCGCTGCCGGTGGGGGCCAACGTGTTCCTGTTCGCACAGCGCTACGACACCGCGAAGGAGCTCACCACCGCCAGCATGGGCCTGTCGACGGTGGCGGCCCTGTTCACGCTCAGCCTGGTGATGGGGGCCATGGCCTGGCTCAACCCGATCACTGGCTGATCTTGCGCGCCTCCTCGATCTGGTATTCGAAGTAGCGCTGGATGCCGAAGGCCAGGCTGCCCATGAAGGCGATGGTGCCGGTGAGCAGCGCCATCACGAGCGCGATGATCGTCAGCCAGTTCGTGCGGCCGGCGCCGCTGCCGGGTGCCGCGGGGTTGAACCAGGCGTCCCACTTCGCGGCGTCGCTGAGCGCGTAGACGATGCCGGTGAGGCAGGCGGCGGCGATGCTCAGGCCCAGCAGGGGAATGAGCACCCAGGAGAGCTTGTCGTCCTGCCCGAAAGCCAGCACGCGCTCCACGCCGTACCAGCCCAGGGCCGTGGGCACCGGGTGCAGCCAGCCGATCCAGTCGCCCAGGCCACGCAGGTAGAAGCGGTGCAGCCCGAGCGAGCCGCCCACGAGCGCCAGCCAGACCGCCACGGTCTTGTTCTTCGCGCGCGCCATCAGGCCTCCTGCGGCGGCGTGCGGTCGGCCTCGCCGATGGCGCGCTCCATCAGCACGATGTCGAGCCAGCGGCCGAACTTCCAGCCGCAGGCCTTGACCGTGCCCACATGCTCGAAGCCCAGCGCGCGGTGCACGCCGATCGAGCCCGCGTTGTCCGAATCACCGATCACCGCCATCACCTTGCGGATGCCCGCGCGCTCCAGCACCGCCACCAGCTCGGCCAGCAGCAGCCGGCCCAGGCCGCGGCCGGCGGCCTCCGGGGCGAGGTAGATCGAGTCCTCCACCGAGAAACGGTAGGCCGGGCGCGGCTTGAACCAGTTGCCGTAGGCGTAGCCGATCACCTGGCCATCGTCGCCTTCCAGCACCAGCCAGGGCAGCTGCTTGCCCAGCACGTCGGCCCGCCGCTGGGCCATCTCGGCCTCGGTCGGCGGCGTGGTTTCGAAGGTGCCGGTGCCGTCGAGCACGTGGTGGGCGTAGATGCGGGTGATGGCGGCGACGTCCTCGTCGCGGCTGGGGCGGATCAGTGGCATGGGGCGGGAATGCGTTGAAGGGGAAAGCGGGCGGGCTATAATCGCCGGCTTTGCAGCGTTTCGCTGGCCGGGTGGTCAGTCGTGTGTCTCAGGCGCTGCAGGAAGTCCGGATCTGAACTCCGTCAGGTCCGGCGGTTCCCGGGAAGTACCCCGGGGAGCAACCACCCGAAGGATAAATCATGGTCGTCATTCGACTCTCCCGCGGCGGCGCCAAGGCCCGTCCGTTCTACAACATCGTCGTGGCCGACAAGCGTGCCCGTCGCGATGGCAATTTCATCGAGCGCATCGGCTTCTACAACCCGCTGGCCAAGGGCGGCGAGGAAACCCTGCGCATCGCCCACGACCGCCTGACCTACTGGACCGGCGTCGGCGCCACCCCGTCGGACACCGTGGCCCGCCTGGTCAAGCAAGCGGCCGCCAAAGCCGCCTGAACGCCGGTTTGAGAACGCGGCCATGAACGCGGCCCTGGTCGCGTCGGCCCTGCCGGCCGACGCCGTCGAACTGGGGCGTGTTCTCGATGCCTGGGGCATCAAGGGCTGGGTCCGCATCCAGCCCCACAGCGCCGACACCGAAGCGCTGTTTGCCAGCCACAACTGGTTCCTTCAGCCGCCCGAAGCCCGCTTCGCGCGCGGCTTTTCCGCTTTTGCGGGGTGCGTGACCGTGCAGGTGGCCGAGCTCAAGGCGCACGCCGACGGTCTGGTGGCGCGGCTTGAAGGCATCGACGACCGCAACGCCGCCGAGGCGCTCAAGGGCTGCCGCATCAGCCTGCCGCGCAGCGCCTTTCCCGAGCCCACCGAAGGCGAGTACTACTGGGTCGACCTGATCGGCCTGGACGTCGTCAACCGCGAGGGCGAGCACCTGGGCGTGGTGCGCGACCTCATGAGCACCGGGCCCACCGACGTGCTGGTGCTGGAGTACACCGAGACCGTGGACGGCGAAGAACGAACGGCCGAGCGCCTGATCCCGTTCGTGGACGCTTACATCGACGCGGTCGACCGGGCGCAGCGCCGCATCACGGCGGACTGGCAGAAAGACTATTGAGCGGGGCGCGACACCATGCGCTTCGACGTCATCACGCTGTTTCCCGAGCTGTTCGAGCCCTTCTTCGCGCACGGCATCAACCGGCGGGCCTTTGAATCGAAGCAGGTGGACGTGCGGCTGTGGAACCCGCGTGACTTCGCCGACGGCAACTACCGCCGCGTGGACGACCGCCCCTTCGGTGGCGGTCCGGGCATGGTGATGATGGCCGAGCCGCTGTGGCGCTGCCTGCAGGCGATCCGCGCCGAACGCGCCGAACCCGACGCCGGGCGCGCCCCCGTGGTGCTGTTCTCGCCCGTGGGCGAGCGCCTCGACCACGCCGGCGTGACGCAATGGGCCGCCAGCACCGGCGCGGTGCTGCTGTGCGGCCGCTACGAGGGGGTCGACCAGCGTTTCATCGACGCCTGCGTGGACCGCCAGATCAGCCTGGGCGATTTTGTGCTCTCGGGCGGCGAGCTGGCCGCCATGGCCTTGCTCGATGCCGTCGCGCGGCTGCAGCCCGGGGTGCTGGGCGACGCCGGCAGCCACCAGCAGGACAGCTTCAATGCCGCGCTCGATGGATTGCTCGACAGCCCGCACTACACCCGCCCCGAGGTCTGGGCCGGTCCGGCAGGCGAGGCACCGGTGCCCGAGGTGCTGCTCGGCGGCCATCACGAGCGCATCGCCCGCCACCGGCGCGAGCAGAGCCTGCGCCTGACGGCCGAACGCCGCCCGGATCTGATCGAGCAGGCGCGCGCCGCCGGGCGCCTGGACCGCGCCGACGAGGACTTCCTGGCCCGGTTGCGGTGAGCCCGGCCCGGGTCTGGCTATAATGGTGGGCTTTTCGATCCTCTGGCCGGCCGCCGCGACCGGGATCGCTGCCCGTCCCCGTGGACGTCGGCACACCGGATTCGCGGCCTTTAGTGCAGCGCGGCCATGATCGTGGAACAGGAACCATGAACCTCATC
>VFQR01002974.1_pt1 | contig 10041 bp, 13 predicted proteins | sample 3512321 | NCBI WGS metagenome assembly VFQR01 (sample SAMN10412374, study PRJNA504923) | tailings metagenome | isolation source: Relicate 3 Philex TSF1 revegetated site | place: Philippines: Tuba, Benguet | collected 2017-08-29
TCCCAGAAGGGATGCGACGTCCATCATCGGCACGTTCATCTCAATCATATGGCTCGACATGAAGTGCCGAAGGGCGTGGAAATGGAACTGGTCTCCCCCGTCCCGCCAGAGACCCGCGTCTCGCAACAGCGGATGCCAGACCGTCCGGTGGAACCAGCCCGGGGTAATATTCTTGTCGGTCTTGCTGCGGAACAGAAGCTCGCGTTCGTTGGGGGCGTAGAAGCGTTGGCGCCAGTCTCGCAGGAGGACGATAAGATGGTGCGGCATCGGCACCTCGCGATGGCCGGATTTGGTCTTCGGTCCTTTCAACAGGTCGAACACGGTAAGGCTGTGTCGGACGGTCAGGATTCGCCTTTCCAGATCGATGGCTCCTAGCGTCAGGCCATTGATCTCCCCGAACCGCAGGCCGCAGGACAAGGCCAGGACTACGTAGCACTGGGCCATCAGTTCGGTGCGGGCCTGCCGTCGATACCGATGCGTTTGAACACAAGCCATCAGAGCTTTCGCCTCGCCCAGCATTAGTGTTCGAACCTTCCCGCCCCGGCGCAGTCGCAACTCCCGCATCGCCTCCTCAACAACGCCGCCGGCGCAGCTGCCTCGCTTTTTGGCGAAATCCTCGACCAACCGCAGCACGAGCAAGTACGAGCGACAGCTGCTGACCGCGAGCCCGCGCGCCCGCATTGCATGGTGCAGCTTCTCAATGTGCGACAGAGACAACTCTCTCCATTGCACGTCGCCGACCTGGGGAAGGATATGGTTGTCGAGCGCCGCCTTGTAGGTTTCGCCAGTGACGCGCCCGAGGCTGCCATCCTTGACCCGTTGCTCGACCTGTCGGAGAAAGCCTTCTGCCGACGCTCGAATTTTGACATCCTCGCGCTCGGGGTTCTTGCGACCGGCCAGAGCCTCCGCCTCTATGCGCTGTCGCTCCCTGTCGGCATCCTTCTTTTTCTCATAGGAGCCGCCCTGACGGCGCTTGCCCGACTGGTCCGTGTAAGTGACCACCCAAGCCTCTTTCTCGACGCCATTGTGCGTCCACTTTCGCTTTCTGACGCTAGCCATTAGCCGGCCCTCCCTGCGCTCTGCTGCAGCCATCCGTCCAGTTTCGAGCGGAGAGCGCACACGTTCCGTCCGAGCTTGAACGTCGGCAACTCGCCCTTATCGTTCAGGTGCTGGGCTTGCCGGGCCGAAAGCCCCAGGTGCTTGGCGATCTCTCCAATCCCGTGGCACAGGTCAGGCTTATCGTCGGACACGGGCTGCCCAGCGGCCGGCATTGCCGCCACCCTTCTCATGCCCTCGTTCTCGATCCTCAGGGCGATGACCTCACTCGCGAGGCAGGCCAGCACGTCGCGCATCTGATTGATGGCGGCCACGGCTTCGCTGTCGATCCGCTCCAGCGGGCGCGCAAGGGCCTCCTCCTTCATCTTCTCCACCTGACGCTCAAGGCGACGGATGGCCCTCTGTGGGTGCTCTCTGACGATTGGCTCAGGCATTGGTCTTCTCCTCCACTGCGGTTCCGTTGACTGCCCATGCGGGCTTCTGCCGATCCCAGGCCTCGGCGAACGTGGTTCCGCGGCCCTCGCACGTGAGGTCCGGGTGATCCTGGTCGAGATCGACGGTGACGACCTGCCACCAGCCATTCCGGCAGGTGACGGTCAGGGTGAAGTTGGGGGCATCGTTCAGCCGTAGGAGGTCGATCAGGTCGAGCTCCGGGCGGTCGAGGGCGATGCAAGCGGGCGCTGTTGCCGGCATTGATCTCTCCTGTTGGGATGGGGTGGCCGGCGCGCGCGGCGCCGGCCGGGGTCGTCAGGACGCGCGAACCGCGCGAATGGCCGCTTTGACGACCTGCAGCTTCTCCTCGATGCAAGCGGTGAGCTGCACGATCGCTCCACGCTGGTCGGGGTCGAGGATCGCCATGGCCGCCATCTCGAGGCCCATCCTTACGTTGAGGGCCTCTTCGATCGCGTCCAATGCTTCGAGTTTGTTGTCAGCGAAGGGCATCAGAGAGCTCGCAGTTCGAGAGCCCGGAAGGTCAGTACCTCGCCGCTGGAGATCTTGCGTGTGGGGTGCGACGGCGGCAGCGTGCCTGTGACCTTGTGCATGCACGCGATGGCCGACCACGGCAGGAAGAACGACTCGGCTGGTTTGTGCATCGTCAGCCAGACGCCCATCTCGCTCATATGCGAGAGACGCTTCACCAGCATCTGATGGGTGCCCGGTCGAACGGCGAACATCCACTTGCAGACGTTGACGATGTCGCCGACGGCGGGAACGGCCTTCGGGTCCATCAGCACCCGGTCTCCGTCGTTGATCTCCGGCGCCATGCAGTCGCCCTCGCAAATCGCCGCGTATTCCGACGTGAGCAGCCGGGGATCGAAGCCGAGAGCGCGGGGCGCGCGCTTCGCAGCGTCCATCGCGAGGAAGGCGGGCTGGTCGAAGTAGGCGCAGGCGTCCTCCTCCAGCTCGCTGCCGTCGTGCTCGTCCTCGAGATCGTCGGTGCCATAGAGGCTGCCCTGCTGGCTCTCCCTGCCCTCCGGCCAGCCAAGCGATGGTTCGTCGTCACCCTCGCCGACTTCAAGGTCCAACCCATTTTCGCTGGCGACGACAAACCCTCCGCGGCCCACGGCCTCCAGCATGCCGAGGGACGGTTCCGCGTCCCCGCCATCTTCAAGGTCGGCGTCGCCGTCGGTGGCGTCGAGGAAGTCGATCAGCAGCGACGCGCTGGCCTCGGCTTCCGCGCGCAGACGGCGGATCGTGTCGCCGGCCTCGTTGCGGAGCCGGTGTAGTATCTGGAGCAGGTTTTCAGGACGATCGGGCGCAAGGCCCAGCGGATGCGGGAACGCCGCTGCGGCGTGCATCGTGGTCATGGTCAGTCTCGCGGTTCGAACCGGCTTCTCAGGGCCGGGGACTTCCTTCTGTCGTGGAAGAAAGTCCAAGCCAGCAACCGTCACTGGCACCGGGAGTCTGAGAACACGTCCGCGAGAACGTGCGCCACAACCTTCCCCCGAAGGGTCTTGTATAGCCGTGGCACTCCCGGCATAGTGAGCCGGTCGCCGCCCACGGCATGGGCGCGTTGACCTTCAGCACGGATTAGGCCGGCAAGCCCGATCGGTGCCTATCGCGGATGAAGCGCAATCCCCGGCAAGGGACCGCTTCGGGAGTTCTCAGGCTCCGCGATTACGATGCACCTGTTTCCTTAACCGATCAAGAAGCGCCGTCCCCGCGGGGGCGAACGCTTGCGCGCATCTTGCCGTTACGGCAACGTTCGCTGCCGATGGATTTGGTACTCGGGAGCACCACTGTTGTCGGAAGATTCCGCAGAAAAGCGCTCTCATGACGCCGCAGTCCGTATGCACGCTCTGCACTACGCAATCGCAATGGAGTACCTTAAAGCTGGCACAACATTCGCGTCGGAGTGTATAAAGACCACTGCATTGGTCGGCGCCGGTGGTGTCGCTGGGACCATTGCCTTGCTCGCGAGTAGCAATGTTTGGCCCGAGCTAAACCGAACTTTAATTGCTGCCGCGACGCGAACGTTTGTTCTTTCTCTTTGCTCGATCATAGCCACCGCATTCTTCGCGTACTTATCTCAGCTGTTTTTCGCAAACGGCGCAATCTTCGCTGAACCTCACTATGAATCGCCGTCGATCAGGCCGACGAGAATGTCCGCATTCCTCTCCGGTTGTGGACTTCTTTTCCAGGTGGCAGCGATAGTCTGCGGCTTGATCGCGTTCGGATCGATCGTCACCGCGGTGGCGTACCTCTTCAGGTCGATGCCGTAGATACAGATGAGCGATCCGGTCACATCACCAAAGAAGGTCCGTCAAAAGTTGCTCGGACTGATGGATCACCCCATCAGATTGTCAGACCTGTTTTTCATGGAGATGAGCGATCGAGCAGCAGCAATAATTGCGGCGACACGCCTCGACGACGAGCTCAAGAAGGCGATCGGGCGTCGATTGATGGCATCAACGGATGGGCATGCCGAACTGTTTGGACCTGACCATCCGTTGGGCAGTTTTTCGTCGAGAATCAGAATCGCAGCAGCCCTTGGAGCTATCGGTGCGACCACTCGCTCGGACCTCAATTGGATCCGGCACATTCGAAATGTCTTCGCGCATGCGCAAACGAGCGTTCACTTTGAGACACCTGAAGTGCGGGACGCATGCCTCCAACTTTCGATGAAGTACGTCACCGAACGACAGTTGAGTGACATCTCCAAGGCCACGACTCGCGACCGCTTCGAAGTGTGCTGTTCTTCAATCTGGCTCGCTCTTCGCGACTGGAGTCCCGGCGCAGAATTTGTGCCGCCCCGAGTTCCAGACGTTGAGTAGCGGCTGTGTTGCTACCGCGAACAGATAAGCCGAATGACCCAAAGGCACATCATTTCGTACCCCGGGCTCTGCTCCGGCCGTTCGCTGATGGGGAGGAACGTCTTTGGCACTACAACAAGCGCCGGGCTGGCGAGCGCGTATCGCGGCAGCACATCAACTCAGTGTTCTTTCGCAATCACCTATATGCGACGCAGAACGGCGATGGGACGCGCAATGTCGGCCTCGAGCGGGCCTATGCCAACCTTGAGGGTCGCATCGCGCCTCTTTTCGCCCGCATCACTGACTGCGTTTTACAGGAGCGCCTTCCTTTGCTCACTGAGGCCGAGCGGACGGGGCTTCGCTTCTTCATCCATCAGCAATGGCGTCGAGTGCCAGAATTGTTCGATCGAATACTTCCGGACGCCCAGGCGCGGGTCGAGCTAAGCGAGGCGCTCGATAGCTTTGAGAAGAAGCACCGCCCGCTCACGGACGAGGAGCGCCAACGATTTCAAAGCGCGGCAGTGGTAAAGCGGATGTGGCAGGACGCTCGCGTTAAATCGTTAGCATCGTCATCTGCCAAGATCGATGCAATACTAGCCACCAAGAACGTGGTCTTCGGTCTCGCGCCGGCGTCCCGGTCCTTCATCGTCGCGAGCCAGCCGGTCCAGAAAATAGTACCCGGCAAGGCGCCCAACGACCTCGACCATAGCGACGTGGAAGTTTGGCTGGCGATCCACCCCCGCGTACTGGTGGCACTTGCGGGAAAGAGCGCAGACTTCGAATCCATCGTCTCGATGGGGCAAAAGGCGGTCAGGAATTACAACCGGGTTGTCGCAGCGGCGAGCGCTGAGTTTGCGTCGAGCGACGAGAGGCTAGTCCGCTCTCTCGCCGATTACCTTTCATCTCGAGCAACAGAATGAGCGACACCCAGGACGACTTCATTGAGGCTCGCACCGCAATGCCCGGCCTATCTGAAGCATTGTCGGCGGTTCTCGAAAGAATGCGAATGAGGAATGTCGGCAGGGGTCTACTAGACTACTTCCTGACGCAACCAGAGGACACGGCCGAAATCGCAGGCCTCATCAGAAAGTACCCGTTCTTCCAAGCTGCCGCCGGAGACCAATTTATTGACGGCCGCAGCATCATTCGGGTGACAGCCGAGGGGTTGGCTGAGAAGGCGATTGGTAAGGCCCACGGCGGGGCGGACAAAGCGGTAGGCTGGCTAGCTAAGGTTCTCACGACGCGATCGACGGGAATCACCTTGAGAGCCGCGATCTGGGGAATTGAGACTAGGGAAGCACAAGTTGCACCTCTCACGTCGGTCGGTGGCCTCGAATTGCTTGGAACGTCCTCGCTCGCCGATCATGTCAGGGAGGGAAGCCGCCTGCTGGGTGGTCGGGAGATGATCCCGAAGCACGTCGCATCCGATCTCCCCACAGCGGCCTTCGCAATTAGGCGTCCCGACGTGCCGTACCGGGCCCAGGCAAGCACTGCCGCCCTCGACAGCATTTGGGCAATGATGTCTACCGCTCGGGAATGCTGGGACATTCTTGAGGGAGGCTGCGCGGGTCACCCGCTGCACATATTGTATTGGTTCGAACCAGACGATCCAGATCTCGAACTGGAGTATCTGATCAACCCCACTCAATGGAGCCATCCTGAGATTCTGCCTGCCGCGATCCCTCTCACCCATTTGGAGGCTGCGGATATCACGGCGATCTTTCGTCAGTATTTTTGCGCCTCGACAGGCGCCCAAGACAGATTTCGAAGAGCGGTCAATCGGGCAACGCTCAGCCAGTGCCGCCGTAGCGATATCGACAAAGTACTCGACTTGGCCTTGGCATTCGAAATCGCCGTAGCTGGCGGCTCCCAGGCGCCTCCTAGCTTCAAGGTCGCTCTTCGCACGGCACTTCTGCTAGGCGGTGACCTCGCGGCGCGGAAGACGTGCCGCGCGACCGTGGAAGACCTTTACAGGCTTCGCAACGAAGCCGCTCACGGCGGCAGCCTCGACGGAAAGTCGCGACGCAAGCTATCGCGCGTGATTGAGGATGCCACCGTCATCTTCAGAGCACTTTCGCCGCGTTTGCTCAAACTTTCCGACAAGCCCGACTGGAATGCCATCGAACTTGGGGGCGGTAGCTTCGCTGCGAACGACGCGCATCCAGAAAGATGACTGGAAGTTCCTCCCGGGCATGGTTCTCACATAATAGCGAGCACCGGTCCCGGCCTATCGGCTGACATTCAACTGGTACTCGCCGCCCCAATGCGGCCCCCGCGAGCAGTCCGCTCCGAGGTTCCCGCTCACGCTGATCCCGTTGTGGCCGCCCTGCCAGCGGCGGCAGGCGGCTTCCATCTGATCGGTGATGCGGATGGCCGTCTCTTCGTCGCAGAGCTTCAGCACCGCGGAATAGCAGGCGCCGGCGCGGGTATCGCAGAACAGGCTGGCGATCTTGCTTCGCAGGGACCATTCCACGCCCTCGACCATCATCCGCATGGCGTTCAGGTCGCGGTCATCGTCATCGCGGCTGGTCAGATGGACGCCGTCGACCACCTCAGGCTCATAGGCGCGGGCGAACCGGGCGGTCATTGCCGGGCTCCTGGGCGGGCGGGCGGAGATGGCCTGGAAGGGCGAGCACCTTCCGCCGGCCATCGGCACGCTGCTGCCACCTTGCGCCGAACCTCGTCCACCCCTCGGGTTTCGTATGAGGCTTCAAGGATGGTCACCTGTCCCCGAACGCGGACGAACATCGTCCCTTCTGCCGGAATGGCGCGCACGACGCTTATGACGGTTCCACGGGGGGCGAATGCGCCGCGGCCGGTAGTTGACGCCGCCCAATCCGCCCGAACGGCAGGCGCCTGACCCATGCGGTATTGGACTTCGATTGTCTGGCTAAACCCGATCGGCTGGTTGGCGGAAACAAACGCCTCGGTCCGCCCCTCTTTGCAGCGCACCGCAAAAACAAGATCGGTGGCGCCGCTCGACGTTGGCAACGTCGCTGTGACGAGCGGGCTGTCGTCTAACGGTGAACGGGACTCGTCAACGATCCACCGGCCCGTCCCGACGGAATCGGTTGTAGGCGGGGCCGCCAAAGGAATCGCGTCAAGGCACTCGAGGCGTTCAGCCGGTATGGTCTTAGCGCGGCACGCGAGCATTTGGCTCTCTAGCGGCTCAGACATCGCGGGCGTGGCTGAAACCAGCAGCCCCAAGGCAAGCAACGAGCGCTTCATGGCGACCTCCGACGACAATCATCCACGAAGGCCGTTAGGATGCAATCCAGGCGAGTACGTCTATGCCCAGAGCGCGTCAAAGAGCTCTTTGCTCATCGGCCGCGCGGACGTTTTTGCAGCGCTTGAACTCTCATCCCCCGATCCGAATGTCATGCGCAGCATGGCGCAGCGGCCTTCATAGCCGGCAAGAATCGTCGTCATTCGAGCCGCCAGCGCGTTGCACTCCGACAGGCCGAGCCAGCCGACTGCTATCTCCATAAGCCACCGGTGAAACGTCCGGTGGCTCACCGCTCCCCCACTTTGGCGGCCTCCTCGACCTCGGGGACACTGCGGCCCCCGCGGGCCAGCCGAGCCACAAACCGGCTCGCCGGCTCGATGAAGCGCTCGACGCCCTCCTTGAAGACCATCTCCCGGGCTTCATCGGTCTTCATGCCGCTTCCTGCCACGATGACATCGGCAATGGCGGTGGTGTTCCCCGCCGAGACGCTGTTGAGCGCGGGGATCAGCCCGCCGAAGCGGTCGTCAATGGTCATCGCGGCGCCGAGAGAGCATTTCAGCACGATCGTGCCGCCCTCGGTCTCAAAGTTCACATCGCCGAGCATTTCAGGCTCCCTGTAGTGACACTGCTGGCATGGGTGAGGGCATTGTCAAATCGACCGGACGGCCGATCTCATCCGGCCAGCGGTGAAGCGTCTGCTGCCGGGCCCAGCCGTCACCCAGCAGAGACAAGTTCAAGGATCCGCCGACCTCGAAGTATCGCGCGTTGCACTCCTCCGTCGGCTCCATCGGGCCGCTCTTCTCGCGGATAGCGAAGATCAGTCGGACGGCGAGGTCGACGGGGTCCAATCGATCCATCTCGGCAGCAACGTCCGAAAGATCGACCCCAAACTTGGCGGCTGCGTCGGCTTCTGGAATGGCGCACATCCAAAGTCCCCCGCCACTACCGAACTGCCACGGCTTCCGCACCGATTCCTCGCCGGTCTCGAGGTTTATCGAGCGCTTCGGATAGGACGTACAAACCAAGCTGGTCCATTCACCGCGACGCGCGGACCATCCTGCGATGCACATGCCGACAGTCTGGGCATCCCCGCCATCAAAGCGCGTCGCCATGTCGTAGAGGCGAGGCGCATAGTGCGGGAACAGATCCTCGAAGTGGTCGAGGTCACGCACCTCATTTCCAACCGTTGCCATAAGGCTGGACCCGAAGCTGGCCATTCCTGCCTGAGCGACGAGGAAGCCCCAGGCTGGATAGATTGCCACCTTGTCCGCGAACGAGATGATCCTACCGTCCGAAACGCGAAAGCAGGCTGTATCACTGACGGCGATAATCCCGTCAGAGCGCGGCATCACCACAATCGCTGTCATCGCGCGCGCTCCACGACGAACTCTGCCGAATGGCACCCGGGCGCTCCGCGCATCAGCCCCCCATTCGCGAAGCCGGGGATGCGCCCACTGTTCAGGGCTTCCAGCAGTGGCAGGTTCCGCGCAGTCGCCGCGGCGTTCATCACGAATTCTCCGTTGGAGATTCTGGCCCAGATCGAATCCGACCGGCCGGTGCCGGGACCGCGGACGAGGCCGCCGTCCGCGAAGAGTTGCGTCCCCGTAGACCCGCCTCCGCCGAACCCTCCGAATGCGGAAGTCAGGAGACCAAACAGGCCTCCCCCACCACCACCGGTCGGGAACGCCGCCTCCCACAGACGATTGGCCGCCATTTCCATCAGCTTGGTCGCGACCCTGTCGAGGGCGTTGAGGGCTGACTGCCCGAAGGCCTCCCACAGGTTTTTGCCTTGACGGATGCCGGAGGCCGCCTCCGTGAAGAGCCCAGCGAAGGCGGACTTGGCGGTCGCGTTGATCTCGTTGACCTCCCGCTGCGCCTTGCTCAGCTGCTCCAGGCGCTGACGCAGAGCCTCGCTGGAATGCACCTGTTCATTGAGCCGTTTGGTAACTTCTGCGCGGGTATCGGCATCGAGGCGGTTGAGGTCCACCTGAGCGCGGGCGATCTCCATGGCGGCCTTTTGGGCGGCCTCAGACTGACCAAACGTCTCGATCTGGGCGCGCATGACGGCGTCTTGCCGAGCCAGCGAGTCGATGTAGGAGTTCAGCCGCTTCTCGGCCGTCTCGGCTTCCGACGCTCCCGATCTTCCGCCACCGCCGCCGCTGCCGGGGATGCGTGTGAGGCCGCCCGTCAGTGGCGCGCCGCCGCGCACGGCATTTTCCCTTTCCAGCCGCGCGATTAGGTCGTCGGTGGACGCATCCCGCAGCGATCCTCGCGTCTGCCCGCGTGTCTCGCCCGGTCGCAATTCATCATCACGAAGAGGACCGGTGCGCGCGCCGGCCAGAAGATTCGGCAACTGCCCTGCCATGCGAACAAGCTTCATCAGCTCGCCGCCTAGATCGAGGATTTTCGCCTTACCCCATGCCGTCCAGTTAGCCCACGTTTCGTTCCACGCCTTGTCGAATTCCTGCGCCTTTCGGATAAGTTCCCGGTCGATTGTACCGGCGG
>VFQR01002975.1_pt1 | contig 10040 bp, 9 predicted proteins | sample 3512321 | NCBI WGS metagenome assembly VFQR01 (sample SAMN10412374, study PRJNA504923) | tailings metagenome | isolation source: Relicate 3 Philex TSF1 revegetated site | place: Philippines: Tuba, Benguet | collected 2017-08-29
CCGAAGGAGAAGCCGGCGATCCAGCAGGTGCGGGCCTCCGGGTTGATCGCCTGGGCGTAGTCAAGGGCGGCGGCTGCGTCCGAAAGTTCGCCCACGCCATGGTCGAAGGCGCCCTGGCTGCGGCCGACGCCGCGGAAGTTGAAGCGCAGCACCGAGAAGCCGCGGTTCACGAACTGATAGTAGCAGTTGTAGACGATCTGGTTGTTCATCGTGCCGCCGAACTGCGGGTGCGGATGCAGCACGATGCCGATGGGGGCGGAGCGGACCTTGGCGGGATGATAGCGCCCTTCGATCCGGCCTGCCGGACCGTTGAAGATGACTTCAGGCATCGGGAATCCTCGTCATGGGGCCCAGTTCGACATCAAACTTGACGGAGAAATGTCACTTTGATGGAGCTCCGTCCTTGACAGGGCGGCGGGGCAGAACTAGAGTTTAGAATTATTCTAAACGCGCATCCCGCATCGCTTCGAGGCGATGGGAAGCGCGCTATCGGGGTCGGGCCTATAGCACGAACCCGGCTAGGAATGCCAAGTTTTTCCGACAGGGCCTCAACCCCCGATGACCCGCGTCTATCTCGACCACAACGCCACGACGCCGCTTCGCCCCGAAGCGCGCGCGGCCGTGGTCGCCGCGCTGGACCTCGGCGGCAATGCCTCGGCGGTGCATCGCGAGGGCCGGCAGGCCCGCCGCATGATCGAGGAGGCACGCTCCGCCGTTGCCCGTCTGGTCGGCGGCGACCCGCGGTGCGTGACGTTCACCTCCGGCGGCAGCGAGGCGGCCGCAACCCTGTTGTCTCCTCAGTTCGTCGGTCGGAACGAGGCGAGGGGGCCTTTCGCGCGCCTCATCGTCTCGGCTGTCGAGCATTCCTGCGTGCTGGCGGGTGGGCGTTTCTCCGCCGATGCCGTGGTGACCTGCCCGGTGGACGGCACCGGCCGCGTCGATCTCGCCGCGCTCGATGCCCTGCTGAAGGAGGGCGGGCCGGCGCTCGTGACCGTGATGGCCGCCAACAACGAAACGGGCGTCATCCAGCCGCTGACCGAGGTCGCGGCGCTTTGCCGCGCCCGCGGCGCAGGCTTCATCGTCGATGCGGTCCAGGCTGCCGGAAAGCTGCCGCTCGACATGACGGAATTCGGCTGCGACGCCCTGTTCCTGTCGGGCCACAAGATCGGAGCGCCGCAAGGCGTCGGCGCCATCGTCACGGCCGCGGAAAGCGTCACCTTTCCGCCTCTCGTCAGGGGAGGCGGCCAGGAGGGCCATCGCCGCGCCGGTACCGAAAATCTCCCGGGCATCGTCGGCCTCGGCGCCGCTGCGGCAGCTGTTGCGGAAGGCGGGCTCGCCGAAATGCAGCGCCTGGCGTCACTGCGCGACTGGATGGAGGGCGAGGTCCGCACTATTTCGGGGTCTAGTCGGATCATCGGCTTGCCAGCCGGGCGTCTGGCCAATACGAGCCTGACGGTTCATCCGGGTCTCGAGGGCGAGACCTTGGTGATCGCGCTCGATCTGGCTGGAATGGCCGTGTCGACGGGTTCGGCCTGTGCGTCGGGAAAGATCGCGCCGAGTCATGTGCTGGCGGCCATGGGAGTTACGGGCAACGAGGCCCGGTCCGCTCTCAGGGTCAGCCTCGGCTGGACGACGACCCGCGAGGATGTGGAACGTTTCGTGGCGGCCTATGCCGCACATGTCCGGAAGATCGCGGCCCGCGCCGCGTGAGGAAAGCCAACCTGCGGCCCTTGAAGCCGCAAGGGATGAGGAGAAGAGGATGCCCGCGGTTCAGGAAACCGTCGAACAGGTCCGCGCGATCGACGTGGACCAGTACAAATACGGGTTCTCGACCGATATCGAGATGGAACTGGCCCCGAAGGGCCTTTCCGAGGATATCGTCCGCTATATTTCGGCGCGCAAGAACGAGCCGGCCTGGATGCTGGAATGGCGCCTCGACGCCTATCGCCGCTGGCTGACCATGCGCGAGCCGGACTGGGCGCGGGTGGAGTATCCGCAGATCGACTTCCAGGACATGTATTATTACGCCGCGCCGAAGTCGAACGCGGCCCCGAAGTCGCTGGACGAGATCGATCCGGCGATCCTGGAGACCTACAAGAAGCTCGGTATCCCGCTGCGTGAGCAGGAGATTCTCGCCGGCGTCGCGCCCGAGAACCGCATTGCCGTCGATGCGGTGTTCGATTCCGTGTCGGTCGTGACGACCTTCAAGGAAGAGCTGCGCAAGTCCGGCGTCATCTTCTGCTCGATCTCCGAGGCGCTGCACGAGCACCCGGAACTGGTGAAGCAGTACATCGGCTCGGTGGTCCCGACGACCGACAACTTCTACGCCACGCTCAACGCCGCCGTCTTTTCCGACGGCTCCTTCGTCTACATCCCGCCGGGCGTGCGCTGCCCGATGGAGCTGTCGACCTATTTCCGCATCAACGAGCAGAAAACCGGCCAGTTCGAGCGCACGCTGATCATCGCCGACAAGGGTTCCTACGTCAGCTATCTCGAGGGCTGCACGGCGCCGATGCGTGACGAGAACCAGCTCCACGCGGCCGTGGTCGAACTGGTCGCCCTCGACGATGCCGAGATCAAGTACTCCACGGTCCAGAACTGGTATCCCGGCGACGCCGAGGGCAAGGGCGGCATCTACAACTTCGTGACCAAGCGCGGCGACTGCCGCGGGGCCCGTTCGAAGATCTCGTGGACGCAGGTCGAGACCGGCTCGGCCATCACCTGGAAATACCCGAGCTGCATCCTGCGCGGCGACGACAGCCAGGGCGAGTTCTACTCGATCGCCGTTTCGAACGGCGCCCAGCAGGTCGATTCCGGCACCAAGATGATCCACCTTGGCCGTAACACCCGCTCGCGCATCATCTCCAAGGGCATCTCGGCAGGCCGCTCGCAGAACACCTATCGCGGTCTCGTCTCGGCGCATCGCCGGGCGACCAACGCCAAGAACTTCACCAACTGCGACTCGCTGCTCATCGGCGACAAGTGCGGCGCGCACACCGTGCCCTACATCGAGAGCAAGACGGCGTCGGCAGTCTTCGAGCACGAGGCGACCACCTCGAAGGTGTCCGAGGACCAGATGTTCTACTGCATGCAGCGCGGGCTGACGCAGGAAGAGGCCATCGCGCTGATCGTCAACGGCTTCGTCAAGGACGTCCTCCAGCAGCTCCCGATGGAGTTCATGGTGGAGGCCCAGAAGCTCATCGCCATCTCGCTGGAAGGCTCCGTCGGCTGACGCCGCCGCTGCTTCCGCATCCCATCCGTCATGGCCGCCGCGGCGCGGCCCGTCCGTGATCCAAGGACCACCGTCATGTCTCTTCTCACCGTCAAGAATCTGACCGCCAAGCTGGAAGACGAGGACAAGCAGATCCTCAACGGCCTCAACCTCACCGTGGAGAAGGGTCAGGTCGCCGCCATCATGGGGCCGAACGGCTCCGGCAAGTCGACGCTGTCCTATGTGCTGGCCGGCCGCGACGGCTACGAGGTCACCGGCGGCGAGGCGCTGCTCGACGGCGAGGACATCCTCGAGCTGTCGCCCGACGAGCGCGCGGCGAAGGGCCTGTTTCTCGCCTTTCAGTACCCCATCGAGATTCCCGGCGTCGGCCAGATGACCTTCCTCAAGGCGGCCATCAACGCCCAGCGCAAGAAGAACGGCCTCGACGAGATCGCCACGCCCGAGTTCATCAAGCTGGTGAATGCGCGCGCCAAGGAGCTCGGCATCTCGCAGGACATGCTGAAGCGCTCGGTCAATGTCGGCTTCTCCGGCGGCGAGAAGAAGCGCAACGAGATCCTGCAGATGGCGCTTCTCCAGCCGAAGCTCGCCATCCTCGACGAGACCGATTCCGGCCTCGACATCGACGCGCTGAAGATCGTTGCCGACGGCGTCAACGCGATGCGCTCGCCGGACCGCGGCTTCGTCGTCATCACGCACTACCAGCGCCTGCTCGACTACATCAAGCCGGATGTGGTGCACGTGCTCTCGGCCGGCCGCATCATCAAGTCCGGCGGCCCTGAGCTTGCCCTCGAGCTCGAGGCCAAGGGCTATGCCGACATCGTCGGCAAGGCGGCGTGAGGCAGGTCATGAACGCCGTCACCCCCATCCGCACCACGGCCGAGCAGGCGCTGCTCGGCGCCCTCGGCGCGCTCGAACCCGCCGGTGCCGCCCTGCAGGACCTGCGTTCGGCCGGTTTCGCCCGCTTCGAGGAAACCGGCCTGCCGCACCGCCGCGTCGAGGAGTGGAAGTACACCGACCTGCGCGCGATGATGCGCGAGGCGAGGCCGCTCGCCGGTGCCCCCGACGCCTCGGCGCTGCTCGCCGCCAAGGTCGCCATCGGCCGCCTGCCGCGTGTCGGCGGCAGCCGCATCGTCCTCGTCGACGGCTATCTGGCCCCCGACATCGCCGATACCGGGCCGTTCCCCGAGGGCGTCACCGTCTCGGGCCTCGCCGACGCGCTGGTGCGCCGTCCGGAATTGGCCGCGCTCCTTGCCGGCCAGCCCGCAACCCGCGCCAATGCGGCTTTCGCGCTCAACAGCGCCTTCCTGACCGATGGCCTGCTCGTCGAGATCGCGCCGGGTACCGCCGTGGGACATGCGCTGGACATCATCTCCGTGACCTCCGAAGGCGCCCCGCGCCTCGTCAACTCGCGCATCGTGGTGATCGTCGGCGCCGGCGCCTCTGCCGGGATCGTCGAGACCCATATCGGCCCGGCCGGCACCGACTACCAGAAGAACGTCGTCATGCAGGTCGTGGTGCGGGATGGCGCGACGCTCGAGCACGGACGCCGCCAGATCGAGGGTGACCAGGCCCTGCACCTGTCGACGATCGAGGCGGAGGTCGGCGCCGAGGCGCATTTCGACTCGCTGACCCTGACCACCGGCGCCGCCGTGTCCCGCAACCAGCTCTTCGTCCGCTTTGCCGGCGAGCAGAGCAATGTGACCCTGCGCGGCGTGACGATGCTGAACGGCCGCCAGCATGCGGACACGTCGCTGGTCATGGACCACGCCGTGCCGAACTGCGAGAGCCGCGAGACGTTCAAGCACATCCTCGACGGCGAGGCGCACGGCGTCTTCCAGGGCAAGATCATCGTCCAGCCGATCGCCCAGAAGACCGATGGCCGCATGATGAGCCAGACCATCATGCTGACCGAAGGCCCGGCGATGGACAACAAGCCGGAGCTGGAGATCTTCGCCGACGACGTCGCATGCGCCCATGGCTGCACCTGCGGCCGGCTGGACGAGGACCTGATGTTCTATCTCAAGGCACGCGGCATTCCCCACAAGGAGGCCGAGGCCCTGCTGGTCGAGGCTTTCGCCCGCGAAGCGATCGAGGACTTTGGCGAGGACACCCTCGGTGAAGCGGTCGAGGAACTGCGCGAGGCGCTGCTGGCCTCCGTCACCGACTGGATGAGGGCGAGGGGCTGACAATGACGGTGCCAGCCCTGCATCCTGCGGTCGCCGACGGCGGCTACGACGTCGCCCGCATCCGGCAGGACTTTCCGGCGCTGGCGCTGAAGCCCTACGGCCGCGACCTCGTCTATCTCGACAATGCCGCCTCGGCGCAGAAGCCGAAGGCGGTGATCGACCGCATCTCGCGCGCCTACGAGACCGAATATGCGAATGTGCATCGCGGTCTCCACTATCTCGCCAATGCGGCGACCGATGCCTACGAGGCCGCCCGCGAGAGCGTGCGGGCCTTCCTCAACGCCCCCTCGGTCGACCAGGTGATCTTCACCCGCAACGCTTCCGAGGCGATCAATCTCGCGGCGGCGTCCTTCGGCGGGCTGGTGATCGGGGAGGGGGACGAGATCGTTCTCTCCATCATGGAGCACCACTCGAACATCGTGCCCTGGCATTTCCATCGCGAACGGCGGGGAGCGAAGCTCGTCTGGGCCCCGGTCGACGAGGACGGCAATTTCCTCATCGAGGAGTTCGAGAAGCTTCTCGGCCCGCGCGTGAAGATGGTGGCGCTGACCCACATGTCGAACGCGCTGGGCACGGTAGTGCCGATCAAGGAATGCATCAGGATGGCGCATGAGCGCGGCATCCCGGTGCTGGTCGACGGCTCCCAGGCCTGCGTTCACATGGAGGTGGACGTTCAGGACCTCGACGCCGACTTCTATGTCTTCACCGGCCACAAGGTCTACGGACCGACCGGCATCGGCGTGCTCTATGGCAAGCGCGAGCATCTGGAGCGCATGCCGCCCTACAACGGCGGCGGCGAGATGATCTCGGTCGTCACCACCGAGGGCGTCACCTACAACGACCCGCCGCACCGGTTCGAGGCGGGCACGCCGGCCATCGTGCAGGCCATCGGGCTCGGCGAGGCGCTGGCCTACATGCGGTCCATCGGCCGGGATGCGATCCGTGCCCACGAGGACAGCCTCGTGCGGTATGCCCACGAGCGGCTCGGCGCCATCAACTCGCTGCGCATCTTCGGCAAGGCGAAGGACAAGGGCGCCATCGTCTCCTTCGAGATGAAGGGAGCCCACGCCCATGACGTCGCCACCGTCATCGACCGCTACGGCGTCGCCGTCAGGGCCGGAACCCATTGCGCCATGCCGCTCCTGCAGCGATATGGAGTGACCTCGACCTGCCGCGCCTCGTTCGGCCTCTACAACACGGCCGAGGAGGTCGACCGCCTTGCGGAAGCCCTCCTCAAGGCCCAATCTATGTTCAGCTGAGGCCTTGCGGCCTCCGCGCTTCCCCCACGGACCTTGACCCCGATGGACGACAGCCAGACCCTCAACACCACCGTCGGTGGTGATACCAGCGCCATTCCGCCGGAAGAGCTGGACCGCCTGACGGACGACATCGTCGCCGCGATGAAGTCGGTCTACGATCCCGAGATCCCCTCGGACATCTACGAACTCGGCCTCATCTATCGGGTGGACATCGACGATTCCCGCAAGGTCGCCATCGACATGACGCTGACCTCGCCGTCCTGCCCGGCGGCGGCCGAGTTGCCGGCCATGGTGGAGAACGCCGTGGCGAGCGTGCCCGGCGTGTCGGAAGTGAAGATCAACCTGACCTTCGACCCGCCTTGGGACCAGAGCCGCATGTCCGACGAGGCGCGCGTGGCCCTCAACATGTGGTGACAGCCGCGCGGCAACGGGGATTTAACCCGTGCCGGCGAGCCTCTATGATCTACCCATTGCTTTGAACGCCGGGCCTTGAACCCGAGCGGTGTCGGAGACAACGATGCCCCTGCCCAAGATGCAGGCCATGCGCCTGACGGAAGCCGCAGCCGAACGGATCCGGGACCTTGTCGCCGCCTCCGGCAAGGAGCATGCGGGACTGCGCGTGGGTGTGACCAAAGGTGGCTGCGCCGGCATGGAATACACGATGGAGTTCGTCGACGAGCCGGGCAGGTTCGACGAGACCGTCGAGGACCGCGGCGTCCGCGTCTACATCGACGCCAAGGCGGTGCTCTACCTGCTGGGCACCGAGATGGACTACGTGACCGACAAGCTCTCGGCCAAGTTCGTCTTCAACAATCCGAACCAGACATCGGCCTGCGGCTGCGGTGAATCGATCACGCTCACCCCGGCGAAGCCCGAGGCTCTCGGCGCCCACGGCCAGTGAGCGCCTTCGATCCCGATTTCCTGATCGACCTTTTTGCGCCCTTCGCGCCGGTGACAGTCCGGCGCATGTTCTCCGGCCATGCCGTCTATCGGGACGGCATCGTCTTCGCGCTGGCGATCCGCGCCGGGCTCTTCCTCAAGTGCGACACCGAGACGGAGCCGCTGTTCGCAACGGCAGGCCTCGAACCGTTCGCCTATACGACCGCGCGCGGCACGACGACGATCACCAGCTACAGGCGACTGCCGGATGCCTGTCTCGACGACGAGGACGAGCTGAAGCGCTGGGCCGGAATCGCCTGGAACGCGGCGCTCCGCGCCGGATCGAAGCCGAAGAGAGCCGGCAAGACCGCCGCGAAGAAAGTCAGGCCACCTTCGAAGCCGTGAGTTCGGCCTCCGCATCCGTCTCGCAGACGACGCGGTTTCGGCCGCCGCGCTTGGCCGCATAGAGGCAGCGGTCGGCACGGTCATAGAGCGAGGCGACCGTATCGCCCGGCCGGAATGTGGCGACGCCGAGCGAGATGGTGATGCGCCCGAGGTTCTCGCTGGTCGACCGCTTGATCAGTTCCTTCGTCATGACGGAACGGCGGATGTGCTCGGCCACGGTGACGGCCGCGCGCAGGGTCGTGTCCGGCAGGATGATGGCGAATTCCTCGCCGCCGTAGCGGCAGGCGAGATCCTGCCCCTTGACGTTCTGCTTGACGGAGAGCGCGACGAGCCGGAGCACCTGATCGCCCGTCAGGTGGCCGAAGGTGTCGTTGAACTTCTTGAAGTGGTCGATGTCGCTGACCAGCAGGCTGAGGGGCGTCTCGGTCTTGTTGGCGAGCGCCACCGCCTTGTTGACGGCCTGGTCGTAGAACTTGCGATTGCCGAGGGAGGTGAGGGGGTCGGTCAGCGACTCGGTGCGGACCGCATCGAGGTTCTCCTGCAGCATCTTGATCTCGGTGCGGGAGGCCTTGAGGCGCTGCTCGAGCGCCTTGTTGTTGGCCTCGATCTCGCGGGTCGAGCGCACCAGATTCTCGATGATGGTGCGGACGCCCTCGGGGGTTCCCACCGAAGCCAGTCGCGCCGAGGCGCCGGCGAGGTCATCGCCATAGGCGCTGGCCTGACCGGCGGCCGAATCGATCATGGTCATCACGTGACCGATCTCGTCCATCACGCGATTGCCGACGAGGTCAATCTTGTCGCCCATCCGGTGAGGCGACAGGAAATTGTCGAAGATGATGTCGAGCTGGTCCTGCGTAATCGTGCCGTTGGCCGACAGAACCGCGTTGACAGCGTCAGACAGTTCGCTGTGGTAGCCCGATGCGTAGCAGTACCAGATCTCGTAATTACGCGGAATGGCGGCGATAGTACGTCCCTTGATCTGGGAAAGTGCCAGATCTCCAAAGGAATAGGTTCGCTCGATATCGTCGCGGTGGTGCATGGCGGCGTGCCGATCCTGGGCAAGACGAAAGGCGCTTCGAGCGCCTCCGAAGCTCGGGAAGCAAGCTAGACCGGCAATGCTTTATCCGCGGTAAAAATCTGACCTTACCTAGCGTCATTTTCCGCGATAGGTCACCGGCCGCAGGAGGAACTGCGGCAGGTGCGACATGTCCGCTTCCTCCTGCCCGCGCGGATCGGGACGAGAGGCCTGACGCTGGGCGGGGGCAGGGCGGAGCGCGTCGTCGGAGCGGGGCGGCCGCGGGGAAGAGCGTTCCGGAGAACCACGCTGCTCGCTACGTTGCTCGCCACGCCGGGAGGGACGCTCGCCGCCCTCGCGGGGCTCGCTGCGCGGCGCGGCCGAACGGCCGCCGCGGGCCGAGCCCGAGGAACCACGGCGCTCGCGCCGGGCCTCGCCGGCCTCTTCCTCGGTAATCGGATCGCTCGCCCACTCGATCGGCTGTCCGATCAGCTTCTCGATGGCGGCGAGCTGCTTTCCGTCCTCGGGGGTGACGATGGTGATCGCCGTGCCGAGACGTCCGGCGCGGCCGGTGCGGCCGATGCGGTGGACGTAGTCCTCGGCATGGTGGGGGGTGTCGTAATTGAAGACGTGGCTGACATCCGGAATGTCGAGACCGCGGGCGGCGACGTCGGAGGCGACGAGCAATTGCGTCTTGCCATCGCGGAAGGCGGCAAGCGCCGCCATGCGGGCGCTCTGGTCCATGTCGCCGTGCAGGGCCGCGACCGAGAACTCATGCTTCTGCAGCGACTTGTAGACCGTCGCGACCTCGCTCTTGCGGTTGCAGAAGATGATCGCGTTCTTCAGGTTCTCGGCGCCGCGGACGAGGGCGCGCAGCGTGTCGCGCTTCTCGAAATCTTTCTTGCCGGAGCGGACGAGGCGCTGCGTGATCGTGGTGGCCGTGGAGGCCGCGCGACTGACCTCGACCTTCACCGGATTGTGCAGGAACTGCTCGGTGATGCGCTGGATCTCCGGCGGCATGGTGGCCGTGAAGAACAATGTCTGGCGGGTGAAGGGCACCATCT
>VFQR01002976.1_pt1 | contig 10035 bp, 5 predicted proteins | sample 3512321 | NCBI WGS metagenome assembly VFQR01 (sample SAMN10412374, study PRJNA504923) | tailings metagenome | isolation source: Relicate 3 Philex TSF1 revegetated site | place: Philippines: Tuba, Benguet | collected 2017-08-29
AGACTCGGATTGGTATGTAAAATGCGATCGCCGCATTATGGAATCTGGACAAGCAGAACTGAACATTATTGAAACATGGCAGCGAGCAGATGGTAAACAAAGCTGGTCGAATACAAATAAAATTCCCCTACGAGATAAAGAGGGAAATGTTTTTGGCATCCTTGCCACTAGTGAAGATATCACCGAACGTGAGGAAGCAGAAAAATTGTTACAACAGCAAAAGCAACAATTAGAACAAGCATTGCAAGAACTCCAAACGATGCAATTGCAATTAGTTCAAAATGAAAAAATGTCCGCCTTGGGAAATTTAGTAGCGGGTGTTGCTCATGAAATAAACAATCCTATTGGCTTTATTGCCGGTAACATTGAACCAGCTAAAGATTATGTTAAAGAGTTATTTGGGCTAATTAATCTTTACCAAGAAAAATTTCCCCAACCCGGTTCAGAAATTGAAGACGAAATTCATGCGATGGATTTAAATTATTTACGCGAAGATTTGCCGAAATTACTGGACTCGATGAAATTGGGTGTTAGCCGTATCCGCAGTATCAGCAATAGTCTGAGAACCTTCTCTAGAGCCGATCAAGATTATAAAGTTCCCTTTGACATTCATGAAGGTATTGATAGCACAATTTTGATTCTCAGACATCGTTTAAAAGCTAACGAAAACCGTCCGGGAATTGAAATAGTCAAAGATTACGGTCAATTACCTTTGGTGGAATGTTTTGCCGGACAACTCAATCAAGTGTTTATGAATTTGTTAGCAAATGCCATTGATGCACTGGAAGAATATAACGCCGGACGGACTCTAGAAGAAATTTTAGCTAACCCCAATTGTATTACTATACAAACACGTGTAGCAGACTCAGGGGAGCGGGTTTTAATTAAAATTGCTGACAATGGTGTGGGGATGTCACCGGAAGTTCAACAAAAAGTTTTCGACCATCTTTTTACTACTAAACCTGTGGGTAAAGGTACAGGCTTGGGATTAGCCATTGCCCGTCAAATTATCGTAGAAGGACATGGTGGTTCGCTCTCCTGCACTTCTGAACTTGGGCGAGGGACAGAATTTGTTATTCAAATTTCTACTCAACAAAGTTAAAAAGTAAAAAATCATTGGTATTTTGTGTTTTGGGACTTCCAAGTAAAAAAATATTCACCCATAAGACTGTTAACTGTTGACTGTTGACTGTGAACGGTCAATAACCTGAACTAGAACAATTTATTTTTAACTTGGAGACAACCAAGTATGATACTTAAATTATGCAAAAAATGGTTGAAAATCAACCTCAAAAAGTATATCAAGAATGAGAAAAATTACTTTTCAGTGAAATGGCGATCGCGAAATTTACTCTTATTATCACTTGTGGTGATTCTGTCCATTAGTATTAGTGTCACTGCTATTACTAGTTACAACTTTGTTAAAGGATTATTATTAGATAGCCTCAAGCAGCAAGCATTATTAAAAACACAAAAAGGCGAGGAAGATATTGATAATTGGTTAGCCATTCGGAAGACAGAAATTAAGACTTTGGCAAATTCCATTGTGGTGCGATCGCTAGATTGGTCATTGATGGAACCTTATTTACAATCTGAGTTAAAGCGGCTACAAACCTTTTTGCTCATGGCCTCCGTGAAACCAGATGGCACATTAAGAAATACTCAAGGAAATGTTCTCGATGTTCGAGACCGAGAATTTTTCCAACGGAGTATTACAGGTGAAACAGTAGCAGCCGATCCAATTATTGGACGCACAACCAATCAATTACAAATTCAAATTAGTTCTCCGATTCCTGACAAAACAGGTACAAAAACAGCAGGTGTATTAATGGGAGGAATTCCCATTAACCGAGTTATTGAAGTAGTCAACAATTTACATCAAGGCAAGGGTAGCTATGCCTTTGCGCTCAATTCCCAAGGAGTTCCCATCGCCCATCCCGATACGCGACTAATTGGCACACCTGAAAAAGCCGCCAAGAGTTTCCTAAATTCCGCCAATCCCCGGTTAGTTGAAATTACTCAACGAATGGTGTCTAAACGTACAAATATTGAATTAGCTCAACTAGATGGTAAATGGAACTATGTTGCTTACACTCCCTTGAGAGAAGCAAATTGGTCGATCGCTTTGATTGTGCCACAAGAAAATATTGAATCGCCATTGCAAGCGTTGAATATCTTGGCTACGGTTTTGGGAGGATTGCTAATAGTTGGTTTGATTAGTGCATGGCGACAGTTGCAATTATATGAAGAGATTCGCCAACGTGCCTTAATTTCTAGCCAGCAGGCGCAGCAACTCAGCAACACCCTCACAGAACTGCAAAATACCCAAGCCCAACTCATCCACACCGAAAAAATGTCTGGCTTGGGACAACTGGTTGCTGGAGTGGCACATGAAATCAATAATCCTGTGAATTTTATTCATGCTAATCTCAACCATGCCAGTGAATACACTAAAGGTATCCTCGATTTGCTAAAGCTTTACGAACAAACTTATCCAAACCCCACACCAGAAATTAGCGAACTAACACAAGACTTGGATATTGAGTTTCTGGCGGAAGATTTACCCAAGCTAATGACATCAATGCAAGTGGGAACCAAGCGCATTCGTCAAATTGTCCTGTCTCTGCGTAACTTCTCCCGCCTTGATGAAGCAGACATGAAAATGGTAGATATCCATGAAGGATTAGACAACACCCTGATGATTCTCAATCATCGCCTGACAGCCACACCCGAACGCTCAGAAATTGAAATTATTAGGAAATACGGCGATTTACCCCAAATAGAATGTTATGCCGGACAACTGAATCAAGTGTTTATGAATGTTTTAGTCAATGCCATAGACGCACTAGAAGCAGCCAGCGAAGAACGTCAATTACAAACTGTGAAAACTAACCCCAATCATATTAGGATTCAAACCCAACTTGATAAATTAACTCAGGACGCCATCGTTCAGATTTACGATAATGGCATTGGCATGTGTGATGAAGTCAAGCGACGGGTATTTGACCACATGTTTACTACTAAACCAGTGGGTAAAGGAATCGGATTAGGAATGGCCATCGCCTATGAAATTGTCGTCGAAAAACATGCAGGAAGCATTCAAGTTAATTCTACTCTAGGACGTGAAACAGAATTTACTATCCGTATTCCTTTAATAAGTAAAAAGTAATTTTTCAACTAAAATCGATCAATGACTAATGACTAATGACTTCAATGCTTTATTGATGCGATCGCCAGAAGCTTGTAAGTGGGCTAAGGTATAAATATCGATGTTTTCACTTAGTTGTTTGAGTCTGATATCTATGGCTGTTTGCAATTGTCGCAATTCATACCACGCCAGTGTCCGACCATCTTCAGGGGCATCAATAGTATGCAACATCATCCCTAGCAAAATATTCAGATACTCTTGTTGTAATGAACGCCGGATACTAGAAATTGGCTTGAATTCTCCAGGGTTCAAAACTTCTGTCCAGATGGTTGTTTGTAGGGTGTGAAATAATTCTGGAATCGATAGTGCTTCCCCAGGCTGGGTTTTTAATTCTATATCTTGTAAACGATTTAAGCGATGGCCATCTAATAGCGATCGCAATATCGCAGTTTGAAAACTCAAAATGCGATGGTGAATCGGATAATCAAGGCGATAATTCGGCGCAAAACTACCCCAATGTTGCCAACGCGATGGCGCTAATTGATTCAATAATTCTCCTGAAAAATTAAAAGCATTTTCACCAAATACATATTCTTGTAATTTAGTCAAAGCTTGACGTTGCTTTAATAATGAAACTGGTACAAATGCCCAGGATGTATCATCACCAGCATGGAGACGCCGAAAGGATTGCCCGGCAATGTATTGAGAGAGTAATTTCGCATTACTAAAATAATATCCAAGTATTCTATCGAATAAAATACGCAGGTTACTGTAACTTTCTCCTGGTGATAGATAACCCTTTTCGAGGCGCTGCAACATCACGCGGGCGTTATCCATTTGCCACTGGGAATAAACCAGCACATCATTACTCATATCCCAAACATTTGCTAAGGGATTAATATCTGAAATATCTTCATCTGTTGCGTAAGATAATTCTGGTTGTGGTGAAGCCAAGGCAATGTTTTCCAAAAAAGTTTTTTCCATTTCTGGAATCATTGGTTCAATTTTTGCCAATGCATTGATTTTGTAACCATACTCTATGGCCCATTCGTCATAGGGCCCCACAATTTCCGGAAAGTAGTCACCTTGTTCTACTCCCTGCGGTGCTACATTCACGGGTAAATAGTCCATCACCGAACCAACTAAACCTTTAGTGTGAGTGATTTCTGTGTTATTTAATTCTTGAGGCGCTAACATGGCGCTACCGTGAAAGTTATGGCGCAAACCAAGGGTATGCCCGACTTCATGAGCAATCAAAGAACGCAAATATTGATGCACATATTCTTCCATAGCTGCACTACTCGGTGTGGTGTTTTGCAAAATGGACAAGGTTAACGCCCCCATAGTTGCTTGATTTACAAACCCCATACCATAGCAGACATCAGAATTTTGTTGTGAATTCAACACTTGAGAGTTAGCAGTGTCCCACTGTAAACCGCCACCAATCAACTTTTTTCCCCACTCCCTACTTTTCTCTGGTAAATCTTCACCAATGCATGGGGAATTTAATTTTTTATTGTTTGACTCTACGTAGGTGTGATATGTTTGCCGAATTGAGCGCACCATATTAGCGTCCACAATAATATCTGCATCCAATATTTCGCCGGTGAGTGGGTTGACGCGAGTCGGCCCTCTAGCAAAACCTCCGTCCAGAGAATTGAACCAGCGAATAGTGTTATAGCGTACATCTGCTGGTTGCCAATCAGCATCATCTGGCATTTGTTTGACTTCAATGGCATTTTGGAATCCAGCTTTTTCAAATGCTTTATTCCACATCAATACGCCTTCTTTGATTGCATCCCGATACTCTAGTGGTACAGCGTTTTCAATCCAAAAGACAATTGGTTTTTTGGGTGGAGATAAAGAAGCGTTGGGGTCGGATGGTTCTAAATGCCAACGATTAATGTAACGGACAAATTCTTCTTGAGAGTGATTGTTAGAAAAATTTTGAAAGGCTGTAATAAAATATCCTACTCTGTCATCGGCAAGTCTAGGAATGTAATCGTTGTTTTCTCTTAGTTGGGAAAAACTGTAGTGTACCTTGAGAGTGAGCGCCCTGCTATCGGGTACGCTGACTAAATCTGCTCCTTCTCGTGAAGAAAAACCATAAATAGAATCAATCTCTATGTTTTCGGGGAAGCTGTTAACATCACCAAAATAAGACTTGCTTGGTTCTAAGTAATAATCAGCTTGTAACGAGTATTTTAATAGAGGAGTTAATCCTGGAAAGTCCTGCATTAAGAGGTTATCCAGGTCAATGATAATATTTTTACTAAAGGGATGAATACCATCTATTGGCAGCGAATAAAGAATTGAATCACTAAAGGAACGAGCAAGCGATCGCTGTTCCGATTTACTTTCTGTACGGAATTTTACATTCCTGATGACAAAATGTAATTTGTTGTTGATTCTTTGGAAATAAAATAGAAAATCTGCCAGTGGCAATCCACTATAAATACCCTTTTCACCAATACCTGATTCTAATGTTACTGTGGCTAAATAGTTTTTATTTAACTGCTCCGGTTGAATTTCTAAGTAAATTTTATCTAATTCACTATTGCTATAAATTGTGAAGAGTCCCTCTAGTTTCTCTGAGGTTTTAGCTATTTGAATAAATCGCAGAAAATCTTCTTTACTACTGTTGCCAAAATTATTGTCAGCACTTGCTAAATTTTCAATTACTGGGAATGTATTAAATGACTGCAAATCAATATTTTCAAGTTGGTTTGCTGCTGCGTAATCCGTTACTAGTAACAAGTTGCACAGTAAAACTAAAAAGATTGCTAATTTTGCGACCCAGTATTTCATCCTTTGGCTTTCCGGCTGAAACAGTTATCGTGTTGAGAAAATGTAGACTAAATGTGCAAATAGCCTAAAAGTAATGTGACTTTTGATTACTATTAGTAACTCTTCAGTAATTATGTGTTTTTGAGCAGAAATTATTTACACAGGAGTTCTCTATGTCTGAAGATAAATAATTTCTATATCTAAAGACACATGTTTTTTTAAACTATATCTTGTATTTAAATGCAAATGTAGCACTAAAATTGTATTGGCTGCTACATTTGCCACAGTAAGAAATTTAAAGTATGAGTTATATAAATGTGGTGTAACTCGATCAATCGGCGTATTTCCCAACAATATTGCTAATTTCACCCATTGTTAGGTTATGGTGGTTATTGTGTCCTAACATCAAACTTGCTTTTGTGGTAGATTCTTGACTTAGCAAGCTTTCAGAGTATTTTCTACAAATTTACACAGAAATCTTTTGTTGAGATCTAAAATTCAAAATGTTATTGAGTTTGATGATTTCCCTCAAATCATCAGACTCTAGTAATCCTAAATGATTTGTGAAATCTTACTGCCCAAGCTGTTGTTTGACTACAGTTGACAATCAACACTCAACAGTTAACAGTCATCAATAGACTTCTTGCATAAGTCGGGAAAGGGGGAAAGGTTTTGTGTTTTCCCTTTCCCCAATAAAGATGCACCACTTTTTCCATCTCTTGCAAAAGTGCTTTTTGCAAGAGGTATAATGCCTACTTTACATTTACCAAACAGGTAGATATTTTTAAAATTCAAATATTATTTCCATAGCATTGGTATAGCTGTGTCGATTTAATTTTTGGAAAACTAGGATTTTTCAAAATCAGATTTTTTGCTGAATTCTCTACTCTTCTCTGTTTCCTTCATTGAATTTCAAAAATCGCCTCTTCCCCAGGATTTAAAAAGCTGAGATTTTTCAGAAGTAATGAGATATGCCTTTTGTTAGAAGGATAATTGATTTTTTATCGTTAGTCTTTATCTGTACTGAAAAAAGCAACTTAATTCTCATGACAAATTTGATTTCTAACGCCATTGTTCATATCAGTTCTTTGCTTCAAGGACTTCAGGTAAAACGTTTTCTAGCTGTTGTCTTAGTTGGTTTTCTAGTGCTGACGACGAATATTACTTCTGGGTACAGTAACCAAGACTTAGGCCAGAGAGTTCGTCAACAGCTAGAGCAAGATGACGCTCAAAGACCAAAAACAACAGGCCAGTGGAATAGAGAAGCTCGTGAAACCGAAGGCTCTCCTGGCGAACGGCTTCAAAGAATTGGAAAACAATCAGGAGAAGCCTTTAAACAATTTGGCTCTGGTTATGTAGAGGGTGCAAAAGAAACTGCTCGCGATGTCCGGGATAGTGCAGCACAGACTGGTAGAGATCTCTCCAACCAAGTTCAACGCTAAATTCTATCTGAAAACTGCTACATAGTAGGCAACAAGCTTAGTACCAACTGCCATATAGGACTCATATTTGATTTGGAGAAATACACGTAGGGTTAGGCGTCAGCCATAATGTATGATTCATGACTTTTGATGCGCCGCTTGGCGACAATACACCATACACATACTTAGATTTTTTCAAAAATCAAATTGGATTCCTATATCTACAGTTTTTGAGTTCGATGGAATACAAGACATTGCTAGGGTAACAGTAATACTGTTACCCTATACTTATTACATTTAAAACATAAATTTTGGTACTTAGTACACTACTACGTAAGTAGTTAGAAAGTCAAATCTGCCATCGCTTTTTTGAATTTTGTTGGATTTATCTGTATTTCAAAATTTAGATTAATACCAAATAAGTTAGTTAAATAAATTTAGATAATATCTTAGCAAGATAAGCATAAATAATATTATTTATATAAAGTATATTATCTTACTTAAAGAGTAATAAAATATACTTTTATTAAAAAAAATAGCACTTAATATCCTAGTTACTCGTACTCGTACAATGATAATATATTACATATAATTTTCAGTACAATATTAATTTTTTATTTGAAAAAAGAAAATATTTTTTTCAAATTCTAGACCCTTTGAGCTTTATTTTTGGGCATTAGATAAGGGATATTTTCAGATTAATGTTTCCAAATAACCCGGCCGCTTAAGTAAAAAACAAGTAGTATAAGAATCGCAGATTACTGTAAAGCTAATTGATAGCTATGTTTTTTTGTACTCACTTACTTAGCAATGTTAGTCAAAATCTAGGTAATTTTTTTGACTAATAGTTAAGTATTTAATAACATTCAAATAACAGTTGAATAACCATTTTAAAACATGGAACAATAAAGAAATACGAAGACAGTTAATAAAAAAGTAGATTCATAGATAGCGATATGAAACAATTTAAGGGCACGCGAAAGCGGGGACTTGTGCTAACTCCTGCTGGATTGCAGCGCTTACAAGGGGCGATTTTAGCTGTAGAAAAGAAACAAAACAAAGGCGATCGCTTTACTCTAGAACAATTACGGGTGCGGATGAATGTTTCTACGAAAACTCTCAGCCGACTATGGTCTTTGAATACAGGCGTAGATCAAAAAACCCTAAAATTATGCTTTAGTGCCTTTAATCTACAATTACGCAGCACAGACTATACAATCTTGAGCGAACCGAATAATACTCAAACTCATCAAAGTCTCTCGTTGAGCGGGGATACAGAAGAAGTAAATTCTTCGCAGCCTTCATACACAGAGTTATTTGTGAATCAAGACTCCGAACAATTGGAAAATCTTTGGTCGTATCCAGATGGCCCTGTAGCTCTAGATTCGCCTTTTTACGTCGAACGCCCCCCCATTGAGGAGCTAGTTTATCGAGAAGTCACTCAACCAAGCTCTGCGATTTGGATTCGAGCGCCAAGAGAGATGGGTAAAAGCTCTTTAGTGCTGCGGTTGTTGGCTTTTGCACAGATGCAAGGTTATCACACAGTGAACTTGAACTGTAACCAAATCGATACCAGCTATCTGACAGATTTAAACAAGCTTTTGCGTTGTCTTTGCTGGCGAGTTGCAACAGAATTAGGTATTGACCCAAAGTTAGATGATAACTGGAATGAAGAAATCGGATGTCAATTTAGTTATCTTTTATACCTAAAAAAGTATTTGCTCCAGCAGGTTGAAAACCCTGTAGTTTTTGTATTAAATGACGTTGATAGCTTTTTTGAACATCCTGAAGTTGCTCAGCATTTATTTGCTTGTTTCCGTTCTTGGTATGAAGCTGCACGACAAGATAGCAACTTGCAGAAATTGAGGCTAGTGGTGGTTTATTCCACTGAAGTCTATGTATGGCAAAATATTAACCACTCGCCATTAAATATAGGGCTACCTATTCGTCTAAATGAATTTACTAAAGAGCAAGTCAAATATTTAGCCCAAAGACACGGGTTAAATTGGTCTAGCGATCGGGAGGTTAGGCGACTGATGTCGCTGGTGGGGGGACATCCAGCATTAGTTAGAATTGGTTTGTATTATCTGTGCTGTCAAGCAATCACCTTAGAAAATCTCATAGAAGAGGCCATGGCTAATGGTGGCATTTACCGCTACCATTTATGGCGACACTGGTCAATACTTCAAGAAAAACCTCATTTAGCCAAAGCATACGCCAGAGTAGTGACCAAAAAGGAAAACATTTCTCTCAATCCCATTGATACTCATAAACTCGAAAGCTTGGGGTTGATCCGTTACCAAGGCGATCGCATTGTACCGCGCTGCGAACTCTACCGCACTTACTTTGAAAAGCAACTATCCACATTGCAAATAATTAAAGGTTTGTAGTAAGGATTTTAGTCCTTAATATGAAGTATTTAGGCCAATTTTTATACTAAAAAAGCGTCCGGGAGTGTTGCCGTGTTTCCACCCCAGACGCTTTTTATTTTTAACTTGCTCCTCACACACAACTAAAAGATATCACTGGTGCAATCAAAACGCAGGTGTAGTAAGTGACACTTTCAAAACTGCACCACAATCTAATTTCTAGACAAAAATTAAAAAGCGCCTGGGAGTGTTGCCGTGTTTCCACCCCAAACGCTTTTTATTTTTAACTTGCTCCTCACACACAACTAAA
>VFQR01002977.1_pt1 | contig 10033 bp, 12 predicted proteins | sample 3512321 | NCBI WGS metagenome assembly VFQR01 (sample SAMN10412374, study PRJNA504923) | tailings metagenome | isolation source: Relicate 3 Philex TSF1 revegetated site | place: Philippines: Tuba, Benguet | collected 2017-08-29
AGCCGATGCTGGGGGGTGTCGGCTTTATTTTATCGGTGGTTTGTTAAGCGAAGGACAAGCGGGTGAGGTCGGTAAACCAGTCGTGGAAACCCTGAAAGTCGCGGGCGATATAAACCGAGGCTCCGGCCTGTTCTAAGGCCGTATGCGTCTGTTTCTGCGTTTCAGACAAGCGGTCTTTCCCGGCCTTGACCTCTACAAACAGGGCGCGACCATTGACAACGGCCAATACGTCGGGCAATCCGGCCCGTTGCTGTGAGGAAACGAACGTTTGAAGATCGGCTCGGTACGTGCCAGTGCTGGCAAGGCGGGTAGCAAAGTGGCCTGATAGGGTCAGGTAATCGACCACGCACTTTGTCAGGCCATTTGCATCTTTATCGCTGTATCGACTGCGGGGTATATACTTAGGCGGGAAGTTGGGCGAACGCTGCGCCTTGCGGGTATCAGCAAGGGTGTTGAGGTGTTGTAGTGCGTTCATGGCTTCACGGGGGTTTGAAGCCATTGCAGAAACTTTGCCCGGTCAAATAACAACCGCTTGGAACGGCCCCGAATTACTACGCCTTCGGGCATGGTGGCAACTTTGGCGTAAAGTGTACCATCCGGCCAGTCGGTCATCTCTTTGACCTGTTTCGCGCTCATGATTGGCGCGGCATCGGCGGGAGTAGTTGAGGGTGGAGCCGTGCCGCGTAGGACTTGTAATATTTCGGCTTGCTGTGCTTTAATTGTTACCAGGTCTTTTGTGATGCTGGCTATTTTTTCTTCGATAAACATAAATGGCTCACCGTTTTAAGTTGATGAGCCAAAATTGAGAAGGTAGAAAATTGGAAAAGTTGGAAATTAGTTGCTACAACTTTTTTGCAACTTGGTTAATATCCTGGCTTTTTACTTCACGTACTTTCAGCCGGATGTCATTAATCTGGTTATTAGAATCTGCGTTTCGTTCCTGTTCTGACTCTAATTGCTGAATCTGTTTCCTGAGATTCTCGTATGTACCAACAAGACCAAATGTCTTACTTAATGCTCGGTGTAAATTAGACTTATTTCTATTAAACGACTCTATTGTTACCTCCTCTTCTTTTAATGCAAAAATCAAATAGCCGTAAACCTCTGGTTTTCTATTGGTGAAGTACTTCTTTAAAAATGGTATCAGATATTGATACTCTGGTTTAAGATAGCTTTCAAAACCGTTCGGTGTTTCCTGCTCATCCGGAGTGGGTGCTGGTTGATTTAAATATAAAGCGTCTGGATTCTTTGCATATGGCAAGCCCTGCCGTATCTGAAGTTCTATTTCATTGTTTAAATTAGTCAGCGTTTCTTTTAATGAATAGGCTGTGCCGCGCACGTTGTTTTCATCGTAAAAAGCAGCCAGTTCAGGGAAATTAGATTGGTTCTTCTGGTCTAACCAGTCACCCAATGAATCAACTATTTGACAAATTCGATTGCATATCACGCGCTTTATTCGTTGGTACAAATAGCCGCGCTTCATTGCTCCATCTGGTGCATAGTCGTGAGCGAGTTCATTGATACAAACTCTTATACGTTCAAACCCAGCATTTTCAATGGACAAAAGTTGCTTTGTTAAAGTCGATAACTCCTTGACATCACGCACATTTTGTTCTTCACGTTCAGAATCATCGAACAGCATATTGTATGGTATTTGCTCTATTCTTTTCCATAGCTGTATTATCCTGATTAAAGGATTTTCAATTTCTTGAATTGCATCCATGTATCGGGGCTGTTTAGTTGATTAACTATTAGGTGGTCAAATGGTCAGCTAACCGTTGTTTGAGGGTTTGAAGTAGTGAATCAGGAACGCGACCAACCGAACCAAGTATCTGAGCGTCGGGCAACACATCAAGGAACCCTAACCGAATTACCGACTGAACCCGTAGTTTATTGGCATTGTCAGGTGTAAGCAGTTCATCAAAGCCTTGTATATATTGATGCAATTGCGACGAAAGACCACAAACCAAATAATCACCGTATCCCGGCATTTGGCGCAATACCAATACGGGCCGACGTTTGGCCGGGCCTGACGCCTGGGGTAACTCAGCCAAAATAATGTATCCTTCTCTCATTGGGGTTTATAATTGGGATTTTCCTCAATCAGGTCGCTTTCGTCGTATTCGGGTTCATCGTCGCCGTAGGCACGGTTTAGATTTATCATAGCTGCTTGCAGAAATTCGGCGCGTTCCTGCTCAAAAGTTTCGGCCATTTCGTAGGCTGAGGGCTGTGCGTCCGTATCTGCCCGTAGTCGGCTTAACAGCGCGGTCACTAACGGGCTATCGGTGGGATTGAGCCGGTTTAAGTCAATGGTCAATACGGCGGGCTGGCCGTTGGCGTCAGAGATAACAGATACACCTTGCATGGTAGTAAGGGTTTAATATTGAGGAAAGTCAACGTGAACGGCTAACGACTCAAAACCGGGTATGCGATAAATTTCGTCCCTCAGTTCAAATATTCCGTTGTTGCGAGTGATGTGTCGTTGTTGCATCAACCGTCGCGCTACAAGTTCCGTCGCGCTCCACACAACGGGATTTTGTAGAAATGCTGCAACCTCACGAAACCACTCCTCAAGCGTTAACCAAATGATTAATTCATTAGAGTATTCACCTTGCGGATACAATTCACGATAGGCGTGGGTAAGCATTGTAAGGGCTTTATAAAAGTCGTGTCCGGGGGTCGGCTTTTCACGTTCAAGCACTTCGTCGGTATCGTCTCCGGTTAGAATTACCTCGGACGCGTAACCAGCCAACACAACCCGTATAGCTTTGGCTATGACTACTTCAGGAAAATATTCAGGGCGTAGGCACACCAACATGGCCGGGTCTCGCATATAGCCTAAATTCACCTCATTCGGACTGATGGATAATATGTCGGGTGTGCTACCCTGCCCATAACTTGCAGTACGAAGTGTGCTGCTTCGTGTATAGCTGTCGTGTATTCTTGCGTTAAGTCGGCTTGCATGGTATTTACGTTTGTGGGTTGTTAAAGCAATGAATCAAAAGCAGCGTCAACTGCATCAGAACCGAATGAATCCAGATATATGTTGGTGGTTGCTTCATCTTTATGGCCCAACGCCTGACCAATGATTGCGTTGGCGTGTCCGGCTCGTTTCAAGTTCATAGCAAAAGCGTGTCTGGCGACGTATGTGGTCAGCGGTAAAGTGAGTTTAAGGGCTTTGCCAATCTCTTTTAGGTCGGTGTTCGTCTGAAACAGAATCTTATGCAGACGGTTGTTTATCTGCGTTTCGCTGCTGTGCAGGCCAGCGTCAAGAATCGGAAAAACATAGGCATCGGGGCTGGTGAAGGTTGCAGGCTTGTACCGCTCAATAATGGCAACGGCTGGCGCGAGTAGCCTTAACGAAAATTTCCCGCCTGTCTTTTGTCGAACGTAGCTGATACGGTGGTTGCCCTCGGTGTCTTTCTGAATATCCCGCCAACGTAATTTTGCCAGATCGACAAAGTTGATACCGGCCACGTAGAACGAAAACAGGAAAATATCTTTAGCCCGCTGCTTGCGCTCAATCTCGGCGGCATTCCTGATTTTGGCCGCTGCTTTGGCATTGCGAACGCCTTTAAAATCATCCGCCGTTGCCGTACCTACAGGCTCGTAGTTTTCGATACTGCGAACGGCATCCCGGCTGATTGCCCGCTTTTGGGTTGAGGTATCAAACTTGCCAACGCTGAACTTATGTTTCTCAGCTACGTTACGGGTGAACGGGTAGCTTTCAGGCTTTGCGAAGCCGTTGGCAATAGCCCGGTTCAGCACGGCACGTAACGTTCTAAACCGATTGCTCAGGGTGTTATCGGTGGCTCCCGTTGCCCTTAGCGTACTTTCCAGTTCGTTGCAGAACGTAACCGTCACCTTATCGAATGGCAAGTCTTCTACGTCGTACTCGTCTTTGATGAATTTCGCTAACTGATTACGCAGGTCTTTATAAACAAGGGCGTTGCCCGTTTTGCGGGTCTTAACCATATCCTCGACTACGGAATCAATGTAAGCGAGTAACGCAATCTTGCGGGTCTGCTTTCTGCTCTCTATGGCTTTACTGGCTACTGCCTTTGCGTCGTGCTGTTCGTCGGCACTGGTCAGCACCTCGGCAGCATTGGTGTATTTGGTTTCCCACTCCGACAGCCTGGCAACCAGTTCGGCGCGGTAGGCGGTCGGGTAGTTCTTACGGATGGCTTCGCGGTAATTGGAGTGTTGTTCATTCCAATATTTCGGATGCAGACTTAGGCCGGTCGCTACGTAGGTGCTTTTGCGGTCTTTGGTAATGCGTATCCAAAACGGGTGCGTTCCATTTTTTAGTAACTTGTCAGTGCGATAGATAATCCGAACGGTTGCGCGGCCTTCCTTATGCTCTGTTGTACGTGCCATTTTGTTTTACCTACGCCCTTTGGTAAAGCATTAGGTAAAACAAATGTAAGATAACAACCGCAAACAACCAAAAACAACAATAACAAAAAGGTGTAATACCCCCTAAATTTCAGCCATTTACAGTAACATCAAAATACATTAGATACTATCGTGGTGATGCCTGTCACGCAGGGGGTCGCGGGTTCGAGTCCCGTCCAGACCGCAAAAAAAGCCTGAAGATATCTTCAGGCTTTTTTGTTGGTATCCTATCGCCTATCCCTTCTCGCCAGAACCGCCGATGCGGTCGCGACAGGTGACGCTCGTCACGAACGATAACCCCCATCCCGGTAAGAAATTCAATTCAGACACAACGTCGAAGAACCTTGGTGGGTGTTTGGCCGCTGTTGGCGCAACGCCCCCAGGAGACTATCTCAGCAGTAACCCGCAATCGACTGCGCCACCGCCGTGGGGTAAAATGGCAATCAGAACACTCACCGAAACGATTTTGCCTTTAGCCGGGAAAGCGAACGTATAGTATAAAAAATAAGCTTTTATACTTTAGTGCTTCGCATCTCGGTCATGCCTATTCGCAAACCGGCTATTAGACCGAAATCAATAGTCCAATTAATCTTACTTCGCAAGCGCATGGCTGGCAAAATTGTTGTCGTTGGCAGTACGAATACCGATATGGTCGTTAAGGCGGCTTTTCTGCCCAAACCCGGCGAAACCGTGTTGGGAGGGCAGTTTTTCATGTTTCCCGGTGGTAAAGGAGGAAATCAGGCTGTAGCAGCGGCCCGGCTGGGGGGACATGTAACGCTGGTTGCTAACACCGGCAATGATGTATTCGGCAACGAGTCGATTAGCCAGTTTTCACAGGAAAAGATTGACACTACCTACATCGGGCGCGACGACCGGAACCCGTCGGGCGTGGCGCTGATTGGTATCGACCAGCACGGTGAGAACAGTATTCTGGTGGCTCCCGGTGCCAACGCAGCACTGAGCGAAGCCGACATCGACCGCGCCACCGATGCCCTTCGCTCCGCCGACGTGGTGCTGGTGCAGTTGGAAATTCCGCTGCCGGTAGTGCTGCATACCGTCAGACGCTGCGCCGAACTGGGCCGACGGCTTATTCTGAATCCCGCCCCGGCGCAGTTGCTATCGGCAGATTTTTATCCCAGCCTGTTTGCCATTACGCCTAACGAGACGGAAACGGAACTGCTCACGGGCATACACGTCACCGACGAAACCTCGGCCCGGCAAGCGGCAGAAGTGCTGCTGAGCCGGGGCGTTGCCAACGTCATCATCACCCTCGGCTCAAAAGGTGCTCTATTGCATAACGCCACGCAGTCGGTTACGGTGGCGGCTCCGGTTGTTCAGGCCGTTGATACGACTGCTGCGGGCGACGTGTTTAATGGGGCCTTCGCCGTGGCCGTAGCCGACGGTATGCCGCTCGAACAAGCCGTGGCAGCAGCATGTCAGGCAGCGGCTCTGTCGGTCACGCGCATGGGTGCGCAGGCATCGGCCCCGTACCGGCACGAAATTGCGGCTTTCGCCAACGGCCAGTAAGTCAATCCATTCCTAAACCTTCCGCTTATGTTTATTATTCAGGATTATACCACGGCAGTTTTGTTCTGCGTGGTCACAATGCTTTGCTGGGGGTCGTGGGCCAACACACAGAAATTGGCTGCTGCCAGTTGGCGATTCGAGTTGTTTTATTGGGATTATGTGCTGGGCATTCTGCTCACGAGCTTGTTGCTGGCCTTTTCGCTGGGCAGCACCGGCCCCGAAGGCCGCGCTTTTCTGGCCGACTGGCGACAGGCCGATAGCGACAACATCGGCTCGGCTCTGCTGGGCGGGGTGCTGTTCAACGCAGCCAACATTCTGCTTGGTGCGGCCATTGCTATTGCCGGTATGGCCGTAGCGTTTCCAGTAGGCATCGGACTGGCGTTGGTCATTGGCGTAGTCGTCAATTACTTTGCCTTGCCGGTCGGCAATGCCCCGCTGCTGTTTGGTGGCGTAGCGTTGGTGATGGTGGCCGTACTGCTCAACGCCCGCGCCTACAGACAACTTAAACAGGCCAACGAATCAGGCACGCCCGGCGGCAACAAGGGCGAATCCACGCCGGGCGAATCCACGCCGGGCGAGTCCACGCCGGGCTTACTACTCGCTGTGGTGGCTGGGGTGCTGATGGGCTTTTTCTACAAATACGTGGCCGCGTCGATGGCAACGGACTTTGCCAATCCCGAAACGGGTAAACTGACGCCCTACACGGCTCTGGTGTGTTTCGCAGTCGGGATTCTGCTAAGTAATTTTTTGTTCAATACCTGGCTGATGTACCGGCCTTTTGTGGGCAAGCCTACGTCAGTAGCGGCTTATTTTCGGGGCAGCAGTCGCGACCATCTCATCGGAATACTGGGCGGGCTAATCTGGATGATTGGCATGTCGTTCAGCATTCTGGCTTCTGAAAAAGCCGGACCAGCCATTAGCTACGGGCTGGGGCAGGGAGCTACGGTAGTGGCTGCTATCTGGGGCATCTACGTCTGGCGCGAGTTTCGGCAGGCCCCGGCCCAACATTATGCTGATTTGCTACGTTGTTGGTTTGAGCCTGATAATCAGTGCCCGATAACGATTTTCACCCTGCTCTTTCACCGATGATGCCTCTTCGTTTCGCCACGCTTCTGCTCTTTGTCTATACAGCCTGTACCAGCATCGGTTACGGCCAGACGCGCTCAGCGGTCAATGCGCCCAAAGCCGTTATTTTCGATACCGATATCGGCCCCGACTACGACGACGTGGGAGCCATTACGCTGCTACACGCCTTAGCCGACTCAGGTCAGGTCAACATTTTAGCCACCATCGCGTCGAATCAGCATCCGCTCATCGTGCCTGTCCTCGACGTGATGAACACGTATTTCGGGCGACCCAACCTACCCATCGGCGTTGTGCGCGGAGGGTTCGGGGGGCGTCAGCCAGTGAACTTGCCCGCCGGGCAAAAATGGGATTCGCTGCTGGTAGCCCGCTATCCGCACAACCTGAAAACAAACGCCCAGGGCGAAGACGCTACAATCCTTTACCGCCAATTATTAGCCGCGCAGCCCGACAACAGCGTAACCATCGTTACGGTTGGTTTTTTTACCAACATGGCGAATCTGCTCGAATCGAAACCGGATAAATACTCGCCCCTGAACGGCATCGACTTAGTGAAGAAAAAGGTTCGGCAGTTGGTAAGCATGGCCGCGCACTTCGGTTCCGAAATGGGAAAGTTTCGGGAGTTTAACGTGGAGAAAGATGCGCTGGCATCAGTGTATACGTTTCAGCACTGGCCGACACCGATTCTGTTTAGCGGTTTCGAGATTGGTTCACGCATTTTTACGGGCCTGCCGCTCATGAACAGCAACTACCAGAACTCGCCGGGCAAAGACGTATATGCCCGGTCGATTCCAATGGACAAAAATGATAAAAACGGGCGCATGAGCTGGGACCAAACCGCCGTGCTGGTTGCCATAAAGGGCCATGAACCGTATTACTCGGTTGTGGAAGGCCGCATCATTGGCAACGCCGACGGCAGCAACGGCTGGGACCGGTCGGGCAAAGGGCATTTCTATTTGGTCGAGAAAATGCCCGTGGCGCAGGTAACGGCCATTATCGACAAGCTGATGTTGCACCAGCCAATTAAGCGGTAAAACTCGGCATCGGCCAAAAGCGCGAGCTATCTTGCTACGCGCTTTTGCTTATTAATTCCTGCGCTTTTAGGCTCTCAAACACGTCTCGACGCAGAAATGAACGTTTCATCGACGCGGTGGAGTGAATCAGCACGTACCCGGCCTTCTTAAGTCGTTCGCAGGTTTTTCGAATCCGATAATGGAAGAGTTTATCGGTTGAATTATGAACCTCATCGAATTCGACCAGAATCAATTTTACATCGAGCTTATCGTCCAGAATTGTGTCAATCACGGCGTATTCGGCACCTTCAATTTCCAGTTTAACCAGATCGATGGCCGTATGCCCCAACTGATTCATCAGGTTTGCCAGCCGGTCAACGGGAGCTTCAATGTAACGGCCCGACTCTTTAAACAGATACACCGAATGGGACGGATAGCCGTTGCGGGTGGGTTCATAAAACTTCAACCTGTCTTTTTGCGCCCACACACCAATTTCAATAAACTGGATGTCGGCTAACTGCCGGGCGGTTATCCGATACGTGAACGGGTTTTTTTCGTGGATTGTCAGCGGCAGACCGGCACGAGCCGATTCGTTTAATTTCTGAAAATGGAGGATGCCTTCGGGCATTGGGTCGAAAATGTAAACCCGCGCATCGTACTGAACTTTGAGTTCGGTGTCGAACGATATGTCTTCGCCAGCACCGATACAATAGCAAACAGATTCGTTTGTCAACAGATGCCGTGGCACATAATAGCCGTGATACGGCGAGCCAATGTAATCGATGTAGGTAAGCGGCTCAACACCCTGCTGCGGGTCAATACCCAGCACTCGTTTAACAATCTTTGTTATAGCAGACATTACGAACTACAACTGTCAGCTTCTGCGGTATGCAGTGCTGTGATAAGGGAAGGAATGTCACAATATTAAAATATGTCGCTTATTTAATATTTACAAGATTATGGACTCCTGCCCTACCGTAGCCAACTGACGAATTACCGCAACGGGTGGTAATGACCGCCGTGCCGGTCAATTTCTTAACTTGCGGCCAAATTTGCTCAATGCCCAGCGGTTTACATTCGTTATGAATGCCTGAACGCAGGCGTTGCGTTTTGCCCATTTATCATGCTCTGGCACCGAATTTCACGTTTCATTCTGGCGAATCGAATTCCACTTGTCACCGTTGTGCTTCTTGGCACGGCATTCATGGGGTATCAGGCCAGTCAGGTAAAACTCTCGTATGAATTAGCCAAAATTCTGCCCGTATCTGACCCCGAATACCAACGGTACGACGTATTTAAGCGCAAATTCGGTCAGGACGGCAACGTGATGGTGCTAAGTATTGAAACCGACAGCATGTATCGGCTTTCGTTTTTTACTGACTGGTACCGGCTCAATCAGCGCATCAAAGCCATCGGCGGCATAAAAGACGTAGTTGCCAACGCCAACCTGTACGACATTGTTCGCGACGATTCGGCGGGGCGGTTCCGCATTGTGCCGTTGGTGCCGCGTGTGCCCGCTACGCAGACCGACGTTGATAGTTTGCGCGAAAAAATTGCCCGCTTGCCGTTCTACCGGGGTTTAGTGCAGGATAGCGCTGGCCGGGCACACCTGATGGCCGTTACATTCGACCAGAAACAACTCAATACTAAAAATCGCATTGCCATTGTCCGCGAGGTTGAAGCAGTAGCCGACTCGTTCGGCACCAAGCACAACCTCGCCGTCCATCTGTCGGGAATGCCGTATATCCGCACCGAGTTTACGGCCAAAGTGAGCAGCGAACTAACCAAGTTTATGCTGTTGGCCTTTGCCGTTACGTCGCTGATTCTGCTATACTTTTTCCGGTCGGTGCTGGTGATGGCGGTAGCGGCTGTGGTGGTGGGCATCGGCGTAGTTTGGGTAACAGGCTACATCGTACTGTTTGGTTACGACATCACGATTCTGACAGGGCTGATTCCGCCGTTGATTATCGTAATTGGCATTCCTAACGCTATTTTCCTGCTGAACCGTTACCACG
>VFQR01002978.1_pt1 | contig 10020 bp, 1 predicted proteins | sample 3512321 | NCBI WGS metagenome assembly VFQR01 (sample SAMN10412374, study PRJNA504923) | tailings metagenome | isolation source: Relicate 3 Philex TSF1 revegetated site | place: Philippines: Tuba, Benguet | collected 2017-08-29
GAACGTAGCTGCACAGCCGTAGGCTGTGCAAGGCTGCCGAACGTAGTTCGGCTGCCGAACGTAGTTCGGCTGCCGAACGTAGTTCGGCTGCACAGCGGAGCTGTGCAAGCAAATCGAAGATTTGCAGCAAACCCGTAGGGTTTGTAAGCAAGCAAGCAATGGTTTTGTAAGGAGTTTTGTAAGCATAGGTTTTGTAAGTGCAAACCTTCGCCTGCTCAGCGAAGCTGAGCAAGCAAGGGATAGCTGACAGTGAAGCGAGAGCCTACGGCTGAGCATAGGCTTAACAAAAGCGCTAACGCTAAAGTTTAGGCTGTGCACTCTTAACAAAAGCGTCGCTTTTGCTGCAAATCGAAGATTTGCAACAGGCGCGTTTTGTAAGGGGCGTTTTTGTTAAGGCTATGCTCACCCTCTCGGGCGGCGCCAACTCGCTTGCAAATCGTAGATTTGCAAGCGAGTTGGCGCCGAGCATAGGTTTTCTTAGGTTGTGGATTTGTTACTGCTTGCTTATTGAAAAACGCTTCTAACCAAATAATAACAGCAAACGAAGAATAGACACGGATCTGTTAAGTTTAATTTGCTGTTTTATAACGGTCGGTATACAAAGGAAATATATTGTTAACTACAACTCTACCGGGAGTTGTACGAATAAAAATATTAAAAGTTTCGGTAGACTTAAAGCTCACGTCTTTACGATATTTATAACTAGGGTAAAGTTGTGTGCTAACCCCAAAGGTGTTTATTCGAACCTCTATCGGTGTTTGGTCAGAATCATTATTCTCTAGTTTTCCATTCCATTGTAACCAAATGGGCGTATGTATATCCAGATCCGCATTTTGATAAGCACGTACAACGTCAAGTGAACTAAAAAAATGGGATTTCTGTAATCCTTTATCGAAGAGAACAGGTGTCTGTTCTTGTGTTGACGTTGTCTCGATCTGAACAAGACCGCACCCCTTACTCAGGGCTAGCTTTGACTCAGCTTTAGCTCTAGGCCCTCCAGGCCCATCGAACTGGCCTTGCTCAGCCTGAGGCTGAGCATAGGCGCGGTCTATTCTGGTACGCGGAGCTGCAATAGAGGAAAACGCTGTTTTGTCAGCGCCTGCAAATCTACGATTTGCAAGCGCACTTGCCCGATCAGACCCTCTGGCTGCCGAACTACGTTCGGTTAGGCTACGCAAACCTAAATCCTGCGTTATCGAGTTAGCATTTCGAGAAGGCAAGAGGGCGGTCATATGGTAAAACCCAAGTACCATATCTTGACTCGGAAGTAAAATAGGTTCTCCGGTAGCTGGGGAAAGTAAGTTGTTTCGAGACCAAAGCAAGTCCCATGCCTCCGCGCGTGCTTCATCACAAAGGGGGAGATGAACACCCATTTGATCACCATCAAAATCAGCATTAAATCCAGTACACACTAAAGGGTGCAACAATATTGTACTTCCAAGTACTAATTTTGGCTGAAAAGCTTGAATACCTAGACGATGCAGAGTAGGCGCACGATTTAACAATATAGGATGATGATAGATCAGCTCGCGGAGAGTGTCCCACACGAAAGCTTTTTGCTGTCTTATAACTCTTTTAGCGATAATCACACTGGAAACCTGTCTTTTCAAGAGCATTTGACGAATTAAAAGATATTGATAGAGTTCTAAAGCCATATCTCTTGGTAAGCCGCACTCGTGAATCTTTAAATGTGGTGAAACAACAATAACAGATCGACCAGAAAAATCTACTCTTTTACCTAATAAATTAAGTCTAAATCTTCCTTTTTTCCCTTTTAGAGTATCGGATAAGGATTTTAGAGGGCGCCCGCCTGGAGTCAAAAAAGGTTTTGAGCCTCCTTTCCCATTTTCTATTAGACGATCAACAGCGTCTTGCACTAATCGTTGTAAAGAAGTTGCGTACGACCATTCTACAATTCTTAATTTATACTGCCGATTATTCCGATAGATTACTCGTTGGTATAAGGTGTTTAAGTCTGACGCCACAATCAAATTCTCACTCATTTGAAGAATTGGGCGTAAATCTGGGGGTAAAACAGGTAAAGCCGAAATCAGCATCCATTCAGGTCGTCGTTTGTTTCTCATTAAGAGTTGGACAATTTTTAAACGACGGGCATTTCGATGTATGGCACGGGAAAAACGATTAATTTCTTCTGGAAATTCTTCGTAATCGTGCTCGTATTCTATTTCATTGTTTATTTCAATTTGTTTGGGCTGATACGCGGGCTGTAGGCGTTGCTCTACACGAGCGCTTACGCGCTCGTGAGGCCTATGCTCAGCCGTAGGCTGAGCAAGGCGCGGCTGCACAGCTTCGCTGTGCAAGCGGAGCATTGGTCCCACCGAAGTACGTTCGGCTTGCTGAGCATAGGTGCGGCTCGGATACCAAACTAGGTTCTTTTGCCCTACCGAGCTTCTTGTTCGTGCTCCGGCCGTAGCAAGAGGCGGATCATGCGATAGCGTCTCACGCGAAATCTGGTCATATTCATATAGAAAGTAACCTTTATGATATTCTCGAAGAAGTTTTATCTCGTTAAGTAGAATGACTGAAAACGCTTGTGTATCAAAACAACGTAAAAGCTCTCTTAAAGCCCCGCCGCCGGTATAAGACAGTACCTCTTGAATGGCTTGAAGGTCCAATTGTGCCTTCATATATGAGTCACTCCCGGTCGTAGTAGCCGACGGCGCGATCCCGTCATGCTCAAGTCGCTGTGGCTGAGATTGACTCTGTTCTGGCAAATAAGAAGGGGTTGCAAATTTGTCACCGACGCGCTTGATTTCAGGCTCGTCATCAATTGCTAATACTGGGCCTTCTTCATCCCCAGACTCATTATCGTTGCCATAAAAAACATCTGGTTTCGATACAAATCTACGATTTGCAACTCCGTCGTGAGCTTGGTTTTCTAACTCAACAGGAGCCAGAACAAAATCGCGCCTTACAAAACCTTCGGTTTTGTTTAGGTCGGCTGAGTTTAATAAGTCGTCGCTGCCAATCTTCGATTGGCTTGAGCTTTGCTGAGTAGGTTTCTCAGCTTCTTGTTCCGCACGAGCGCTTACGCGCTCGTGAGGCCTATGCGGGGCAAGGTGCGGTTTGCTCAGCACGTGAAGGAGCTTAATTGGTTCTTGCGCGCTAGCGCTTTTGTCTAGCTGTTGTTGTTGAACTTGCGAAGTTGGCAGGCCCGTCTCTCTATACTTTTTCAAAGCTCTGCTGCCCCAGGTCGAATCGGACAGAACAACCCGGTCTTGCAAAATGATCGCTGCCAATCTTTGATTGGCAAGAGCTGGGCGCTTACTCGACGCAAGCGATAACTCGCGTGCTCCGCTTCGCTTGCAAATCTTCGATTTGCAGGCAGCTGCGCTTGCGCTTTCAAATCGTAGATTTGCAGGCGCTCTTAAGCGATCAGTAGAGTTATCGCTTGCGTTATTGCTCTGCGAGGGGAAGCAGAAGTCCGAAGAACCTAGTTTTGCACGTGTGGGTTCTAGGCTCTCTGGGCCCTCCGAACTACGTTCGACCAGCTCAGTTTCACTATGCAGCGGCAAGACGCTGTTTGGGTTTGTTAATGACGGAGTATAGTTTAACAATGGAGATTCTTTCACCGCACGCTCGTGATTCCAAAACCGAAAGTTTTGGGCTAGTAGCTCCTGAGGGCTCGCTTGCTCCTCGAAACGATGCGGGCCATTCTTTGCAAGTGAGTGCGTCAGGGCCCGCGAAGCGCGAGCAAGGGTGAGATTGAGCGGCTCAACCAGATTCAACTGAGAGGAGTCTGGTGTGGCTCTGGTAAATAATTGAAGCACTCTGTCTTGGAATGTTGCCACTTTTTGGAGAAAAGTAAAAATCGAAAAATTAAATTCGTTCTTTAAATAAAATTTTTGGTCTTCTTGGGGGGTAGCGCTCTTTTGGGGTTTCCGTAAAGTTGCTCGCACTTGCTGACGGCCAAATTCGTTCGAATATTTCAAATTGTTGGTTCGTTTACCTACAACCCAAATCGGCTCCGTACGAGCCCGTGTCAATCTCCGATTTGCAATCGCTCGTAAGGAGAAGAGATCCTCCTTTAGACCTTGAGGGCGTTCTCTTGTTGCGCCAACTGACCCTTGCAAAACCTCCGGTTTTGCGAACTTTAGCTTCGCTTTTGTTAGCCGAACTACGTTCGGTAAGGACTTGCCTGCAGATCGAAGATTTGTAAGCGAAGCGCAACCGTGGGCAGACAGAGTTAAGTCGGCCGCCGGCTTAACCCCATAACAATTTTGTAACCACCGGTCAAACCAAGATTCAAGCCAATCTTCGATGTTTTCGCCAGCGCCGATCAAACCCGCTTTAGTTTTGTTTTGTAAAATACGCGATCTCAAAAAGGATAAGGGATCTTCTAAGGGAAGCTTACTGCCCTTAGGTTTGCGAAGCAAACCTAAAGGCGCGGTTGTGGTATATTCGAGTTTAGGGGTGTAGGCTGTTTGTTTGGGTTGCCTTGGCAACAAAAGACTCGGTTGCTCGCCAGAGTTAGCGCTTGCGCTGAGCGATCGAACTCTATGGCTTCGACGATTTGAATCGCCCAATAGCTCAACCGTCGCTCGAGGAGAGTTTGCAAGCCAAACCTTATTTAGCGCTAACGCGCCGCGCTCAGCTAAGTCTGACCATGTATCTGCAAATACTAATCGAATTGTTAAACGAGTCCAGGATTTTCCAATAACTGGCAACCAAAACCTTTGAACAGGGTTTAATCGTAAATTTTTCGCTATAATCTTGCAGCCTGAAAGAGAACTTTTGTCTTCGGAACTCACTCGACCGCCTCCTGCTCGTGCTCTGCGTTGCTGATCAGTTGCAAGTACTTGCAAAACTGTCTCTCCCAATCTTCGAGTTGCTTGCACAGCTTCGCTTGCAAATCTTCGATTTGCTTGCACAGCTCCGCTGTGCAGCCGAACTACGTTCGGCAGCTTGCTCCTACTCCGCGTAGCGGAGTAAGAAGCTGAGCAGCCCTGCGGGTTTGTAAGTGTACAAAACCTTTGGTTTTGTAAGGCATCCTTGGTTGACTTCTTGTCTCGGCTATCGGCTAAATTTCCCAATGGCCGTATGGACCGCACCGGTGGCGGGTTTGCTGGGCTTTTCGGGCTTAGTGTTATGTCGTCACTCCGAAAAGTGTCAATTACCGTACTTAGTGTACCGAACGTAGTTCGGCGAGCGCCTGCGCTAACTCGGGACACAAAACCTCCGGTTTTGTAAGGACGAATTAGTGCTTGTGAGGCGATAACAAATTTCCGATTTGTTATCGCCTCCTGTAGGGTCGCTTGGCTGCCAACTCGGCGTGCCATAACCACCGCAGGTTCTGCCCCAATAAAAACTTTCGGTTTTGCTATAGCTGGCTCAGGCCGGTTTAAATAAGTGACTAAATTTGGGGTTAATCCAATTAAAGTTGTCACAATTCTATTCAAGAGCATGCTTAACAACATCTCTCGTAAAGAAAGCATTGTCGGGTGAACACTGTCTATTAAACCCTGAGAAACATCCTTCTCATTAATCAAACTTACCCCATATTTCGATAACCCGAGCGGTCTTGTACCATCTACAACTTGCACGCTAGACCCTACAAGTCCATCGAATCGGCCTAGCTCAGCCTGCGGCTGAGTATAGGCGCCGTTATCTGCCAATTTTCTAGTTGCTTGCACGCCAGAACTAAATCGAGCTATCGCTAGCGCTTTCGTTAGGGAACTTTCAGTTTTTATTTTGTCTAAACGTTGGAAAGCAGGTGTGTCGCGAATAACTTGGTACGATTTAGGTGACTGTGCCGTTATCAACTCGGAGCTGGAATAAACTTGGCCCTTCTGGCCTTTCACTGCTCCCCTTGCTAACCGAACTACCTGCACAGCTTTGCTGTGCAACGGCAGCAAACCCGCAGGGTTTGTAAGGCCTGCCAATCTTCGATTTGCAAGCCTCACAAACCCTGCGGGTTTGTACGCAGGCGGAGCAAATGTCTCTTGCAACTCGAAGATTGGCAGCGACGGTTTCTTAACCGTTAGTCTTGCTCCTTGCAAAACCTCCGGTTTTGCGAACTTTAGCTTCGCTTTTGCTGCAAATCTACGATTTGCAAGCACAGCTTCGCCAGGGTCCCTACGGGACTCTACCAAGCCTTTGCTCAGTAAGCCGTTCGGCTTGCGGAGCATAGTAGTAGTTTGCTCAGCAGTGACGAGCACTCGGTCGGTTTGGTCTGCCCTGGTTGGTGAATTGAATTGGTTACTTCGTTTGCGTAGTTGCCCCTGCTCCGCGAGGCTGAGCAACATTGATTGCCCAAGCGAAGCTCTGTTACCAGCCACGTGTAGATTAGACATAGAATTGAGTAAAACCGCTCCTTGCTGAGCGTGGGGCAGTGGAATAAGCGAATTCCTTTTTGTCGGACCCAAGTTTTTCTTCGCCATTGATTTATCGAATGAAGTCCTTGCAACATCGAAGAGTTTGTACCCAAATAGTTGACTATATTTGCTAACTTGATCGTGGCTAAACAAAACCGAAGGTTTTGGTAAATCAGTATTGCGCGATTGTGTTTGCTCCAAAAAACTGAAGTTAACGAATGGCGCCTGCCTACCAAAACCTTCGGTTTTGTTCAGCCAGGCAATATCAGACTCGAGCGTATCTCGAGTGAGCCTTAGCGACCCATGAGTCGAAGATTTTAGGTTGCTACGCAACCAAAGGGTACCTAACGGAGTTCTAGGTGTCGTTGGATTAACTAAATTGTAGGTTTTGTTAAGGGGGCGATTCTCTTGCAACTCGAAGATTGACAGCGAGCGATGTTGCGGTTCACTTGCCCGAGCGGAGCCGGGCGACCGCAACGTCGCTGTGCCTGGAAGGCCTCCCAAGCGAGACTGGCGCTCAACTTTGCCTAGTAAGAACAAGGGTCGGTTGTTTAGTACCGTTGAGCAAGAGCGATTCCTCGTAACAAAGCGAACGTTTGTTTGGCTTACAAAACCTTTGGTTTTGTTCTCCGAACTACGTTCGGATTGCAAACCTTCGGTTTGCTTGCACAGCTCCGCTGTGCAGCAAACCCGCAGGGTTTGTAAGCGCTTGCTCATGGAAAGCGAGTTCCCACTCGTGACCGATCGTATATCGGTCAGGGCAGTAGGTAAACTCGTTATTGAAGCAAGTTTGTGCAAAGACGGCTTGATGCCGGGATCGGGTCCAAGTCTACTGCCACCACTATTGTTATCCGACTTTTGATTAGTCAAAAACGTATTTTGAGAGCCAAACCTTTTTGTCGAACTCCGTTCGATTTCAACTTTAGAAAACGCTTGGTCAGCCATGAATTTATGTACGTCCCGTAGAGGGTACCGTCTTGGAATTTTACAATAAGCTGGAATCGGAATGTCCTCAGTTGGTGGAAAAGTATCAAAAAAACTTAACAGACCATCACGCAGATGAAACTCACAGATAAAAGTTGGCAAAAATGGCAATGTCTGCGATCTAGTATAAGAAAGTGTGGCTTTTTTTTGAGAAGCCTCACTCGTGTCCTGTGCTGAAGTCGTGGGCAATACAGTAGTCGACACCTTAGGCGACCGTAGAGATTTTAGAAAGTTTATGCTATTCCAGCTTTGTTTGCCGTTTACCGACAATCGTCGATTGGTAAGCTCAGCCTTCAATTGACCTTGATTGTAATTATTTTTTGCATAGTACAGAGCCTCAAGGCTCTCGACCGGGTTTGTAAAGTCGAGATTGGATTGCGCCGGTACTCGGTTAGTATTGGTTATAGCAACCTCTGTATTTGTCCCTGCACAGCTTCGCTTGCACAGCGAAGCTGTGCACGCAAACGGAGCACGATCAAGAGGCTGAGTATGACCAAAAGGGCGAGTTTTGTTCAGCTCGTGTAAACTCGAGCGGTTTGTATCCTTTGGGGTTGCGTCCCCCCCCGTGCTCCGCCTGCCTTGCTCTGCCGCGTACAAACCCGTAGGTTTTGTAAGCGGAGCAGCGGTGCGGACCGACGAGCAGTTGCTCTCCCTTGAGGCAACTTTGTTTGATAACGAGTCCTCCCTAAAATATACCTCTGAGGATCCTACTTTAAACTTTTCTTGTTCACGGCTTAAGGTCAACCCTTTTATAACTAAAGATTCCTTTAATCCCTTTAAGATCCGATTTTTAAAAAAATCCGCCCCTTTAAAAACGAAGCCTTTACTCTTGCTCCGCGCTAGCGCCAACTCCCCTTTAGTGAGTAGGCGTTTTCCTGTGTTTGCCGTCACTTGCACAGCTTCGCTGTGCAAGGCATGGTATTGCTCCATAGACCGAGCTGTTAACAAATCGAAGGTTTGTTCGGGCCGGCCGAGTACACGACTACCAGCTACTTTAGAAAACGCTTGTTCTACCAGATAATCATTGCAGTAAGCTAATGTAGCGAGTGTTTTTTTTCGTTTTCCTAAAAAGAGTGAAAGATAACTCGGCCGCCCTTTTAAATGCCAGATATGTGTGACAGGAGAAACTAATCCAATATACCCTACGCGATAACGACGTGCACGTTGGTCGGTATACTCCACTTCACATCTCGGGCAAAATTTTAAAGTGCCCTTACTGGTCGTTAAAGGCCCTTGCTTCCCACACGCGCAAATATAACTCTGTACGGGGCCAAATATTCGTTCGCAAAAAAGACCATCTCGATGTGGTGTAAAACTCTTATAATTCAGAGTTTTAGAGTTTCTTACCCTCCCGACCACTTTTCCATTAGAAGTCTGCCTTTGGCCTAAAATAAAAACCTGTTCAGGTGCTGGAATACCAATCTCTATTGAATTAATTAAAATTCTTCGTTGATTAATTTTTAATTCTTTTTTTCCTCGAGGACTAAGCATACTGATTTTGATTCTTCTTTTTTGTGCCGCCGAATTTAGCTTATCGAAGTGTTTACTTAAACTAAAATTTCAGGTCGTCTTGCTTGCAAACCTTCGGCTGCTCAGCAAAGCTGAGCAAGCAGCCGCGATCTATCGCTTCCTCTAACCTATTGGGCTTGTTTGATCAGAGAACTTCGAGCAAATTTGACCGAAGTAATAGGTCGAACGTATCAGCAAAAAAGACCTACCGCCATCCCTAGCAAACGTTTGTAAGGCTGATAGTTGCTTGCTATAGCGCCACAAAAGAGACCCTCTTTGCAAATCTTCACCGACAAAAAACCTATGCGTAGCTAAGCGGCGCAAGGCAGCTGCTCAGAGAAGCTAAGCACGCCCTTGCACAGCCTCGCTGTGCAGGCGCTTACAAGCGCTAAGCGCTCTTGCTCCGCAAGGCTAAGCCTCGGGGGTGCAGACCCTTGCAAAACCTCCGGTTTTGCGAACTTTAGCTACGCTTTTGTTAGCACAGCTTCGCTTGCAACTCCAGGTGTTGCTTGCACAGCGAAGGTGTGCGTACAAAACCGTAGGGTTTGTAAGCAACATCGCAGCTGCAAATCGTAGATTTGCAACGCTACGCTTACAAAAGCGTAGCTAAAGTTAGCGAAGCTTTACAAAACCGTAGGTTTTGTACGCAGCCTTGCGTACAAACCCTACGGGCTGCTTGCTCAGCTTCTTACTCCGCTACGCGGAGTAGGAGCAAGCAAGTACGCCGAACTACGTTCGGTTAGCGAAGCTGTGCAAGCAAATCTTCGATTTGCAGGCAGCCGTAGGTTTGCAAGCACAGCCTACGGCTTACAAAACCTCCGGTTTTGTACGCAGTGCGCACAAAAGCTTCGCTTTTGCTGCAAATCGTAGATTTGCAAGCAAGGGGTTTGTAAAGCCGTCGGCTGTGCAACAGCGAGATTTGCAAATCAGGGTCAACAACACACAGTCCTCGATGCGGAGCAGGGGAAGGCGAAGGCAGAATAGAGTTCTAATGACCGCTCCTACTGACCGCCGTCACCGGTTGCACAGCCCTTAAAAAAGCGTAGGTTTTGTAAGGGCCTGAACAAAAGCGTAGGTTTTATAAGGCTAAGCTATGTTCCTTGCTTGCTTACAAAATTGTAGGGTTTGTAAGCAACACCGCAGCTGCAAATCGTAGATTTGCAACGCTACGCTTACAAAAGCTTCGCTTTTG
>VFQR01002979.1_pt1 | contig 10013 bp, 7 predicted proteins | sample 3512321 | NCBI WGS metagenome assembly VFQR01 (sample SAMN10412374, study PRJNA504923) | tailings metagenome | isolation source: Relicate 3 Philex TSF1 revegetated site | place: Philippines: Tuba, Benguet | collected 2017-08-29
GAACTAGGCGATAAAACATTTTTTATTGCTGTAATTTTGGCAATGCATCACTCGCGGCGGCTGGTATTTACAGGCGTGGTAGCTGCTTTAGCGGCGATGACAATTCTTTCAGTACTATTTGGACAAGTGGCGTCCTTATTACCAAAAGTTTATATTCATTATGCTGAAATAACTTTGTTTATCGCCTTTGGGATTAAATTGTTGTACGACGCTAGTAAGATGCCTGCCTCTACTTGTGATAGTGAAATTGTAGAAGAGGCCGAAGCGGCGGTCAAACAGGCAGATCTACAGCTACCAAAGCAAAAAAACTCCTTAGCAATTTTAATAGAAGCCTTTGCTTTGACATTTATGGCAGAGTGGGGCGATCGCACTCAAATTGCCACCATTGCCTTAGCAGCTGGGAATAATCCAATTGGAGTCACCATAGGTGCAATTTTGGGACATGCTATTTGTGCAGCGATCGCTGTTATCGGCGGCAAAATGATCGCCGGTCGTATTTCTGAGCGTCAACTCACCCTAATTGGCGGATGCCTGTTTTTGATCTTTGGTATCCTTGCTGCCATTGAAGGAGTGTGAGGGGATGAGGGAAAAAAGACGCGGGGACGCGGGGAAAGAAGAGGTAGGTGAGATGGAGGGATGAGGGAGATAAGAAGACAACTTGCAAGAAGTCTTTCCCTTTGTTCCCGTATCTCTTCGTTCCCCTTGTTCCTCCATCCTCTTGCTTCACCGCGTCACCGTGTCCCCGTGTCCTGTCCTCTTCCCATGCCCATCACTTAGGTTTACTTTCCGGTGGAGGTGCGCTAGGGGCGGCGGGGTTAGGGGTGGAAGGGGCTGTTGCGGCTTTGTTAATTTCGTCTTTGTATTGGGCGGGTGCTAAAGCTGCGGCATTATCAAATAATGATTTTGCTTCTGCATTTTTGCCCTGTTCTTTTAAGAGCATCGCTTTTGCTACAACGGGACGAAAATCCTTAGGATCTTTCTTAATTGCCTGGTCATATGCAGAGGCGGCTTGGGCGTAGCGTTTCTGGGAGGCGTGAACAGAACCTAACAGCACTTGCACTGCCACTGTGTCGATGCTCCCTGGTTGATTTATATTTACTTGGGCAGCATTACTCAGAGTTTCTTGCAATAAACCAATGGCTGCTTCGGGGCGTTGCTGATTGACTAACAGAGCCACCATTCCTCGCAAAGCGTTCAAATCACCGGGCTTGGTGTCTAAAACCGACCGATAAGCTTGGGCGGCTCCTTCGCGATCGCCTATTTGCTGCTTGGCTTGAGCCAGTAGCACTGCGTATTCTGACTGTTCGGGATTGAGTTTAGCTAGCTTTTCTAGGGGTTCAATCACGACTTGAATATCAGATGGTTTAACTTCAGTTTTTTCTTTTTGACTCAGTAATTGTAACCGCGCTTCCAATAAACCCTTGAGCGCAGTCTGATTTTCTGGTTCCCTTTGCAAAACCAGCTCATATCCTCGTACTTGGTCTTCCAGTTTTGATTTTTGGTCAGAGGAAGTCAAACTGCCTCTGGTGTTAGCAGTATTCTGGCTGGAGGATGGTGTATTATTAAATGCTCCCAGTAAAGGAATCACCGAAACACCTACAAAAGCGAGAATTGCCAGCACCAAAATAACTTGAACTATCCAGCGATTGCGCGGTTGAGACACAGTTTTGTCTTTCTCCTAAATTCTAATGACATTATCATTTACACAAATTGTGAATTAGCTACACTGTTGTTGTTTTAGTTAAAGTTAAAAATTTCCAAAACTTTGCGGAATACCGTTCATTGTCTGTGAATTTTATAACAATTAACTATCCACACTGCTAAAGTAAGTGATGACTTTAGGAGGAGCCGTCAGAATTGTAGCTGTGATATGCTTCCGAAACTAGTATCTAGAGCGCTAGATTAGACTTTTAGTGTTTACACACTAAATTTAGCGCCTTTAGTATTGTGTAGAGTACTCTAGTGTGACTTTGTGAAAAGTAAATATACTTTCTTCACTCTACACAAACGTTCTTTCGAGCTGCCTTTGTAAAATCCCACAATGGGATGTGTCCGTGCCGCAAGGAGTTTTTATGAATTCCGACCTGATGCCGTTGCCCGAATCTTCCAATTCTTCTGCCTCTGACCAGGGACAAAATACCATAGAGGCAGCCGCTAATGTTATTAATACAGCAGCAACCCAGCCCTCTAAAGTTGAAAATTCGCCTGTTCCCCCCAGCGAGACTGACTCCAATGGGAATTTAGTCAATCGACAGCAACCGATTCCGCCTCCCAGTGAGCCGATGCAATATCGAGCGATCGGCTTAGTCCGAGGCCGTTATCATGCTAGCAGCGAACAATTTACCCAAGGTACGCTGCTGACCACAGATGGTGTAGAACTCAACGCCGTCCTTCTGGGGCGGATTATGAGCTTAGTCAAGAATCACTTAGACTTAGAGAAAGAACATTTGTGGGTAGTATATCCACGTACAAGACAAGAAAATGACACTCTACACATTCAAATTGTGGGAGTTTGGGAGCCAGAAAATCTGGCTAAAAACTCCATTGATGAGGACGAGCCAGAATCGGAGTCACAAGAGTTAGAAAAGCCCGATGATGACTTATCCGAAAACTCTGAACTCAATACAAATCCGCTAATACCCTCATCAGAAATTGCCGATGGTGGCTTTTCTGTTCGTGGTGAGGTAGTATACCAGTCTTTCGATGCTAAGAGCTTGGTAGTCAAAATTAAGCAAGCTCCACGCAAACCAACTGACAAACCCAAATATTTTAAGTTGAAATTGAGGGGTGTGCTAAGCACCAAAGCAGTGGGAAAATTCTGGGACTTCCAAGCCAAGCGAGAAGCTGATGTTTTGGTCGTAGAAAAAGCTGAGGCGATCGCTGATTTGCCCAAAAAACGCAGACCAGGATTTAAAGGAGGAGGAAGCCCTCGTGGTGGGAGAAAACCATTCCCTCCTAGACGCGGTAGCGAAACTCCCCGTCCCATCAAGAAAGCAAGTGCAGGTGGTGACGCTCCTGTAATTTCCAAACCTATACCCAAAACACCCACTCCTAAGCCCATTAAGCGACCGAAACCGCCGCAGGAGTAGGGGATGGGGAGATGGGAGATGGGGAGATGGGGGGATGGGGAGACGCGGGGACGCGGAGAATAACTAATGCCCCAGTCCCCAGTCCCCAGTCCCCGTCCCCAGTCCCCAAGATCAAAAATCCGTCCACCGATCTTGGGGTAGAAAAGAACGCTCCATCGGAATTGGAGAAACTGGTTCTGTAAGGGTAAACTTACCTGCTTCAATCCACTGTTTTAACTCTAAGGCAACTTGCCTGGAAAAAAACAAACTCGCTAAGGGGGCAGAGCGTACTGCTTTGCCCTCGATGGTAATCCGCCCAGATTTGAGTTGGGTGTAACTCACTAAACCAAAGGTGGGACGCACACGTCGGGGAATGGAAAAGTCTACTATTGGCGCTACTAAGTCTTGGTCTTGCACGGCACAGTGTTCAACTACTTGTTCATTTAATACGGGGAGTGGTACACCAACGCCTAGCATCAATGAAGGCCCGTAACTTTTGAAGTAACAACCCCGCACCCAATGAGCATTCATTTGCTTGGCATCGCCAATTAAAGCTAGAGTAGCGGCAGGGCCAATGGGTGTGCGATTAGCTAAACGCTTTTGTAAGGGAAAGTGCTGAGTGCCTTCCCAGGCGACATAGCCAACACCACCGCCTAAAAAAATTCTTGTACCTATACCAATAAGTTGTAAATCTGGGTCGTTGAGTAACGGTGAAATAGCACCGGGATTAGAGTAAACGGCATTCCCCAAGCGCGGTTGTAAAGCCCCCAAGTAAGTGAAAAGTGGGCGATCGCCACCATTCACCCCAACGATAAAATTTTGATAGAGATTACGGGGATTAAATAAATAAAACTGATTTATCGTCTCCTTGGTGATTGTAGTTTCAAATGTCGCTCTGGGGTAACAATCTGTTACTTGCCCCTGCGCTCTGACATGTATAGTTTTACCAGCGATCAAATCTTCGATCGCATGACCGCCGCCGCGTTCTCGGACTTCTTCGCCATCCATCACTTCCACAGCACAACTGGCACCCAAATATAAATCTACTGCCCCAAAACCAGAGTATGCCGGCACACCATCTAACCAGCAACGCCGAATTTTGATTGGCGGGTCAGTGTGTCCAAGATTAATAATTGCACCACTTGATTCCATCGGCTCAAAAGTGCCAGTAGTAATGACATCAACTTCTTTGGTAACTTTAGTAACACCTATTTCTATAACTCGTGCTTTTAATTCTTCGGTTGTCAACACTACCGCACGTTGGCGGCTAATTTTTTCGTTAATTTCTGCAATTGTTCGCATCTTATTGCTGCTAGCGCCTTTTATTGTCTTCCTTTATAAATGACAGACTCTGGCATGATTTCCTATTGAAATAGTTGTAAGATTCAAGTTTTTTTCAGGTGGAAGCCAGCCAAAACCCCTACAGCAAGCCGATCATCTCTTTCTGGACTCATAAATGTCATTGGCGGCGATCGCACGGATGACACTCACAATATTGTAACTATCATTAAGTCAAATTTTTACTTAAATACACACGTTACACCTAAGTATCCTTTCTTAGCGATCTTCCCAATAGGCGTAAAATTACTACAGTAAAATTACTACAATAGAAGTCTTGCGTTATCAATCAAATGTATGTATGGTTAGGATTGACCGCAGTTTACTACATTGTACCCGTTAATAAACTGAGTAACAGACAATGACGACTTCTGAATTAACTAATCTTGAGAATAAAAACCAAACTCCAATTTCTGATACATTTGAAAATTTATCTTCTCAACCAGAAGAAAAAAGATTATTTACCTTAAAGGTAATTGAGTATTTACTACTAGCAGTTTTTGTCTCTTCTGTTCTGTTTATTAGTTTTTACTCAACTGATAAAACAGTTGTAATTTATGGAACGATATCTTTAACTATTTTGTTTTTTTTGTTATTAATCAATCGACAAGTATTTCAGGATTCTAAAAAGTTAGCTGATAAATCGGAACTCGCCAGAAAAGCTGAACTCTATACTTACCTATTGGCTAATAATAATTCTTGGAATCAAAATACTCAGACTTTAGCGAGAAAAAAGGCTTTACAATACTGTCAAGACTTAATTGATGATTATAAAAGAATTAAAAACGTATCAAGGAACTTCTACTACATTTTGCAAATAGCAACAGTAATTTTATCAGGGGTCACACCAATTTTAGTTCTGGTAGATAAATTAGAAGCAGGACAAGCTTGGCTGAAGTGGCTCCCCGTTCTTTGCCCAGCCCTTGCTTCCATACTTGCCAGTATAGTTACCTCTTTTCCTTTTCAAAAGAATTCTATTGCTGCTAACACAGCTGTTGAATTGTTAGAAGCTGAACAAGAAAAATTTATATTGGGAGTGACTCAGCCTTATCGTTGCTATGATGTTGCTGACGAAATTCAACAGCAACAAAAAGCAAGTCAGGCATTAGAATACTTTATTGTTCAAGTGAATAACATTCATCTTAACCAAGTGCAACAAGCGTCTGAGACACAATCAGAGAAGACAGAATCGGCTTCATTTAACGAGTCAAATAAAGAGCCGACTAGTCAGACACAAACTTGATCGGATTAAAATCCCCCAGGCAATGTCCATGCCTGGGGGTTGATACCAAAAGCTTAAAACTTTCAGTGTTTTTTCACAATTTCTGCCGAGTTAATTTCCGGTTCCTGCAAATTTAATCTTTAAGTCGCGGTGTTTTACCACTAAACTACCAGGTCAAATATTTAAAGACCCGGACGAGATTTGAACTCGTGTCCCACTGACATTAATTCACAGGGTTTGATGCAGAACGTGAATTTTTAACCTCAGCTTGGAGCAAAATGATAAGTCTTCAACCAAACATGATATTAATTATTTCCCTCTATTGTCGGCTTAATTTTTAATAGCGTCCACCCATAAACAGAGTTTTGCAATGATACAGCACAATTTAGGAGCAAAGAGTCTTTGGCTTTGCTCCTAAATTGTGAATTATACTGCAACTATTCGTCTTGGGGGAAAGAATCATCAATTGGTCGCTCTCGGTCGATAGTTGGAGTTTCTGTTGTCCAAGGATCGTCTACTTGGGGGAATTTAGAAACAATGACAAACTCAGTTTCTTGTGAATGATGATTTCCCCATTCATCTAAAACATCTTTAATCAAAACTTCTTGCACCCAAATCTTAGCGACAACAGTTAAAGGTAGTGCGAGGAATAATCCTAAAAAGCCAAAAAAAGTGACGAAAAATAATTGAGAAATTAAGGTGACAGCTGGCAGCAATGATACTTGATGTGCCATAACAATGGGCGTGATGAAATTACTCTCAACCTGTTGAATAATAAAATAGAGAATTAAAACAGCGATCGCTTTCCAAGGTTCATCCAACAAAGCGATCGCCATTGCTGGTACTACACTTAGTGTGGGGCCGAGGTTGGGAATTAAGTTTAAAAATCCTGCCAAAACTCCTAAAGCCAGTGCTGCTTTGATACCCAAAACAGATAAGCCAACTACACTCATTAATCCCACTACACCCATAGCAATAACAGCGCCTGTTACCCACCCCCCCAAAGAAACTTCGCATTTATTTAAAATCCCTTCCACTCGTCGCCGATAAAATGACGGAAAAAGCCGCACAAAAACTTTACGGTAAGCTACGGGGTCAGCTAATAACATTCCTGTTAAAACTAGCACTAGTAAAACCTTGACAAGCACTTCCAAGGAACCAGAGACAAAAGCGAAGGAATTTCCCACTAGCCGATTGACAAAAGGCTGTGCTTGTTGGATGAGACTGTTGATATCTGGAACGTAGGGAACTAACTCAGCCGGGATGCGGGTTCTGAGTGCGTCCAGCGAACTATTAAAGCGTCTAAACCCTTCGGGAACGCGATAAGTTAATTCTTGAAACTGCTGTGCAAAAGGTGGCACAATTAGCCAGAAAAAACCCACGATTACTGCAAAAAAGATACCGACTGACAACAAAACGGCGAATCCACGCTTCATACCTGAGTGTTGGAAGCGTTTCGCTAGCCGATTTAAAGTAGTAGCTAAGACAACTGCGGCAAACATCAGTAAAACTACTTCCCGAATTTGCCACAGAATGTATAAAGAAAGAACGATCGCAATTAAACCGATCCATTGACCCAAGTTCACAGGCTGACTCCCAACGGTTGGTGAGATGCAATTTTGTTGTAATTCAGCTAGGTTAGCTGATTTTAATAACTTGTGCCTAGATAATTGAAGTTAACTTTGTTTTTGTGCTTGGAATCGCCACAAAAGAGCGATCGCCACGATGGCGATCGGTAATAAAACTATAATTAAAGCATTAGTTGTTGTTGCCGAAATTGATAAATTGGGAGCAACGTACTTAATGAATACCGACACCAAAGCCGAGAGTAGAAGTAATTTCAGAACAAATCCTAGCTGATTTTCCATAACAGTACGGTAATACACATTTTTCTGTTGGGTGTACGCGAATTAAGACTGCACTATCTAAAAGAGTCATTAGTCATTTGTCCTTGGTTATTGGTAATTTGCAAAGGACAAATGACTAGGAGAAAAGCCTGAGAGTTGGCTTTTGGCAATGGCTTTGCCAACGCTCAGGGCGAACAGAACTTCAAAGACAAACGACAAATTTCAATTGAGGGTACATCAAAATGCCTGTTGAAACTAATAACAAAAGACCGATGAAACCGCCCAAAGTCCAGCAGTTTAGTGGGAGTTTCTTCATTTTATTAAGTCTGTTGTTACTGCTGAACTTTATTATTCCCAGTTTTTTGATGCCACGATCGTCACAAATTCCCTATAGCACCTTTTTAGCTCAGGTAGAAGCTCTTAAGGTAGATCGAGCAATTGTCAGCAGCGATCGCATTCAATATACCATCAAAACTCACACTCCAGATGGCAAACTCAAAGAACAAGTCTTCATCACCATACCAGTAGGTATCGATTTAGATTTGCCGAAAATTCTCCGCGAACATCATGTGGAGTTTGCAGCACCACCGCCAAACCAAAATGCCTGGATTGCGACTTTACTTAGTTGGATTGCACCACCGTTAATTTTCTTTGGGATTTGGGGCTTTTTAATGAGCCGTCAAGGAGGCCCCGCTGCCCTCACGGTGGGTAAAAGTAAAGCTAGGATTTATTCAGAAGGTAGCACTGGCGTGAAATTTACTGATGTCGCTGGTGTAGATGAAGCCAAGGCGGAATTAGAAGAAATTGTTGATTTTCTGAAAAACGCTGGTAAATACACTGCGCTGGGGGCAAAAATTCCCAAAGGAGTGATGTTGGTAGGGCCTCCGGGTACTGGTAAAACATTACTAGCAAAAGCGATCGCTGGAGAAGCCGCTGTTCCTTTCTTCAGTATTTCTGGTTCCGAATTTATTGAACTGTTTGTTGGTGTCGGTGCTGCACGCGTCCGTGATTTGTTTGAACAAGCCAAAGAACAAGCTCCGTGTATTGTCTTTATCGACGAATTAGACGCACTCGGTAAATCTCGCGGCGGTGCTGGGCCGATTATGGGGGGTAATGACGAACGCGAACAAACCCTTAACCAGTTACTCAGCGAGATGGATGGCTTTGATACCAACACAGGCGTGATTATCATCGCCGCCACCAACCGTCCCGAAATTCTCGATCCGGCTTTACGCCGTCCTGGTCGATTTGACCGCCAAGTTGTGGTCGATCGCCCTGATAAAATTGGGCGAGAAGCTATTCTCAAAGTCCACGCTAGAAACGTCAAATTGGCTGATGATGTTAATTTAAGTACCATCGCCATCAGGACTCCTGGCTTTGCTGGCGCAGATTTAGCCAACCTCGTAAATGAAGCCGCACTCTTAGCCGCACGGCGAAATAGCCAAGCTGTGACGATGGCAGATTTCAACGAAGGCATCGAACGCCTGGTGGCTGGCTTAGAAAAACGCTCTCGTGTGTTGAATGAAACTGAGAAAAAGACCGTAGCTTATCACGAAGTTGGTCACGCTATTATCGGTGCGTTGATGCCTGGTGCGGGTAAAGTCGAAAAAATCTCCGTTGTTCCTCGTGGCGTTGGTGCTTTGGGTTACACAATTCAGATGCCGGAAGAAGACCGTTTCTTGATGCTGGAAGATGAAATTCGCGGACGTATTGCTACTCTTTTAGGTGGACGTTCTGCTGAAGAAATCGTTTTTGGCAAAGTTTCCACTGGTGCAGCTGACGACATCCAAAAAGCTACTGAGTTAGCCGAACGTGCAATCACTCTTTACGGAATGAGTGACGAACTGGGGCCAGTGGCTTTTGAGAAAACTCAACAGCAGTTTCTCGAAGGTTATAGCAACCCACACCGTGCCATTAGTCCTAAGGTGGCTGAGGAAATTGATCGAGAAGTTAAGCAAACGTTGGATAACGCTCACCATATAGCTTTGACTATTCTGCGACATAACCGCCAGTTGTTAGAGCAAACCGCAGAAGAACTGTTGCAAAAAGAAATTTTGGAAGGTTTGCAATTGCGGGAATATATTAGTCAAGCAAAAGTGCCGACGGAAGTGGAAGAATGGTTGCTCAAGGGTAAGATATCGCAAGATCAGCCATTGTTGCAATCTATTCTGAATTAAAACAGAACTCAGAATTCTTCTTTAAATGATATATTCCCTGGTTAAATTTATCTGATTAAATACAGCCTATTTCAGGTAAATGCAGTACATGGGTAGGGGCACAATATATTGTGCCCCTACGATTATCTGTACCTCATACCATTTCCAAAAATTTTTGCAACAGATGAATCGGCTGTAGGGGCGTACAGCTGTACGCCCCTACTCATCTATAGGACTACTATTTGATTTTTGAAAAGATACGTAGGGTGCGTTATCGGCGAGAGTACGGCACCATTCTTAAGGCTTTGGTGCGTTACGGCTTACGCCTAACACACCCTACAAATACTTAGATTTTTCACCAAATCAAATATGATTCCTATAT
>VFQR01002980.1_pt1 | contig 10012 bp, 7 predicted proteins | sample 3512321 | NCBI WGS metagenome assembly VFQR01 (sample SAMN10412374, study PRJNA504923) | tailings metagenome | isolation source: Relicate 3 Philex TSF1 revegetated site | place: Philippines: Tuba, Benguet | collected 2017-08-29
ACGGCGGGAGCCATGACAGCTTTTCCCCAACTATACAAATCTCAATAAATCTATTCTTATTGTAGAAGGTGGGGACAAGGAAATAGCGCATGAGCGAAAATCTGTAAATAAGTTCGTTTCATGCGCTATGCTGCCAAAAATTTGCGATTATTTTAAGCAAGTTGGGGACTTGGGTTTGTGGCGAAATATACCAAATCCTAGAGCAATTAATCCTAAACCTGGCAGATTGGCAGGTTCTGGAATCGAAGTAGGATTAGGAAGATTATTGTTATTTGTACTATTAGGGGGAGTGTAATAGTTCTCGGTTTTTGGGACACTTGGCAAATCGCCGTTAAACAGATAGTTATGAGACTCGCCATTTCCGGTTAAGGAAGCTACGACTACGTTACCGTTAACTTGACCGTTATTGAAGTTGAAATTAGCCAAAGGAGCAAGAATACTACCTTCGATGCCAATTCCACTAGCAGTTAGGTTAGTAGCTTCATAGAAGTTGTAAATTACTTTTTGTTTATTTGTGCCAAGGATGTTAAACCCAAAGTTTTGCAGTGATACATCCTTACCGCTGATATTCACAAGGATAGTTGAATTTGCGTCTCCCTTGATTTCAAAATAGTTTGTCTTGGAGACATCCGATCCTGCAAGATTAAAAACATCGAAGGCAGTACCAGTACCACTCAGGTTAATGGCACCCCAAGGTTGAACTGTTGTTTTACCAGTAGGAGTTAAGGTTGCCAAATATTCCGATAGCGACCGCAATTCTTCTCCTGCTGCATTAAAATCGATGGGATTTCCCTGACTGAGAGTTCCCTGGGGAAATCCCACATTGCCGGAGACATTAGCGGTGCCTCCATAAACAGCATTGCCGTGGTAAACTTGACCGTTGCTGAGAGTTAAGTTTTGTCCAGCTACTACTACCTTACCGCTATTGCCAGAAAGTCTACTTCCAAGTCCGCCGACAAAATTTATGTTACCGCCAGCAGCAAGTTTTCCTTCAATATCTGTATATTTTTGAGTTATATCTCCCAAAACAAATACATTGTAATCAGAAGCAACGCCTAACTCAACTGCGTTTGCTTTTGCAGAAATACCCAGTGCCAAAGTTACTACAATGGGAACTGCTACTCGTCCCCAAACATGATAGTTCGTCGATTTCATCTTCTAGTTTTTGAATTATTAAATTCATCCTATGAGTAGAAATCAAAGATGACGTTAGTTTGGTCGGCATTTTCATTGAAGTTTCATAGCTAGGATAACCACTGTATATTTTCACCTAAATTATCTATTACACCGCATATTTACTGTTGACTGCATTAATTAAATTTTTATCAAGAAGAATTCATATCAAGGTAAGTGAAGTGTACGGTTAGGGGCACAATATATTGTGCCCTTACGATTATCTGTACCTCACAAAGTTGCAATCTGCTGTAAGTTTTTTAAGTACACAAACTCAATCTCTAACCCAAGGTGAAAGCTGATTTTAATTCTGAATTGTGTTAGCGCAGTTAGACGTAACCCATTCTGACTCCTAAATTCTGGATTTCACAACTTTCAAAGTTTGCAAGTTAATGTCATTGCAACCACTGATTAATCCTCCCATTGCCTGGATTTGTTGCAAGTAATCCAGAACTGGTTTGGTGACGAGTTCCCCTGGCATTAATACGGGAATTCCCGGAGGGTAGGGACAGACAATTTCGGCACAAATACGATCGCAAGTCTTTGCTAAAGGTAATGTTTCACTCACAGCAAAATAAGCTTCACGGGGAGACAAATACAAATTAGTATTGGGTGTTTCGGCAATTTCCTGCCAAATATAGTTTTCAATAGTAGCGCTGGTTGGTCGATTTTCTTTGGCAAGAATGGTAAAACTTTGTACTAATTGCTGAATATCGGCTGCGGTGTTGCCCAAACTAATGATAAAAGTCAGGTGTTGCTGGGAGGGAAATTCAGCAGTAACGGCAAATTTTTCATCTAGAATTTCATCTGCGGCAAATCCGGTTAAACCTAAATGAGAAACAGTTACAGTTAGTCGGGTTTTGTCTAAAGCTACAAAGCCGGGAGACACCCCTTGAAAAGGGGGGCTTAAGACAGATAATCCAGGAATTTGGCTGATTTTGGTTGTGGCTTCTTGGGCAAGTTGCAAAGTGTGAGACATCAGCATTTTTCCGTGGAGTGCCATTTGCTGACGTGCTGCATCTAGAGAAGCTAAAAGTATATAACTGGGACTGGTAGACTGTAGGAGCTGCAAGGCTTTACTAATGCGATCGCTATCTATCCTATTACCTTGGATGTGCAGCATTGATGCCTGTGTCATCGCACCGAGGACTTTGTGGATCGATTGTACAGTTAAATCTGCACCTGCGGCTAAAGCTGGAGTGGGTAATTCTGGATGAAAGCTAAAGTGTGCGCCGTGTGCTTCATCTACGAGTAGAGGAATATTATATTGATGTGTAATATTGGCGATCGCCCTCAAATCTCCGCAAACACCGTAATATGTGGGGTACACTGTCAACACTGCTTTGGCATCAGGATGTAGTTGGAGTGCAAATTCTACAGCCGTGGGTGTGATGCTATGGGCAATATCTAAAACAGAATCGTATTCGGGATTGAGAAAAATTGGTACGGCACCAGAGAGAATTAAACCGGCGATCGCAGAAGAATGCACATTTCGAGGCAAAATTATTTTATCTCCTGTGCCACAAGTAGCCAGAATTGCTGCCCCAATTCCACAGGTAGAACCGTTGACAAGAAACCATGTTTGTGAACCGCCGAATGCTTCGGCTGCTAATTGTTGTGCTTCTTGAATTACGCCTTGGGGTGCAAAAAGATTATCTAAATCTCCTAATTCGGTTAAGTCAGCATGAAAGACAGCTTTGCCAAGTAAATCCGCTAGAGGTTGAGAGATGCCCTTGCCTTGTTTGTGTCCTGGCATGTAAAAAGGAGCGTGGGGGCGTGTTGAATTGGTTTTTAAGGCGTCTAATATAGGTGTTTGGTTTTGATTGAGCATTAAAATAATTCGTAATTCGTAATTCGTAATTCGTAATTAATAAAAACAAATCGTTAATTTGGTCAACAGTTTAAGGTAGATTGGATAGTACCTGATACAGACGGAATCAGGCTGCGGACAATCTGGGAAACTACCGCTAATAATCCTTATCCACGTTTGATTACTGCATTTGTGAAGTTAAATGAACAAAATTAAACCTTTGGATACTATTGCTACACTTAAGCCGATTCCTATTGAGAGATTAGAACTAATAGAAGAAGATTATACTTCTATCGAAAGCTTACCAAGTGGACAAGTTGGAACAATTGTAGAAGCGTATGAGCAAGAAGAAGAATATCATTATTTAGTCGAGTTTGCTGATACCCAAGGCTGTGAATATGCAATGGCGACTTTGAGAGCAGATGAAATTTTAGTTTTACATTATGATTTGGCAATTGCTTAATTTTTTACTTTAGGGTTTATATGCGAATTAAGGTGCGATCGCATCTATTATCCACCTAATTAACAATTATTTATCATAATAAAATCAATACAGCTAGTAGGGTGTGTTATGCCGAAGGCTAACGCACCATCCTAAGTTTAAATAATTAGCTTTTTACTGCACGCTCTCTCACCCATTGTTTTAACAGAGGAATTTCAAAATCATATCCTCCATTAATTTTGTGTAAAATATGATAACGCAACAATCGGGTTAATACTTTTTCAGCCATTTCAGTATTTATAGGTAATAAAATATCTGTCTTGGCAACTTGTAATAATAATTCTTGACCAATTACCATTTCTTCTGGTGTAGTTCCTGTAAATTCTGTCCAAATATTTGTAAAATAAGGCTGACCAGAAATAAATGCGTCATTAATAGAAGCTTGCAAGAGTTCGGCAGTAATAAAATCAGTATGGTTAAAGTTAGCTTGATTCACCATTGATGCACCCAATAATTGTAGGCAGTAAGGGTGACAATTGGTAAGCTTTAATACTTCTTCTACAATCCCTGAATCGTAACGCAGTGCAAAATCTGGATCTGGATTAACGAGTAATTCCTTAGCTTCGTTAGGTTCAAGATAAAGCATTTCTATCGGGACAACGCTGATAAAATATCTACTCCAATTCGGGCCTAATTCCTCTAAAGTTTGCACCCCAGAAAAGAGAAAACCGAGTTGTTCGTAATGTTGAATTAAGTGGCGTAGTTGGTCAAATAAACGTAAAGTTATCTGTCCATTTTGGATGGCGGTACCGATTTTTTCAAATTCATCAAGGTTGAGAAGGATGCGCCGTTCTCCGATTTCGGTAAGTGCTTCATCGAACCAATCTTCTAAGGTGGTATAGGGACTAGGTTGAAAATCGGTACGTTTAGGAATGTTTGGTAATTGAACGCCTTGACTTTTGCAATCTTTATGAATTGCACGGACTAAGCCAAAGCAAAAGTCAGATTCGCTGGTGGTAATGGCGGAACTTTGCATATCCACAAATACGGGGAGGATATCCCTGGGAAGCAGCCGAGGAAAGTTATACAAAAAGGAAGTTTTACCACAGCGACGGGGGCCATGCAGCACAAGGGTAGGTCGGTCACGGTTTAAAACTCGACGGACAACTTCATTGGCAAATCTCTGACGACCTTTAAACAAATCTTTTTGGTCAAGTCGCACCGGATTTCCATATTGGAATGGGTTGATTAATTCGCCTTGAGAGAGTTTGCGTTGTTCATTTTGTTCCAGTTCAATAACCCTTTGCCAATTTTCCAGTACAGGTGTCCAGCGTTTGATAGCTTCGTATTTAAGCCCGAAAGAAGATAATTGAGATGATAATCGAAGAACATTGTTATTGATTCGTTCTAATCCTCGTTCTCGTAGGGCTATATTATTATTTTCAAGTGCAGATTGAATATCTCGAATAATAGTTTGCAAACGAGGAAGAAGGATAGAAAGTTCGGGTTTAACCTTTGGTAAAGGTGTTTCTGGAGTGGGGGTATCGCTGTCAGAATCGAGGTTATAGAAGGGGGAAATCAGGAGGGGTAATATAGGATGGTCTGAGTTGGCAGTAAAGATTAGTTCTGAAATACTTTGAATTTGTTTGAGTTGGTCGGCGACAATTTGTGGTAAGGCGTTTTGCAGGGTTATTTGAAATCCTGGTAAGGAAAAAGTTTGGGTATATCGAAAGATGTTTAAAGCTTCTTGAGGTTTGCTACGAAAAGCAAAGATCAAAAGCTGCTCGTGAGGTAATGCTAAGGGTAGCCAAAGAAGTTCACTGGTATAAGGAGGGAAGTTGTGAAGTAATTGCAATGGTTGAGGACGGAGGCGATTAATAATTAATGTGAAAAAACTGAAATAAGCAAAGAAAAAATAGTCAAGAATTCTGTAATAACTAACTAAGGTTACAGGGATAACTAATGCTGAAAGCCATCCTAAATTTGGAGCAGAAAGAGCTATTAAAATAACTATAATAGTGATAAAAACGCCGTTGTTTTTTGCTGGTGCAAGAGCAAAAGCGATTAAACTTGCAACAACCGAAAACCAAGTAAGCGGTAAAGTAGCAACTCCCGCCACCGCTCCCGCCACTCCTCTCGCCACTGCTCCCGCCACGACCACCGCCACGACCACCGCCACGACCACCGCCACGACCACCGCCACTCCGACCACCGCTCCTTCCCCCACTTCGACCACCGCCACTTTGACCGCCACTCTTCTCGCCACTGCTCCCGCCACGACCACCGCCACGACACCCGCCACGACACCCGCCATGACAACCGCCACTTTGACCGCCACTGCTCCCGCCACTCCTCTCGCCACTGCTTCCGCCACTCCTCTCGTCACTCCTCCTGCCACGGACACCGCCATGACAACCGCCACTTCGACCGCATAATCACTATTTTCTATACTTTCTGCTAGTGTAAATATGAAAATGCCTGCTAAAAACATAAACCCAACAGTTGATAATACAGGCACTACAAAAGCTGAAATACCTATCCCTATTTGAGGTAAAGAAGGTAAAAGTTTAATAGCTTCTATTAAGCCCTTTAACCATATATCAGGCTGATTTAATACAACTATCAACCACAAGAAGGGAATAACCAATCCTAAAGGTAAAAATAAAACTCCTGTCAGGTAAGCAATTAATATTACACAAGGGAACTGTAACCAATCTAATAATTGATTACGCTCAATCAGTCTTAAAATAAGAGGGATATTAAAAATAAATAATAATAATAAATACTGACTAATAAATCGGAAATTTCTGGAAATTATTTTAGAAAAACTTGTGTTTGGTCTGCGTTCATCTATTCCTTCTTCTTCAGGCAACCATTCATTCATTCGTTGCTGAAGTCTTGAGGGACAAAACATTGCCCACCAAAATAGTTCCAAAGTTTCTCGCAAAAACAGCAACATTTTTATATTTAATGTGTGATTTTTTGGTTTATTCCTTTATCTTTGACCTTTCACAAACTCTGCAAACACACTGCTAAATAAACCCCAATTCTTCCGTAATAACCCATGACGCTGAAGCCTATCTACAATTGCCCGATCGCTAATAGGTAAATTACCCCCTCCCAACTCATAACGCAATGTTAAACGTTCAACTTCGGTTAAATCTTTCCAAAGTTCTTCAAAACGAGGCTTTGCTTGAAATTTAAACTCATTTTTAGCTATTTCTTGATTTCCATATTGCCACAACATCGCTCCCGCCATCTGCACATAATACGGCAACCTCCCTGCTAACTCATCCACCCATTGTAATACCGCAGAATTAGGCGCAAATCCTTTCTGGATGATGTTTTGCCAAGCTTCCTCCTCTAATGCCCCTAAAATAGTCGTACTGAAAATATTGGCAAAGGGAGAACCCAGACTCAAAGTTTCATAAACTTCATTAAGAGGGCGTTTGCTGGCAATTACCATTGTTAATAAACCCGCAGAAGCTTTAGAACGCCAATCTTCTCCCCAATCCTGAAACAATTCTAATCTATCTTTTTTACTAGCAATGGCTTCAAACTCATCCAATAAAATAATTAAACGATACCCTTCATCTACTAACACCTGTAAGCCGTCTTCTACTGCAAAGCCATCTTCGTTATCTTCCTTTAACCAAGGAAAATTCCCTGTTAGTTTCTGAATCCCTCGCCTTAAGCCTTCAATAATCCCCTCTGGAGTATGAAAATTCTTATTCGTTAAATCTAAAAAAACAACTAAAGGCTTTTGTTCTGGCGAACAAAATTCGCTGATTCTTTTTCTGATATATCGCAATAGGGAAGTTTTTCCATTACGCCGTAATCCTACCAAATTGACACATTGAGGAGTAATCGCACCAATGCGGTTTTTAATTTCTAAAATCTCTTTTCTCCGTCCGTAAAAACGTTCTGGAGGAACAGGAAGACCATATTCAAATGGATTATCACCTTTGGGCTTTTGCTGATGAAATTGTTTATTAAGTAACGCAATTTCGGGAAATTGCTTCACAATAACTTGAACCGAAACTGCCCGCCCCCCTAAATCGTTACCCTCATCACGGGAAAGATGCACAATTCCACAAACTTTACCTGTTAGTAAATTTAACAAAGGCGAACCACTAAACCCTGAGATAACTTGCCCTTGCTTTAACTTATAGAGAATAATATCCTGTTTAAAACTTATTCCTTCATATTTAAAACTTGCTGAATCCCCTAGCGAATAATCAACTTCGCTATTCTTGGGATAACCGAAAATATATAAATCATCGTTGGTTTTCGGTTCTGTGTCATCCAATTCAACACAGGGATGATGCAAACAATCCTCGTCCAGTTGTAAAAGGGCTAAATCAAGGGGATATTTGTATAATTGCGTAACTTTAGCTGTGTAATTCTGGTTTCCCGCTTTCCAGAATACTTGCACAGGGTTATCTTTCGCAGATTCGACCACATGGGCGCAGGTGAGAATCCAATTCGGTGCAACAAAAAAACCTGTTCCTTGACTACTGGCAACATTTAAACGCACTGTACAGCGTTGTAAATCGTCTTCGTTACCCATTAATTGCTCTCACCTAGCATCTTTGTAAAAAGATTACCACAACTGTAAGACAATCAACTGTTATTTACCCCATTCCATCGTAATTTCCAGGTTAGCTGTGCCTGTTCCTTTGACAATTAAAGCCGTTAATTGTCCTGACTCAACTCCAATTTGTAAACCTAGTTTGACACTAAATTTATCTGGTTTGACTGTCTCGCTAATATCTTTTAATGTACCTGCGACATCTTCAGCAATGGATTTAATAATTTCTGTGGCTTGTTTAAAAACTCTGGTTTCATCGGAAACAGGTTGTTCCCCTATAGGCGTAACCTCTACTTTAATTATTTTGCCGTCAGAAAGTTCAAAGGAAATAATTTTGGTTTTGTCTGCCATACTTGATTTTTTGCTGTTAATTTTTCGTGCAAGTATTTTCCTAAATAATGGGAAGAAGGTGGTAAGTAGATAGACAAAAATATTTACAGTCATTGCGAGCGTTCGCGCAGCGTCTCGTAGAGAAGTGAAGCAATCCCAGCCCTTGCGATTGCTTCACTTCGCTTCGCTCCATTCGCAATGACAGTGTGTAATTAATTCTGTCCGACTACTTATTGTTACATTTTTCGGGCGCGATTAATTTGAGAAAAATTTGTATTGCACGCAGAGGCGCAAAGGACGCAGAGGAAGAAGAGAATTGTTACGCAGAATGGTATGCTTGCGTTAAAATGCGTAAGTCCCGTGTAGCTGAATAGATGAGACCTTATCATCAAATCCCGATTTTTGAGTGTGGTGAATCGATAATAGCGATTCCTTTAGAATTATTTGCGGTGGAATCTCCCCATCCTTATGAAAAGTTAGGTGCGCCTTATGGCGATCGCTCTCCATATTATCTCCGTCAGAGCGTTATTGAAAATTTAATTCAAGCGCAAAATTATCTTGAATTGTTAAAACCCAAGTGGCGGATTCAAATCTTTGATGCCTATCGCCCGATCGCAGTCCAGCAGTTTATGGTAAATTACAGCTTCGCCCAAGCAGTAGAAGAAAGGGGACTGATTGAGGCAAAGTTATCACCAAACCAACGCCAAGAGGTTTGGCAGGCGGTTTATGAAATTTGGGCTGTACCGAGTTTTGATCAAAAAACACCTCCTCCTCACAGTACCGGGGCTGCGGTGGATGTGACGCTGGTGGATGATACTGGAAAAATAGTGAATATGGGTTCGCCCATCGATGAAATGTCAGAGCGATCGCATCCCGATTATTATGCCAATAGCGATTGCCCAGAAGCAGAAAAATATCATGCTTCCCGTCAGCTGTTACGGGATGTAATGTTAAAAGCCGGTTTTCAACGCAATCCTAAAGAGTGGTGGCATTTTTCTTTTGGCGACCAAATGTGGGCTTGGCTGAATAATCAATCCAATCCAGCCAATTCTGTTAGCGCACGTTATGGGCGTCTTGTGTAGATTTTGGATTTTGGATTTTGGATTTTGGATTGAACAATCTAAAATCTCGAACTATGCATCTTGGGGATTTAATTCCCTATTAATAAACTATTGCCATCCTCGCAGCTTTTTATGTACCTGCGCCAAGTACCACATATAGTCATCAATTTTATAATTATTAGCAGCTTTAACTATATATTCCTGAGCTAAATCAAGATTATTTTTAGCTTCGTAATATAATCCTAAATAAAGATGACTATAAAAATTTCCATTTATCCCTTGTGATTGACCAACATTTAAAACATCATCTGGAGTACAATCTCCTGCATACAAATTATATACGCACTGCATAAAACGTCGGGGGTCATTTTTCACAGTCAGTAAAGAATTACGTGCCTCTTCAACACCTAACGAATGAGCTATGCAGAGATATCGCCATACTGTCTCTTCTACATCTTGAGCATTTACAGTCAAATCTATTTCAAACTGTTGAGCGCCCTGGGCAAATTTTTCTGCATAATAGTACGATAATCCCCGTTGCCAAAGGTAGGGTTTGATACGGGCATCCAATTGCTCTGCCTTATCAAAATCTTCAATAGATTCAT
>VFQR01002982.1_pt1 | contig 10002 bp, 5 predicted proteins | sample 3512321 | NCBI WGS metagenome assembly VFQR01 (sample SAMN10412374, study PRJNA504923) | tailings metagenome | isolation source: Relicate 3 Philex TSF1 revegetated site | place: Philippines: Tuba, Benguet | collected 2017-08-29
GATACCCCGCGTCGCACAGTCGGGCAGCTCGTTCAGGGGTGCAGGCCTCTACTACCTGCACGACAAGCTGTCGTCGAAGGCGAACGATGCCTTTCAGGGCATCGGCGACTATGCGCTCCACGACAAGAACAATCGGCAGACAGCGGATAGGGTCGGGTTTACCGCCATCCTGAATATGGAGGCAGCGACACCCGAAGAGGCCATCGACCAGATGACCTCAAGCTTTCATCGTTATCAGGAACGGGAGGCGCACAAGCGGGGACGGAAGCTGACCAAGCCCGTCTACGCCTATTCTCTCGCCTGGGCCCCCGACCAGTCGCCCGACAAGGCCGAGATGATGGAAGCCGCCTTATCGAGCCTTAAGGCGTTGCGTTTGGAAGGCCTGCAAACGCTCATCGTGCAGCATACGGATGAACCTCATCCACATATCCACGTCATCATCAACCGCATTGAGCGGGACGGCAGCCGGGCGCGGAATATTCCGTTTGACCAGCTTCGCTTTTCGCGTTGGGCCGAGGAATACGAACGTGCGCATGGCGGCATACGCTGCGAACAACGGGTTGAAAACAACCGCCGCCGCGCGATGGGCGATTTCGTTCGGGACGATGTGTCGCTCAAGCCTGCGGAATACAAGGCGCGAGAAGATGCAGCGAAACTCTACGTGGCGGCGTGGCAAGCTGAACAGAAAAAGAAGCTTGATGGCGTCTACAAGCCTCAAATTATTGCGCTCCTCGACCGACAGTCCAAAGAACGTGATGGGTTGATTTCGGCGACCCAGCAGAGGATTTCGGACGAGTCAAAAATCATTGACCGTAAATTCAGTCCTCAGTGGGCGCAGCTCTATCAGGTGCAGGCCGAGCGCTTCAACGACTATTGGTGGGCTAACCGCCGGGGCATCTTTGAGCGCGCATGCTTCATCTATCGCAATCGAGACATTCTGCGCAAAGCTGGCCGCCTGCGGATGCGCGACATCGTGCATCTTTGCTTAAACGGAAAAGCCCTCGCGAAGCGTTTGACGAAGGCACATCAAACTGAAAAAGCCGAGTTGTCAGATTGGCGGATGAAGGTTGGGAAGAAGGCTGTCGCAATTGCATGGGGCCAGCACCGCGAAGAGTGGGTTAAGGTCGCGGCGCGGCAGCAACTTGAGCGTGACGGGTTGCGGTATTGGCGCGATATCGACCGCGCGAATATCGAAAAGACCGCAGCGGCGATGAAGGAAGCGCCGCATCAGGAAACCTCTCGCAGTGCGCCGACGCTCTCCGATGGCGCTCAGTTCGCGCCACAGGACCTAAAGCAATTTTTCTCGGACGTTCAGTTGTCTCAAAGCTTCAATCATGAAGCAGGTCTGACCAACGGTAATGCATATGGCGACGATTTAGAGCGCCGTCTCGAACAATATAAGCGCCGCAACCGGGGTCGGGATTTCGGGCGAGAAATCTGAAGAGCATAACTCAAACTATTGAGCTGGTCCTTATTCGGTGAATAATCTTCCTGTCGAGTTCTTTCGCGAACCCTTCCTTCGTGATTTTGTGAGAACGGATTTTCCAGTCGAAAGCTCTTCAACAATCTCGTCTATCTTCTTCATGTCGGCTTCGATGACCGCCTTCAACGCTGAGCGAACCCTGCCTAAAGCGCGCGCTTGTAAATCATCTACGTTGGTGCTGCTCACGAACTTCGACGCGGCGTTCGCACAAGACCGTCCAAGCTTCGATAAATTTTCGTGTAGTTCATTGCCCTTCTCGAACTTGGGGAACGGCAACTTGACAATCAATTTATGGATGTCTCGCGGACCAAAGAGGCCGCGCGACTGAAACTCTTTAATTTTTCCATTTGCATAGTTCGAATTGATATATGCGCAAAGATAATGCGCTTCTGATTCCGACTTGCATTCACACCAATAAGTCTTGTGATCGACCACAAATGGATGATCAAACGTTCTTCGGTCAATGACTACGGCTGACGCGTCTGTGGCTGATGAGGTATACAAAACTAGGTATCGCGCCTTGGGATTTTGGTCTGTTAGTTTATTCTGCCAGTTCAGGTAGTCGATAAGTGGAATCTTCGATTCCTTATTTTTATCCGTCTTGTGCTCGTCCCAACGGGATTCAGCTTCGAAAAACCAAGAGCTGGCATAGCGGTTTCCGCCTTCCAAAAGCTTATCCGAACTGACGAGCTTGAATTCCTCACCCTTCTCGCCTTCGATTGTCACGAGAGGCAATGCTATCAGTGGCGGGTCAACGAGAGCGAACGGGATAACGTTCTTGGAAATGGCGGTTCTGAATAGGAAGCCGCCCTCCAAACGCCCCGTCAGTAATTGTCCCTTCCAAGGCGCTTTCGCTTCACGGTCGCTTGCTACGGACGTTTGAATCGGGATAACCCGGTCGCGTATATCGTCAGCCGCGTCCATCGAAGGGTCTACATCGATAAAGAAGAAATTTCGCGGAACAATCGTCGCGCCTTGCGTGAAGCGCGGTCCGTAAGCATTGGTTCCCACCAGCGATTCCATTGACTCTGAAGTTATTGCTGACCTTGTCGCTCCCCGCGTACCTTCGAGCCGGGAGAAGTACCAACGCCGCTTTTCTGTTTGCAGATATTTTTGAGCTTCATCCCAGTGGACTTGTGGGCGTGGCAGTTTTCCCACAAGCGCATAACCAGAAATTCCGGCAGGCGGGATTTGCCTGTTCGGTTGTTGGTCCTGTGTCCGCACAGCGAAGAAGACACAGCTTGGAACTCTGAACAACGGTGACACACCGTCCAAATCCCAGACTGCCGTCAGTTTTACGCCAACTGTTAGGCCGCTGCGCGTATTGTCGTGCTGGTCGGCAGACATGAAGCTGCGCGGCAGAACAAAGGCGAGTGTTCCGCTGGGCTTCAAGAAGTAATTGACGGAGTGAGCCAGAAAAATCGCCGCAATTTCCAAGTGAGGCATGTTCGCGCGCGATTGAGGCGTTACGTCATAGCTATCAGAAAGCTGTCTTAGCTGTGCTTGATACTCGCCGTTGGAAATCGCTGCATAGGTCAGCCAAGGAGGATTGCCGACAACATAGTCAAATCTGTTCATTAGGAAGACGGGTTTGTAGGAGTTTTGAAGTATAAACTTCCAAATACTGTCGCGACCTTCCCGGTGCGCGGTCTTCATGCCTTTGTACACGTCGTAAATCTGTGAAGGCAGGTCGGAACTATATTTTCCCGTCAGAACTGTTTGCAGAAGCTTGGTGAAGCGCGCTTTTTCCAGTTCTTCTTTGTAGCGCTCAACGAGCTCGTCACAGAACGTAACAAGTCTATCAAAGGCATCGCTTCCTTCAATGCCTTTGACGTCCAGTGCGTAGTTCTTGTTATCAACTGAAACCTGGAATGTGCTTTTAAACAGGTCAGCTGTACCTCTGGGTACGAGAAGAGAATTTGCCAGATAGATATTGAGCGCAATTGGTCGCTTTGCTTCCCGGACACTTGAGCCGAGTGCCAGCAGTACAGTCGTCTTGGCTATCAGAACCGACAGTGGATGAATATCAATTCCTACGACCTGCTCAGTCAGCATCTGAGCCGTCAGCTTCGGATGTTCACGCTTCATTTTTGCAATGACGGCGCGTAAGAATGACCCGCTGCCGCAAGCTGGATCGAGGAAGTTCGACGTTGGCGTGACTTCCAACTCTTCGACAACGCGCTCGCAAAGCCAATCAGGAGTATAGTACTCTCCGAGAGCATGTCGCGTTTCTAAATCAATTAGTTCTTGGTAGACGCCCTTCAAAATATCTTCGCGTACATCAGAAAAGTCATACTGCTGAAGTTGGCGATTGACCTCACGAAACATCGGGCGAAGTCTCTTAAAATAGTCTTCGCTGGCAACCCAATGGAAGAAATCATCCTCGACAAATCGCTCAATATTCAGGTTTTCGAATGCCGTGCCGTTCAGCACGTTCCTACTTGTCGTTTCGTCCGATGCAGAGCTTTTAGCAATTACCGCGTAGGCGATAAATTTGGCGAAGACCGAAAGATAGGTGTGAACCAGAAACATTGTCGGCGAGTCGTCGAACTTGCCGTAGGCAACCGACAGGAATCTACGCCATTGCTCATAAGCGACTTTCAATTCTGACTGAGTGTTTATGTCGTCAGCACTTTGCTGCAAGCACGCGATTGAGTTGATGAATACAGACGATGTGTCGCCGAAGTCGTTCTGTATATTCTCAAGGGTGGCACTGCGCAGTTCAGTTGAAAAAAGTACTTCATCCAAGAAGAATGGAAATTCTTCGAACTGCCCCGGCGCGAGATCGAAGCTACGAATCTCCTTTAGTTTGAATTCTCTTCCGAAGCTGAGCTTTCCAAACTCCACCTCTGACCAATCAGGGGCGTAGCGTCTCCAGCGTAAACCATCTGTGGTTAGAAGGACGAAACGATACTCCTGACCAGATTTCCAGTTTCCTTCGAGATACTCTTCCAGTTGTTCCCGAGCATGGTCGCCGGTTTTAGTGAGGTCTTTTTCCCATTCGATAATGACAGTCTCGGTTTGGCTATCTGCGCGGCCTGTGGCGACCTTGCCGTTACGGGTAATATTCGCGACGATATGTTCCGCACCGAGCGCCATTGCAGAAATAAGAGTCTGAGCGCCAACATCATTTGCGAACGCGATGGAAAGATACTGTAAGAAGCGTTCTTTCTTTGCTTGCTCGGTATTGGCGCGCTTTAGGTCGTTATAAAGTGCCTCGACGTGCGTGGGCTGAAATATCCTTGTCATTCTCCTTCAGCCCCTTCGAGTTTAACTGGTAAGCGCTCATTCAGGCGTATCGCCCGAGCCTGTGCGGTATTCCGCGATGATAGCGGCACGTTGTGTTCAGGCAAGAAATTCAGCAATTGACGTTATGAAAACCCGCATTTTCAGCTGGATTGGACGGTGCTGGCCCTGCAATTCAGAGAATCAGCGCGCATTATGGTCTTTAGCAGGACTCCGCATGATGAGTGTTGCCGACCAAGCGCTATTAAATCCGTGCAATGAGCCGACCTGTCATCGCGAATCGCGGAACGTTCTATCGTTCCTTTAGGGGCAATCTGTCCAGCAGCTGACCGTGAATCTAGAAGATCATCGTCAGTAACGATGCTTATGACGTCAAATTACCGCCCTTGGCAAAATTACACTCCGGGCAAGCCACTTGACCATTGATGACTATACTCTTTCCGCCCTTAGAGTGTGGCGTCTTATGGTCCGCATGCCAGTGTTCCCAACCAACCTTTACGCCATCACAACGAAGCTTTAGTTTGCAGTGGCCCCCGTCGCGGCGAAAGATTGCCAACCTTTGCTCGTGCGAAAATCCGCGCTGCGGGTCTTTCGGCTCGATGTCAGGAACGGCATCAAAGAACCGTTTTTCAAATACTTCTAGGCGAGCCGAAATGCTCTCTTCGCTATCTGTAGACTGACTGATAAGACGACGATACTCAACAAGCTGTAAGTCTTTCTTCTCGTCGTCTAAGTCTTCGTTGGCCTTTCGCTCAGTTTCAAATGCAAGAAACCACGTGCTTAGTTTCTTTTCGAGGCCGTCGCTCACATATCCATCAAGAAGCACAGAGACTAAACAGTACAATGTAATGACGTTATAGCGTTCCAGTTCCGGCGTTTTTTCAGGAAATGCTCGATACAAGAAATCCAGAACGCGCTTAACTTTCTTTGCGGTCTTTCCTTCCACATCGAAGTCCTTGTGGTCTTCGTACATGCGGTTCAGGTCACTATCTCTCACACTCGTAGGTCCGCCCTCGATTTCAAGCAAAGTTATCTGTGCCGCTATGTGGTCAAAAGCAAACCGCGAGTTTTTAAATTGGCACTGCTCAAAAAACTGATGACGCGAGAGCTGCTTTACAAAGTCACGCATTGCGCCGGTCATGGCATTGCGTTTTTCCTGGGCCTTAAGAATCGTTCCATTTTGCAGACGAAGAAACATATCCCGCACTTCGTCTTCTTGGTCGTTTTGCGCGGCGTCTTCGACAATAACAACGTCAACTGGATAAGCATCAAAGATAGTCCGTACGTCGAGTGGTAAGTCGTCGTATTTCATTTTCGCGACTTTGTGTCCGCGAACATCCTCCATGTCTTTCGCCAGCGGAAACTGGTTCTTACGAAACTCCCAGATGGTGCGAATGCGCTGCTGTCCATCCACGACCTCGTACTCAATTCCGTCTGTGCGCTTGACCGCGCGCCAATACATTTTGGGAATGTCGTACTCACGCAGGATGGTGTCCAACAACAACTGTTTCTGCTTGCGGTTCCAAGCAGGCGGGCGCTGGTAATCCGGGGTAGGGTCGATCCGCGCCTCGTAACTACAAATGGTGGCCAATGGAAATGGCCGCTTATTCATTTTCATATTCGCCCCCTCAGCAAGTGCCAGTAGTTTGAATGCAACACTCAAATCGATCAACCCAATACATTTGGGAGCGTTGTCTCACGATGTATTGTGCCAAGAAGGTCTTCGCAATAAACCGCCGGGACTGTGCTATTTGGACAAAATGCAAGGCCCGCGTGGTCGCTGCGCTCCTGCCCGCGCCAGATTATCTTTCGGCCTATGACGGCTATTCGCTCACTGCCTCTCTCCCGCTTTAATATGTCAAACAGCTTCCCTCATGCTTAATCACGAAGTTGACGAACAACACCTAAGCGATATCAGGTGCACAAAATTTCCGTTCCACCGAAAGTAAATTGACCGAAGCAAAAAAGCCCCGGTAAAATTGGTGTTAAGGCCTGTGCGCTCACGCACATTCCTCAATGCTTCTCTATAGGAGGATCGTGCTTAGTCGCTGTCTTATTCAAATCGCCGTATTTTTCGCGACCTCCATATTATTCGCGCCGTCCGCCTTTGCGGCTTGTATCGATCCTCCGGGCGTCGAAGGCTTTATGATTTACAATGATGATTACAATACGATGCAGTTCTGTGATGGCTCGGACTGGATATCCATGGGCGGCGCAGCGATGGACGCGCGAATAGGTACGATGGATGCCGACAAATGGTGCGCCGTATCCTCCGATGGACAAAGCATCGAATGTACGCAAGACGCGCCAGCCGCAACCGCAGGCTCGAACAAGCAAGTGATTTTTAACGATGGTGGTGCGCTAGCGGGCGCAAGCAATCTCGTCTGGGATAAGACGTTCAATTCTAATGCTGGCGGTTTGGCTGTTGGGTCCTCGTCCAACCCCACGCAGCCACTGGATGTTACCGGCATTGCCGCAGCCAACGCGGTGCTCGTCAAATCGACTAGCGGTGCTCAGCAGCCATTGGGATATGTCGCGAGCGGCGCGGGCGGCACTGTCATACCGATGACCATGGCGGAGCGACAGGCGATAAGTTCTCCGACCGAGGGCATGACGATCTATAATTCGACGACTAAGAGGCTGGAATTTTACAACGGTACACAGTGGGTGACGATGGGCAATGGACAAACCGTCATTGCTTGTGTGGACCCCAATGGGCAATACATCACGTTGCAGTTGCCGCTTGACGGTACGAACGGTTCAACCTCTTTTCCCGATAAATCTTCCGCCAACAGGACAGCAACTGCGTACGGTAACGCGCAAATCGCTACAGCCCAAAGCAAGTTCGGTGGGGCGAGTGCCGCATTCGACGGCTCTGCTGACGGTATCTTTTTCGCGGATAGTCCTGATTTGGAATTAGGCAGCGGCGACTTCACAATTGAATTCTGGTTTAGACCTGCGAATGTCTCTGGTGGAGTAAGACAAATTTTTGGCAAGTACGACTATGGTATCTATGCGCCTGTTTGGTTCGGTCAAAATGGCTCTATTGTTCAATTTTCCGCTTCATCAAACGGCGGCTCTTACGACATAGTCAACTTAACTACCATTGCAACAGGTTTGAGTGCTGGCACTTGGTATCATCTTGCATTGGCCCGCAATGGAAATACTTGGCGCAGTTATCTGAACGGAAGTTTGACGGCCACTATCACAGCAAGCGGCTCGATCCACGATGGCAGCAGTTCTTGGCGCTTCGGTACAGCCATTACAGATTACCATTTCAATGGCCATATTGATGATTTCCGCATGACCAAGGGCGTGGCTAGGTATACCGGCGCGTCGTTCACGGTTCCCACTGAAGCTAATACAGTCTGCTATTGATGCTCATGGCGTTGACGGGCGCGTCGGCTTCGCCGACCGGGCTCTATTCGCTTACGCTCACCGAGCCAAGCCGTTACCGCAAATCGCGGAACGTTTGTCTCGGCCCTTCGGGTAACGATCCCTCGCGCAGGAAAAGGGGGCCTGCGGCCCCCAAGCCGTCAAGGCCAAGCCCTCTGGGCGCTGCGCGGCCTTGACCGCTTACCCCCGCTCATTGCCGCTGGGCTAGTTGGTTTGCTGCCGTAAACCGATTTTGAATTACTTCAAGCAAGCACCGTCCTCCGATATGATTGAGCGCATAACTTCAGCGGACGGATTGCAACGAATGAGTTTCTTTAGTGAGCGCGAAAACGGACTAACGCCCCGAAACATTGAGACCCTATCGGAGACGGCTTGGGCCGGTCTGAAAGCTGAGATTTCAGCGCGCGTTGATAGCGGCGCGTTCGGCGTCAACTATCCAAATTCCTGTCCAGACGGTTCGGGGACCATCGGTACTGACGCCACTGGCTTTTGGGCTGCAATGCGCTCTCGTATTCCCGGTTTAGAGCGGCAGCCGTGGTTTCAGGTTGCAGAAATGCCGAGTCTGATTGATGCCATGGATGTGATTGAGTTTTGCTGGAAGAACGTGGCCGAGCCAATTCCACGCGACCATCACAGCTACTTCAATCATCATCATCTGAATTTTGATGTAGAAGCCGGACGCGAACAGTTTCAAGAGGCCGTCAATGAGATATTCCGCAGGAACGGACTTGCTTACGAGCTGAATACTGAAGGGCAAGTGCATCGGCTTGCGCCACCTGTTCTGCGAGAAGAACTCGCAAACGCGACCTTCAGAACCGGGGACGGGCTTCTCGACGAGTTACTAGAGGCTGCGCGTCGCAAGTTTTTAAACCCTGACCTGGGGGTTAGACGCGAGGCGCTTGAAAAGCTTTGGGATGCATTTGAGCGGCTTAAGACTCTCGGCGAAGGCAACGACAAGCGTAGCCAGATAAAGTCGTTACTGGATAAAGCGGCTGGCTCAGATGCATCCCGTCTACGGGAAGTGCTTGAGAAAGATGCTCGGGAGCTGACGGACATTGGCAATCAACTGCAAATCCGCCACAGCGAAAAGTCGCAAGAACCGCTAATAGCTAGCGCGCATGTTGATTACGTCTTTCAACGTTTGTTTTCTTTCATTCAGCTGTTGCTTAAGGCAGTCAACGCCGCCTAGAACAGTTTCGTCTGTAGCGACTTGTTAAGCCGAATCGGGCATTCTGCTTCTCAAGCGCCGCACCACGGCGCTAAAATTATTTAGCACATTCCCTAACACATAAAAATCTAAAAACCTGATTTATATAATAAAATCAGTAGCTTGCTGGTTGCCCCGGAATACTTAAAATCCCTCGGGGGGCAACCCCCGTGAAGGTTCGAATCCTTCCGCGGGCACCATTTCGCCGGTATGCGGAATTCCACCGGCGCGATCGTTTACCCAAGCTTAACCAAGCAAACGAACGTACCGGATTACTAGCCCTGCATTAAATTTGTGCGGGTAAGCCTGCAGTTTGCACCACGGGTTTCCGACGGGGATTGCAGGTGAAGGTCCGAGTGCTCCATCGCTGGTTCAGGCGGCTCCGCGCGCGCATCGCGCATGGGGTCCGCTCGGCGTTCAGCACCGGAATTCTGTCGACCGCACCCGCGCGGCTGACGGTCGTCGCCGCGCTGCTGTTGTCGGCGCTGATCGTCGCGGGCTCCTCCTTGCTTCTCCTGAACATGCGCGAACGCGCGCTTGCCGAAGGGGGCCGCGAGCAGGCGAATACGGCGCTGATCCTTTCCAAGAAAATTGAACACTTCATGGACGAACTGGACACCGTCCAGCAGGGCCTGATCGAAAAAATCACGAATTTCCGCCTGATCTCCGG
>VFQR01002984.1_pt1 | contig 9995 bp, 10 predicted proteins | sample 3512321 | NCBI WGS metagenome assembly VFQR01 (sample SAMN10412374, study PRJNA504923) | tailings metagenome | isolation source: Relicate 3 Philex TSF1 revegetated site | place: Philippines: Tuba, Benguet | collected 2017-08-29
CGGCCAGCATCGTCCAGAGCAGCAGGGCCGCGTGCAGGGCGCCGAGCAGCGCCACGCCGGCAAAGCAGGTGATCAACGTGCCCGGTTCGCCCTGGCCGCGGCGCAGACGATTGAGCACCGGCTGCTGCCAGAACACCGCGATGCTGAGTGCCACGGCGCTGGCCAGCAGCAGGCGCTGGTCGATGACAGGATCATCCGGCACCAGCCAATTGGGCGACACCGTCCACAGGTAGAACCAGCCGAACAGCAGCGACAGGTACAGGGCGCCGTTGGCCAGCAGGGTCACGCCCATGCCCCACAGGCCCGGGCCGTCGCAGGTGCGCGAGTGCAGCGGCGGCTCGCCCGGTTGTACCCGCGCATCCGGCGCCGCCAGCGGGTGCGCGCCGTTTTCCCAGCTCCAGCGCAGCAGCACCGCGACTGCGACGATGCAGGCGGCCAGGGCGACCCAGTAGAACTTGCTCAGCAGCCCCAGGCACATGATGGCGATGAACGCCGACGCCGCGAACGGCAGCCAGCTGTTGCCGGGCAGGTGAATGATCTCGCGCACCTTGCCGGTCAACGGCTCGACGCCCCAGGTTTCGCGGCGGCCGTGGTCGATCACGGTGAGGGCGAACTCGCCATTGTCGATGCGCTCGCCCAGATCGGGGTGCTCCCACATCGGATGACGGGTGCGCACCGGCGGCAGGCTGACGAAGTTGTAGGCGCTGGGCGGCAGGTGCGTGCTCCACTCCAGGGTGTCGGCATCCCAGGGATTGCTCGGCGCTTTCTGGCCGAAACGAAAGTGCAGGACGATGTCCAGCAGCACCGTGGCGATCCCGATGGCCATGATGAAGCTGCCCACCGAGGAGATCAGGTTGGGCAGGTCCCAGCCCAGGCCCGCCTGGTAGGTGTAGATGCGCCGCGGCATGCCCATCAGACCGGTCCAGTGCATGATCAGGAAGGTCAGGTTGAAGCCGATGAACACCAGCCAGAAGCCCCATTTGCCGAGACGCAGCGACGGCATGCGCCCGGAAAAATGCGGCAGCCAGTAATAGATGCCGGCCAGCAGCGGGAAGAACATGCCGCCCACCAGCACGTAGTGCATATGCGCCACCACGAAGTGGGTGTCGTGCACCTGCCAGTCGAACGGCACCAGGGCCAGCATCACGCCGGTCAGCCCGCCGCAGACGAAGATCACCAGAAAACCCACCAGCCACAGCATCGGCACGTGATAGCGCGGCTTGCCGACCCACAGCGTTGCGATCCAGGCGAATACCTGGACGCCGGTGGGGATCGCCACCAGCATGCTCGCCGCGGAAAAGAACGCCTGCGCCAGTTGCGGAATGCCCACGGTGAACATGTGGTGCACCCACAGGCCGAAGCTGATGAACCCGGTGGTGAGGATCGCCAGCACCACCCAGCGATAGCCCACCAGCGGCCGCTGGCAGAACACCGGCAGCAGGGTCGAGACGATGCCGGCCGCCGGCAGGAAGATGATGTACACCTCGGGATGGCCGAACAGCCAGAACAGGTGCTGCCAGAGAATCGGGTCGCCGCCGCGCGCCACCTCGAAGAACGGCATGCCGACGGCGCGTTCCAGCTCCAGCAGGATGCTGCCGAGGATCAGCGGCGGGAAGCCGACCACGATCATCATGGCCATGACCAGGATGTACCAACCGTAGATCGGCATCTTGTTCAGGGCCATGCCTTCGGCGCGGGTGCGCAGGATCGACACCACCAGCTCGACGCCGGCCGACACCGCGGAGATTTCCACGAAGGTGATGCCGATCAGCCAGAAATCCGAATTCGGCCCCGGCGTATGCACCGCGCTGGACAGCGGCGTGTACATGAACCAGCCGGCCTTGGGCGCGATACCCAGCAGCAGACTGGCGCAGAGGATCAGCCCGCCGAACAGGTAGCACCAGTAGCCCAGCGCCGACAGGCGCGGGAACACCAGGTCACGCGCGCCGAGCATCTTCGGAATCAGGTAGACCGCCAGGCCCTCCATCATCGGTACGGCGAAGAGGAACATCATCACCGTGCCGTGCATGGTGAACACCTGGTTGTAGACGTCCGGCTCGAGGAACTGGTAGCCGGGGATCGCCAACTGCGTGCGCACCAGCATGGCCAGCAGGCCGCCGAACAGGAAGAAGCCCAGCCCGGTGAGCATGAAGCGAATGCCGACGGTGGTGTGATTGACGATGGTCAGCGACTTCCAGCCGCGCGGGTTGCCCCAGACATCGTTGAACTGATCATGCAGTTGCTCGGGGTCGGCAACCCCTGGTTTGTTTGCTTCGCTCACGGGTGCAGGGTCTCCAGCCAGTCGGCGATGGCACTGAGGTGGTCAGGGTCGAGATCGTCGTGCAACGGCATGGCGTTGCCGGGCTTGAGCCGCTGGTGCGCCTGCAGCCAGCGCAACAGCGCACCCGGTTCATTGTTCAGTACGCCGGCGCCGAGCATCGAACGTGCGCCGATATCGCTCAGATCCGGGGCACGATCGCCTTCGCTGACGCCCGCTACGCGGTGGCACTGGCCGCAGCGCGCGGCGAAGGCTTCGCCGGCAGGACCGGGCAGGGCGGCGGCCTGCCAGTCGCTGCGGGCCTGCAGCCAGTTGGTGAAGTCCTCTTCCTCGTGGGCCTGCACGTCGAGGATCATGTGCGTGTGCTGGGTGCCGCAGAACTCCGAGCACTGCCCGCGAAAGGTGCCGGGGCGGTCGGCCTGCAGGCGGATGCGGTTTTCCCGGCCGGGGATCATGTCGATCTTGCCACCCAGGCGCGGCACCCAGAACGAGTGGATGACATCGGCACTGCTGACATCGAGGTCCACCGGGCGGCCGACCGGCAGGTGCAACTGGTTGGCGGTGACCACGCCGCTGTCCGGGTAGCGCACCTCCCACCACCATTGATGGCCGATCACCTCGATGCGCAGCGGTGGCTCGTCCAACGGCAGGGGCAGCATGCGATGGCCGATGGGAATGCCGAATGCCAGCAGCACGACGATGCTCAGCGTCGGCAACAGCAGGCCACCGCCCACCAGCCAGCGCAGCGTCAGCTGGCGTGCCCGCGCGGCATCCATTTGCGGGGTCTTGCGGCGCATGGCGTGCACCCACAGGGCCGTCACCACGATCAGCACCAGGGTGGCGAAGGCGCACATCGCCCACCACAGGATCGCTACTTCGCGTGCCATCGGCCCGGCAGGGTCGAGCGCCGATTGCGGACCCTGGCAGGCAACGAGAAACGGAACTGCCAGCGTCAGCGTGGTCAACTTGAAACGGGGCGTCAGCCGATGGCGCTCCCGTTTCACCCCTTCATTCATCTGCTCAGGGAGGCCGGGATGGCCGAAATTAAGGAAGTTATCATCAGTCGCGCGGCCATCGCCGGGCATCCGCTGCATCCGATGATGATCCACTTTCCGGTGGCTGCGCTGCTGGGCCTGGTGGCCACCGACATCGCCTATCTGCTGCTGGCCGATCCGTTCTGGGCGCGCGCCAGCATCTGGCTGGCAGGCGTCGGCGCCTTCGGTGGCTGGGTGGCGAGCATGGCGGGACTGGTCGATCTGCTCACGGTCGGCAGCATCCGCCGCAAGATCACCGCCTGGTGCCACGCCATCATCGCCGTGATGATGCTGTCGCTGGCCTCGCTGAACTGGCTGCTGCGCTACGCCGGCCCGGAGCAGGGCATGGAACGCTGGGGCCTGTACCTGTCGCTGCTGACCGCCGCCCTGATCGGTCTGGCCGCCTACCTGGGCGGGCGCCTGGTGTACGAACACGGCGTCGGGGTGGATACGCGGTGAACACCCCGGCCCCTGCTTTCCAGCCACTGGATGGTAGAGAGAGCGGGGCAGGGCAGGCATGTTCGCGGGTACTCCGTGGTCAGAAGGGTTTGGCCAGCACCAGCCACAGCGTGGCGCTGATCAGGCCGGCCAGCAGCAGGCCGATCAGCAGGCAATCGCGGCGCAGTGACGGATCGGTAACGCGCTCGATACGCAGGATCAGCACGCCGCACAGGGCATGGCACAGCACCATGCCGGCGACGGTGGTGAGCTTGACGATCAGCCAGGCATCGAAGATTGACTCGCGCAGAAACAGCGCCGTGCCGGAGCCGATGGCCAGCAGCGCGGCAGGCGTGGCGGCCAGGTTGAATATCGTGCGGGTAAGGTGGGCGTGGTCGCGGTAGAACAGGTCATCGCTGCTGCGCGTGCCGGCTGCGATCATCGCGGGCAGGTACAGCAGCGCGCCGCACCAGACGATCAGCGCCATGAAATGCAGCAGTTTGAGCAGTGGCATCGATGCTCTCCCGTGCGTCCGTTCGTTTCGAGCACATGGCCCTGATGGGGCAGACGACTGTGTGACTGCCTGATGGATGTCTGAGTTCGGCCGCCGTCCAGAACGGGCCGTGATCGTCTCCCGGGTGAAAAAGAAGGAACCGCCGCAAGGAGAAGGAGGAGACGGTGCGGCGGCCCGAGGGCAGCATTGATGCTCGTTCGGTGGCGCTATTGCGCCGGCCAGGCCGAGGTGTGAGGCCCGGGCAAGCTGCCCCTGAAACAAACAGAGTTGCGCCACCGCGCCTGCGTTCAAGCTTTTTCACCGAAGTCGCGGCGTGCGTCACAAACGGCGGCGGGCAGAAAATTGAAACCCGGCGCCGAGTTTTCACTCACTTCAAGAGACAGCCGCGCAAAGCGGCCCCGTGCCAAGGCGACAGGCGCAGGCCCCGGCAAGCTGCGGGGCGGACGCCTCAGCCTGCGCGGACCCGAAGGTGCTTCGCTGGCAAAGGAGACCATCATGAGAACCCACGTCGTGCATTTCACCGCACCGATCAACTCCTATACCTGCGGCCAGTTGATCGACAAATGCAGCCAGGCCATTCATCAGGGCGCCGACGAACTGGTGCTGAAGATCGCCACCATGGGCGGGGAGTGCAGTTACGGCTTCTCGCTGTACAACTTCCTGATTTCCCTGCCGATACCGGTCAGGACACACAACCTCGGCACCGTCGAGTCGATGGGCAACATCATCTTCCTCGCCGGGGAAACGCGCACGGCTTGCCCGCACAGCAAGTTCCTGTTCCACCCCTTTCACTGGACGGTCAACGGCGCCGTGGACCATGCGCGCATGTCCGAATACGCCATGAGCCTGGACTACGACCTGCAGCTGTATGCCGACATCGTCGCCGAGCGCACGGCCGGCGCCGAGGCACCGCTCGACGTGCTGCAATGCCTGATGTCCGCGCCGCGCATTCTCAACGTCGCAGAGGCGCTGACAGCCGGGGTGATCCATCGCGAAGACTGCCTGGGCATGCCGGCCGAGGCGGTCAACTGGTGCGTGCATACCTGACCGCGTTGCGGCTACCGTCTGGAATTTTTCCTGAACGATCAGCGAAGCCTTAGCGTCCGAATCCATGTAGGCCCCGCCAAGGGACATACCACCAAGCAATGGCCGTTTAGCCGGCCCGGAGGCGACTTATGGATCTCACAAACGATCGCAAAGACCTGGTACGCACCCTCAACAAGCTGATCGAAACCTGCAAGGACGGCGAGGCTGGCTTCAAGGTCTGCGCCGAGGACGTCAAGCGTCCGGACCTGAAGCAGCTGTTTTCGCAACGCTCGCGGCAGTGCGGCGAAGCGGCGGCGGAGCTGCAGCGTACCGTCCTGGAACTGGGCGGCGAGCCCGAGGACAGCACCAGCGTGAGCGCTGACCTGCATCGCCGCTGGGTCGACCTGAAATCGCTGATCACCGGCAAGGATGAGGAGGCCATCCTCAACGAAGCCGAGCGCGGCGAGGACGTCGCCAAGGAGCGCTACAGCGAAGCCCTGACCCAGAACCTGCCGCCGGAGATTCGCACGATGGTCGAGCGTCAGTATCAGGGCGTGCTGCATAACCACAACGAGGTCAGAGCCCTGCGCGACGTGGCCCGCGCCAAGAGCTGAGCCGCCTACCGGGTGCGCGACCATGCGCGCACCCGGCTGGCTCATTCATGTACCTCAGCAAGCGCAGGGGAGGCGCAACCCATGCCGACCTTGGACAAGACCATCGCCCGGCTCAACCATCTTCTGACCACCAGCCACGACGCCAGCCTGAGCTACCGGCGCCTTGCCGGCAACGCCGGTACATCCGAGCAGCAGCGGCTGTTCAGCGAGCGCGAGCAGCAGTGCGCGTTGCTGATCGACTGCCTGCACACCCAGATACTCACCTATGGCGGCCTGCCGGCGCAGCGTCCGAGCCTGCCTGGCGTACTGCGTCATCTCGGGCAGAGCTTCACTGCCGCGCTCTTGCCTGAGCGTGGCCGGGCCAGCCTGCGCGCGGCGCTGCGCAGCGAAAAGCACATTCGCCACGGTTTCGAGCAAGTGCTGGCCGAGCAGTTGTCGCCGCAATTTCGTCAGCAGCTGCAGGAGCACAACAGCCGCAGCGTCGAATTCGAACAGCTGATCCGCGCGCGGCTGTAGGCCCTGCAAAGGGCCGCTCAGCCCGGCACGGAACGCCTGGCCAGCGGTTCGCAGGCAGGCCCGTGCCGTACCTGGCCGTCCGCCTCGAAGATCGAGCCATGGCACGGGCAATCCCAGGTGCGATCGGCATTGTTCCAGGTCACCAGGCAGCCCATGTGCGTGCATTCGGCCGACAGGGCATGCAGCTTGCCATCGTCATCGCGCCATATCGCCAGCTTGTCATCGCCATGGCTGATGACCCCGCCCTGGCCAGGCTGCAGTGCCTGCACATCATCGATCAGGGTATGGCTATCGCTGCTCTGGTTGAGGTCTTTCCCCGCATCGCGCCTGGGATCGAACAGCGAGCCCCAGGGCCATTGGCCGGTGCCGATCTGCTGCGCCAGGCCAAGGCCGGAAGCCGTGCCATTGGTGATGCCCCAGGCGCTAAAGCCGGTAGCGAGGTAAAGGCCGGGCGCCTTCTGCGCATCCGGCTCGCCGACATAGGCCATGCGGTCCGGAGTGTCATAGTCCTCGTTGCACCAGCGCCACACGGCCTCGGCCACCGGCAGGTGCTGCCGCGCCCAGTGCTCGAGTTCGGCGAAGCGCTGGGCAACGTCGGCGTCCTGGCCGGTGTTGAAACGCGGGCCGAGCACCAGGATCAGCGGCCCGCCCTCGTCCTGCGCCATGCGGATGGAGTGGGTGGGCTCGGCAGCGGCGATGAACATGCCCTCCAGGACTTCATCTGCTCTGGGACGAAAGGCGATGGCGACATGGCAACGCGGCTGCGTCGGGCTGACATAGTCCACCGGCGTCTTCACCGGCATATGGGTGGCGATTACCAGCTTGTCGGCACTGAGCACGCCACCTGCGAAACCTATCTGCCAGCGTTCATGGTGTTCGAAATCGGTGGCGCGGGTGCCTTCGAAGACTCGTCCACCTTTGGCCTGTACCGCTTGCGCGAGCCCGAGCAGATAACGCGCCGGATTGAACTGCGCCTGCCCGGGAAATTCCAGCGCACTGGACGTGGGGAAGGGCAGCGGTGCCCTGGCCAGCACACGTGCCTCCAGCCCGAGGGAACGAGCGGCCTCGGCTTCGCTCACCAGGGCGGCGTCCTGCTCCTCGCTCAATGAATAGACATAGGCCGAGCGGCGCTGGAAATCGCAGTCGATCGCATATTGCTCGACCCAGTCGGCAATGCGCTGCAGCGCCTGCCGGTTGGCGTCTGCATAGGCTTGCGCGGTGGCGCGGCCAGCCTTGCCGATCAGGTCACGGTAGATCAGCGCGTGCTGGGTGGTGACCTTGGCCGTCGACAGGCCGGTGACCTGGCGGCCGACCTGCCTCGCTTCGAGTACCACCACCGACTTGCCGGCCTCGCACAGTGCCAGCGCGGTACTCAGGCCGACGATGCCGGCGCCGATGATCGCCACCTCGCATTCGCAACGACCGCTGAGGCGGGGAAAGTCGATCGCCGGTGCGGAGGCGGGCCAGCAGCAGCCGGGTTTGGCAGATGGCTCGGTCATGGGCTGTTCCTCGTTTGCGCAGGGTTTGCCGTGTAGAAACCCTGTCGCGCCGCGCGGTTCAACCTTTCCGCCCGTTGGCAGGCGGCGCCGTGCCGCCCGTCAAGACCGAAGCAAAAAACCTGAACTGGCGCAGCCGGGGACGACTCAGCAATAGGGAGGGCCAACGCAATCGCGGTGGCCCTCTTTTCACGTTTTTTCGGGCGTTCGTCCTGTGTTTCGCCGTCCGCGCAAGCACAGGCAATGCGCCATACGACCGACAGGAGAGGTTTACCATGACCAAGTCCACAGCCACTGAAAACCTGCTGGATTGGCTACGAGATGCCCATGCCATGGAGCAGCAGGCCGAGAAGATGCTCAGCGCCCAGGCCGAGCGCCTGGAACATTATCCGGACCTCAAGGCCCGTATCGTCCAGCACATCGACGAGACTCGCGGCCAGCGCGAGTTGCTGGAGTCCTGCCTGCAGCGCCTGGGCAGCAGCCCGTCGACCTTCAAGGACCTGTCCGCCAAGGTCATGGCCTTCGGCCAGGCAGTCGCCGGCATGGCCGTCAGCGACGAAGTGGTCAAGGGCGCGATGAGCGGTTACGTCTTCGAAAACATGGAGATCGCCTCCTACACCGTCCTCATCGCGGCGGCCAAGGAAGCCGGCGATACCCAGACCCAGACCGCCTGCGAGCAGATTCTCAAGCAGGAAGTGGCCATGGCCGAGTGGCTGCGCGAGCACCTGCCGCAGATCGCCGTTGCCTTTCTCCAGCGCAGCGCGTCGCCTGACCTGGACGCCAAGCGTTGAGCGAGCCCGGCACCGGCAAACCGGTGCTGGGGCCTTCCATGCTGAAGACCTTCACCTTTGCCATCCTGCACTTCACCATCGCCTTCGGGATCGCCTTCGCGCTGACCGGTGACATCCTCACCGGCGGCCTGATCGCGCTGCTGGAGCCGGCGTGCAACACGGTTGCGTACTACTTCCACGAAAAGTTCTGGAAGCGCATCGAGAAGAACGGGGATGCTGCCGAAGATGGCCAGGGGGAGGGTAACCATGGCCGCATACTGAGCAGTCTGCGGCGCATGCTGCGTGGTGGCGAAAGCCCTTGATCGATGCGGCGTGGAGGGACCGATGGCCCCTCCACGCCGCAGTGTCATACCTGCCTTACGATTTCGTCCCTGAGCCAGCTACGCACGGTTTGCAGGTGCACCTGCTCCTGGCTCAACGCCTTGTAGAAGCTCTCGGCGATCTCCGGTTGGCCGCAGGTGTCGGCCAGTTCGATCAGCAGCTCCCACCCGGCGTTGTCGGTGAGTTCGGCCGTGAGCAGGGCATTGAGCGACTGCGCCAGGTTGGTTCGCGGATCGCTGATGGTCTGCAACACACCCATCCCGGTCACGCCCACGACGTCGGCGCAGGGGGTCATCGCCGACGGGTCCGCTCCCAGTTTCTCCATGGCGGCCACCACCAGCTGGAAATGCTCGGCTTCCTCGGCGCGAAAGCGCTGCAGAGTTTCCAGCTGAGTATCGTCGACCACCCCGACCACCGATGCCTTGGCCAGCAGCGCTTCGTACAGGCGCACCCCGGTACGCTCGAAGGCCAGGCGTTCGCCGAGCTTGTCGATGAGCATTTCCGGGCTGACGCCGGTGAGCTTGTTCAGCGCGGTCTTCAGCATGCCCTTGACCGAGCCCGGCAGCGGCACCGAACCAACGCTGTCGGCCCGTGTGACTTCCTCGCTGCGCACCACGGCCAGCTTGCGTTCGTCGCCGGGCACATCTGGCAGCACCTCCTGGCTGGCCTTGAGCATGGCTTCGCTGTCGATCGGCGACATCTGCACGCCGGTGTAGTTGAGTCCCATCTTGGTAGCGTTCTGCATGACGTGATCCTCAGGATACTTTCTTCAGGCTGAGCTCGGTGCCCGGCGCCCATTGATAACCGGCGGAAACCGCCTCGGCGGGCACGCCCTCGGAGTTCAGCTGGTTGCGGTAGTCGCGGCTGGCGTGGCCCTCGTTCTTCCTGTCGACGTAGTCGTGGCCCTTGGCGCGCAGGTTCATTTCCTCGGCCAGGGTCTTGCGCACGAACTCGCGCTGGCTCTTGA
>VFQR01002985.1_pt1 | contig 9992 bp, 7 predicted proteins | sample 3512321 | NCBI WGS metagenome assembly VFQR01 (sample SAMN10412374, study PRJNA504923) | tailings metagenome | isolation source: Relicate 3 Philex TSF1 revegetated site | place: Philippines: Tuba, Benguet | collected 2017-08-29
GTAATTTATCTATTATTACAAATTATTTAAATTTGGAAAACCAATCTCAAATAACAGCTGGTACTGTTGGTGGTAATGGTGGCGATATTAATATTATGGCTCGCAATATTAGTTTAGATAATTCTTTTATTACTGCAAGTGCCTTCTCTCTTCCTGAAGTGATATCTAACGTCGGTAATGCTGGCAATATAAATATCCAGACTGAAAAAATTACTTTAACAAATAATGGAACAATCTCTTCTGTTTCTGGAGAACCAGAACCAGGTGAAACAATTGGGCGTGGTGGAGATATTAAGATTACAGCTACTGATTTAATAGAAATCGATTTCAAAGGTTCAAGAAATCTCTTTACTGGTATTGCTACCACAACTTTTAGCGGTAGTACTGCTGGTAATATAACACTAGAAACGAAGAATCTCTTTGTAAAAAATGGTGCTTCTATCCAAGCAGAGTCTGTTAACAATTTAGGAGGTAATGCAGGTAATATTACTATCAATGCATCAGATTCTGTTAATTTGATTAGCTCAAATGCTAATTTTCGTAGCTTTATCACTACAGGGGTTGAATCTTTGAAAGATAATATAGTCGCTGTAGGTAATGGTGGTGATATAACAATTAATACTAAATATTTGCAGTTAACAAATGGAGCTATCGGCGCTGGAACTTATGGCAAAGGCAATGCTGGTGATATCTTTATTGCCAGCAATGATGGAGTTGTTGTTGACAACGGTACAATCAATAGTCGTGTAGGAGCAGGCGGAGTTGGTAATGCCGGAGATATTAAAATTCAGACACGAAGGCTGACTTTAACTAACGGTGGTGGAATTGATACTTTAATTGCTGAAGCAACAGAAAATTTGCCTGGTGGACAAGGTAATGGTGGAAGTATCCGCATTGATGCTGCTGATGCAGTAACTATTTCAGGAACTAATATAAATGGAAATACAAGTGCAATATTAACAGAAACCCAAAGGGGGGCGCTTGGTCAAGGTGGAGATATCATAATCAACACAGATTATTTCCGTCTAACAGACAATGCTTTTGTATCAGCAGCAACTAGTAATTCTAGTAACAGCGGTAATATAACTTTGAATACTCGTGTATTTGAAGCATCAAATGGTGGATTGATAACTACTGGAACTGTTGACAGTGGTAAATCTGGTGATATTACCATCAATGCCGCAGATAGTATCACTATCTCTAGCAATTCAAATAATATCACTGGCCTATTTGCAGGTACTAGTTCTACTGGAAACGGCGGAACAATATTCTTATCTACAACTAACTTTAATTTATTTACAAGTGATTTAAACTTGCCTAATAACATTGCTGGAGTTTCTACAAGGAGTAATGCAAAAGGCGTTGCAGGCAATATTAATATTACTGCTAAGGAAAATTTCAGGGCAAATAATAGTTTAGTAAACGCACAATCCGAACAAGCAGGCGGTGGTAGCATCAATATCACTGCGAGAAACATTCGCTTAGTTAACAGCGATATCCGCACCGATTTATCTACAGGTGGAGGTAGCGGAGGTAATATTACCCTGAATGCCAACACTATTATTGCTTTGGAAGATAGCGATATTCTCGCCTTTGCGCCAGAAGGTCAAGGTGGTAACATTACTTTTAACACTCGTGCTTTGTTGACTTCATCGCTATATCGCCCGACGCAAACTTCAACTGATGCAAATAGCCTTCAGTCATTAAATAATAACAATCGCACCGATATCAACGCCAGCGGTGCAATATCTGGTAATATCATCGGCGTGCCTGACATCACTTTTATCCAAAACAGCCTCACAGAATTACAAGAGAATCCTATTAATACTGATGCCCTAATTGCTAATAGTTGCATCGCTCGTAGTTCCAAACAAGAAGGTACTTTTTTAATTACAGGTGTTGGTGGTTTACCTACTCGTCCTGATAATGCCTCCGCTTCAAATTATTCTACAGGTGATGTACAAAATATCAGTAATGATAATACAACACAACAGTGGAAAAAAGGTGACTTGATTGTTGAACCCCAAGGAGTATACCGACTAGCAAACGGCGATTTAGTGATGAGCCGAGAATGTCATTGAACTTATTGAGGTTTGAGATACCCTACTTCTTAAAGAAGTCAGGTATCTGATTTTTCACAAAATTAAATAACATGTAAATATTATATTCAATCATCAACCTCACTAATTTATAGGAAAATAGTATGAAATTGAGCGAAACTGAAAAAATGGGCAAAGTAACTACCACAATCACTATTACTAACCAAATTGACAAAACTCTTGCAGAAAGAGGATTTATTCCAGTAGAACAAATACGCTCAATTATTTTACATGATGTTTTAGTTGACACAGGTGCAACCAGGCTTTGCTTACCTAAAAATATTATTCTTGATTTAGGATTGCCTCTTCAAGGAGAAGTAGACGTTAAAATTGCTACGGGAGTACACAAAGCTCGGATTTTTAAAATGTTAAATCTTGCAGTTGAAGGAAGAGAAGGGATATTTAATTGTATTGAATTACCAGAAGGTTCAGATGCTTTATTAGGCTTAATACCTTTAGAAGATTTAGGATTAGAATCCGATTTGGTGAATCAAAAATTGCGAGTTTTGCCAGTGGAAGGAAAAGATACTTATTTAATGGTTTTGTAATTACAGTAGAATTGGCATGAATTATTACACCTTAAAACGCCTGATATCGCAGCGAAAATGTAAAACCATTATCTTGCAGAGTATTCCCTCCACTATTCACATCTATTAACGGAATACCATAATCTAAACGTATATTTAAATCTCGAATTGGTTGCCAAATTAAACCTAACCCCAAACTTGCAAAGGTTTCTGAACGGGAAGTACCACGATTATTCCACGCTGTACCGACATCAAAAAAAGGCGCAATTTGTAATGTATTGGCAGAAGTTAAAGGAATCCGAGCTTCAACTGAAGCTGTAATTCCATTGTCTGCCACAAATTCATTTTGACGGTAGCCGCGCACTGTATCAAAACCACCAATACTAAATTTTTCTAAAGATAATAAAGAATCTCCTGTGAGTTGTGCATTTAATCTACCTAATAAAATTGTTCCTGGTGATAGGCGTTGTACCCATTGAAATTGTCCCAGCCACGAAAAGAATCTTCCGTCAGTACCTGAGTCGTTAACTGTAGCGTCAAAAGCATCAATACCAAGACTAAATTGAGAACGTGCAGCTAAAACTCTTTTTGCACTGCGTTCCACCCAGTCTTGTGAAAAACGAATGACTGTAACTTTTGACAAACCGTTTTCTGGCCCTTCAGAAAATGAAAAAGGAATGTCATTGAGTAAAAATGTTTGACTGCGGCGCAAATCTAATCCTAAACCAATGGCAAATTCAGATTGCGGTTTGCGATACAAAGGTTGACGATAATTAAAAGAATAAGTTTGTGCGTCACTTTTAATATCTAATTCGCGAAATTCATCTTCAATGATGCGGCTGTCGCTGTTATTGACGCGAAAAGCAAGAGTACCGTTATTTGGATTTATGGGAATTGTATAGCTGACATTATATATATTCAGTCCTTCAGTAATGCCATATTCAGCAGTAAAACTATCCCCAAAACCCAACAAGTTATCATGGCTGAGAAATACTCCTGCTTGGGTAGAACCAATACTGGGGGTTTGATTGTTAGCTACAAATACTCCGCCATGAAATGCAGCCGCTTCGGTAATTGTGACTTGTAAGATATTACTACCGGGAGTGCTACCGGCGGTTAACTGTGCGTTTACCCGTTCAATTAAAGGATCGAGTTGTAATAGTTGCAGTGCTTGTTCTAAACGTTTTTGATTTAAGGGTGTAGAGGAGGCTTTTTGCAGACGCGATCGCACGTATACTGGTTGTAATCTCCTTAATCCCCCTAGTTCAATTTTTTCGAGTTCTCCTTCTACTACTTGAATTTGGACGACACCATCAGTGAGATTTTGATTGTTGGGTAAAAATGCACCGCTGGTGACATAGCCGTTTTTGATGTATAGGTCGGTAATATCCGAACGCAGTTGAATCAAGTCTGCAAAAGTTACTTGACGATTTTCTAATAACTTGACTAACGCTGCAATTTTATCTTTTAAAACTGTAGCCCCCAGAACTTCAACTTTTTTCACTAGAAAACTTTCACTATTAGGAAAACTCGTATCTGGTGATGTTGGTGTCTCAGGAGAATTCAAAATCTGTGGAGAAGCTGCGGGAGGAGTCGGGGGAGGAGTTGGTGAGGGAGTTGGTTTAGGAATTGTTTGGTCGAGAATTTCTGGTGTTGTTGGCGGAATATTAACTCCTGGTGGGGGAGTAGATTGAGCAGACACAACACTAGGGAAGATAATTAAACCCAAGATTAGGGATATACTATAGCGTTGAAGTTTCGATTTTTTGTGTTTATTTTTTGATTGGAAATTATTATTTTTCATTAAATTTAAATGATTAATTTCAGATTTTTATTATATTTTTTTGTTGGCAATTAATTGAGAATGCTAGTGTGTTGTGATATTTTTATTTCTTGATATAAAAGCTATTTATAAAATGAAATTTGCATGAAAATTATATAGATAGGGCGGACAAGATGTCCACCCCACAAGACTTTCACCAGATTTATTTAAATTGCATCATCATTGATGTTGTCTATCAACTGTCAACTGTCAACAATCAACCCAAAACATCACTTTTCTTGATTGGCAATTCTTTGCAAATTTACTATTCGCTTTTTAACTAATTCTTCATTGTCTTTATCTCTGACTAACTCATATTTAGCAAATTCTTGAACAAGATTTGAACCTATTTGTCCCAATTTTTGAGAATTGCTTGATTTGAGTGCTTCTGCTAAGGCTTCATACCACAAATTTGCGGCGGCGTAGGTATTTGATTTTTGCAACCCATTGGTTGTAGTCAATAATTTGTTTTCGATTGTAGATGGAATTTCTACAACCATAAATTCAGATCTTTCTACTAAATCGTCTCCTGGGCAATTAATTGCTACTTGCCAAAAATATTTTTTCCCTACAGTTAATTGGGGATAATTTTCTGGAAGATATACTTGGAAAATACCTGGTGATGTTTTTTGTTTAATAGGATTGCTTAATGGAGTGACTGTTTTGTTGGAAACAAACTCAAAAATTTGAAATTCGATTTCATGAGAACTAGATACATAACCCACAAAAGTGGGACGCGTGGAAGCTGTATAGCCAATATATGTTTTAGGCGCAAGTAATGTTAAAGGAATTTGATTCTTTGAATTCGGACAACCTCTACCACCGCCGCTTCTGGTGTAGTCGCTTGCAGGTTGGCGATCGCTTGGTCTAAAATTAGCAGCTGCTACTGCTGGTAAAAACAATAACAAACCCACAAAAGAACCAGTTACTAAATTGATAGTAAGAGTTTTGTTAAATAATCGTGACATTTAAGCCTCATATTTGAACAAAGGAATATTGCAATAAATCTATCACCCTCCGGTTACTACGTAGTACAAGTATTACTATTTTCTTAATCTCCAGCTTATTTCGCACACCGTTCCTTTGGGAGCAATACTTTCACGCCGAAAATCACCTCCCAAGTTTTTAGCAATGTTTTTCAGTTGTTTTGTTCCTTTATTTTCAAAGGATGAAATCAGTCCCGGCCCGTTATCCTGAATTTTCAGGATATAAAAATCTTCATATTTTTTACCAATAGCTTCGATGCGTTTGACACCTTTAGCATGTTTACCTACGTTGCATAAAGCTTCTTCTAAGAATAAACAAAGTTCCTGTTTAATATTTACGCTCAAACATTTATCATCTACTGGTTCAAAAGTACGAATTTTAACTTTAATATTTTTCAAGTATTCTAAATCTTGGCGTTCCAGGGTGCTAGTATACACTGCATAAAAAAGCTCATGGATTGGACATTTTAAATCAAGTTTTAAGCCACTACCTAAACGGAGACTTTCTTCTTCAGATAAAGCCTCAAGCTTTAGATATTCACCAATTTCGCGAATTTCATAATTGAGTTTTTCTAACTGTAATTTCAATTCTTGATAAGGCCAATCTTGAACTTGCATCTGTCTTAAGACATTGGCTAAAGTTTGTAGAGGGCCATTATGAATTACAGTAAATGCATGTTCAATTGTATGTTGGCGTTCGTTCATTTTAATATTAAATAATTGATTGTGTTGATATAAGGCAAATGCAAAACCACTCAAACCTAAACCATTAATTATCAAAGTTAATAACCCTGGTGCAATGGGAATCCACCAACCATATCCTATAAGTACTAAAGCTAAACCAAATAAGGCGAAAGCTACAACTACAACAGCTAACAAGTTCTTCCATAAAGATTGTGTTAGTGAAAAAATAATTATCGGATAAAAGCCACAAGCTATTATCCATATATATTCCCATTCCTCCGACCAAACTTTTAACAATGGTCGTCCGTTAATCACTGCATTAATTATTTGAGAACAAGCATGAGCGTGAAATTCTACTCCAGATATTTGTCCGCGTATTTTTTGCTCGATAGTTGCAGAAGTATTGACAAAATCAGTGCTACTAATAGCAGTAATTCCAATTATTACTACTTTATTTTGTAGTAAATTAGGATTAATGTTTTCAGCTTTGATATCATTTAACGATAAAATATGAAATGGCTTCTTACCAGAGCGGAAATTAATTAATATTTTTAAACCACTGTCATTTTCATTTATATATCCTCCAGTGTTAGATAAAAAACGCGGTAGTTCTGTAGTTTTAAATCTAATTGTATTTTTATCAACTATCCCCGTTTGCATATTAATATTTTCATGAGATAAATAAGCTTGTGCTAACTGTAGTCCCAAGGATAATTTATCTTCTTCAGGATTTTGAGGATTTTTAGGTGATGGTGTCCAAAGGAGGTAGCGGCGGTATTTATTATCCTTATCTGCGATGATATCAGAAAAACCTATTTGCTTTGGCGGTAATTGTGGTGGTGGTGAAATTAAATCTGGAGGTAGTATTTTTTCAATCCCAATGATATTTGGATACTTTTGAAATACTTTTATTAATTCTTGATGACCTGGTTCAACAGGGAAATTTCTAAATATATCCAAACCAATGGCGACGGGTTTATATTTTTGTATTTTTTCTATTACTGCTGCAATTTCTCTATCAGGAATGGGATATTTACCAACACTACGAATATCTTCTTCATTAATACCGACAATCACAACTTTGTCATCAGTTACTTCCCCAGGAAGCCAACGTAAAAATGTGTCTAATGCCGTCAATTCAAAATCTTGTAAAAATCCATATAAACGTGCAATTACAATCACAATTAAAAATGTAGTTCCTGGAAGGGATGCCAGTAACAAAATTTTGATTTCATTTTGAATCCTTCTCCAATTAACCCACACCATAAAGATTTTGAGTTGAATTTATGTTTCAATTCTGAATTTTGACGATAACTAATCAATTAGTCCCTCTTGGCGAGCGCGGATTTCTGTTTGAATGCGGATATTTTTACCTTCTCTTTTACAGTCTTCTGGATAAAGTCCGAGAACATCTTGAATTTTTGTCCAATATGCCCTGATTGCACGTTCAGATCTATACATTCGTTCCGAGATTAACTTATCTGTTAATCCTTCTTCAAAGGCTAATCTTAAAACTTCTAACCACTCTGGTTTGAGTTCCAAACCATTTTTGATATCCTGTGTATGAGTTGCACCTTGGAGTGCTATGTAAACGCGAGATAACATTTCCTGTTCTGATAATCCTTTATCTGCGATCGCAAATCCACCTTGATGCTCGTCAATCTCATGTTTTATCCTCACCAAAGCCTTGACATAACTGCTTTGTACCATCAAATTTTGTTGGGGATATTGCTTGAGTAACTGTTGAATTAAGTTAATACCTGTATCAATTTGGGCTGTCATTCCCGTTGCTTCTGGTATAGATAAATCCATAACAATCAAGTCAAAGCCACAAGTCCCACTTTTATTGATAACCCCAGTCCCAATTTTACTGAGAGCCTCAAATACACTTCTAACTTTGATAATATCTGCATTCGGATATTCTTGTTGCAGTAAATTAAAGGTTGCAGTCAAGATTAATTGGTGGTCATCAATAAGTAAAATTTTCATTGCTGGTGATTCAGGTAAATCTTGACTTTTCATTAATGTATTAGCATAGGCTTTAATCATTTTTATACCTTCATATAGTGCATCCTATAGGATGGCACTTTGTTTACTCATTGTTTTTATATTTACTTTATAAGTAAGGTAACTCCAAAAAATAAATGATTCCGGTTCAGGTTGTTGAACGCCAGTTGATTCAAGCAGACGAACCCGTCCAACGCCCTGGGTACTGTTGACTGTCAACCGTCAACGGTCAACAGTCTTCTTGGAAGTCCCTAATGGAGTATTGTAATTTTTGCAACACATTTTTGAAATTGCAATACAGTTTTCTGCAATCTCGGATACACCATGCTGTATCTCAGCCAGCAGCAAAGGTACGTGAATTATATTAATACTTTCTCTATTCTATTTTGTGTACGTAAGTACATTCAGTAAATCGACAGAATTGTTCCTAACAAATGACTCAACTGTAGGGGCGTATAGCTTTACGCCTCTACATTCTTTTGGAGACTTCCACAATTAAGGAGATAAATATAGCAATCCAGTTTGATTCCTGAAATTATTTGTGTAGTAGGCAAAAGGCAAAAGAATTATAAAAGATTAAATGTACTGAATTTTGTTGAAAAATAAAATAGGAATACTATATATGGTTACTTTTCCTGCTGATTATTTATTCCCTTATCAATGACATCCTAGTTGGCGGAACTGGCAACGATATTCTAGTTGGTGGAGCGGGATATGATTTCTTTACTTTCTACTCTCCCACTGAAGCAAGTGACACAATTACTGATTTTAACGCCCTTGATGATACAATTTTGATCTACAGCCCTGGTTTTGGCGGTGGACTAATTGGTGGTGCGATCGCTGTTAATCAATTCGCTTTAGGTACGGCAGCAACAACAACTGATACCAGATTTATCTTCAATCAAAATAACGGTTATTTATTCTTCGATTCTGATGGCACAGGAGCAATAGCCCAAACCCAAATTGCAACTCTCAACACCGGAGTTTCTCTGAGCAATACCAATATTTACGTTTTTTCTTAGCTCGCCTAACCAGATAGAAAGTTAAAAATCATATAATATGATACCTGGCGATATCTCAAAATAATTCCAAATTCATGAGCAAAAAAAATATCCCAGTACTCCTGAGTGGAGTTATTGTCAGCTTAGGACTATTACCATCATTAGCTCAAGCACAACAGCCGGTTTCTGATGCCCAAGTAGCAGCGATGGTAGAAGCATTGCGACAAGCCGCACCCCAAACAAAAAATCCCAACGATGGGCTTTATAGTGAATGGCAAGTCAAACCAGAAACCCTCAAAGGCTGGTCAAGGACTTGTCTCAAACGAGAACTAACACCGACACAATTTGAAAACAGCCCTGCGATCGCCCGCTCCGTTGTATCATGTATCACCCGCCGTGAATTAACCAATCAGTTCGCCGTCACCAAAAATGAAATTGCATCTGTGCGTGGTGCTGCTTGTTGGTGGATGACTGGCAACTATACAGGCTGCAACAAAGGCTTCACTGGTGATTATGTGCAAAAAGTTGTCCGCTTTTATCAACAGCAGCGCTCAAAACCAGCAACTCAATCCTCAAAGACTGGCTCTTAACAAAGACAGAGAATACTAAAAATAAAATTCTTGTAGGTGTGTTAGGGGCATATTTAGGATAGTTGTCTGACTTTTTCAGCAAGCCAGTCAACACGATCCTTGCCCCAAAATTTTTCGCCTTCCACTACCCAAGTTGGTACACCAGGGCAGCCAAATTGTTCGTATTCCGCTAAAGCTTCAATTACGGCTTGTTTAGCTGCTTCGCCGTAAGCTAATTCTAAAATGCGATCGCCATTCAATCCCACATCATCAGCAACTTTTTTAATTACAGATTCA
>VFQR01002986.1_pt1 | contig 9991 bp, 8 predicted proteins | sample 3512321 | NCBI WGS metagenome assembly VFQR01 (sample SAMN10412374, study PRJNA504923) | tailings metagenome | isolation source: Relicate 3 Philex TSF1 revegetated site | place: Philippines: Tuba, Benguet | collected 2017-08-29
GACGCAGTCGGAGCATGTTCGCGGTCTGCTTGCCGAGGCGCACGGCCGCCCGCTCGAGGACTTCGAACTGGTGATCGTGAAGACCACCGGCGATACGGTGCATGACAGGCCGCTGGCGGATGTCGGCGGCAAGGGGCTTTTCACCAAAGAGATCGAGGAGGCGCTGCTCGACGGGCGCGTCGATCTTGCCGTCCACTCCGCCAAGGATGTGCCGACTTTTTTGCCCAAGGGATTGATGCTCGCCGCCTGTCCGCCGCGCGAAGATCCGCGCGACGTATTCGTGGGTCATCGAGTGAAATCGCTGAAGGCGCTTTCCTCCGGCGCTGTCGTCGGAACGGCATCGGTGCGGCGTAGCGCGCTGGCAAAGCGGCTCAACAGGAACATCGACACAAAGCTTTTGCGCGGGAACGTGCATACGCGGCTCGACAAGGTCGCCAACGGAACGTTCGACGGCACGTTGCTGGCACTCGCCGGATTGCGCAGGCTCGGGCTTGCGGATCGCGCGACTGAAATTCTGGACCCGAAGGAATTTCCGCCGTCCGCAGGGCAAGGCGTCGTCACCATCGAGATCAGGGACGACGATCCGGCGACGCAGAAACTGGTTGCCGCCATCGACCATGCTTCGACCTCCGTGGCGCTGCGCGCAGAGCGGGCGTTTCTGGCGGAACTCGACGGTTCCTGCCGCGCGCCGATCGCGGGGCACGCGCAACTCGACGGCGGAAAAATTTCTTTTTACGGCCTCGTCATTTCTCCCGACGGCCATGAGGTCGCCGACACGCGACGCGAAGGACTTGTCGCGGACGCGGAAAAACTTGGCGCCGATGCCGGCCGCGAACTGAAGGCGCGCGCGCCGGCGGGCGTGCTGACGGCCTGAGCGTGCGTATCCTCGTCACGCGGCCCGAACCCGACGCATCGCGAACCGCTGGCAGATTGCGCGAACGCGGACATGAAGCGGTGATGGAGCCGCTGCTCGCGTTCGATACCACTGGCACGAAATTGCCTTCCGGAAAGTTCGATGCCGTGGCCGTCACCAGCGCCAATGCGATGCGGGCGGCTGTGGGTCTTCAGGAATTTTCATCGCTGCTGGATATTCCGGCCTATGCCGTGGGAGCGCGCACCGCCGACGCGGTGAAAGAGGCCGGGTTCCGAAAGGTGCTTTTCTCCAAGGGAGACGCGGGCGAACTTGTATCGCTGCTGAAGGAGCGGCTGAAATCGGGTGCGCGCGTGCTGCATCTTTCCGGCGAACATCGCGCCCGGGAATTTTCAACCCTGCTCGCACCCGCCGGAATTACAGTCGAAACGGCCGTGCTCTACCGCATGAAGGCGGCGGCTGCATTTTCCACGGATACGGTGCGGGCGCTCGAACAGGGCATCGACGCGGTCTTGCATTACTCCCCGCGGACCGCGGCCGTTTTCGTCACGCTCCTACAACGGGCCAGCATGCAGGCGCGCATGAACAAACTTCGCCATCTTTGTCTTTCAGAAGCGGTAGCCCAACCCATCCTGTCCGCGGGTGGAAAAACCGAGATCGCCTCCTCGCCCGACGAAAACGCGCTGCTGGCGCTTCTTTGACGCGGCGTGGTTGCGGCGGCCCGCTGGCGGGTCTATTTCGATTGAAGCAGCGCGAGGAACCATGGCCGACCCCGATCGTCCGGACGACCTGCCTCCCGGCGGAAAAAACGACAAATCCCGCCGTCCGCCTCCCGTGATCGAGCTTGAGGCGAAGGAAGTTGGCGCGGACGGATCGAAGACAACGCCGAAAGCGAAGCCCGAAGCCTCCGAGAAGCCCGAAGCCGATTCGAAACCGAAGGCCGCTGCGGCGGATGCCGGGCTCTCTCCGCTCGTTCCCGCAGCAGGCGCGGGCGTCATTGGCGCGATTGCAGGCGCTGCACTGGTCTATTTCATGCTGCCGCAACTAGGACCCGCACCGGTAACCGCACCTTCCCCCGATCCGGCACTCACGAAAGAAATCGCTGCGCTGAACGCAAAAATCGAGACGCTGTCGAAACGCCCCGCGGTGGATCAGGAAAGTGCCGCGCTCGCGCAGCGGATCGAAAAACTTTCGGCAGGCATCGCCGATGCGGAAAAGCGGTTACAGGCGGCCGCGAATCGTCCCGACAATCCGCAGTCTCCTGCCCCCGCGACACCCGATCCGGCACTTGAAGCGATCTCGAAGGATTTGCGCGAGGCGCTCGCCGAAGTGCGAAAATTGTCTGCGCCTGCGGGCCAGAACGAGACAGCGGCGGCACTCGAGGCGTTGTCCGCGCGTATCGGCGCGCTCGACGGCCGCATGTCTTCGCTCGCCGCCTCAACGAAATCGACCGCGAGCGCGGAACTTGCCGGTGAAGTGCGCGCGCTCAATGCACTTGCGGCCGCGATCAATTCCGGCCGGCCGTTCGTGAAGGAGCTTGCCGCGGCGAAGGCCGCGATGGGGTCAAAGGCTTCCGCGCTCGACGCATTGGAAACATCCAGCGCAAAAGGAATTGCCCCGACACAGGTTCTGGCCAACCAGTTTTCCGCCCTCGCGCCGAAGCTGCTGCGCGGGCCGGATACGGACAACAGTTTCCTCGGCAAGCTCTACTCGAACGCGACGAAACTTGTCGAAGTTCGCAAGATCGGCGACGGGCAGGGCGATACGCCCGTAGCCGTGGTCGCGCGTGCGGAAGCCATGCTTGCGCGCGGTGAACTTGCCGCCGCCGTTTCCGAAACGGGAAAACTTCCCAGCGCGGCGAAGGCCGAAGCCGCTTCCTGGCTCAGGACCGCGAATGAACGTCTTGCGGCCGAAGCAGCCGTGCGGAAAGCCCTCGACGCGGCACTCGCGTCACCGGAGCAGCCGAAGTCATGATCCGGATTCTGTTCTTTCTTGCCATTGTCACGCTGATTGCGCTTGGGGCCGCGTGGATCGTGGACCGTCCTGGCGAAATCGTCATGACCTGGCAGGGGTGGCGCGTTTCCACCTCGGTGACGGTGGCGCTCGTTTCGCTGCTCGCATTGATGGCGGCGGTGATCTTCGTTTGGTCGCTGCTGCGGTATTTCGCGTCCGCTCCGCACCGCGTTTCCGAATATGTGCACGAGCGCCGTCAGCTGCGCGGCTGGAACGCACTCTCCAAAGGGCTGATCGCGGTGGGCACCGGCGACGCCGATGAAGCGAGCCGCTCCGCCCATCGCGCCCAAAAATTGCTCGGCAAGGAGCCGCTCGTGCTTCTGCTCTCGGCGCAGGCGGCACAGTTGGGCGGCGACACCAATGCGGCGGAGACGGAATTCCGCAACATGCTCGAACACGAAGAGACCAAGGCGCTCGGCCTGCGGGGTCTTTATATCGAGGCTCGCCGGAAGAACGATGCGGTTTCCGCTTTTTCCTTCGCTGAGGAAGCGGCCCGCACCGATCCGTCGCTGACCTGGGCGGGCGAGGCGCTGATTGAATTCAATTCGCGCAACGGCGCGTGGGATGGCGCATTGCAGGCGCTCGAACAGCAGATTGGCGCGGGTGCCGTCACCAAGGCCGAGGGCAAGCGCCAGCGCGCGGCCCTCATCGCCGCACAGGCGATGGAGTCCGAACTCACCAATCCCGCGCGAGCGCGCGAACTTGCTGCCGAAGCCGCAAAGCTTGCGCCCGATCTCGTGCCGGCAGTGGCACTTTCCGCGCGGCTGGAAGGCCGCGAAGGAAATCTGCGCCGCGCGAGCAAGCTCGTCGAAAAGGCATGGGCGATGCAGCCGCATCCGGATCTCGCCGACGCCTATGCCCTGCTCAGTCCCGGCGACACGGCGCGCGACCGGCTGAAGCGCGTGAAGTCGCTTGCGAAAAAGGCGCCCGCCGATCCGGAATCGATGTTCGCGGTGGCGCGCGCCGCCATCGATGCCAACGATTTCAAGCAGGCGCGCGACATGCTTGCCCCGCTGCTCGACGATCCCACACAGCGCACCTGCATGCTGATGTCCGAGATCGAAGCCAAGGAATTCGGCGATCATGGCAAGGCGCGAGAATGGACCGCGCGCGCAGTGCGGGCGAAGCGCGACCCGGCTTGGGTCGCCGATGGATATGTTTCGGAACGCTGGCTCCCGGCCTCGCCACTGACCGGGAAGGTGGACGCGTTCGTGTGGAAGGTTCCGCCGGATGCGCTGGGAGGTCCGGTGTTGATCCAGTCGGCCGAAACCTCGAAGGCTCCGGCGCGGGCAGAGCAGGCGCCGATCGAGATCGATGCGCCCAAGGCTGCCGTTCGGAAGACGGAAGCTGCGAAACCGGCCGCCGCCCCGATCCGGCAGGCAGCCGAATCGAAGCCCGCCTTCAACCCGGTGGTGGCCGAGCCGCCGCTGCCGGACGATCCGGGTCCGGAATTCGACGGCGACGGGCCGGCACCCCGCAAGCGGTTCAGCCTGCGGGACTGGCTCGCCCGCCCGGGCTCATAAGGTTGCCGGTTCTTGAAAATTAAGGGTTGCCCCGCTATCAGGGCGGCAAGCCGCAATAGCTCAGTTGGTAGAGCACGTCATTCGTAATGACGGGGTCGGGGGTTCGAGTCCCTCTTGCGGCACCATCTTCCAGAAACCCCGCAAAATGGCCCTTTCCCGCCCGGCGTTTACCAAACCGGGCAACAAACCCTTTGACGGTTTCCCGCTTCTGCGTGAAATGCCGCCGGGGACGCGCGGGCGTGGGTTCGGCGCGGGGTACTGAGTTCGTCCATGGCCAAAAGCATCCATCGCGCTTTCGACAAGCCTTCCATCGACCTGTCCGGCATGTCGATGCTGGTGACCGGCGGCACCGGCTCGTTCGCCCAGTCGCTGGTGCGGCATCTGCTCAAGAACAATCCTCCCCGGCGGCTCGTGATCTTTTCGCGCGACGAGCAGAAGCAGGACGCGATGGCGCGCGAGTTGCGCGCCGAGTTTCCCAAGGCGTTCGAGCGTCTTCGCTTCTTCATCGGTGACGTGCGCGATCTGTCGCGCATCGAACTGGCCATGCGCGAGATCGATGTCGTTGTGCATGCGGCGGCGCTGAAGATTATTCCGACCGCGGAATACAATCCGTTCGAGTGCATCCTCACCAATGTCCACGGTGCCGAGAACGTGGTGAAAGCCGCGCTTCGCTCCGGCGTGAAAAAAGTGGTTGCGCTCTCGACCGACAAGGCGGCGAACCCGATCAATCTCTACGGCGCTTCCAAGCTTGCGTCCGACAAGATCATGGTCGCGGCGAACAATCTTTCCGGCGAGCGCGGTGCGCGTTTCTCGGTCGTGCGCTACGGCAATGTGATCGGCTCGCGCGGCTCGGTCGTGCCGCTGTTCGAGGAACTGATGAAAAAGGGCGCGAAATCGCTGCCCATCACCGACGAGCGCATGACGCGTTTCTGGATCACGCTCGATCAGGGTGTATCGTTCGTGCTCAGTTCGCTTGCACTGATGCAGGGCGGTGAAATCTTCGTGCCGAAGATTCCTTCGATGAAGATTACCGATCTGGCACGGGCGATGGCGCCGTCGCTGCCGCATCAGAACGTGGGTATTCGTGCCGGCGAAAAGCTGCACGAAGTGATGATCACCGAGGACGACGCGCGCGTGACGGTCGAGATCGAGGATCGTTATGTAATCTGTCCGCCGATTGCGGACTGGTCCGACGCGCACATGAAGAAGGCCGGTGCCAAGCCGGTCGCGGAAAATTTCCGCTATTCATCCGACCGCAATCCGGAATGGCTCGATGCCGATGGCCTCAACGGGTTCATCGGCCGCAAGGTGGCATGAGCAACGGTCCGAAGTTTCTGCCCTACGGACGGCAAACCGTCGATGACGAGGATGTGGCGGCGGTCGGCGCCGCGCTGAAATCCGATTTTCTCACCACCGGTCCGCTGGTCGATCAATTTGAAGCGGCTTTCGCCAGCGCAACGGGCGCTCAACACGCCATCGCCTGCAACAGCGGTACGGCTGCATTGCATCTCGCGGCAATGGCGGCAGGACTGGGTGAAGGTGATCTGGCTGTCGTGCCGACGTTGACGTTTCTCGCGACCGCCAACGCTGTGCGCATGACCGGCGCTGAAGTCGTCTTCGCCGATGTCGATCCCGACAGCGGCCTGATGACGGCGGAGACGCTGAACGCCGCAATCAAATCCGCGAAGGGAAACATCCGTGCGGCGTTTCCGGTGCATCTGGGCGGGCGCGTCTGCGACATGGCCGCGCTCGCGAAAGTTTCCAGTGACCTGATGCTGATCGAGGATGCCTGCCACGCGCTGGGGGTGCCGGATGCCGGTGCCACGAAGTATTCTTTTGCCGCCTGCTTCTCGACGCATCCGGTAAAGGCCATCGCCACCGGTGAAGGCGGGATTGTCACGACGCGCGACGACAAGACCGCCGCGCGGATGCGCGAGCTGCGCAGCCACGGAATGAAACGCGGTGTCAGCAGCGAGCCCTGGCATTACGAAATGCAGGAGATCGGCTGGAATTACCGGATGCCGGATATTCTTTGCGCGCTCGGTATTAGCCAGTTGAAAAAACTTGAGCAGTTCTGGAATCGGCGAAATGTAATCGCCGCAAAATATGACAGGCTACTCGCTCCGTTGGCTCCGGTTGTCAGGCCGGTGCCGCGCGGTAATTCACCCCACGGACTTCATCTTTATTCTCTTCTGATTGATTTTACTGCGCTGAAAACGACACGCGCGAAATTCATGAACGAGTTGAAGCAACGCGGCATCGGCTCGCAGGTGCATTACATTCCGGTGCACACGCAACCCTATTATCGCGCCCGCTACGGCGAGAAGAAGCTCCCGGGTGCCGAAGCCTATTACTCGCGCTGTCTTTCGATCCCGCTGTATCCGTCGCTCAACGACGAGGATGTGAAACGGGTCGCGCGAGAGATTTCCGCGCTTGCGGGAGCGAGACCGTGAAGACGGCCATCATCGTACAGGCGCGGCATAGCTCGCAGCGCTTGCCGGGAAAAGTGCTTTTGTCTTTAGGCCCGCGCACCGTGCTGGAAGAAGTGTTGCGGCGCTGTTTTGCCGTGAAAAATGCCGATGTGGTGGTCTGTGCGACTTCCGACCAGCCTGAAGATGCGCCGGTCGCCGAACTCGCCGCCAGTACGGGCGCGCATGTGTTTCGCGGTCCCCTCGACGACGTGCTGAAGCGCTACCGGCTCGCGGCGGAATCCGTTTCAGCGGACGCGGTGCTGCGGGTGACTGCGGACTGTCCGCTGATCGATCCAATTCTTTGCGCCGAAGTGATTGCCACGCGAGAAGCGGCTAGCGCCGATTATTGCGCGAACAACATGCCGCCTTCCTTTCCGCACGGTCTCGACTGCGAGGCGTTTACTTATGCGGCGCTCGTACGCGCGGATGAAAACGCAATGGACAACCATGCGCGCGAGCACGTGACGCCTTGGCTGCGCGGGTGTCGGTGAAAGGCCCAGGCGGGGCGGTGATTGAACAGCGATGGACACTTGATTATCCTCAGGACTACGAATTTCTTCGCGCCGTTTTCGCGCTGTTTCCTCCCATCCCAGACATTCCAGACTGGCGCGCAACGCTCGAACTGATCGCCGCCCATCCCGGACTGAATGCGATCAATTCCGCGCGCAACGCCAGACACGCCTGAGGTTTCAACGTGACGGACAATTCAGATACCGAACAGCTTCGTTTCTGGCGCGGCGATTTCGGCCGCGCCTACATGGAGCGGAACGAAACCTCGCCTGCGATGATCGATACACTCGTATCCTGCTGGCGAAAGATGCTGGCGAAAGCCGAACCTTCGCCGCAAAGCATACTGGAAGTCGGATGCAATATCGGGTTGAACCTGCGCGCGCTGAAAACCTTCAGCAAGGCGGAACTATTCGGGATCGAGCCCAACGCTTCGGCACGAGAGCGGATCGTGCGTGATGGCGTGGTTCCGGCAGGGAATATTCGCGATGGCGTTGCCGCGAAGATCCCGTTTGACGACAAGGCGGTTGAACTTGCCTTCACTTCGGGGGTGCTGATCCATATCCATCCAGACCAGCTCGCGGACTCATGCAGGGAAATTTTCCGCGTCAGCTCACGCTACATTCTTTGCGCGGAATATTTTTCCGTGCAGCCGCGCGAGATTTCCTATCGCGGGCACGACGGACTTTTGTTCCTCCGCGATTACGGGGAATTCTGGATGAAGACCTGTCCCGAGCTGAAATTGCTCGATTACGGATTTCTCTGGACCGGTGCGGGCGCTCCCGACAACCTGACCTGGTGGCTTTTTACGCGGAGGTAGCGGCTCTTGCGTGTCCTATTCCGGTCCGACGCCGGCCCCGAAATCGGAACCGGTCATGTGATGCGCTGCATGGCGCTCGCAGATGCGATGGCGTCCTGGGGTCATGAACCCGTTTTTGCAATCACGGCGGAAGCCCTTGAGGTCGCGCCACTATTGTCATCGCGTCCATGGAAAAAAATTCTGCTTGAGAATAAGGCCGCCGAAGAAGTTCAGATACGGCCCATTGCAAGCGGAATGAGCGGCGAGAATTTCTGCGCTGTTGTCGATCATTACGGTCTGGGCAAGCCGTTTGAGATTGCCTTGCGAACCTATGCGGATTTTATCGCCGTGCTGGAAGACCGGACCGACCGTACGCATCATTGCGATCTGCTGATCAACTCGAACGCGGGTGTCGATCCGGAAACCTACCGCGCGCTTGTTCCTGCATCATGCCGTCTGTTGCTGGGGCCGAAGCATGCGCCCATGCGCGGCGAGTTTGCGGACATGCGCCCAGACTCGCTGACGAGACGAAGCGGGGATAGCCCGCCCAAAAGAATTCTTGTCTCCTTCGGCGGGAGCGATCCCGCCAATGGAACGGGCTTTGCGCTCGCCGCACTCCAGCCGCTTTCATCCAGGTTCAGGATCGATGTCGCGATCGGGACTGCTGCGCCAGCGCTTGGCGATCTGCAAAAACGCTACGGCGAGATCGCGGAATTTCATGCCGGCACGGGACGGATGGCGGAATTGATGCGCGACGCCGATCTCGCCATCGGCGCGGGCGGATCGACGGCGTGGGAGCGTGCCGCACTCGGCCTGCCCGCCATTTTGGTCACGATCGCGGATAATCAGCGTGAGATTGCACGCGCATTGCACGAGGCAGGAGCGGCGCTCGACCTTGGCCCGATCCATTCGCTCAACCCCGGCAAATTGACGGACGCGATTGAGAAAATGGCGGCCGACAAGACGTGCATCAAAAAGATGTCGGTCGCGGCGGGCAGCCTAACCGACGGCCGCGGGGCGCTGCGGATCGCCATTGCAATGGCAGGCAAAGAAGTTCTGAAAGACAGCTCCACCGTAGAACTTCGCCGCGCGGAACCGGAAGACCAGGATCTTGTGCTGGGGTGGCAGCGCGAGCCCGGCGCGAGAAATTTTTCGCGCAATCCAAATCCGCCGTCCAAGGAGGAACATGCCCGTTGGTTTCCGGCGGCGGTGAACGATCCGGCCCGGATGTTTGCGATTGTACTTTGCGATGGAAAGGAATGCGGGTTCGTGCGGCTGGACCGCAAGGCGATGGACCGGTGCGAAGTAAGCCTGCTCATCACGCAAGCCGGCCATGGACGCGGCATCGGGACGGCGGCGTTAAGGCTGGTGCGAAAATGCGCACCCAAAGCCGCTTTGGAGGCTTACATTCTGCCTGAAAACAGTGCGTCTGTTGCCGCCTTTGCCAAGGCGGGATACACCCACGCCGCCGAAGGTCTGATGAGGAGTGTCCCGCGTGAGCAAAACCATCACGATTGATGGTCGCGAGATCGGGCCGGAACAGCCGCCCTATGTGATCGCGGAGCTTTCGGGCAACCACAACGGCGACATCGCGCGCGCGCTGCATCTAATCGATGCGGCAAAGGAAGCGGGTGCCGACGCGGTGAAGCTGCAGACCTATACTGCAGACACCATCACCATCGATCATGACGGGCCGGGCTTCACGATTTCCGGTGGGTTATGGAACGGGCGCAAGCTTTACGATTTGTATCGTGAAGCGCATACCCCATGGGAATGGCATCCGCGCATGTTCGAGCACGCGCGCGAT
>VFQR01002989.1_pt1 | contig 9981 bp, 11 predicted proteins | sample 3512321 | NCBI WGS metagenome assembly VFQR01 (sample SAMN10412374, study PRJNA504923) | tailings metagenome | isolation source: Relicate 3 Philex TSF1 revegetated site | place: Philippines: Tuba, Benguet | collected 2017-08-29
CCGACCCGGCGTCGACGCCCACCACCGCGGCACCCAGCCGCACCCGCTCGCCCAGCCCCGCCGCCAGCCCGGCGGCGAGCTGGTCGCTGCCGCCGGCGATCCTGCAGGACTCACCGCCCTCTCCGCTGCGGCGGTGCAGCGCCGCCACCCGACCGGCCGTCAGCTGCGACACCTCGTCGGGCCCGAGCATGAATTCGGTCCGCAGGTGGCGCCCCACCACCACCCTCGCCACGAGGGACAGCCCGGCGCCGGCCACCAGCTCCGACAGCGGACGCCGGTCGAGCGCAGCCGCGGTGGGGGCGCTCCACGGGTGAGCGGGATCCACCTGGTCGGCCAGGCCGGCGAGCAGCGCGTCCCACCGGGCGACGTCGTCGCGGAGCGAGTGGTGCAGGGCGAACGGTGTCACCCGCCCGCCGAGGTCGAGCAGCCGAGCCCCGTCGTCGGAACGGTTCGTCACGGGGGACAGCACCAACCCGAACCGCGCCACCAGGCCCAGCACCTCCGGGTGGGCCGTGCACACGAACTCCGCTCCGCGCTCGCACCACTGCCCGTCGGCGAAGCGGTGGCTGAACACCCTGCCGCCCACGCGCTCACGTGCCTCCAGCACCACGACGTCCCGGCCGCCGGCCACCAGCAGGTCGGCGCAGCGGAGCCCGGCGAGGCCGGCGCCCACCACCACCACGTCGTGCGTGGCCGCGTGGTCGCGCATCAGAAGAGCGAGGGCTGCGCCGGATCGGCGCCGGCGCGCACCACCCGGGCGATCCCCGTCCACGGGACGTAGTGGTCCATGAACACCCACGTCCGGCGGTGGATCGCCGAGGGGCCGTAACCCTGCAGCGCCGCCTTGTGGACCGGGCACGGGTAGCCCTTGTTCTCCGCGAAGCCCCACGCCGGGTAGTGCTCGGCCATCGAGCGCATGAGGCGGTCGCGGGTGACCTTGGCGAGGATGCTGGCGGCGGACACGGAGAGGCAGTGCAGGTCGGCCTTCACGCGCAGCTCCACGTGGGCCACGTGGGGTGCGACGAAGTTCCACCTCCCGTCCACCACGGCCACGTCGGGCCGCACCGCCAGGGCCTCCACCGCCCGCTGTGCGGCCAGCCGCTGCGCCGCCGCCATGCCCAGCTCGTCGCACTCGTCCTGGGTGGCGGCACCCACCGCCCACGTGTCGCACCACGCGGCGACGCGGTCGAAGAGGCGTTCGCGCTCGACCTCGGTGAGCAGCTTCGAGTCGCGCACGCCGTTCACCCGCCGGTCGCGCGGCAGCACCGCCGCCCCCACCATCAACGGTCCCGCCCAGGCGCCTCGGCCCACCTCGTCGATGCCCACCACCACCTCGTGGCCGCGCGCCCAGAGCTCCTTCTCGATCGTCCGGGTGGGAGCCCTCCCCGCCATGGCCGCGTCAGCGCAGCACGAGCCGCGCCGGGCCGGCCCCGACCACACCGACCTGCACCCAGCCGTCACCCAGCGCAGCGACGGCCTCCGGCGCGACGGCGGCGAGCAAGCCGCCCGAGGTCTGCGGGTCCATGCACAGCGCCTCGCCGGCGGCGTCCGCCGTGCTCTCCACGTGCCCGGCGACGTAGTCACGGTTGCGCGGGTCGCCACCCGTGCGCACCCCCCGCTCGGCGGCCTCCCGTGCCCCCGGGTACGCGACGATCCGCTCGGTGTGGATCTCCACCGTCGTCTCGCTGCGCTCGGCCATCTCCCAGCCGTGGCCGGCGAGGCCGTAGCCGGTCACGTCGGTGACCGCGTGCACCGCCGGGCCCAGCGCCTGGAGCGCCTCGGAGGCGGCGCGGTTCAGCCGCCTCATGCCGGCGATGGCCGCCGCCTTGTCCTCGGCCGTGCCGCCGGCGAGGGTGAGGCCGGTGCCGAGCGGCTTCGAGAGCACGAGCACGTCGTCCGGACGGGCACCGCCCTTGCGGAACACCCGGTCGGGGTGGACCACGCCCTGCACGGCCAGGCCGAAGATCGGCTCGGGGTTGCGGATCGTGTGCCCCCCGGCGACGGTGCCGCCCGCTTCGACCACCACCGCCGAGGCGGCGGCGAAGATGGCGGCGATGGCGGGGCGGGGGAAGTGCTCGGGGAACGCCGCCACGTTCACCGCGATCGCGACCCGCCCGCCCATGGCGAACACGTCGCTGCACGCGTTGGCGGCGGCGATGGCCCCGAAGTCCGCCGGATGGTCGACGAGGGGCGGGAAGAAGTCGGTGGTGCTGACGAGGGCCACGTCCGGCGCCACCTGGTAGACGGCGGCGTCGTCGAACGGCGCGAGGCCCACCAGCAACGACGGGTCGGCGCCCGCCGGCAGCTCGTCGACCAGGTCGCGCAGCAGCGAGGCGCCCCACTTCGCGGCGCAGCCGCCGCACGAGGTCCACTCCGTGAGCCGCAGGTCGGCGAACGGGTCGGCGGAGGCGTGGGCGCCGGGCACGGCGGCGCCGTCTCGGTCGAGCTGGGTCATGCGCGCGAGCCTACGGGGGCCGGTGCTCGGCGGGCCGCCGTGAACTGCATCACGCCGTCGTCCACCCGGCGGCGCAGCATCCTGCGGTCAGGTCCCAGCCGCTGCGGGTTGAGCCACGGCTCCCGGTCGCCCTGCTTCGGCAGGAGGTGCAGGCTGCGCCGCACGTAGCCGGCCGAGAAGCCCTCGATCCACGGGCGCTCGGGCATGCCCCGGTCGGCGGGGCGCAGGCGCGGCGTGCACTGCACGGTGCCGGTGTCGCGCATGTGGTTCAGCAACCGGCAGACGTGCTCGGCGATCATGTCCGAGCGCAGCGTCCACGACGCGTTGATGTAGCCGAACGACGACGCCAGGTTCGGCACGTCGCTGTAGGCGAACCCCTTGTAGGTCCAGGTCCGGGAGATGTCCACCGGCTCGCCGTCGACCACCACCTCGATCTCGCCCAGGGTCACGAGCTCGAGCCCGGTGGCGGTGACGACGAGGTCGGCGGCCAGCTCGTCCCCGGAGCGCAGGCGGATGCCCGTCTCGGTGAAGGTGTCGATGTGGTCGGTGACGACCGAGGCCCTCCCGGAGCGGATCGCCTCGAAGAGGTCGCCGTTCGGCACGAGGCAGAGGCGTTGGTCCCACGGGTCGTAGCTGGGGGTGAAGTGCCGGTCCACGTCCGCGTCGGGCCCGAGCTCCGCGCGGACCATCGCCAGCAGCCTCGCCCGCACCTTCTCGGGCCGTGTGCGCGTGCGCCGGTACAGGAGCTGCTGCACCAGCGTGTTCTTGCGCCGGGTGATCGCGTACGCGGCCTTCGCCGGCAGCACGCGGCGGAGCACGTCGGCCACCCGGTCCACGTCGGGCGCGGCCACCACGTAGGTGGGCGAGCGCTGGAGCATCGTCACGTGCGCGGCGGTCCTGGCCATCGCCGGCACCAGCGTCATCGCCGTGGCGCCCGAGCCGATCACCACCACCCGCGCCCCGGTGTCGTCGAGGTCCTCCGGCCACGCCTGCGGGTGCACCACCCGGCCGCGGAAGCGGTCGAGGCCCGGCAGGTGCGGCTCGTGACCCGCGCGGTAGCTGTAGTAGCCGGCGCACACGAACAGGTACGAGCACGTCATCGCCACCGTCTCGAGCTGCTCGCCGTCGCCGGCGGCGCCGGGCCGCGGGCGGGTCACGCTCACGGTCCAGCGGGCGTCGTCGCTCGACCACTCGGCGTGCTGCACGCGGTGGCGGAAGCGGATGTGGCGGTCGATGCCGAACTCTCGCGCCGTCTCCCGGAGGTAGCGCAGGATCGACGGCCCGTCGGCGATGGCCTTGGCCTCGGTCCACGGCTTGAACGCGTAGCCGAGGGTGTGCATGTCGCTGTCCGAGCGCACCCCGGGGTAGCGGAACAGGTCCCAGGTGCCACCCAGGTCGGCGCGGCCCTCCAGGATCACGTAGCTGCGGTCCGGGCAACGGGCCTGCAGGTGGTACCCGGCGCCGATGCCGGAGATGCCCGCACCCACGACGATCACGTCGACGTGCATGCGACCACTCTGCCACCTCCACCTCCACCTCCACCGCCGACGCCCGCCCTGGCCCGTCGTCGGCGCGGCGCGGCCCTCACGCCATCGCGGCCAGGTCGACGCGGTCGTACTCGTGCTCGCAGGGGCTGCCCACCAGCACCCACGCCACCGGCGGGCGCTCGCGATGGAGCTCGGCGATCATCGAGGCCGCGGTCACCTCGACCGGCCGGCCTCCGTCGTCGGTGGCGTGCATGCACACGCTCCAGCCGGGCAGCGCACACGAGTCGTGCGAGCGGAGGTGGCGGCGCAGCCCGTCCACCGTCACCGGCCGATCGGCGAGCACCCGCTGGGAGGCGTGCCACCGCGGGTCGACCAGGTCGGCCACGGGCTGGCGGGGGTGGCGATGCGTGGCATCGAACCACGGGATCGTCGTCCGGTTGGAGACGGCGCGCACCTCGTCCACCTCCTCCACCGCCCACGACCGGCCGGAGGTCTCCACCACGTACGCACGCGCAGGGTCGGCGACGAGGAAGCTGCTCCAGTAGGCCTTGGGGCCGCCCGCTCCCCGCGGGTCGTGGCCGGTGCCGCCCTGGCCGTGCCGCTCGAGGAGGTCGGTCACCACCTCCACCGCCGCACCGGCGGTGGCCGCCCGCTCGAGCGCCAGGCGGACGAGGTCCATCCCGGTCAGCCCCGGCGGCGCCGCCCGCGGGTCGGCCGTGGTGTAGATCGCCTCGTTGCCGACGGCCACCCCGGCCTCGTTGACACCGTGCTCGGCGCCCCATCCCCAGGTGGGCACCGACAGCAGGCAGCCCAGCGTGTCGGCCGGGTGCGGGTCGACCTCCACGTGCGTCGCCCGGAACGGGGACCGGTCACGTCGCGGCGCGTGCCAGGCCACCACCTGCCGCTCGTCCGGGGGCCGGTCGCTGTTCTTCGCGAACAGGGTGACGCCGTCGGCGGTGGCGGGGCCGAGGGCGACCAGCGCGTCACACATCGGGAGCCGGCCACAGCGCCTCGCCGGCAGCCGCACCGGCGCTGGTCCACCCCGGTGCGACCACTGGTGCGGTGAGCGTCTGCACGTCGCCGGAGCAGTCCCAGAGCACCGCAGGACGGGCCCCGTGCCAGCGCAGCGCGAACGACACGGCGGACGAGGGCCCCGTCGGCAGCCCGTGCACCTCGAGCGCCTGGCCGCGCCACGCCGGCGGGATCCCCACGGGCAGCAGCTCCGTGCCGTGCACCAGCAGCCGTTCCACCCGCGCCACCACCTCCACCTCGACGCCCGCCCCGACGTCCGCAGCAGGGCCTCCCGGCGCGGTGACGACCGGCGGCGGGGGCGTGGTGGCCGAGCCGAGCGAGCCAGCGGCCTCCACCTCGCGCAGGTGGCGCTCGCCGACCACCAGCGCCGGCGCCAGCGCCGTGCGCACCCGGGCCAGATCGCGCAGCGCCCGCCGCTCCCGCGCCCGCGCCGCCACCAGCTCGGCAGCGTCCAGCGCGGCACCGAGCAGCGGGTGCCAGGCGGCGCCGCCGAGCCCACCGCGCCCCGGCGCCAGCGCCTCCACGGCTTCGGCGAGCAGCGGCATCCACTCGCTCGCACCGCCCTGCATCCGCACCACCTGCCCGATGCCGAGCAGGCAGGCCACCGGCTGCTCGCCGGGCGCCGGGCCGTGCAGGAGCAGCTGCGTGCGCGTGGCGACCACCCGCTCCACCAGCCCCTCGTCGGGCAGCACGAGCCGCCCCGCCCGCTCCGCCACGCGCAGCCAGCCGGCGGCCACCTGCTCCGCCTCCGGCAGCCCGGCCGGCACCTGGCCGGCACCACGCCCGTCGTGGGCCACCGCCACCGTCACCGTGGCCCGGTGCCCCACCGGGAACACGGGCGTGCCGGCGGGGAGGTCGAGGCCCCGCACCGGCACGTCGGCGGGCGGCCGCGACGTGAGCAGCGGCGGGCCGACGAGCGCCACCGCGATCGGCAGCGGCGAGTCGTTGCGGAGCTCCACGACCGTGAGCCCTCCCCCGTCGGCCACCGCGTAGGCGCGCTGCACGGCGTCGCCGCCGGGCACGCGCACCCGCGTCTCCACCACCGGTGTGCCTCCCACGAGCACCTGCCGCACGGTCGGCTCCTCGGCGGGCACGTGCCACCGGTCGTCGGCGGCCACGTACCACCGCAGCGACCAGCTCCCGTCCCACGCCTGCACCGTCCCGCGGGCGTCGACGTCGCCGCGCCACGGCGTGCCCAGCACGCCGATCGTCGTCATCGACCGCGGGCGCGGCCGCAGCTGCGGGTCGGTGGGGGTGCCATCCCCGTCCACGGTACGTCACGGGCCACCCCTACGATGGGCCCGTGAACGCAGCCGTGCTCGTCCCGGTGAAGGCGTTCCGCGAGGCGAAGCGGCGCCTCGACCCGGTGCTGCGCCCCTCCGAGCGCGAGCACCTCGCGCGCTGGACCGCGGAGCGGGTGCTCGTGGCAGCCGGCGAGCTGCCCGCGTACGTGGTGTGCGACGACGAGGCGGTCGCATCCTGGGCCGTGGCCCACGGCGCCGAGGTGCTGTGGGAGCACGGTCAGGGCCTGAACGGCGCCGTCGACGACGCCGTGGCGCAGCTGCGCGCTGCCGGTCGCGACCACGTCCTCGTCGTCCACGGCGACCTGCCCCGCCCGTCGCCCCTCGCCGCCCTGCTGCGACCCGACACCGTCACGCTCGTGCCGGATCGGCGCCTCGACGGCACCAACGTCCTCGGGTTCCCGACGGCCCACCCGGTGGGCGCGTCGTACGGCGCCGGCTCCTTCCGCCGGCACCTCGCCGCGGCGATGGCGGGCGTGCTGCCCGTCGAGGTGATCCGTGACCACCTCCTCGGGCTCGACATCGACCACCCCGCCGATCTGCTCCACCCCCTCGTCCAGGAGGTCCTCCCCCCGTGGGTGCCAACGAGCCAGGCCAGTCGCCGCCGCCTCCCGGCCCGCTGACCACGTTGCGCTCGCGCGACCTGCCGGTGCCCTCGTCGGCACTGGCGGTCGGCGCGCACCCCGACGACGTCGAGTTCGGCGCGGGGGCGACGCTCGCCAAGTGGGCGGCGTCCGGCTGCGTCGTGCACGTCCTCGTCTGCACCGACGGCTCGAAGGGCACCTGGGACGTCGACGCCGACCCCGCGGTGCTGGCCGCACGCCGGCAGCACGAGCAGCACGAGGCGGTCCTCCTGCTCGCCGGCCCGGCCGCCACCGGCCGCGTCCTCGGGCAGGTCGACGGCGAGCGCGACAGCACGCTGGAGCTTCGCGGCGAGGTGGCCCGGGTGGTGCGCGAGGTCCGCCCCGAGGTGGTGCTCGGCCACGACCCGTGGAAGCGCTACCGCCTGCACCCCGACCACCGCCACGCCGGCCTGCTCGTGTGCGACGCGATCGTCGCCGCTCGCGACCCGCACTTCTTCCGCGAGCACCGCCTCCCCCACCACCGCCCGCGTGCCCTGCTGCTGTTCGAGGCCGACGAGCCCGACCACCTCGAGGACGTGACCGGGTTCGAGGAGCCCAAGGTCCTCGCCCTCGAGGCACACGAGTCCCAGTTCGAGAGCACGATGCACGCCACCGACGAGGCGCAGCTCGACCAGTTCCGCGCACGCGTGCGCGAGCGCCTGGCCGCGTGGGGCCGGCTGCACGGGGCGGGCGCAGCCGAGTCGTTCCGGTTGATCGACGACCTCTGACGCGCCGCGCCGCTCAGCTCACCTCGCGGGCGCGCGGCCCGGGCCCGGCGGGCCGGCGAAGGCCTGGGCGATCCCGATCCACTCGCGCGCCGCGTCGCCGTGCACCTCGAGCGCGGTGTCCGCAGGGTGCCGGCGCTGGGTGACGACGAGGCAGAAGTCGACCAGCGGGCCGACCACGCGGTCCGGCGCGCCCGGTGGCCCCCAGCTCACCGTCTCCCCCGACGGTGTCGTCAGCGCCACGTGGACGTCGACGTCGGGCGCGCTCATGCCCCGCACGGCGTAGCTGAACGGGCGCGCCCGAACGCCGATGTGCGCCACGTGGCGCAGCCGCTCCGTGGGCACCCGCTCCACCCCGAGGGCGTCGGCCACGTCCTGGCCGTGCGCCCACACCTCCATCAGCCGCGCGGTGACGAAGGAGCGGGCGCTCATCGGTGGCCCGTACCACACCACCCGCGTGGAGGGGTCGGCGAGGCGTGCCACGCGCAGCAGCTCCGTCCGATCGACGCGCCAGCGCTCGAGCAGCTCGGCCCCGGTCACCTCACGCCCGGGCACGACGGACGCGTCGGTGCCGCCCGCCGCGGCGAGCTCGGCGGCATCCGCGGCGAAGGCGTCGGGGTCGGTGAGGGCCAGCAACGCGCGACGGTCGAAGAACCAGAGGTGGCTGAGCTGATCGCGGATCGTCCACCCGGGCGCCGGCGTCGGCGTGTTCCACGTGGGCTCGTCGAGGCCCACGACCATCGCCTCCAGCGAGGCCGCCTCGGCGTCCAGGTCGTCGCAGATCAGATCCATCGCCCCATCATCACGCGCGCACCCCGGCCACGCGAAGAGGGGGGCCCTTCGGGCCCCCCTCGTCACCTCCACGCACCGGCCGGGCCGGTGGCGCTCACTTCTTCTTGGCGGCAGCCTTCTTGGCCGGAGCCTTCTTGGCCGGAGCCTTCTTCGCCGCGGCCTTCTTCGCCGGAGCCGCCTTCTTGGCCGGAGCGGCCTTCTTGGCCGGCGCCTTCTTCGCGGCGGCCTTCTTCGCCGGAGCCGCCTTCTTCGCCGGGGCCGACTTCTTCGCGGCGGCCTTCTTCGCCGGAGCCGCCTTCTTGGCCGGGGCCGACTTCTTCGCCGCCGCCTTCTTCGCCGGCGCTGCCTTCTTGGGGGCCGACTTCTTCGCGGGTGCAGCCATGGGTGTGTGGTCCTTCCTTGTCTCTGTCTGTGTCGGGGTTGCTGTGGTGTCGGGGATCTCGGCTACTTCTTCTTCGGGTTGAGCGACGACTTCAGCGTGGCGCTCGGGGTGAACTTCATCCGCGTCGAAGCGGCGATCTTCACCGGGTCGCCCGTCTGCGGGTTGCGACCCGTGCGGGCCTTGGACTTCGAGGTGCTGAACGACCCGAAGCCCGGCCACGCCACCTTGTCGCCCTTCTTCGCCGACTTCGTCACGGTCTCGAAGAACGCGCTGAGGGTGCGGTCGGCGTCGGCCTTCGAGACGCCGGCCGACTTCGACACTGCTTCGAGCAACTCTGCCTTGTTCATGTTCGTTGGATTCCTCTGTGGTCTCGCGGTTCGGTCGTCCGGAGGATCTCGCCGGAGCGCATTCCCGGTGTAACGGTGCGTTACGCACGCGTATGGAACAGGGTCCGACGTTCAATAGCAAGCATCCAACTCGTTGCAAATGCAACGACGGCTCGCGGGCACCCCCGGAGGGGTTGCCCGCCGTCAGGTGCCGGGCCCGACGAGCGCGTCGCGGAGGCGTGCGGCGAAGGCCGCCGCCTCCCCCTCGGCGTAGCGCTGACGCGGCCAGAAGAAGCCGCGCAGCCCGTCCTTGCGCCTCCGCGGCACCACGTGCACGTGGACGTGCGCCACGCTCTGGCTGACGACGTTGTTGACCGCGACGAAGGTGCCGTGCGCGTCGAGCGCCACGGGCACGGCGGCGACCACGCGGCGCACGCGGCCGAACAGCACGGCGACCTCGTCGTCGTCGAGGTCGTCCAGGACCACGCGGTGGCGGCGCGGCACCACGAGCACGTGGCCCTTGAACAGCGGCGCGCGGTCGAGGAAGGCCACCACGTGCTCGTCGGCCCACACCACGTGTGCGTCGTCGGCACCGGCTGCCACGCGACAGAAGGCGCACGACGGGTCGGTGTCGCCGGCGAGCCCGGAGCTGAGGTCGTGGTCCATGCGCGCAGTCTGGCGCGATGATCATCCCCGTGCCCGCCCCACGGATCCGCCCGCTGCCCCACCCGAGCCAGGAGGTCGTCGAGCTCTACGAGCGCGGGGGCCTCCGCGCCCCCGACGGTTCCACGCTCAACATCTTCGCCACGCTGGCGCACCACCCGGCCCTGCTGCGCCGCTGGCTCGTCTTCGCCACCC
>VFQR01002990.1_pt1 | contig 9980 bp, 9 predicted proteins | sample 3512321 | NCBI WGS metagenome assembly VFQR01 (sample SAMN10412374, study PRJNA504923) | tailings metagenome | isolation source: Relicate 3 Philex TSF1 revegetated site | place: Philippines: Tuba, Benguet | collected 2017-08-29
GCCAGCCACGCCTACGAGACCTTCCAGCTGTTCATGCCGCTGTGGGTCTGCCGGAGGTGGGAGGGAGCCGTCCAGGGACTGGAGGGTCAGAAGCTCGCCTGGGTGAAGCCGGGTCGGCTGCGGGACTATCCCATGCCGGCTGCCGACGAGCCCCTGATCCCCTTCCTCACCGAGCTGCTCGGCGAGGCGCGCGACTGACAGGAGAGGCCAGGATGGCTCGCAGCATTCGCAGGATGACGTCTCTGGCCACCCGCTTTGCCGGCGACCGGGCAGGCGCCACCGCCATCGAATATTCCGTCGTCGCGGCCGGCATCGCCGGCGCGGTGATCCTCGCCGTCTATGCCGTCGGCAGTGCTGTCGACGGCACGCTCTACGCCAAGATCTCGGGCGCCTGGCAGTAAATCCGGGCGCCACGCCTCTCGATGCGCCGCGGCGACACCCGCGGCGCGGTCCCCTGGCGGCAGGCCGCCGTCAGACCATGTACTGGCCGCCGTTGATCGCCAGTGTCGATCCGGTGATGAAGCCGCCCTCGTCGGACGCGAGGAAGAGGACAGCGCGGGCGATCTCGTCGGCCTCGCCGAGCCGGCCCACCGGGATCTGTCCGATGATCGCCTCGCGCACCTTCTCCGGCACCGCCATGACCATGTCGGTGGCGATATAGCCCGGGCAGATGGCGTTGACGGTGATGCCGGCCTTGGCGCCTTCCTGCGCCAGCGCCTTGGTGAAGCCGAGGTCGCCGGCCTTGGCGGCCGAGTAGTTCGCCTGGCCCATCTGGCCCTTCTGGCCGTTGATCGAGGAAATGGTGATGACGCGGCCGAACTTGCGGTCGCGCATGCCGGTCCACAGCGGATGGGTCATGTTGAAGACACCGCTGAGGTTGGTGTCGATGACTTCCTTCCACTGGGCCGGCGTCATCCGGTGGAACATGGCGTCGCGGGTGATGCCGGCATTGTTGACCAGCACGTCGACCGGGCCGAGCTCGGCCTCGACCTTGGCGATGCCCGCGGCGCAGGCGTCGTAGTCGGCCACCGACCATTTGAACACGGGAATGCCGGTCTCCGCCTTGAAGGCGGCTGCGGCCTCGTCATTGCCGGCATAATTGGCGGCCACCTTGTAGCCCGCGGCCTTCAGCGCCTTGGAGATGGCGGCGCCGATGCCGCGCGACCCTCCGGTGACCAGTGCGACCCTTGCCATGCGTAGTCTCCCTCTTGTGGGTTCCCTTGGAGTGACGGTTCATCGTTCCCGGCATCTGGCGTGCCAGGTTGCATGTGTCTTCATCGGGGGATGAAGCAGGCGCCGGAGGCGGAACCGTCTCCGGCGGGCGTCGGTAGCGAAAGGCTGCTGACGGTGCGGGCGCTCAGCGCTCGATGCACATGGCGACGCCCATGCCGCCGCCGATGCAGAGGGTTGCGAGGCCCTTCTTCGCATCGCGCTTCACCATTTCGTGCAGCAGCGTCACGAGAACGCGGGCACCGGAGGCACCGATCGGGTGGCCGATGGCGATGGCTCCGCCATTGACGTTCACCTTCGAGGTGTCCCAGCCCATGTCCTTGTTCACCGCGATGGCCTGGGCCGCGAAGGCCTCGTTGGCCTCGACGAGATCGAGGTCCTTCACCGTCCAGCCGGCCTTCTCCAGCGCCTTGCGCGAGGCCGGGATCGGGCCGGTGCCCATGATGGCGGGATCGACGCCGGCGGTGGCCCAACTGCGGATCGTGGCGAGCGGCTTCAGGCCGCGCTTCTCGGCCTCGGAGCGCGTCATCAGGACGATGGCCGCGGCACCGTCATTGATGCCGGAGGCGTTGCCCGCGGTCACCGTGCCGTCCTTCTTGAACGCCGGCTTCAGCTTGCCGAGCGCATCGATCGTCGCGCCGTCGCGGATGTACTCGTCGGTGTCGACGACGATGTCGCCCTTGCGGGTCGAGATGGTCACCGGGACGATCTCGTCCTTGAAGCGGCCGGACTTCTTGGCGGCCTCGGCCTTGTTCTGGGAGGCGACGGCGAACTGGTCCTGCTCTTCCTTGGTGATCTGCCACTTCTCGGCGACGTTCTCCGCCGTGATGCCCATGTGGTAGCCGTGGAAGGCGTCGATCAGGCCGTCCTTGAGCATGGTGTCGACCATCTCCATGGAGCCCATCTTGGTGCCGTTTCGCAGATGCGCCACGTGCGGGGCCATGGACATGCTCTCCTGGCCGCCGGCGACGATGATGTTGGCGTCGCCATTGGCGATCTGCTGCAGGCCGACGGCGACCGTGCGAAGGCCGGAACCGCAGAGCTGGTTGAGCGCCCAGGCGGTCTTCTCGGCGGGGATGCCGGCCTTCATCGCGGCCTGGCGGGCGGCGTTCTGGCCCTCGCCAGCGGTGAGGATCTGGCCGAACACCACCTCGTCCACCTCTTCCGGCTTCACGCCGGCGCGGTCGAGCGCGGCCTTGATCGCCACGGCGCCGAGCTCGTGGGCGGGAAGGGACGACAGGGCTCCGTTGAACGAGCCGACGGGCGTGCGGGCCGCGCCGACGATGACGACGTCCTCGGACATGAAAACCTCCTGGGTGCGTGGCGCCGGCCAAGCGCGGCGGCAACCGTCGATCTGACCTTGTCTGCGGCAGCCCGCGCCTGTCAACCGCGCCTAATTGCCAATCCGCGATGCGCATCGGGCGCCGGCGACAGCGGCGCTGCACAAAACCATGGCAGCGCCTGCGAAAAGTCCCTATCGTGACCGGGTCGTGGCGTCCTGGGGAGAGACGCCAGCGTGCATATCCAGGGGGAACGATGGCGAAAAATGATCCGGTGACCATCAAGAAGTACGCGAACCGGCGTCTCTACAATACCGGGACCTCGACCTATGTGACACTCGAGGACCTGGCCTCCATGGTGAAGGCGGGCGAGGATTTCCTCGTCTATGACGCCAAGACCGGCGACGACATCACCCGCTCGGTGCTGACGCAGATCATCTTCGAGCAGGAGAACAAGGACGGCCAGAACCTGCTGCCGGTGTCCTTCCTGCGCCAGCTCATCCGCTTCTACGGCGACTCGATGCAGCTCCTCGTTCCCCGCTATCTCGAGCTGTCGATCGACACGCTGTCGAAGGAGCAGGACAAGCTCCGCCAGCAGATGTCCACGACGCTCGGCATCAATCCGCTGACAGCGCCCTTCGAGCAGCATATCCGCCGCAACATGGACATGTTCGAGAAGGCCTTCGCGATGTTCTCGCCCTTCGCCAAGCGCGATGAGAGCGAGACGGGCGGCGATGTCGCACCGGCGGCATCCGGGGCAGCGCCCCCACCGGCACCGGGAGCGGCACCGGCCGCGGGGGACCTCGACGAGCTGAAGAACCAGCTCGCCGCCATGCAGAAGAAGATCGACAGCCTGTCGCGGAAGTGACGGGCGGCGACCGCGCCGCCCTCAGGCGATCAGGGCGCGCGGCGCCGGGGCTTCCGTTCTCCAGGGCCTGTCCTCGCTGGCGGCGCCCGTATGGTCGCCCTGCAGGTAGTCGCAGCCGAGATCCGCGAGTTGCCTGGCCACGGCCTCGCTCGGAACCCATTCGGCGATCGTGGTCAGGTTCATGTGCCGGGCGAGGCTGAGCAGCGTCTGGACGAAGTGACGGTCGTCCTCGCTGGCATGGAAGCTCGCGACATAGGCGCCGTCGATCTTGACGCAGTCCATCCCGAGCTTGCGCAGGTTGCGGAACGAGGTGTGGCCGGCGCCGAAGTCATCGATCGCGACCCGGCAACCGAGGTTCTGCACGCGGGCGACGAAGCGGCGGGTATCCTCGACGTCGGCGATGGCCGATGTCTCCGTGATCTCCACCATCAGCCGTTCCACCGCGCCGGGATGGGTGCGGTGATAGGCCTCCAGCGACCGCAACCAGGACGGGTCCATCGTCGTCGCCGGCGAGACGTTGACAGAGAGCTTCAGGTCCGGCGCTGAGATCAGCTCGGCCATTGTCAGTTCCAGCACGCGGGCGTCGACGAGCCGCACGAGGCCGAGTTTCTCGGCCAGCGGCACGATCGCAGCGGCCGGCAGCAGCGACCCGTCGGACCGGCGGATGCGCAGCAGGCACTCGTAGTAGGCGGTGCGCCGGTCCGGACCTGCCGTGACGATGGGCTGGAACGCCAGGCTGATGCGGCGGTCATTGAGAGCGGAGACGATCTCGTCGGTGATCTTCAGGTTTTCCTGGCGCGCCCGCTCACGCTCGACGCTCGGTGCGAAGATATGGAAGGCGCCGCGACGGCGCAGCTTGATCCCGTCCAGGGCCTCCTGCGCCCGCCCCATCATCGAGGCGAGGGTGTCGGCATGGCGGGGCGCGATGACACCGCCCAGCGTCACCGATACGGCGACGGGCCCGGCGCGTGTCAGGAAGACGTCCTCCCGCACGGCATGGAGGATGCGCTCCGCGGCGACCTCCATCTCTTCGGGCTGGCAGTTGCGCATCAGCAGGCCGAACTTGTTGCCCGAAAGCCGTCCGAGCAGGTCGCCGCCGCGCAGGCGGGAGCGGATGCGCCGGCCGACGCCGGCGATGATCTCGTCGGCGATGTCGAAGCCATAGGCCTCGTTGACGTGGGCGAGGCTGTCAATGGAAGCGATCAGCAGTCCGATCGAGCCGCGCACCTTGCGGGCGTCGTCGAGCGCATCCTCCAGCACCTCGCAGAAGCGATGGCGGGAGAGCTGCCCGGTCAGGGGATCGATCTCGCTCGCCTCGATGAGGCGGCGCCGCATCTCGTAGCTCTCGGTGATGATGCGCACCGCGCCGTGGGCGCGCAGCGGCCTGCCGTCCGACGAGGCGAACCAGCGCCCCGAGTCCTCGACCCAGTGGATGGCGCCACCCTCGGCCCGCACCGCGTATTCGATGGAGTAGGCGACGCCCTCGCCACGATCGACATGGGGTGAATTCACCACCGCCTCGAAGCGGCCTGCAGGAGATTCCGGCGCCATCACCTGGGCGAAGGCCCGTCCCGAGGCGAGATGCCGTGCCTCGACGCCGAGCACCGCGCCGGCGTTCTCGCTCCAGGTCAGTCGGTCGGAGGGAATAGCCCATTCATAGGTCGCGGTTCCGACCGACGACAGGATTTCGCAGGAGGAGGCCTGCGCTTCCGGGGAAAGATCGCGTTCTGCGTTGGGGTCGGGCCGGTCCACAGTGCTTCTGCCTGTTGGAGGTTCGCGGGTCTCCAATAGGCATCAAAACAATGAACGAAATGTAGAAAGGCAGCCGGGCGTCGGAAAGAATTCCGTTACGTCATCTTCGGAACTGTCGGCTCCTTGGCCCTCCCCGGCTGTCCCGAAACGGAACGCAAGCCGCGGCACGGGCGTTGCTCCCCTGTCCTTGTCGATCGGTCGAGGCCGGTCCGCAAGCCGGGAGCGGGACATGATGACAGTCAAGGCAGCAGGTTCGAGCCAGCCCCTTCGCTGGCGTCGCCGCGACGACGATCAGGCGGGCGGTGGCCGCCGCGCCGATGCCGCCTCGTTCCAGGACGCGCTGGCGGCGCTGCCGGTTCCGGTGCGCCGCGAGCGGATCGTCGAGGACCGCCCGGCACGCACCCGCCCGGCAGCCTCCTTCATCGCCCAGCTTCTCGCCAACCGCATGAACCTTGCCGCCATCCCGCGCCGCCGCCGTGGCGAGCGCGAGGAGGTCGACGCGCGCTACACCGCAGCCGATCCGGCAGCCCGGCCGACTGCGACAGGGTCGCTGGTGCGCCGCGACGCCTGAACGCCGCCGCCCGTGCCTCAGTAGCCGAGCGCCATGCCGTCCTTGCGGGCGTCCGAACCGCCGACGAGGAAGCCGGACTTGTCGATCCGGATCATCTGGCCGCCGCCGATCGGCTTCACCGTGACGTCCACGTCGTGGCCCATGGCCCTGACCTTCTCGATCGTCGCCGCCGGCCAGGTCGGCTCGACGGTGGTCTTCTCGCCCTCGAAGAAGGCGCGCGGCGAATCGATCGCGGCCTGCGGGTCCATCCCGTAGTCGACGGTGTTGCAGACCGTCCATCCCGTAGTCGACGGTGTTGCAGACCACGTGGGCGTGGCCGGACGACTGGTAGCTGCCGCCCATCACGCCGAAGGAGCAGGTGACCTCGCCCTTCTCCAGCATCATCGCGGGGATGATGGTGTGCATCGGCCGCTTGCCCGGGCCGATGCAGTTCGGGTGGTCGTCGTTGAGATTGAAGCTGGCACCACGGTTCTGCAGCAGGATGCCGGTTTCCGGGGTGCAGATCTTCGAGCCGAAGTGGTGGAAGATCGAGTTGATGAACGACACCGCCATGCGGTCGCGATCGACGATCGAGCAGTAGATCGTGTTGGTGCCGGGCGGCGGGGGGATGAGGCGCGGCGTGCGTTTCGCCGGGTCGATCATCTTCGCGAGCGTCCTGGCGAAGTCCTTCGACACCAGCTGGTCGACCGTCACCTTCATGTGGGCGGGGTCTGCGATGTGGCTGTCGCGCAGCGAATAAGCCAGCCGCGCCGCCTCGATGCCGAGATGCAGGCGCTCGGGCGACGTCGGAGCCATGCCGGCGACGTCGAACTGCTCGAGGATGTTGAGAATGATGAGCGCCGTGATGCCCTGGCCGTTCGGCGGCAGTTCGGCGACACTCGTGCCCTTGTAGTCGCCGATCACCGGCGTCTCGACCGTGCCGCGATGGTTGGCGAGGTCCTCAAGCTCGAGGAAGCCGCCCTTGGCCTTGGTGGTGCGGATGATGTCCTCGGCGACGCGGCCCTCGTAGAAGCCCTTGGCGCCCTTCGCGGCGATCTCTTCCAGCGTTGCACCGAGGGCGGCGCTGGTCATGCGCTCGCCGGCGGTCGGTGCGCGGCCGTCCTTCAGGTAATGGCGGGCAGCGCCGGCGTCCTTCGCCAGGGCCGCTGCGTCCGTCGGCCAGTCGAAGGCGACGCGCGGCGTCACCGGCCAGCCGTTCTTCGCGTAGCCGATGGCGGCCTGCAGCACCCGGCCGAGGTCGAAGCGGCCATGCGTCTTCAGGATCGTCTCCCAGGCCTCGATGGCGCCGGGTACGGTGACGGCGTGGACGGAGTCCGTCGGCACGGAGGTGAGGCCGGCCGAACGCAGCTTCTCGGCGGTGACGGCCTTCGCCGCCCGGCCCGAACCGTTGTAGCCCCAGATCGGTTTGCCGGGCCTGGAGATGAGGGTGAAGCAGTCGCCGCCGATGCCGGTCATGTGGGGCTCGACCACGGCCATGACGCCGACAGCGGCGATCGCGGCGTCCGCCGCCGTGCCGCCGGCCTTGAGGATGTCGATGGCGGCCGCCGTGGCGAGCGGGTGGGAGGTCGCGGCCATGGCCTCGGTGGCGTAGGCAGACGAGCGGCCGGGGCCGTGGAAGTCACGCATCGGATAGGTCACGGGGTTTCCTCCCTTGCCGGGACTTTCGCCCGGACCGAAAAGCTGTCATCACCGGCATGTCGCCAAGTTCTTGTGTCATAGATAACACAAGAGCGGGGCGGTCCGCCACGATCCGGGTGGGTTGGGCTTGTGCACGGGGAGCAGGGCTTGAAGCAAGTCCCGGTCCCGTCGGCCCGCCCATGCGCGATGCCGACCACGCCTTTCGGGAAACGACCATGAGCCTGACCCTCGACATCTGCCGCACCATTGCCGACACGGCGCTCGCCACCGGCCGCGAGAAGGGCATGAAGCCCCTCGGTATCGTCATCGTCGACGCGCGCGGCGCCGTGCGGATGACCCTGGTGGAAGACGGCAATGCCCTGCTGCGCGCCGACATCGCCCATGGCAAGGCCTTCGGCTGCGTCGCCGTCGGCGTCGGTGGACGGACGCTCGAGCGCATGGCCAAGGAGCGGCCGCACTTCATCGGTGCGCTCGGCGGGCTGTCGCGCGACCGCCTGACTCCGGTTCCGGGCGGCGTTCTCATCCGCGATGCGGCCGGCACGCTGCTCGGCGCCGTCGGCGTCTCCGGCGACACCTCGGACAATGACGAGGTCTGCGCTGTCGCCGGCATCGCGGCGGCCGGCCTCAAGGCCGACCCGGGCGCCTGATCGCGAAGGCTCGGCCGGAAACGAAAAAAGCCGGTCGCGAGACCGGCTTTTTTGATGGGTGATGTCCCGACGATCAGTCGTTGGTGGTCGTCTTCGGCTTCAGAATCTGCTTGCCGCGATACATGCCGGTCTTCAGATCGACATGGTGCGGGCGGCGCAGGTTGCCCGAGTCCTTGTCCTCGACATAGGTCGGGGCAACGAGGGCATCGTGCGAGCGGCGCATGCCGCGACGCGAGGGCGACGTCTTTCTTCTCGGAACGGCCATGGAACTCTCTTCTGGCGGGGCCGCAGGAGGAAGCCCCCCGGGCGAACGGCGAAATCGTGAGACGCGGGCCTATACACGCTTTTGCCGGGCCATGCCAGTGCCCGGCGTGAGGTTTTGTGAATCCGGCGTGACGGGAAGCGGATCGGGCAGCGCGGCCCTCACCCCCGATAGGCGAACTGCAGCATCAGCGTGCGCTGCAGGAAGGAGAAGTTGTTGTCGGAGACGAGGGTGACGATCATCTCGCCCTCGGCGTTCCGGTGCACCGCAATGCCTTCCATGTTGTCGATCTGCGACGCCATGTCGGCCGAGAGCACGACCGGGCCGTCGAGTGTCGCCCCGGCGCGGATGGTGGCGAGGTCGATGCGGCGGATGCGGAAGGCGACGCCCCGCCAGGCAGAGAACCAGCGCTCCAGCAGCAGCATGTCGCCGCCCGGCAGGAAGGCGAGGTCGGTGACGTCGAAGTCGTTGGTGCGTTTGACGAAGACCTCGCGCGACGGGCCTGGGCCGATCAGGAAGGCACGGATGTCGCCGGCAGGGTTCAGCGCCCGCTCCGAGATCGCGAGAAGGGTCCCCGCCAGCGGCGAGGGGCGGGGCAGGATGCCCAGCGCCTCGATCCCCCGGTTTCCGGGCAGGCGATCGGAGCCCATCGGCACCGGTGTCGGGTTGCCGCGGGCGAGGACACCTTCGCGGCCGAAGGTCTCGAAGCGGAAGATGCGGTGGGTGCGCTCGACCCCGATCCACGCGGTGCCGCCCTCGATCCACAGGCTCTCCGTGTCCCAGTTGCCGGTCTGGGCCAGCGGCCGGCCGTTCGGCCCGAGGATGGCGGCCATGCGCGCCTGTGAGAGACCCGACAGGCGGCCGCCCTCGAGATCGATCCTCGCCGTCAGCCATTGCCCCTGGTCGGAGATGGCGGTCAGGCGTTGCCCGGCGGCATCCGTGCGGATGGAGGAGAAACCTCCGAAGCCGCGATAGTCGGACTGGAGTTCGAGGCCGCCACGGAACTCGAAGGCGCCGAACTGCTTCTTCTCCGCCTCGCGCGGCATGAAGGCGTTGATCGGGAACGACCGGATGTCGATGTCGACCGGCGCCCGCGGCACCGGACCCCTTGCCGAGGCGGCCGTGACGGTGGCGGGCAGCAGAAGCCCGCCGCCGACAAGGCCGAGGGCCTGGCGGCGGGACACGAGCGGCATCAGGCGACCCGGCGGCGCGGCGCGGCGTTGGCCTCGGTTGCGTGCTCGTCGAAGAGCTCGGCGAGCTTCTCGGTCATGGCGCCGCCCAGCTCCTCGGCGTCGACGATGGTCACGGCGCGGCGATAGTAGCGCGTCACGTCGTGGCCGATGCCGATGGCGATGAGCTCCACCGGCGAGCGGGTCTCGATCTCCTCGATGATCCAGCGCAGATGGCGTTCCAGGTAGTTGCCGGGATTCACCGACAGGGTGGAATCGTCGACCGGCGCGCCGTCGGAGATCATCATCAGGATCTTTCGCTGCTCGGAGCGGGCGAGCAGGCGCTTGTGCGCCCAGTCCAGCGCCTCGCCGTCGATGTTCTCCTTGAGCAGCCCCTCGCGCATCATCAGGCCGAGGTTCTTGCGGGCCCGGCGCCAGGGCGCGTCCGCTGCCTTGTAGATGATGTGGCGGAGGTCGTTGAGGCGGCCGGGATTGGCCGGCTTGCCGTTCTGCAGCCAGTGCTCGCGCGACTGCCCGCCCTTCCAGGCGCGGGTGGTGAAGCC
>VFQR01002992.1_pt1 | contig 9974 bp, 10 predicted proteins | sample 3512321 | NCBI WGS metagenome assembly VFQR01 (sample SAMN10412374, study PRJNA504923) | tailings metagenome | isolation source: Relicate 3 Philex TSF1 revegetated site | place: Philippines: Tuba, Benguet | collected 2017-08-29
TCGAATCCGCCGACACGCTCTCGATCGGTCCCGTCCGCGCCATCGAGGAGATGCTCGCCGGCAGCGCCTTCGGCGAGCGCATCGTTTCCGTGAAGCTCTGGAAGCCGGGCGGGCTCGTCGCCTATTCCGACGACGACGAACTGGTGGGCAAGACCTTTCCCCCTTCGGCCAGCCTCGAAGCCGCCCTGTCGGGCCGTATCATGGCTGAGTTCGACGACCTCGACGACGAGGAGAACCTCCATCAGCGCGGCGGCGGCGTGCCGCTGCTGGAGATCTACAGCCCGATCCGCCAGGCGTTTTCCGGACGCATCCTCGGCGTGGTGGAGTTCTACGAGAACGCCACCGCGCTCGAAGCCGCGCTGGAGCGTGCCCGCCTCCAGAGCTGGGGCATCGTCGCGCTGGTGACGCTCGCCATCGGCGGCGCGCTCTACGGCGTCGTGGCGCGCGGCAGCCGGCTCATCGAGCGCCAGAAGGATGAGCTCGGCCGCCGTATCGGCCAGATCGAACGCATCTCGGCGCAGAACCGCGACCTGCGCCTGCGGGTCGAGCGCGCCGCGCGCGAGGTCAGCGAGGCCAACGAGCGCACCCTCCAACGCATCAGCGCCGAGTTGCACGACGGACCGAAGCAGCTGATCGGCTTCGCGGCCATGCGCATCGACGCGCTCGCACGCGGCGCAGACGACACGCGCGCCCGTGACTTCGCCATCGTCTCGCAGGCGCTTTCTGACGCGCTGCGCGAGATCGCCAATCTGTGCGGCGACCTTGCCTTGCCGGAGATAGAGGGGTTGCCGATCGACGAGGTCATGCGCCGCGTCGCCGCCGCCCATTCCTTCCGTACCGGCACGGATGTCGCGCTCCAGGTCGATGTTGCCAGCGACGCCGCTCGGCCGCTGTCCCATGCGGTGCGGCTGTGTGCCTATCGCTTCGCGCAGGAAGCGCTCAACAATGCCTGGCGCCATGCGGGCGGTGCCGGACAGGCGCTCGGTTGCCGCCTGCGCGACGGCCGGCTCGAGATCGCCGTGTCGAACGCACCCGGCGCGCCGGTGGAAGAGGCGCCGGCCGACCGTGTCGGCGGGCTCGGCCTCGCGGGCCTGCGCAAGCGCATCGAGAGCCTCGGCGGCACCTTTGCCTTCCGCCGCACCGCCGATGGGGGCGCCGTCGCGGAAATGACCATGGATGTCGACAGCCACGAGGAAGCCGATGCATGACATGCTGACCGTGGTGGTTGCCGACGACCACCCACTCTACCGCTCCGGCGTGGTGCGCAGCCTGGAGGAGGCCGGCGACTTCACGGTGGTCGGCGAGGCGGCCAACGCGCCCGACGCTGTCCGTCTGGCCGGCGAGACCGGACCCGACCTCGTCCTGCTCGACATATCCATGCCCGGCAACGGCATCGAAGCGGCCGGCGCCATTGCGGCGTCGGGCGCCCCTGCGCGCATCGTCATGCTCACCGCGTCGGAGTCGGAGGACGATATCCTGAAGGCGCTGGCGGCCGGCGCGCACGGCTATGTCGTGAAGGGCGTCGGCGCCGACGACTTCGTCTCCGCGCTGCGTGCCGTGGCGCGCGGGGAGTCCTACGTCTCGCCCGGCCTTGCCGCGCGGCTTCTGGTCGCCATGCGCGCCCCGGCCTCCGCGCCGCAGTCCTCGGCGGGCTTCGAGACGCTGACAGCGCGCGAGGAGCAGATCCTGCGCCTTGTCGCCCAGGGCCTCTCCAACAAGGAGGTCGGCCGCAAGCTCGACCTGCAGGAGAAGACGGTGAAGCACTACATGACGACGATTTTGCAGAAGCTGCAGGCCCGCAACCGGGTCGAGGCCGCGCTGAAGGCGCGCGAGCGCTGGCAGGCGGCAGTGCGCTGAACGGTCAGCGCTGCGCTGCGCCGCGCAGCCGCTTGAGGTCGCTTCCGCGTGCGGCGCGTTCGCTGACCAGCCGGTCCTTCCTATCGAAAAGCTGATAGCGGCCGTTCATCACGCGCTCGGTCCAGCCATCGTCGTAGCGCACGGTGATGCCGTCGCCGTTCACGCGGCTCCAGGCGACCTCGTCATGCCTGCTCAGCCTCTCCAGGAACCGCGAGACCGCGCGATCGTCCCTGTCGCTGCGCGCCTCGGACTTGTCGTCGCCGTCCCGGTCGCCATCCCGGTCGCCATCGTCGTCGCCACCGCCCTTGCCGGACCGTTCACCGCCGCCACGCCCGCTTCCGCCTCCGTCGTCACCCCCGCCTTTGCCGGAGTGCTCGCCGCCGCCATGGCTGCCGCCGCCGGATTCGCCATCCTTGGCCATCGCCGGGCCGACCGCTTCCGGCAGGCCGAGCCATGTGGCGGCGCGATCGAGGGTACCGACCTGCAGCGCGAACGCCAGCGCGAGCGCGGCAGCGCTCGTCTTCACCCAGCCTTGTGCCGTTCCGCTCGCCATACCCTGCCGCTTCGGGACCGCACCGGGACCAGTTTCGCGCAGTCGCCCGTACCGGTCACCGGCCCATGGTCCGGCTCTTCTAGCTTCAAACCGAAAGCCGCGGACCTCCCGGATCCGCGGCTCCCATGACGGAATTGGCGTGCAGCGCTTCGAGGACTGTCGCCGCCTCCCGTCCTGGCTCAGTGGTGGCCGGGACCGTCGTCATGGCCGCCGCGCCCGCGGCCGCCATGGTCGTCACCGCCACCTTTTCCGCGACCGCCTCTGTCGTCGCGACCCTTGTCGTCGCGGCCCTTGCGGTTGCCGCCCTTGTCGTCGCCCGGACCGTCGTCGGTTCCGCGTCCACGACGAATGTGGCCGGGACCGTCATCGGTACCCCGCCCCCGGCGGACATGGCCGGGAGCGTCGTCGGCGCCACGGCCGCTGGCCAGAGCCGACTGGGCCTGGACGTCGACACCGGAAGCGAAATCGATGGTCACGGGTGCCGCGGCAAAGCCCGCGGAAAGCGTGATTGTGGCCAGCGCGGCAAGCATGCCGCGGCGGGTGATCAGGTCGTTCATGGTCTTCTCCTTCTCGTCTCCCGCCGTCGGGGTGCGGCGGATGACGGGACCCTAGCGAGGCCGTGGGGCGGCTTCGATCCGGCCGGGACCTATGCGCACCATGTCCGGACCCCTGCCCGCGCGCATCGGACGAGGGTCCCGGACCAAGGTCCGAAGCCTTGCGTCCGGACGGCCCGGATCGGTCGGTCGGGAGTAAGGGCGGCCTATTCCTTGACCGCGCCGGTCATCGACGAGACGTAGTAGTCGACGAAGAAGGAGTAGAGGATGACGACCGGCAGCGAGCCGATCAGCGCGCCGGCCATCAGCGCGCCCCACTCGTAGACGTCGGAGCGCACGAGCTCCGTCAGCACGCCCACCGGAACGGTCTTGTTCTCCGACGACTGGATGAAGGTCAGCGCGTAGATGAACTCGTTCCACGACAGGGTGAAGGCGAAGATGCCGGCCGATATCAGGCCCGGCACCGAGAGCGGCAGGATGATCTTGGTCAGGATCTGCCAGCGGCTCGCGCCGTCGATCAGCGCGCATTCCTCCAGTTCGAACGGGATCGACCGGAAGTAGCCCATCAGGAGCCAGGTGCAGAACGGCACCAGGAAGGTCGGATAGGTCAGGATCAGCGCGAATGGCGTGTCGTAGAGCCCGAGCCTGAACACCATCACCGACAGCGGGATGAACAGGATCGAGGGCGGCACCAGATAGGCGAGGAAGATGCCGAGCCCCACCTGCCGCGAACCCGAGAAGCGCAGCCGCTCGATGGCATAGGCGGCGAACACTGCCGCCAGCAGCGACAGGAAGGTCGAGCCGACCGAGATCAGGATCGTGTTCCACAGCCAGCCCGGATAGGACGTCTCGAACAGAAGGTAGCGGAAGTGCTCCAGCGTCGGCCCGATGACCCAGAACGGGCTGAAGTCGTTGAAGTTGGTCATCTGCTCGTTCGGCTTCACCGAGGTGATCGCCATCCAGTAGAACGGGAACAGCAGCACGATCACGAAGACCAGCAGCGGCAGGTAGATCGTCACCACGCGGCGCGGCAGGCTCTGCAGGTAGCCCATCCCGCCTTCGTCGCCGGTCGTCGGCTTGCGCGTTTCGGTCAGCGCCATCTCAGTCGCTCCCGCCCTGCTGCCACTTGCGCCGCTGCAGCCCGAAATAGCTGAACAGGATGGCAGCGAGCAGGAAGGGGATCATCGCCACCGCGATCGCCGCACCCTCGCCCAGCTGCCCGCCGGAGATGCCGCGCTGGAACGACAGCGTCGCCATCAGGTGGGTCGCGTTGACCGGGCCGCCGCGCGTGAGAACGTAGATCAGCTGGAAATCCGTGAAGGTGATGATCGGCGTCAGAAGCGGCAGCGTCACGTAGCGGAACAGCTGCCAGCGCCCGGCGCCGTCCAGCGTCGCCGCCTCGTAGAGCGACTGCGGGATGGTCTGCAGCCCGGCCAGAAGCGTAATCGCCACGAAAGGTATGCCGCGCCAGACGTTGGCCGCGATCACCGAGGCGCGCGCGTTGGTCGGGTCGCCGAGGAAGTTGATGCGCTGGTCGATGATGCCGAGTTCGATCAGTGCCCACGAGATGATCGAGAACTGCGAGTCGTAGATCCACCAGAACGCGATCGCCGACAGCACCGTCGGCACGACCCAAGGCAGCAGCACCACCGCCCGGAAGAAGGATTTCATCGGCAGGTTTTCGTTGAGCAGCAGCGCCAGCCACAGCCCGAGCACGAACTTCAGGATCGAGGCCGAGATCGTGTACAGAAGCGTGTTGAACACCGAGAGCCAGAAGATCGAGTCCTCGGCGAGGTACTCGTAGTTCTCCAGCCCGATGAAGATGCCGGACCGCCCGATTCGCGCATCGGTGAAGCCGAGCCAGACGCCGAGCCCCAGCGGATAGGTCAGGAAGACGAGCAGCAGCACGGCCGCCGGCAGCATGAACCACAGCGACAGGAAGCCCTTGCTTTCGGTGAGGCTCGAGAGCCTGGACGGTGACGAGGGCGATGCATTGGTAACGGAAGCCATGCGGACGGTCCTTGCTAGGCCATGGTGGGAACCGCGCGCGGGCGCGACCATGGCGGCAGTCTGTCTTCTCCCCGTCCTGACGGGGAGAAGATGCCGGCAGGCAGATGAGGGGCAGCACGAACCTTCGAAAGTCTGGCGCTGCCCCTCATCCGGTCCTCCGGACCACCTGCTTCCCGCGAGAGCGGGGAGCAGGGATCGGCAACGCTTGGACTACACCCTGTAGTAGCGGTTGGCCCGCTTTTCGGCCTCTTCCATGGCCTCCTGGGGCGTCGCCTGGCCTGTAACCGCGCGGGCATACATGTCGACCAGCACGTAGTCGGCCATCGTTGCCGCCGAGGCGTAGCCGAGCGGGCCGGCATAGCCGTTCGGCCGCAGGGTCTCGGAAGCGCGCGAATAGGCCGCTGCGTTCGGGTCCGACGTCCAGACCGTGTTGTTGGCGAAGGCCTTCAGTGACTGGCAGCAGTAGCCGAGCGACTTCTCGATCCAGTTGTTCATCTGGTCGGCCTCGAACATGAACTTCAGATAGGCCTTCGCCGCATTCGGATAGGGCGTGTAGTTGAAGATCACCGCCGTCGTCGTCTGGTGCAGTTCCACCGACTGGCCGACCGGGCCGATCGGCAGGTTCGTCGTGCGGATGTCCTTGGCGATCTCGGCCAGCTTGGGATCGTTGTCCTTGTTGATCTGCGCCGTGCGGTAGGCCGAGATGCCGTTTGCGATGACGCCGAGTTCGCCTGCCAGGAAGGCCCGGTTGTTGTTGACGTCGAGCCAGCTCTCGGTACCCGGGATGAAGGTCTTGTAGAGCTCCATCGCATACTCGATCGACTTCAGCGTCTCCGGACTGTTGATGACGACCTTGCCGCTCGGGTCCACCATCATGCCGCCGTGGCTCCACAGCAGCCAATGCGCGTAGTTGTTGCCGTCGCCCACGCCGTGGCCATGCGTGAAGCCCGCCGGATGGCCGATCTTCTGCAGCGCCTTGCACAGCTCCAGGAAGCCCGCCGTGTCCTTCGGGAATTCCGAGAACCCGGCTTCCTTCACCCAGCTGTCGCGGTAGACGATGGCGTTGCCGATCGCCGCCAGCGGCAGGCCGATGAACTTGCCGTCCTTGGTGGCATAACCCTTGCCGCCTTCGTACCAGCCGCCATACTTGCCGCCGAGGTAGTCGGCGAGATCGGTGACGTCGAGCAGCTTCTCGGGATACTGGTGCGCATCGTCGAACCAGACCCACATGATGTCCGGGCCCGAACCGACATTCGCCGCGACAGCGGCCTTGGGACGGATGTCTTCCCAGCTTTCCTTGTCGATGCGCACCTCGACGCCCGTCGCCTCGGTGAACTTCTGGGTGTTGGCAAGCCAGGAATCCTCGTCGCCCTGAACGAAGGGCGACCAGCGCAGCACGCGCAGCTTTGCGCCTTCCTCCGGCGTGTAGGACGGCTCGGACTGGGCAAAGGCGCGAGAGCCGATCAGCGGAACGCCGAGCGCGCCCGCCGCAAACCCCGCCGAAGTGCGGATCACGTCACGTCTGGTGAACTTCATCGTCATTTCCTCCTCTTTGCCGTTCTGTTTTCGTCTGCCCGGGCCGCGCTCGGCCGCGGCTCGTTCAAAGCCTCTGCCCCGTGCCGGCATCGAACATGTGGATGAGCCCAGGCTCCGGCGCGAGCCGGATGATGCCGCCCGGATTGAAGGCGTGGCGCTCGCGGAAGTTCGCGACGATCTCGTCGCCGCCCCGCGTCTTGCCGATCACCTGGATTTCCGACCCTGTCGGTTCGACCACCGAGATCTCCACCGCGAACCCATCGTCGGCGAGCCGCAGGTGCTCGGGCCGGACACCCAGCACCACCGCCGCGCCGTCCCTTGCCGGGCCCTCGCCGAGTTCGACCGAAAGGTCGCCGGCACCGATGAACCGCGTCCCCTTCACAGTGCCCTTGATGAGGTTCATGGCGGGCGAGCCGATGAAGCTCGCCACGAAAAGGTTGCCGGGCCGGTCGTAGAGTTCCAGCGGCGCGCCCACCTGCTCGATGTTGCCGCTCTGCATGACCACGATCCGGTCCGCCATCGTCATCGCCTCGATCTGGTCGTGCGTGACGTAGACCGTGGTCGTCTTCAGCCGCTGGTGCAGTTCCTTGATCTCGGCCCGCATCTGCACGCGCAGCTTGGCGTCGAGGTTGGACAGCGGCTCGTCGAACAGGAACACCTGCGGGTCTCGCACGATCGCGCGACCCATCGCCACGCGCTGGCGCTGGCCGCCGGAGAGCTGGCGCGGATAGCGGTCGAGCAGCGGTGTCAGGCTGAGGATGTCGGCGGCGCGCTTGACGCGTTCCTCGCTTTCCGCCTTCGGCGCGCCCTTCAGCATCAGCGAGAAGCCCATGTTCTCGCGCACCGTCATGTGCGGATAGAGCGCGTAGTTCTGGAACACCATCGCGATGTCGCGCTCTTTCGGGGCGACGGTGTTCACCACCCTGCCCCCGATCGCGATCTCGCCGCCGGAGATGCCCTCCAGCCCCGCGATCATCCGCAGCAGCGTCGACTTCCCGCAGCCCGAGGGTCCGACCAGCGTCACGAACTCGCCGTCCGCGATGTCGACGCTGACGCCGTGCAGGATCTCGACCGGCCCGAAAAACTTGTGAACGTCGCGGATCGCGACAGACGCCACCGGCTCCTCCCGAATGGTTCTGCGACGCCTTTCGAGAGAACGCGCCACGTCAGATTGTCGCGCGCCTACGGCTCCTCCCGTCAACCCGCAGTAGAACTGGTAGCGCTACCAACAGCCCGTGTAAAGCAATTCGTCCCACACTTTTCACAATCGGCGGGACTGCTTTTCCACGCTCCCGGAAATGCTCGCGCCGGCTGCGAAGACGCCCGAAGATCTTCGCGGTCGCACAATGATCTGTGTGCAATGCAATGCCTCTTGATATGCAGGCAAATACCTGCATATTATGCCTTCGTGATGTGAAGGAAGCGATGGACCCCGACCTGGTCTTCAAGGCGCTGGCCGACCCGACGCGCAGGAAGCTGCTGGACCGCCTCTACGAGCGGAACGGCCAGACGCTCGGCGAGCTGTGCGACGACCTTGGAATGGCCCGGCAGTCCGCCACCCAGCATCTCGGCATACTGGAGGCGGCCAATCTGGTGTCTGCGAAGAAGCGCGGCCGCGAGAAGCTCCACTTCCTCAATCCCGTCCCGCTGCACGAGGTCTACGAGCGGTGGGTGCGCAAGTTCGAGCAACCTAGGCTCAGCCTGCTCCACGACCTCAAGAAGGAAATCGAAGGAGAGTGAAATGCCCCGAGAAACAGTGACTTTTGTCTACGTCACCTTCATCGCCTCGACGCCGCAGAAGGTCTACGACGCCATCGTCCGACCCGAGATCGCAAAGCTCTACTGGGCGCACGAGAACGTCTCCGACTGGAAGCCCGGCTCGCGCTGGGATCACGTCAACCGCAACGGACAGTCCGATGTCTGCGGCACGGTCGTCGAGGCGACGCCGCCCTCCCGCCTCGTGCTCAGCTGGTCCGCTACGTCCGAGTTCTCGGACGTGGCGAAGCACAGTCGCGTGGTCATGGAAGTCGTGCCCTACGAGGGCATGGTGAAGCTCGTCGTCACCCACTCGGAACTGGAGGCCGGGAGCGCGATGGCGACCGGCGTCACGAAGGGCTGGCCGATCGTGCTGTCCAGCCTCAAGACCTACCTCGAGACCGGCCGGCCGCTCGACGTCTATGCCAAGCCGGTCGACAACGCCGCCTGAGGAGAGCGCAATGAGCAAGTTCTACACCGGCGGCTGCGCCTGCGGCGCCGTGCGCTACGAGGCGCGCAGCGAACCCGTTGCCCAGAACCACTGCCAGTGCCGCGACTGCCAGAGGCGCAGCGGCACCGGCCATTCCTCATGGCTGGTTTTCGTCGGCCGCGCCGACATCAGCCTCACCGGTGAACCATCGAACTGGAGCACCAACGGCGACAGTGGCCGAGAGAAGGTACATTCCTTCTGCCCCGGCTGCGGCAGCGCGGTCTGGCTGACGTTCCCGGACATGCCGGACCTGGTGGCGATCCCCGCCGCGAGCCTCGACGACCCCGCGCACTTCACGCCGGGTTTCGTCACCTACGCATCCGCGGCCCTCGCCTGGGACACGATCGATCCGGCCCTCAAGGCATTCGCGAAGATGCCGGAGTGAGTGCGCAGGTTCAGCTCAGGCCGGCACCGGCTTGAGACGCGAGCCATCGGTCAGCGCCGACACCGCCGACACGATGCCGGCCGTGTCGATGCCGAAGTGGCGGTAGAGGTCGCCGATCGTGCCGGTCTGGCCGAAATGCTCGACGCCCAGCGCCAGCGTACGGTGCCCCGCGACACCGCCGAGCCAGGACAGCGTCGCGGGATGGCCGTCGATCACGGTGACGATGCTGCAGTGGCGCGGCAGGTTGGCGAGCAGGCGTTCGGCATGGCACTCGGCCTTCAGTCCCTTTCGCCTCTGCCGCTGCGCCGCCGTCCACCCGCCATGCAGCCGGTCGGCCGAGGTGACCGCTAGCACGCCGACGTCCCGCCGGCCCTCGGCGATAAAGGCCGCCGCGGCAATCGCCTCCGGCGCCACCGCGCCCTGATAGGCGATGACGGTTTCGCAGTTCGGCCCCGGCGGCCGCAGCCAGTAGCCCCCGTCGACCGCGCCCTGCGCGAAGCCCTTCGGCAGTGCGGGCTGCTCCATCGGCCGTGTCGTCAGCCGCAGGTAGACTGCACCGCCCTTGCCGTCCGCCAGGCTGGTGCGCGGATCGGGCGTCGCCTCGCCCTCGCGCTGCATGAAGCCGAAGCCCCATTCCATGATCGCGGCGAGTTCGGCCGCGAAGGCCGGCTCGAAACTCGCCAGCCCGTCCTGCGCCATGCCGATCAGCGGCGTGCCGATCGACTGGTGCGCCCCGCCCTCCGGCGCCAGCGTCACGCCCGACGGCGTTCCGGCGATCATGAAGCGCGCGTCCTGGTAGCAGGCATAGTTCAGCGCATCGAGGCCGCGCGCCAC
>VFQR01002993.1_pt1 | contig 9971 bp, 5 predicted proteins | sample 3512321 | NCBI WGS metagenome assembly VFQR01 (sample SAMN10412374, study PRJNA504923) | tailings metagenome | isolation source: Relicate 3 Philex TSF1 revegetated site | place: Philippines: Tuba, Benguet | collected 2017-08-29
TGGGCCAGCGGCGCGAACTCGACCGCGAGCTGGCGGAACAGTTCGTCGATCCGGAAGCTTGCGATCTCCGGCTTCATGGCGCCGGCATCGAGCCGCGAAATGTCGAGCAGAGCGCCGAGGATCTCCTCGACCGCCTCCAGCGAGGCGTCGACATTGTCGACGAGGCGCCGGTCGTCGCCCTCGGCGCGCCGCTCGACCAAGCTCGTCGTATAGAGGCGCGCGGCATTCAGCGGCTGCAAGATGTCGTGGCTCGCGGCCGCCAGGAAGCGCGTCTTGGACAGGTTCGCCTCGTCCGCTTCCTGCTTTGCCTGGGCCAGCTCGGCGTTGAGGCGGGTGAGTTCCTCGGTGCGCTCGCGCACGCGCCGTTCGAGGGTCTCGTTGGCCCGCTCCAGTTCCTCGGCGGCAGCGACGCTCGCGGTCACGTCGGTGTAGGTGGTGACGATGCCGCCGTCCGGCAGCCGCGCCGCGCGCACCTCGATGAAGAGGCCGAGCATGGAGAGGCGCTCGATCTGGGGTTCCTCCGCGCTGAGAAGGCGTCCCGCGCGTTCCGAAACCAGCTTGTCGATGTCGCCTGGGCCGAACTCGCCGCGGACCGCCAGTGCCCGGAGGATCTTGTCGAAACCTGCGCCGATATGCAGCGTTTCCGAAGGAAGAGCGAGAACCTCGGCAAACGGCCTGTTCCACACCATCAGCTTGCCATCGGCGTCGAAGACGCTGACGCCTTGCCGGGCGTGCTCGAGCGCGGTCTGCAGGACCTCGCGGTTGTACTGCATCGCGGCGTTGGCATCGTCGAGCAGCTTGAGCGCGTCGGTGGTCGAGACGGACCGCTTCTTGAGGAGCAGCGACAGGACGAGGCGCGAGGAGGCGGTACCGATCGCCGAGGCGAGAAGCCGTTCCGAATATCGCAGCAGGTCGATGTCGGCCTCGGCCTGCCCTTCAAGCGGGACGCCGTTCTCCACTGCATAGCTGGCGAAGGCGGCATGGGTTCGCTCGGCGCCGAGATAGCGGGCGACCGTCGAGCGGACCTCTTCCACCGTCACCGCACTGCGCCAGAGCCGGAAACTCGGCGCGTAGTCGGACTGGGGCGACGGCACGAAGACCTTGGCCTGAAGCAGTTCGATGGCGGAGGGCCGACGCCACAGCGAGACGCCGACGAACAGCGTCACGTTGACCAGCAGCGACCAGAAGACGCCGTGAGCGAGAGGCGCGAGATCGACGAGACCGAAGAGATTCTGCGGCCTGAGGGCATCGATTCCGAGGGGCCCGAGCGTGACGATGGACGCCGGCAGCGCGCCGGTCGTGGTGAGCATCGGTACGAGCAGCGTGTAGCCCCACACGGCAAGGCCGGCCGCCATGCCGGTCACGGCGCCGCCGGCATTGGCTCGACGCCAGAAAAGCCCGCCGAAGAAGGCCGGGGCGAGTTGGGTGACGGCGGCGAAGGACAGGAGGCCGATGGAGGCGAGCTGCGCCTCGCCGGCGACGCGGTAGTAGAGATAGGCCGCGATCATCACCGCGAAGATGATGGTGCGGCGGATCATCAGGATCGTCGGGCCGAGGTCGCTGCGATCCTCGGCCGAACTCTCGCCGGCGAGGAGCCGGCCCCGGAAGTTCAGCAGCGAGGGAATGACCACGTCGTTGGAGATCATGATCGACAGGGCGACGGAGGCGACGATGACCATGGCGGTCGCGGCCGAGAGGCCGCCGATGAAGGCGGCGAGGGTCAGAATCTCGTTGCCGCGCGACAGGGGCAGCGCCACGACCGTCATGTCGCTGTCCATCGAGCCCGGCGGGAAGACCAGGAGGCCGGCCACGGCGATCGGCACCACGAAGATGTTGATCAGCACGAGATAGAGCGGAAAGAGCCAGGCGGCACGGCGGATCTCGGTCTCCGAGTGGTTCTCCACGACGCCGACGTGAAACATGCGCGGCAGCAGGATGCCGCACGAAAACGACAGCACGCTCATCGTGAAGAAGGTGGAGAGGTCCGGCCAGCGCAGCACCGAACTGACGATGTCCGGCCTCGCCAGCGCCTTGCCGAACAGGTCGGAAAAGCCGTTGAACATCACGTAGGTGGTGTAGAGGCCGATGGCGAGGAAGCAGACGAGCTTGACGATGGACTCCGTCGCCACCGCCAGGATCAGGCCGTCCTGATGCTCGGTCGCATCGGCATGGCGGGTGCCGAACAGCATGGCGAAGGCGGCCATCGACATGGCCACCACGAGGGCGAGATCACCGAAGAAGGGCAGTTCCTGGGTGACGTTGACGATCTCGTCCGGCCTGATCGTGGTCATCAGCGACGAGGAGACGGCCTTCAGCTGGAGGGCGACATAGGGCACCGTGCCGACCGTGACGATGAGGCAGACCATGGCCGCCACCGCCTGGCTCTTGCCGTAGCGCGCGCCGATGAAGTCGGCGATCGAGGTGATGTTCTGCGCCTTGGCGATCCGCACGACCCGCCTGACGAGGGGCCAGAACAGTGCGAAGAGCAGCATGGGTCCGACATAGATGGCGAGAAAGTCGAAACCGCTGCGCGAGGCCAGGCCCACCGACCCGAAGAAGGTCCAGGACGTGCAGTAGACGGCGAGCGACAGGGGATAGATCCAGGTCTGGCTTTGCCGGATGGCCTTTTCCTGCACCCGTCGGCGATCGCCCCAATAGGCGACGACGAACAGCGCGCCAAGATAGGCGAGCGCGGTCAGGATGATGACGAAGCCCATGCTCATGGGTGCGCGTTCATGGCGGCAAGGCCGCTCCTCTGGTGGGACCGGGACTTCATCACGCAGGGGAGGTGACTGTCCACCAGCGCATGACATTCCCTAACGGAAAGGCATTGCCTTCCCCACCCGCATCGCGGATCGTGACCTGGCGGTGCCGCTGCCGGCATGCCACAGAAGGAGGCCACCCAGTGCTCAAGGAATTCAGGGAATTCGCCCTCAAGGGCAACGTCGTCGACCTCGCGGTCGGTGTCATCATCGGCGCGGCCTTCGGAAAGATCGTCGAATCGATCGTCGGCGACCTGTTCATGCCGATCCTCGGCGCCATCGGCGGTTTCGACTTCACCAACTACTTCCTGGCGCTGAGCAAGTCGGTCACCGCCACCAATCTCGCCGATGCGCAGAAGCAGGGCGCCGTCATCGCCTATGGCCGCTTCATCACCATCGCCATCAACTTCATGATCATCGCGGCGGTCATGTTCATGGTGGTGAAGGGCATGAACAGGCTGAAGCGCCAGGAAGCCTCCGCACCGGCCGAGCCGCCGGCACCGCCAGCCGACGTGGTGCTGCTGACGGAGATCCGAGATCTTCTGAAGAAGTAGGGCGAAAATTCAGGCGGGACGCAAGAACAGAAGCTGCGTCTCGCCAGCCTCCCGTCGCTCTTCCAGGGCGAACCCGGTCGGGATCGCGACCGTGACATCCGCCGCCTCCTCGACGACCACCAGGGCATCGCTGGTGAGCCAGCCGCCACTTTGCGCGCTCTCCAGGGCCCTTTCGGCCAGCCCCTTGCGGTAGGGCGGATCGCAGAACATCAGCGTGAAAGGCTCGAAGGGCGCCAGCGCGCCAAGCTTCGTCGCATCGCGCTTGAGCAGACCGGTGACGCCCGACAGTCCCATGGCGTCGACATTGCCGCGGATCAGCCCGCGCGCCTCGGCGCTCTGGTCGACGAAGGCGGCGTAGACGGCCCCGCGCGACAGGGCCTCGAGCCCCAGCGCGCCGGTGCCGGCGAAGAGATCGATGACCCGTGCGCCGTCGCACGGGTCGCCATAGCCATGGGCGAGCACGTTGAACAGGCTCTCGCGCAGCCGGTCCGACGTCGGGCGGATCGCGTCCGACTTCGGTCCGAGCAGGCTGCGCCCGCGAAACTTGCCGCCGACGATACGCAAGGGCTAGCGGTCCCGCTTGCCCCCGCCGGGGCGACCACCCGGCTTGCCGAAGGGCTTGCCCCCCGGCTTGCCGCCGAAGCTCTTGCCGCCCGACGGACGATCGCCATAGGGGCGGTCGCCGCGGCCACCGCCGAAGCTCTTGCCACCCGAGGGCTTGCCGCCGAAGGAACGCTCGCCCGAGGGCCGGTCGCCGTACGACTTGCCGCCCGACGGACGGTCGCCGAACGAACGCCCACCGGACGGACGGTCGCCGAAGCTCTTGCCGCCGAAGGGCTTGCCGCCGCGCGGACGGTCACCGTCCGGCCGGTCGCCGAAGCTGCGCTCGCCGCGCGGCTTGAAATCGCGTCCGCCGCCCCGGTCATCGCGGTCGCCCCAGGGCTTGAAATCGCGGCGCGGTGCATCGCCGTCCCTGTCGCGGAACGGACGATCGCCGCGGGGCTTGAAGTCGCGGCGCGGTGCATCGCCGTCCCTGTCGCGGAACGGACGGTCGCCGCGGGGCCTGAAGTCGCCGCGTGGAGCATCGCCATCCCGGTCGCGGAACGGCCGGTCGCCGCGGGGCTTGAAGTCGCCGCGTGGAGCATCTCCATCCCTGTCGCGGAACGGCCGGTCGCCGCGGGGCTTGAAGTCGCGGCGCGGGGCATCGCCGTCCCGGTCGCGGAACGGACGATCACCGCGGGGCTTGAAGTCACGACGTGGCGCATCGCCGTCCCTGTCGCGGAACGGACGGTCGCCGCGCGGCTTGAAGTCACGACCACCGCGGTCGTCGCGATCGCGGAACGGGCGTTCCTCGCGGTTTTCGAACCGCGTGGACTGGCGCTTCTCGAAACGCTCTTGGCGCTCGGCTCCCGCCTCGTCGCCGCCAACCTTCTCCACCCGCACACGACGGCCACGGGAATCGGTCAGGGGCGCGCCGCGCTTGAAGTCGCGCTCGCCGGCCTCGTCGCTGCGTCCGCCCTTGTAGCCGGGGCGGGCCTTGTTGCGCGGTCCGAAGTCGACCGCCTCGCCATCGCGCCAGACCCGCGGCCGATTGCCGAAGCGATGCTCCGGGCTCTTGCCGGCGGAACGATCATCGTCCCGGTCACGGCCGAAGCGTCCACCGCGATCGTCGTCGCGCGCGAAACGGCCCGGCCGCGCGTCACGGTCGCCGAAACGCTTCGGGCGGTCCTCCCGGTCGCCAAAGCGGCCCGGACGCTCGCCACGATCCTCGAAGCGGGCCGGACGGGCACCGCGCTCCGGGCGGCCCTCGGGGCGGCCCTTGCGGCCGGCACGATCCTCGCGCTCGCCGATCTTCTCGAAGACCGGTCGGTCGAACTCGACGCCGGCGAGTTCCGAAAGCTCCTCGCCGAGCTGGTCGCGCAGCACGCGAGTCCTGATTTCGTCCACCTCGCCCTCCGGCAGCTCGCCGAGCTGGAACGGCCCGAAGGAGACGCGGATAAGGCGGTTCACGTCGAGCCCGATGGCGCCGAGGACGTTCTTGACCTCGCGGTTCTTGCCCTCGCGCAGCGACAGGGTGAGCCAGCTGTTGGATCCCTGCACGCGATCGAGTTCGGCCTCGATCGGCCCGTACTCGATGCCATCCACCTCGATGCCCTGGCGCAGCCGGTCGAGCGTTGCCTGATCGACGCTGCCATGGGCGCGCACGCGGTAGCGCCTGAGCCAGCCGGTCGCCGGCAGGGCGAGCACGCGGGCAAGGCCGCCGTCATTGGTGAGCAGCAGAAGGCCCTCGGTGTTGATATCGAGGCGGCCGACGGTGACCACCCGCGGCAGGTCCTCCGGCAGACGGTCGAAGATGGTCGGGCGACCTTCCGGGTCGCTGGTCGTGGTCACGAGGCCAGCCGGCTTGTGATAGAGCCACAGGCGTGTGCGCTCGCGCTCCGGCAGCCTCTCGCCGTCGACCAGCACGACATCGCGTTCCGTCACGTTGACGGCCGGCGACTCGAGCACCGTGCCATTGACGCTGACACGGCCGGCCTCGATCCACTCCTCCGCCTCGCGGCGCGAGCAGAGGCCGGCACGGGCCAGCACGCGGGCAATGCGCTCCTCGCCGCGGTTGACCGGCTCGAAGGACCGATCGCGCTCGCGCGGAACGGAATTGCGGTCGCGCTTGCCACGCTCCTCACCGAAGTCGCGCTTCGGCCGGTCATCGCGGTCGAAGCGGCGCGGCCGCTCCTCGTCACGCGCCCGCCCGGCATGCGGCTTCTTCTTGTCGATCCCGGCCTCGCGGGCGAGGGCCTTCACCACCGGATCCTCGTCGATGTCGTCGAGGAAGGCGGGGACATCGCCCGGCACGTCGATCGGGTCGTAGCTCTCCTCGGCGGCAGCGCGGCCCTTGCGGGCGGCCTTAGCAGCCTTGGCCGGCTTCGCGGCGACAGTCTCGATCTCGACGGCGGCCGGCGCGGCAGCGGCCTCGGCCGTCTCGACCACAGCGGCCTCGGCCTTCGGGGCCTTCGCCTTGGCGCGGCTGGCGGCCGGCTTGGTGGCGGGCGTCCCGGCGCTGGACGTCTTGGCGGCGGATGCCTTGGCTGTGGTGGCCTTGGTCGCAGCGGCTTTGGTGGTCTTGGCAGCGGCAGTCGCGGCCTTCGGCTTCGCGGTCTTCGTTGCGGTCTCGACCGGAGCGGCGGGGGCCTCCGCCTTGGCCACCTTCGTCGCGGCCTTCGGGGCCTTGGCGGGCTTGGCTGCTGCGGGCTTGGCCTCGGCGGACTTCGTCGCCTTGGGCTTCACGGCCTTCGGCGCGCTCACGGCGGCCTTGGCGGATGTCTTCGCGGTGGCCGGCTTGGTCGCTGCGGCCTTTGCCTTCGTCGCCTTCACCGTCGCGGTGGTGGCCTCTGAATCGGTTTTCGTCGTCCGGCTGGGGGCCGGACGGTCATCGTCGCGCTTGCGGGGCATGGGGTTCTCGTGAGATCGGGTTGTCGCGGCGCCGTCCGGCGTGCGCGGCCGGGTACCCCGGCAGGAAAGCGGGCGTGTAACACGAACGGGACGAAATGGCGAGAGAGGCCGATTCGCCGCTGCCGGATATCGTCAACGAGCCGATGCAGATCGCCCTCGATGAGGCGCGTGCAGCCGCGGCGCGCGGCGAGGTTCCTGTCGGCGCGGTCGTGGTGCGTGACGGCGCCATTCTCTCCCGAGCCGGCAATCGCACACTGGCCGACCGCGATCCGACGGCCCATGCCGAAATCCTCGCCATTCGCGCCGCCTGCGCCGCCCTGGGCTCGGAACGGCTGCCCGGCTGCGACCTCTACGTGACCCTTGAACCCTGCCCGATGTGCGCCGCGGCCATTTCCTTCGCCCGCATCCGCCGGCTCTATTTCGGCGCGGCCGATATCAAGGGCGGGGCGGTCGAGAATGGTGTGAGGCTCTATGCCCAGCCGAGCTGCCACCACCGGCCTGACGTCTACGGCGGTCTGAGCGAGACGGTGTCGGCGGAACTGCTGCGCGACTTCTTCCGCGACCGCCGCTGATCCTCACGCGCCCGGGCGCGAGCCGTGGCGCGTGTCGCGCGCGATCATCCGCGTCAGGATGATGACCGGTACGATGCCGATGGCGACGATGACGAGAGCCCCGGTCGAGGCCTGCGCCAGGCGCTCGTCCGAGGCCAGATTGTAGACGCGGATCGCCAGCGTATCGAAATTGAAGGGACGGACGATGATGGTCGCCGGCAGTTCCTTCAGCACGTCGACGAAGACCAGCAGCGCCGCCGTCAGCAGCGAGCGCCTGAGCATCGGGGCATGGATGGTGCGGGCGACGTTGGCGACGCTGGCGCCCAGCGTACGGGCCGCCGCGTCGAGCGAGGGCGGGATCTTGTGCAGCCCCGACTCCACCGGCCCGGCGGCCACCGCCAGGAAACGGACGAGATAGGCGTAGAGGAGCGCGATGGCGGTGCCCGACAGGATAAGGCCGGTGCCCTTCCCGAAGCTTGCCTTCATCCAGCCGTCGAGCGCGTTGTCGAGGGCGCCGAGCGACATCAGGATGCCAACCGCGATGACCGTGCCGGGCACGGCATAGCCGATGCTGGCGACGCGGATCGCCGTGGTGGTGAGCGGGCCGGGCGCGAGGCGCCCGGCATAGGCGACCAGTGTCGCCGCCGTCACGACGATGAGCGCAGCGCCGCCGGCGAGCACGAAGGAATTGCGCGCAAATGACAGGAAGCGCTCGCTGAACAGCGGATCACCGTCCACCCCGTGCAGCCGGATGAGAGCAGCGACCGGCAGGATGAAGCCGAGCAGCACCGGCAGTCCACAGGCGAGGATGGCGCCGAGGCCGGCGCGCGGACCGAGCTGCAGAGGCGCGATGCTGCGGTGCCGCCGCCCGCCGACACCGAAGCGGCGGCCTCTCCGGGCGATGACTTCGATGGCGACGAGCAGAAGGACGAAGCCGAGAAGGCCGGTCGCCAACTGCCCGGCGGCGACCCGATCCCCGAGGCCGAACCAGGTCCGGTAGATGGTGGTCGTGAAGGTCGTCACGCCGAAGTACTGGACCGTGCCGAAATCGGCGAGCGCCTCCATCAGCGCCAGCGCCACGCCCGCGGCGATAGCCGGCCGCGCCATGGGCAGGCCGACGCGGAAACAGGCCGACCAGGGGCTGGCGCCGAGGGTGCGTGCCGCTTCCAGCACGCAGGTCGACTGGTCGAGGAAGGCGGCGCGCGCCAGCAGATAGACATAGGGGTAGAGCACCAGGGTGAGCATCAGGCTGACCCCGGCAAGGTTGTGAATCTCCGGAAACCAGTAGTCGCCGCGCGACCAGCCGAAAGCCGCGCGCAGGCCGCTCTGGATCGGACCGGCGAAGGCCATGGCGTCGGTATAGGCATAGCCGATGATGTAGGCCGGGACGGCCAGTGGCAGCAGCAGCGCCCATTCGAGCACCCGGGAGCCGGGAAACCGGCAGAGCGTCACCAGCCAGGCGGTACCGACCCCGATGATCGCCGTGCCTGCGCCGACCATCAGCATCATGCCGATGGTGTTGAGAACGATCTCGGCGAGAACGGTCTCGGCGAGATGGGCGATCGCTCCGCCCGCCGGTTGCAACACGGTGAGGGCCACGGCCAGGATCGGCATGGCGATGAGGCCGGCGAGCGCCAGGGTCAGCGCGAGAAACGCGTTGCGCCCGGTCATGACGACCGGGCGCTGGCGGATTTCGCGGGAATGGACGAGGGCGGCGTCGGTCAAGAGTTCACTTCCAGCCGGCGCGATCCATGATCTTCAGCGCCTCGGCATTGTTGCGGGCGAAGACACGGGCGTTGAGGGGGTCGACTTTGAACTGGCCCCAGGCGGCGACATGGGGCGGCGGCTCCACGCCGGCAACCACCGGATATTCCGAATTGCCGAAGGCGAAGTAGCGCTGCGCCGAGGGCGTCGACAGATATTCGAGGAAGGCCTTCGCGGCATCGAGGTTCTTGGCATGCCGGGCGACACCGGCGGCCGAGATGTTCACGTGCGTGCCGCGATCGCCCTGGTTCGGGAAGACGACGCGCAGCTTCTCCACGACGGCCTTGTCCTCCGGCTTCGACGACTTGGCGAGGCGGCCGAAATAGTAGGTGTTGGCGACGGCGATGTCGCCTTCGCCGGCGGCGGCCGCCTTGATCTGGTCGGTGTCGCCGCCGCGCGGCGGACGGGCCATGTTGGCCACCACACCGCGTGCCCAGGTCTCGGTCTTCTCCGGCCCGAGCGCGGCCAGCATCGCGCCGGTCAGCGACTGGTTGTAGACGTTGGTGGACGAACGGATCAGCACCTTGCCCTTCCATTTCGGGTCGGCGAGATCCTCGTAGGTCCGGATGGCGCCCTCCGCAACCTTGTCCTTGGCGACCAGCAGCACGCGGGCGCGGGTCGAAAAGCCGAACCAGTTGCCGTCGGGGTCGCGCAGGTTCGCCGGGATGCGGCTGGCGAGCACCGGCGAGTTCAGCGGCTGCAGCAGGCCCATGCCCACGGCTTTCTCGATGCGTCCGGCATCGACGGTGATCAGCACGTCGGCGGGAGAGTTGGCGCCTTCGCTCTGCATGCGGGCGAGAAGTGGGTCCTCGCCGGCCTCGACCCGGTTGATGGCGATGCCGGTCTGCTTGGTGAAGTCGGAATAGAGCGCTTCGTCGGTGTCGTAGTGG
>VFQR01002994.1_pt1 | contig 9971 bp, 6 predicted proteins | sample 3512321 | NCBI WGS metagenome assembly VFQR01 (sample SAMN10412374, study PRJNA504923) | tailings metagenome | isolation source: Relicate 3 Philex TSF1 revegetated site | place: Philippines: Tuba, Benguet | collected 2017-08-29
CAGCACCACAATTCGGTCGCTCAGGCCGAGTAATTCAGGCAGTTCCGACGACACCAGCAGCACCGCTATACCCCTGTCTGTCAATTGGTTAATTAGCTTATAAATTTCAGCTTTGGCTCCTACGTCGATGCCCCGCGTGGGTTCGTCTAAGATAACGAGCGCGGGGCTGGCAAGCAGCATTTTCCCAATAACGACTTTCTGCTGATTGCCTCCGCTGAGCGTGACAACGGGCTGATTCAGGCCCGCTGTTTTAATGTTCAGGTCGCGTACCATCGTTTGTACCGCGCTGCTTTCGGCCTGCTCATCGATTAAGCCGCGCCGGGCAAACCGGGGCAAACTGGCTAAGGTCAGGTTATGCTGCACCGACAGTGCCGGTACAAAACCAGTAGCTTTACGGTCTTCGCCCACGAAGCCGATACCGAGCCGGATGGCATCTTGTGGCGTCTGAATGCTGACGGGTTCGCCGTTGAAAAAAATCGTTCCCTGCGTGTAGGCATCCAGCCCGAACAAGGCCCGCACTACTTCGGAGCGGCCCGCGCCCATCAGACCGCCCAGCCCCACTACCTCGCCCGCATGAACTGCGAACGACACGTTATGGAACGCGCCCGGTCGGGTTAGCCCGTTTACGCGCAACACCTCGCGCCCGGTTGGTGGGGTGTGTTCGGCGAACAGGCTTCCCAATTCGCGCCCAACCATCTGCGTAATGAGCGCGTCGGGTGTGTAATGGGTGGCGGGGCGGCTGTCGATGTAGCGGCCATCGCGCAGCACGGTAATGGTATCGGCAATGGCAAATATCTCGTCCATCTTGTGCGAGATATAGACGATAGCCACGCCCTGTTGCTGCAACGCCCGAATCAGGCTGAACAGCGTGGTAACTTCGGTATCCGACAGGGCCGAGGTGGGTTCATCCATAATCAGCACGCGGGCCGCTCCGGTGTGCCGGTCGTTGGCGAGTGCCTTCGCAATTTCGACCATCTGCATCTGGGCCACGCTCAGGTGCTTCATGGGCGCGTCGGGCGGTATGTCCACGGCTATTTGCCGGAGCAGGTCGGCGGCCTGCTGCCTTATCTGCCGTTCATCGGCCAAACCCCAGCGTCGCGGTTCGCGGCCCAGAAAAATATTCTGCGCTACGGTTAACTCGGTCACGGCCAGCAGTTCCTGATGAATCATGGCAATGCCCCGCTGCCGGGCTTCGCGTACACTGCCCAGCCGCAACAGTTCACCGTCGAGCCGAATTTCGCCCGAATCGGGCGTTTCCAGCCCGGCCAGAATCCGCATCAGCGTCGATTTACCCGCGCCATTCTCGCCCATGAGCGCGTGTACTTCGCCCCGCTGCACGGTAAGCTGCACGTCGGCCAACGCCCGGACGCCAGCGAATGATTTCGACAGGTTTTTGACAGTGAGCATGGGGGCATGACGCTTGAATTGTTCAACGTTCAAGGTTTAATGTTCAAGGTTCAACGTTCAACGTTGGCTGACGCATTCAAACACTGTAGTGCAACATTAAACCTTGAACATTAAACCTTGAACGAACAATAATTACATGGCAAAACTCGCTACCCCGGTGTCTTTCCAGCTACGGGCGTTGGCGGAGTCGATGACGGCTTCGCAGACTTTCTGCGTTTCGAGCGCGTCCTGAAAGGTGGGGTGGCAAGGTTCGCCGGTTTCGAGTGCTTTCAGAAAATCGGCTACCTGATGAATAAAGCTGTGTTCGTAGCCAATGCCCAGACCCGGCACCCACCATTTGCCCATATACGGCTGATCGCCATCGGTAACGTGAATCGACCGCCAGCCGCGCACAATGCCCTCGTCGCGGTGGTCGAAGTATTCGAGCCGGTTCAAATCGTGCAAATCCCAGCGGATAGACGCGTGTTCGCCATTAATTTCAAAGGTGTACAGAGCCTTGTGCCCCCGTGCATAGCGCGTGGACTCGAACAAACCCAGCGAACCGTTCTGGAAATGACAATGGAAAATACAGGCGTCGTCGATGCCCACCGGCTCTACTTTGCCCGTAAGCTGGTGCATCCGCTCTTTCACGAACGTTTCTGTCACCGCCGACACATCGACAATGGCCCCGTTGAGCCACATGGCCGTGTCGATGCAGTGGGCCAGCAAATCGCCCGTCACCCCCGACCCGGCAGCTGCCACGTCCATGCGCCAGAGGCCCGCGCCCCCCTGCGGCAGTTCGGCACTAATGGTCCAGTCCTGTAGGAAGTTGGCCCGGTAGTGAAAAATCTTACCCAGCTTCCCCGATGCCACAAGCTGCTTCGCCAGCGACACAGCCGGAATACGCCGGTAATTGTACCAGACCGTATTGGCAACGCCCGCTTTGCCAATGGCATCGACCATCTGCTGCCCTTCGGCCACGGTGCGGGCCAGCGGCTTTTCGCACAGAATCATTTTGCCCGCTTCGGCGGCTGCGATGGCAATTTCAGCGTGGGTGTCGTTGGGTGTGCAGATGTCCACCGCGTCGATGTCGTCGCGGGCGATGAGTTTGCGCCAGTCGGTTTCGTAAGCGGCATAGCCCCACTGTTCGGCAAAAGCCTTTACGCTGGCTTCGTTGCGCGAACAAACCGCCTGCAACACCGGTTTGTATTCGAGTTCAGGAAAAAAGTGCGCAACCTGACTGTATCCGTTGGAGTGGGTACGGCCCATAAACCCAGTGCCGATTAACCCGATTCTTAGTGTCTTGGTCATTGGTTTTTGTTCAAGGTTCAATGTTCAATGTTTTCTGCGCCAGCCAACGTGGAACATTGAACACTGAACAGTAAAACTTATTCCTGCCAGCCGTGCTTTTCACGGACCTGTATCATGGTGGCTAAAATGTCGTTCCAGGTTTGCTGGTTGGTCATTACGGCATTGGGAAACATGCAGCCGTCCCAGCAGATGTGGCGGAACCGTTTGGTGAGGTTGCCGGTTGAGTCGCGGAGCCAGAAACCGGCGTCGTTGGCAACGTCGAGTTTGCCGTTGGGGTCGGTGGCCTGGCAGTGCCGCCCGGTTTTGTCGTGCGAGCCGGAGCCGAACACGGTACCGTCGTTCTGGGCTACGTGGAAGTCGATGGTCCAGGGGCGCAGGGCATCAGTCAGGGTTTTGAGGGCGTTGGTCAGCACCGAGCGGTCCTGCCAGTCGTAGCCTTCGGGCAAAATGCGGTCCTGTTCGCGGTTGTAGCCCATCGTATACAGCAACGTGTGCGACATATCGGCCTGGAAACCCATGTTTGGCCGGTCAACCATCTCCATCGTTTCGATGGCCGTGCGCCAGCTTTGCAACCCACCCCAGCAAATTTCGCCCTCGGCGGCAAGGCTTTCGCCATAGTCTGCCGCTACGTCGCAGGCTTCGCGGAACGTTTGGGCAATAAGTTTGGTGCTTCCGGCGGGGTCGGCATCCCACTGCTGCGGTGAACTCGCCGAGTCGATACGCACCACGCCCGACGGACGAATGCCCAACTCGCGCAACACCTTACCAATGTGGCAGGCTTTCCGCACCATATCGACGAAGTGCTTTCGGTCGGCATCGCTGCCCAGCACCGGCCCGCCCCAGATGGGGGCCACTAATGAACCGACATTCAGGTTATACGACGCAATTTTATCGGCCAGCCGTTTGATATCGTCGTCAGAACCGTTGATGTCGATGTGCGGGTCCATTAGTCCCAAATCGACGCCATCGAATTTCACGCCGTTGACCTCGGCGGCAGCGGTCATTTGTAGCAAGTGGTCGAATTCGATAACAGGCTCCGAATCAGGACCTTTCCCGACTAAGCCGGGCCAGGTGGCATTGTGCAGTTTAGGGTAGTTGTTCATAGTTGAAAGGTTTCGTGTTCAATGTTCAATGTTTCGCGAAGCGGTCTTAGAAGCTGTTTTAGTTAATCGCTTTGGCCGCAAAACGCGGCTTTAGGCGACTGGCTGCGTTACTTTTTTCAGCCGTAGCTACGGCTACGCCTTCAAAAAGTGCCTTGCCACCCACCAAAATCCGCTACTTTTCGGCTCAAATCGCTAACTCAAACAGCTTCTTAAACGCGTCAGTCCCGATGAGAGACCGCAACCTTGAACGTTAAACATTGAACTATAAAACTAAGTCTGGATTGTTTGGGCCGAAGTGTTTGAGCATTACGAGCGGGTCGCAGGTGGAGTAGTTGGTGATGGTTACGCCTTCCTGTGCGGCCTGTTCGCTCACGAAAAACTCGTCGTTGGTGAGTTGGCCGTAGCGGATGAGGGCGGGTGTTTCTACGTTCCAGACACCCATTTTGCCGTGTCCCTGCATCATAATCAGGCCGTATGCCGCGCTGTCTTTGATGGTCACGGTCTGGCCGGGCAACACGGTCAGTTCTTTCGCGCTGAAGGCTTCGTTTAGGTAGCAGACCCATACTTCGCGATACCCTTCGGCCTGCATCTGGGCTTCATCGTGCACCGGGCGCGGCACCATGTAATGATTTGCCATCAGGTTAGGGTCGGTGTTCAACTCCCAGTCGATGGCCTCCATGAGTAGGTCGTAATCGCCGATGCGGTCTTTGGGCGTACCGTTCCAGAGCAGTTCTTCCGGCACGATGGCTTCGTTCACCAGCGACTGGTACATAGCAAAAATATCCGACGCTTTCTGCGGTTCGTAGGTACACAAACTCCCCGGCGCGTGGAGCAAACCGGGCGGCACGTCCCAGCCCGTGCCGGGTTCGAGCCGGTACGCCGACGAGTAGTTGGTAATTTTATTATCGCCTTTTGTGAAGTTCATCAGGCATTCTTTAATCTGTTCTTTGGTGGTGCCGGGTGCAATACCAAAAAACGTGTACGGAAAATCGCCCCCGTGATTATTGAGTTGGGGCGGAAAGTAGTAGGCTTCGGGTTTGCCCAACTGCCCCACCAGCGCGGCCTGTTCGTCGTTGTGGTGGAGGTGGTGCGGCAGCGGCCCCATGTTGTCGAAGAATTTCGAGTACATGGGCCAGCTTTTGTACTCGTTCCAGAGCCGGTCGCCGATGAGCACGGCCTGAAGTTCATCAACGGCATCTTTCAGTGTAATCTGCTGAACGTTACCGCCTTCCTCAAACACGACCATGCTCAAGCCTTCGTTTTCGCCCGTGAGCGGGCCGTTGCGGGCGGGCGTTGTCGACGACAGCCAGCGTTCGTCGATGCCGCCCCGAACCCCGCCCAGCACGTAGTAATCGTCGGGGTGGAGTTTGATTCGGCGACCGGGTACACAAAACGAACGCGGCACCCACGTTGGGGCCAGTCTGAGAATACCGTTGCCCTGTTCGAGGGCGTTGGCAGCTACGCTACGGGTTTCTGTTTGCATATGATTGAATTTACCCCACCCCCGGCCCCTCCCCTAAAATAAGGGGAGGGGTGACGGAGCGCGGGACGACTTTATCATTTTTATCTGTTAAAGTGCAAAAAATAAACGCTATCACCTTCTACTCACTCCCCTCTCCCAATGGAGAGGGGCCGGGGGTGAGGGTAAAACCGCAATTTCCAGTTCATATACCCGGCTTTCGCCCGGTTCGAGAAAAATAAGCGTTCCCTCCTGCCGGGCTTTGGCCTGACCAATGGGCGGGTGCGTGCCGGGTTCGAGGCCCGTTACGTACTCGCCCCGGCCCCAGTGCTGCCAGTTGGTGAGCCAAGGCATCTGCGCTTTTTTAAACCGTACCGAAACGCTCAGCCCCAGCCGGTTGTTGGCTAACGCTGCCGTACACCAGCCATCAGGGTCGGGCACGGGGTCGATAAAGGCGCATACCTCGCCGGGGCCGCTGTGGTTATCAAGCGGGGCGGGGCAGGTGCGGTAGTCGATACCGTCACGAAAATACGCTAAGCTTTGGGCGTCGTTGCGGGGCTGCCAGCTACCTTCGGCCCGGATGTGCGTACCGGCCTCGACCAGCGGCCAGCCGAAATTGAGGTGATACAGCAACATGTGTGGAGCCAAGCTGTTACCCCGGTTTGTCACCGTATCATGAAGGCGTATCACCGGCTCACCCAGCGTGGCCGATAGGGTTCGGCGGAGTTCCAGACTGGGGCCAAACACGCTTGTTTCGCGCATTCGACCCGTCAGGCTCATGGTCAGGTTGCCAGTCAGCAGGTCAGGCTGTACAACCGATTCGAGTTCGGCGGGGAGGTTGCTGATGCGCCCGTGCAGACCGCGCTCGCCCTGTTCGTCGCGTTCGGGGCCACCCACGTGGCTTAGCCCGCATGTAGTGAGCAAGCCCCCGCCGAAGGAACGCAGCCAGTCGAGGCCCCGGTTAATGCCGGGTTCGGCGGCTGTTAGCCCACCCTGACTCAGCCACGCAAGGCTGTGCTGATTGTGGAATGCGTCGTACAGGTCCATAGCCCGGTCGAGGGCCACTTTTACGCGCAGACCCGCGCCGGTGTTAAGCCACGCAATGCGCGTACCGCGACCGGGGCCGTTGTCGAGTACCGACGTTTCGATGCCGCCAATCTGGGCTACGTTGCCCACGTAATTGGGCCAGTCTTGATTAATCACAACGTTTTGAGCATCAGGTTCCGGTACTGCACTTTCATGGGCGGGCCAACGTGTACCTGAACGCCCAGCAAGCCCTTCGACTTGCCATTTACGGTATCTTCGTCGATGACCTCACTCATCAGCACGTCGTTGATGTAGTGCTGCATTTTGTTGCCCCGTACCACGAGGTGAAAGCTGTTCCAGTCGTTTGGTTTGACTAATGTTTTCAGCGAATCCGACGTACCGAGCGACCCCGTCACGGTGCGGCCCGTCCAGGCATTGCGGGTTACATTGGCGCGGATGGCTTCGGGCGAGGCATCGCCGGTGTAGGGCTTCACTGTCACTTTTTCGCCCCGGTAGGCCAGCGTGGTGCGTTTGCGTTCTTCATAGTTCTGCCCCGTCCACATCCGCCGACCGTCGATGTCGGCCTGATAGCCGCGCAGGGCATAAGGAATATCGGTGAGCCGGTCGCTGCGGTAGTTGATGCCGGAGTTGCCCATTTCGGTGATGGTAAACTCGCCTTTCAGTTCAAAATCGGCGGGTTCGCCCCCTTCCCAGACAATGAACGAGTTGTTTTTCAGCGTTTTGTCGGGCTTTATTTCACCAACGAGGTAGCCGTTTTCTACGCGCCAGTAGGCCGTGTCGCCCGTCCAGCCCTTCAGGTTTTTACCGTTGAAAATAGCCTTGAATCCCCGGTTACCGGCAGACTTCTGCGCCAGCGCGGGCAGGGCGAGCAGGCTGAGGGCGAGGAGGAAAAGAAAGATGTGTTTTTTGGTCATTGTCAGTAAGCCGGATTTACCCTACCCCCAGCCCCTCCCCTGTTTTCAGGGGAGGGTAGACGGAGCGCGAGACGACTTTTAAAAAATTGATTATAAAATGGATGAGAATAAGGTAAGTAGCCTTGTACGCTCCCATCTCCCAATGGAGAGGGGCCGGGGCGGTCCGGCGTTCCGGTGAGGTATTCATTTCCCCTTTGTGCTTTCCTTGTAAATCGGCGCGTCGGGTTTGCCGCCCGATTTCAGGTAGGCAAACAGGTTGCGGAGTTCGCTGCCCGACAGCGGGTTTATCAGCCCCGGCAGCATCAGCGATACGGGCGAATATTTCCGATTCACGACCGTTGCTTTGGCAATTTTCCGTACATCATCAGGCACGAACGGGTTCTGCGACACTAAGAAGTTGGTTTTATCTTCGCCCACTAACCGGCCCACTACCGATTTGCCATTTTTAAGCGTAAACACCGTAGCCGCGTACTGATCCGACACCACCTTATCAGGATACACAATGGCTTCCATAATGTCTTTGTTTGAGAAGCGCGTGCCGAGTTGGGTCAGGTCGGGGCCGATGTCGCCACCCTGCCCCTGCATGGCATGACACTTACCGCAAAGCATGACCGAATAAATCTGCCGCCCCTGCTCGTAGTCGAGGGGCAGCCCAGTGCTATCAACGGCCTTCAGCGCATCGTCAAATTTCCACTGTCTCCAGCCACCTTTGGGTGCCCAGCCGCCCTCTACAATGTCGTTACCCGACGACGATAGTTTTTCGACGCCCGACAGTTTGTTGTACCGCTCCTGCTGCTCTTTGGGAACGTTGTCTAAGGCCAGTTTACGGGCTTTGTTGATGAAACCAACGTAGCTGCGACCACCCTGATAATCGAACGCTTTGTTAAACCACTGAAAATACTCCTCGCGCAGGGCGGGCGTCCAGCCGGTTTTGGCACTGCTTAGCATGGTGGCGTAGAACGTTTGCTGAGCGGGTGGGAATTTTTCGAGCATCCGGGCAATGTCCATACCATACTGTGGGTTCCGCATAATCAGGTCGTTAGACGCCGTAACGGTCTCACCACCAACGGCTCCCTGACCGCCTTCGTTTTTCAGGGCCATCAGTTTCATGGTCTTTTCTACCGCGCCCGGTGCTTCGAGCGATACTAACAGTTTGCAATAGAACCGGTTCAGGTCAGCCGTCTTAGACGGGTAGAGCGGGTTCAGCAGGGCAATCACCTTGTCGCGGTCGGTGCCTTCGGGCAGGCCAAAGCGGGTGCTGACGAGTTCGATGGCCCGCAGTACGCTTAGTTGCCCTTCTTCGTTAAGCGAACCTAATTTCACGCCCGTCAGCGCGGCCAGCATGGGACTTTTCAGCGACTTATCGCCGTGGTGGGCCAGCGCAAATAGGGCCTGACTGAGCCGTATCGGGTCTTTTTCGGCCAGCGCACGGGCCTGCCACTGCGCCACGGGCTGATGCTCAACGGCAATACGGGCGGCATAGCGCACAAAGCGGTCAGGGTGGTTCAGGTGAGGCCACGCGGCATCGAGGGCCGCCGGGTTGGAGCCGGTATGGTACTGCTCCAACTGCGTCCGCAATTTGTGTTCGGGCGTAGTGGTTGCCACCACCGGAGCCGGGGCCGTGTTTTCGGAGCCGGTGTACGTAACCCGATACAGGTCTGACTCTAACCGACGCCCGCCCGTCAGGAAATACATGGCTCCGTCGGGGCCAATCAGGCCGTCGGTGATGGGCAGCGGTGCGCCTGAGATAAACTCCTCAGCCGTAGCACTGTAGCTCGCGCCTTTGGGTTGCAGATGCACGGCGTAAACGATGCCGAAACTCCAGTCGAAGGCGTAAATGGTTTTCTGATATTTGGCTGGAAACTTCGCGCCCCGGCCCGCAAATACGCCCGTTGGCGACCCCTGCCCCATGTTCAGCGTGGCGGGCAGGCAATCCATATACGCCGGTGACCAGTTGGATGCCGACGTGCGCCAGCCAAACTCGGCTCCGCTCGTTACGTGGCAAATACGCGTGGGTTTGTACCAGGGCAGGCCAAAATCCCACTCCATGTCGGAGTCGTAGCCGAAAATATCGCCCGCGTCGTTGAACGCGAAATCGAACGTGTTGCGGAAACCACCGCCCATAAACTCCCATCGCTGCCCGTCGGGGCTGACTTTGGCAAGCCAGCCACCGGGTGCCATCCGGTCAACGGCGTGACCACGCGGGTCGCGGATGGCCGGGAACAGGTTGTCTTCCTGCCAAACGGGCGGCAGTCGGTACGCATCGAGTTTGGGCACGTCGGTAAAGTTGCCGCACATTACGTAAATCGACTGCTTATCGGGAGCCAGCACGATGCTGTGGGGGCCGTGTTCGCCTTCGCCTTTCAGTTGTTTCAGCAGCGTAACTTTGTCGAACTGATCGTCGCCATCGGTATCCTGAAGCCGGTACAGACCGCTCGATTTATCGAACTCCTTGTTTTCTTTACTGGGCCGGTGATTCACCATCACATACAGGCTGTTGAAGGCATAAAGTAGCCCCTGTGCGTAGCCCATGCCCACGCGCTGAATGGTATCACCCGGCGCGGGTGGCGGGCCAACAGCCAGTTTTTCGATTTTCGGGGCTTCGGTGGTGCCGATGGGCGGCATGGTGAGCCGGTACAGAAACCCGTACTGATCCGAACAAATCATGCGACCTTTATCATCGAAGGCCATCGACACCCACGACCCCTGTTTGTTATCGGAAGGGCTGTAGAGGTGTTCGGCTTTGAAGCC
>VFQR01002996.1_pt1 | contig 9966 bp, 7 predicted proteins | sample 3512321 | NCBI WGS metagenome assembly VFQR01 (sample SAMN10412374, study PRJNA504923) | tailings metagenome | isolation source: Relicate 3 Philex TSF1 revegetated site | place: Philippines: Tuba, Benguet | collected 2017-08-29
GCGGGGACGACCGCCTCGGCGGTTGGTGCTATCGCTTTGGATTGCTTGCGGAAATGTGCGGGAAGATCGACCGTCGCGTGGCGTCCGACCTGGGGCCCGTGGCGTTCGAGCCATTTGCCGGCCTCGGTCGCCCCAGCCAGGAACAGGTGCGAGATGACGGTCCGATCGGGCTGGACCTTGCTTTCGGCGGGGAGGATGCCGGTATGATGCCCCGCCTCGATGAGGTGGAAGCGATGGCGCGCCATGCGCTCGCCGCTGGTCCGCGCACCCCGCCACCACCGGCGCTGGATCGACTGCGCCGCTTCGAGTAGCTCGACGTCGCGCCGCAAGGGCTGGTTGAACGTGATGCGGTTGACGTCGTTCGCGATCTCGCGGGCAGTGCGCGGGACGCCGGGCTGCTCGACAGGATTGAGCAGGACGAGGAGCGTATCCTCGACAGGGCTCTCGGCGGCGACCGTGACGAGGTCCGGATTGGCCGAGAAGCCGCCGTCCCAGTAGGCGCGGCCCTCGATCTCGACGGCATGGTGGATGGTCGGCAGGCAGGCGGATGCGAGCACGGCTTCGACGGTCAGCTCTGCACGACGGAACAGGCGCTTGGCGCCGGTTGCGATGTCGGTTGCCGCGATCAGCAGCTCGATCTCGGAGAAGCCGCGCACCCGCTCGAAGTCGATGTGCGCCTCGAGGATGCGGCGCAATGGATCGAAGCCGAGTGGATTGAAATCGTAGGGTGACCAGAGCGAGGCCACGCGCCCGAGCGATGGCGACCGTCCGAGCGTCCGCAAGAACGGATAGAAGCGCATGAGGTCGGGAACACCGGCCTCCTGTACGCCTTCCCAGACCGCGCGCAGCGTGCGTCGCGCGCCTTCGCGACCGTTCATCGCCAGGCCGCCCGCCAGCGCTGCCGCATTCACGGCACCGGCACTGGTGGCGCTGATCCAGGCGAGCTGGAGATGGCTGTCCTCTTCGAGCAGGCGGTCGAGGACCCCCCAGGTGAAGGCGCCGTGCACGCCACCACCCTGGAGCGCGAGATTGATCGCGCGTTGCCGCTTGCCGCCGAAACCGAGCACGTGCCCTCCACCGCGCATGTGTTGCAGCGCATCATGGCAGAGTGGAGACGGGTGCGACAATCGGCAGGCCGTCGACGGTCGTGCATAGCATCGTCACACCGAACGCTGGTTGCAGGTGTCGCGGCGTCAGCACGTCGGCGGGACGCCCGACTGCCGCAACCCTGCTGCCCGCCAGCAGGACGACGTGGTCGGCGAAGCGGGCGGCGAGGGAGAGGTCGTGCAGGGCCACGATAACCGTGCGGCCCGTGCCGGTGAGGCGTTTGAACAGTTCGAACAGGGCGAGCGCGTGGGCGGGGTCGAGACCCGCGGTCGGCTCGTCGGCGATCAGCAGCGGTGCCTCCTGGGCGAGCGCCCGGGCGACGAGGACGCGGGCACGCTCGCCGCCGGAAAGCTCGAGGATCGGACGGTCGGCAAGATGGGTGACGTCCATGGCGGCAAGCGCTGCGTCGACCGCCGGGTCACCGATGCCGCCACCATGCGGCAGCCGGCCGAGGGCCGCGACGGCCCGTGCCGCGAGCGGCCAATGGACGGCACGCTCCTGCGGCAGGTAGGCGATGGCACGCGCGAGCGCGGGGCGATCGAAATCGGCGAGCGGTCGCCCGTCGAGCGTGACCGTGCCTGCGGCCGGTGCGACCAAGCCCGCGAAGGCGCGCAGCAGCGTCGATTTCCCGGCGCCGTTGGGGCCGACGACGGCGGTGATCGAGCCGGCAGGCACGGCGACGTCGATGTGGTCGAGGATCGTGCGGCCGCCGAGATCTAGGCGGAGATTGGCAGCGGCTATGCTCATGGCGCGAGCTCCCGCCGCGTCGCCACGACGAGCCACACGAAGAACGGCGTGCCGATCAGCGCGGTGAGCACGCCAAGCCTGATGCCACCGCCGGGCGAGAGCACGCGTAGCGCCAGATCCGCCGCCAGCACCAGCGCAGCACCACCGAGCGCGCTCGCGGGCAGCAGTCGCGACGGAGAGTGCCCGACCAGCGGCCGCAGGATGTGCGGCACCACGAGACCGACGAATCCGATGGTGCCCGCCACGGCGGTCGCGGCGCCGACCGCGAGCGCGGTGCCGGTCAGCATTTTGAGGCGCAGGCCCGCAAGCGACGTTCCGAGGTTGGCGGCCACTTCCTCGCCGAGCGTCAGTGCGTCGAGGTCGCGGCCGAGGCGCAACAGGACGGCCAGACCAATCAGGATCGGCGGCGCGGCGAGCCACACGTGCGTCATGCTGCGATCGGTGAGCGAGCCCATCAGCCAGTAGACGATCTCGACGGCGGCGAACGGGTTCTGCGACAGCGTGAGGACGAGTGCGATCAGTGCCGTCGTCAGACTTGCGACCGCGACACCGGAAAGGATCAGCGTGATCGGGCCACCGCGCTCACCCGCGAGCCATAGGACCACAGCAAGCGCGATCGCGGCGCCAGCGAGGCCACCGAGCGGCAGCCCGATCGCGAACGCGCCGGCAAACCCCGTATGGATTGCCAGCACCGCGCCGAGGCCGGCACCGCCGGAGATGCCGATCACGCCCGGCTCGGCGAGCGGGTTGCGCAGATAGCCTTGCAGCGCCGCGCCGGAGAGGCCGAGCGCGGCGCCGATCAACAGCCCGAGGAGGGTGCGGGGGAGACGGATTTCGGAAAGGATCAGCCAGCGCGCGTCGGCGCTGCCACCGAAGCCGATGCCGGTCGGGCCGACCACGAGCGAGGCTATAGCAAGCAGCGCGGTGATCGCCGCGAGCGCGGGTATGGTCGCGGGGAATGGGCCGTTGGCCGTCATGCCGGCGGCTTTCCTGTGGGAAGCCTGCGGCGCGCGTCGACCAGTGCTTCGATCGCGTCGGCAATGTGCGGCGTGCCGCACAGCCAGTGTCGCCACGGGACCACCAGCGTCGCGCGGTTGCGCATCACCGCGGCCAGCGCCGGATGCGAGAGATTGTCGGCGACAACGGTGCGGTACTCCTCGCTCGGGCCCGACAGCACCAGCAGGGCCGGCGGCTTCGCCACGATCGCTTCGAGTGCGACGCGACCGCCAGCATCGGCGTTGAGCTCGGCCGCCGCATTGCGGAAGCCGGCGATGCGCAGCGCTTCATCCTCCAGCGTGCCCGTGGCCGAAACGATGCCGTTGACCTGATAGATGACGGCCGACGGTGCGGGGCCGCCTCCCCGCGGCGTCGCCTCGAGCGCCGCGAGCCGGCGGTCGAGGTTCGCAACCACCGCATCGCCCGTTGACTTTGTATCGACGGCCTCGGCGATCCGCCGCACGCTGTCGCGCACGCCCGCGAGATCATGCGCGAAGGGAACCTTTACGACGCGGCGCCCGAGACGCTCGAGCAGCGACACCGTGGCGGGTGTCGAGAACTCCGTCGTCAGGATCAGGTCTGGATCCAGCGCCAGCACCTCTTCCGCCTCGCCACGCAGCCGCCTGAACCGCGTCGCACGGTCGGCGATCGAGGAGACGGTAGCGTCGGCCGCGACATGACTGAGCGCTGCGATGCGTTCGGGCGCGACGAGATCGAACAGGATCTGATCGGTGCACAGGTTCAGCGAGACGATGCGCTGCGGTGGCGTCTGTGAGTGACCCGGCGCCGCGACGAAGGCGAGCGCGCATGCAGCCACTGCGATGGCGGAACGGCGGATCATGCGATGGCTACCGATCCCGCTCGTGGAAATGGTCGTAGATCCGCTGCGCGGTCTCGGTCGAGATGCCGGGCACCGTCTCGAGGTCGGAGACGCTCGCGCGGCTGACGCCTTTCGCCGAGCCGAAATGCAGGAGCAGCGCCCGCTTGCGCGTCGGGCCGATGCCGTCGATGTCGTCGAGCGGGTTGGCGCCGATCGCCTTGGTGCGGCGCGCGCGGTGGGCGCCGATCGCAAAGCGATGGGCCTCGTCGCGCAAGCGCTGGACGAAATAGAGGACGGGATCGCGAGGCTCGAGCATCATCGACTGCGCGCGGCCGGGAATGTGGAAGTGCTCGCGGCCGGCGTCGCGGTCCGGTCCCTTGGCGACGCCGATCAGCGCCACGTCGATGATACCGAGCGCGGCCAGCACCTCCTGCGCGACATTGAGCTGGCCGAGGCCGCCGTCGATCAGCACCAGATCGGGCCGATCCGGGAACGCTGTATCCTCGGCCTCGTCGGCGTCCTCGGGCAGGATGGCCTCCGCGGGCGTTTCCGGCACCGTGTCGACGTCGATCGGGCTTTCATCGACGGCCGGCGCGGCCGACGCGGCAATGCGCTTGAAGCGCCGCGTCAGTACCTCGCGCATCATCGCGTAGTCGTCGCCAGGGGTCAGATCGGCGGACTTGATGTTGAACTTCCGGTACTGGCCTTTCACGAAGCCGTCGGGGCCCGCGACGATCATGCCGCCGACCGCGTTGGTGCCCGACACATGGCTGTTGTCGTACACCTCGATCCGGCGCGGCACGCGATCGAGGCCGGTCCGGTCGGCAAGTGCTTCGAGCAGGCGGCGCTGCGAGGCGCCTTCTGCCAGCCGGCGGCCGAGCGCTTCCTTCGCGTTGTTGAGCGCGTGCTCGACGACGCCGCTCTTGGTGCCGCGCTGGGGAACGCGGATTTCTACCTTGCGCTCGGCCTTGAGCGACAGCGCCTCGGCGAGCAGATCCTGGCTCGGTACCGGATGCGATAGCAGGATGAGCCGCGGCACCGGTTTGTCGTCATAGAACTGCGCGATGAACGCGTCGAGCACCTCGCCGACGTCGAGCGAACGATCGGCGCGGGGGAAGTAGGCGCGATTGCCCCAGTTCTGGCCGGTGCGGAAGAAGAACACCTGCACGCAGGTCTGTCCGCCGTCCTGGTAGGCGCCGAACACGTCCGCTTCCTCGACGCCTTCGGGATTGATCGTCTGGTCGGCGGTGACGTGGCTGAGCGCGTGCAGGCGGTTGCGCAGCGCCGCGGCGCGCTCGAACTCCAGCGCGTCGGAGGCGATCGTCATCTGCTCGCGGATCTGCTTGCGCACGTCTTCGCTGCCGCCCTTGAGCAGGCGGCATGCCTGATCGACGAGCCGATCGTAGTCCGCGAGGCTGATCTCGCCGGTGCAGGGGGCCGAGCAGCGCTTGATCTGGTAGAGCAGGCACGGTCGCGTGCGCGTTTCGTAGACGGAATCCGAGCACGAGCGCAGCAGGAACGCGCGCTGCAGCGTATTGATCGCGTGATTGACGGCGCCGGCGGAGGCGAAGGGGCCGAAGTAGTCGCCTTTCCTCTTGCGCGCCCCGCGGTGCTTGAGGATCTGCGGCGCGGCATGGTCGCGCGAGATGAGGATGTACGGGAACGACTTGTCGTCGCGCAGCAGCACGTTGAAACGCGGGCGAAACCGCTTGATCAGGTTCGCCTCGAGCAGCAGCGCCTCGCTCTCGGTGCGCGTCGTCACGAATTCCATCGAGGCGGTGGCGGCGATCATCCGCGCGATGCGGTTGGTGTGGCCGCCGAGCCGGGTGTAGTTGGACACCCGCGCCTTGAGGCTGCGCGCCTTGCCGACGTAGATGACGTCGCCGCCGGCATCGAGCATCCGGTAGACGCCGGGCGAGGCCGGGAGCGTCCTGAGATAGCCGTTGATGACGTCGGGGCCGCGACGCACGGGCGTATCCGCCGCGGGCGGGTCCGCCTCGCGGGGTTCGGTCGGCACGGTCGGGTCGCTGACGGGGGGGCACATGGGGGGACAATTGGGCCGGACGCGGAACGCGGTCAAGTGTGGACGGCCGCGTTGGTGGACGTTGTTCGCGGATCGGCTCGCAATTCGCTGGCGGGCGGCCATATAGGGTATAACGGGGCCACAAGCGCGCCCACGCTGGCGATCACACATGCCGGAGCCGATCATGAATGTGCAACCCGATGCCGCCGGCTTCTCGAGGCTCGAAAACAGCTACGCACAGCTACCGGAGCGGTTCTTTTCGCGCCTGCCGCCGACGCGGGTGGCGGCGCCGCAGCTCGTGAAGCTGAACGTTGCGCTGGCCCGCGAACTGGGCCTCGATCCAGATTTTCTGGCGTCCCCCGAGGGGGTGGAGATTCTCGCCGGTAACCGCGTGCCGGAGGGCGCAGATACGATCGCGATGGCCTACGCGGGACACCAGTTCGGCGGCTTCAGCCCGCAGCTCGGCGACGGCCGCGCGCTGCTGCTCGGCGAGATCATCGATCGACGGGGGAACCGCCGCGATATCCAGCTCAAGGGTTCGGGGCCGACGCCGTTCTCGCGCCGTGGCGACGGGCGCGCGGCGCTCGGGCCGGTGCTGCGCGAGTACATCATCGGCGAGGCGATGCACGCGCTTGGTATTCCGACGACGCGGGCGCTGGCGGCTGTGACGACCGGCGAGCGGGTTTTCCGCGAGACGATCCTGCAGGGCGCGGTGCTCACGCGCGTCGCGGCGAGCCATATCCGCGTCGGCACGTTCCAATACTTCGCCGCGCGGCAGGACACCGACGCACTGCGGGCGCTGACCGACTATGTGATCGCGCGCCACTATCCGGATCTTGCCGGCAGCGATAATCCGGCGGCGGCATTGCTGGAACGCGTGCTGGAGCGGCAGGCTGAGCTGATCGCGCGCTTGATGCTGGTCGGGTTCATCCATGGCGTCATGAACACCGACAACGTCGCGGTCTCGGGTGAGACGATCGACTACGGCCCGTGCGCGTTCATGGATACGTACGACCCCGCGACCGTCTACAGCTCGATCGACGAACAGGGGCGCTATGCCTACGGCAACCAGCCGCTGATCGGGCGGTGGAACGTCACGCGGTTCGCGGAGGCGTTGCTGACGTTGATTGCGGACGAAAGCGATGCTGCGATCGCCATCGCACAGAAAGCGATCGACGCCTATCCCGACAGATTCGAGGCGGCCTATGTCGCCGGCTTCCGCGCCAAGCTCGGGTTGACGGAGGCGCGCGACGAAGATCCGGTGCTGGTGAAGGAATTCATGGATCTCATGACCGCCCAAAAGGCGGACTTCACACTGACATTCCGACGCTTGTCGGAGTCGGCCGGCAATCCGGGCGCGGATGCGCAGACGCGGGCGCTGTTCGCCGATCCCGCGGCGTTCGACGCCTGGGCGGTCAAATGGCGCGCGCGGCTCGCGGAGGAAGGCGGAGACCCGGCGGCACGTGCGGCGGCGATGAAGGCGGTCAATCCGGCGTTCATCCCGCGCAACCATCTGGTCGAGGAAGCGCTGAGTGCCGCGGCGAAGGGTGATCTCGGGCCTTTCGAGCGGCTCAACGCCGTGCTGGCGCGGCCATTCGACGATCAGCCCGAGACGCCGGTCGAGTATTCCCTTCCGCCGCGCCCCGAGCAGGTCGTCCGCGCGACATTCTGCGGGACGTGACGTCTCGGATCAGCGGCGACCACCGGCGAGGCGCACCGCGTCCGGATGCGCGCGCAGCCGCGCCATCGCCCAGATGCCGAACGCGGGACCGATCGCGAGAATCGTGAAGGCGTAGGTCCAGCCCATCGCCGCGACAGCGTAGGGCATCAGGTGGATCGTCAGCAGCGTCAGCAGGAAGCCGATGCAGGTCTGCACGGTCAGCATGGTGCCAACGAGGCTGCGGTCGGAGAGCTCGGTGACCGACGCCGAGAACTGCGCAGAGTCCGACACGATCGTGATCCCCCACACGATCCCGATCACGACAATGATCCACGCCGGCCCGCCGAACGCGAAGCCCATGACGAGCGCGCACGCGCCGCTCACCGCGAGTGATCCGATGGTGACGGCGGTGCGGCCGATACGATCGGCCGCCCAGCCGCCGAGGAGGCACCCCAAGGCGCCGCTCGCGACGATCAAGAATGTGACGAACCCGGCGCTGACCGGCGGCGCGTTGCCGTAGCGCAGCGCGAAGCTCGCGGCGAGGAAGCTGCCGATCCACGCCCACATGGCGTAGAGCTCCCACATATGGCCGAAGTAGCCGAAGTTGGCGAGGCGCAGCGGCGGGCTCTTGAAGGCGTCGAAGGCGTTGGCGAGACGGAAGGGCGGCGCGGGGCCATGGTTGGGTCCGATTCCAGCCCAGCGGATCAGGATGGCGCCGAGGATCGCGCAGGCACCGGCAACGAGTGCGGGGAGGCGCCAGTCGAGCCCCGCCGTCGCGAACAGATGCGGTGCCGCCGAGCCGAGCGTCACCGCGCCGACCAGCAGTCCGATCAGCAATCCGAGGTCGCCCTTGGCCCATGTCGAGGCGATCTTCATGCCGACCGGGTAGACGCCGGCGAGGCAGAAGCCGGTCGCGAACCTGAGTACCGGAATGGCGAGGTCGGTCGGCTGGCAGAGCGCGATGGCGAGGTTCGAGATGCCCGCGATGGTCGCCGACGCCGCGAATAGGACGCGCAGGTCATAGCGATCGGCGGCGCTCAACAGCGCACTCGTCAGCGTGCCGGCGACGAAGCCTGCTTGCACGCTGCTGGTCAGCAGGCCTTCATGGAAGGGCGTCAGCGTCCAGCCCTGCCGGATCGCGGTGAGCGAGGCCGTGGTCGCGAACCACGTCGTCATGGCGGCGACCTGCGCCAGCAGCAGGAACACGAGCGAGCGTGTGCGTGCGCTGGATCGACCGTCGTCGGGGGAGAGGGTTGGCATGTCCGCCCCCTAGGTGGGTTTCCGTGGACGGGAGTCGGCGGCGATGATCCCGAACGCTGCGCCGACCAGAACGAGCCCGGCGGCGCCGCTCAGCAGCGCGACGACCGGGCCGTAGAGGTCGGCGATGAAGCCGAGCGCGAGTGGACCGATCACGTAGCCGAGGTCGCCGGTCATGCGAAATGCGCTCATGGCGGCGGCGTTCATGCCGGGAGGTGCGGTATCGGCGGCATAGGCTGCGGGAGCCGCTCCGCCTGCCGCGATCGCGACGCCCCACACGATGCAGGCGGCGACGAACCACGGGTAGGACGGGGCGAAGCAGAACAGCACCATCGAGAGGCCGCTGATCAGCGTCACCGGCACGATGACGGTCTTGCGACCGTAGCGGTCTGCGAGCCAGCCGGCGGGATAGGACGAGAACAGGCCGGCGATGGAGCCGAGCATCATGCCGAAGCCGATTGCCGATACCGAGATGCCGAGCCGCGCCGTCGCGAGGAGCGGAATGATGGCGAACAGGCCGCCGGTACGCACGACCGCATTCATGAGCGAGATGAGACTGACGAGCACGTAGCCGACGTTGCTCATGAGCGTGCGGATCTGGGCGAGGAACGAGACGGTGATGGCGGTCCCCCCCGCCTTCGACTGCGCCATGCCCCGCGTCTCCTGGACGGCGAACCATGCAACGACGGTCGCAAGAAAAGCGCCGAGGCCTGAGAACAGGAATGGCGCGTGCAGTCCGAAGTGCTCCGCCAGCAGGCCACCCGGGAAAGGGCCGAGGCCGACCGAGAAGATGAATGTGCCCTGGTAGATCGCGATCATGCGGCCGCGCACCTCGGGCGTGCTGATGTCGGCGAGCACGACCTGCCCCGTCGTCAGCACGAGGCCGGCACCGAAGCCGGCGACGAAGCGGGCGACGATGAATTCGGGATAGCTCGTCGCCCACGCGCACCAGATGTTGCCGGCAGCCGAGACGAGACCGCCGATCGCGAGGCTCGGTCGGCGTCCGAGAAGATCGGAGAGCTTGCCGGCCGGCAGCGCCGAGAGGAAACGTGCGAGGCCATACACGGCGATCGCCATGCCGATCGCCGACGCGGGTACGCCATACGACTGCGCGTAGAGCGGCACCGACGGCACCATCGCCCCGAACCCGAACTGGTTCACGGCCACGAGCACGCACATCCAGAGGAGTATTCGCCGCTCGAGCGTCATGCCGACACCGGTCACGGTCAGTCGCTCTCGCGTACGATCGTCTCGCCCTTGATGTTGTCGACGGTGACGTAGGTATCGTAGTAGGTGACGACGGGCTCGGCGCCGAAGGTCTGCTTGGCCTTGGCGCGCCATTCGGGCGTGTACCAG
>VFQR01002998.1_pt1 | contig 9963 bp, 8 predicted proteins | sample 3512321 | NCBI WGS metagenome assembly VFQR01 (sample SAMN10412374, study PRJNA504923) | tailings metagenome | isolation source: Relicate 3 Philex TSF1 revegetated site | place: Philippines: Tuba, Benguet | collected 2017-08-29
TCGCCAACCCGAACTGCGTCGCCGCGCCGCTCGTGGTGGCCCTCAAGCCCCTCGCGGACATCGCCGGGCTGGAGCGGATCGTGGTGTCGAGCTACCAGTCCGTCAGCGGCACCGGCGTCGCGGCCGTCGAGGAGCTGCGCGAGCAGTCGGCGGGCTACCTCGCCGGCGACGAGCCCGAGCCGTCGGTCTATCCGCACCCCATCGCGTTCAACGCGCTGCCGCACATCGGGGACTTCAACGAGGACGGCTACACCGGCGAGGAGCAGAAGGTCGGCGACGAGACGCGCAAGATGCTCGGGATGCCGGACCTGCCGGTCAGCGCGACCTGCGTCCGGGTGCCGGTGATGTTCGCGCACTCGCAGGCCGTCCACATCGAGACGACCGACAAGCTGACGGCCGACCGGGCGCGGTCGCTCCTGGTGGGCGCGCCCGGCGTGGTGCTCGTGGACGAGCCCCCGCTCGCGCGCTACCCGCTGCCCCGCGAGGCCGCGGGCCGCGACGACGTGCTCGTGGGCCGCATCCGCGAGGACGCCTCCCACCCGCGCGGCCTCGTCCTCTGGATCTCGAGCGACAACCTCCGCAAGGGCGCCGCGACGAACGCCGTCCAGATCGCCGAGTCCCTCGTCACGCGGGGCTGGCTCTAGGAGGACGGCAGGGGCAGGGCGGTCTCGTCGAAGGGGACGGGCCGCCCCTCCCGGGGCAGCAGGCGGCGCCGCGGGGGGCTGCCCCCGTCGGCCGCCTCGCGGCAGGCGGTGCACACGGGGACGGGGCCCTCGATCCCCACGACCGGCCCCTCGGCCGTCGCCGGGCCGTGGCCCGGGTCGGCGGCGCAGAGGCCCTCGAAGGGGCGGTCGGCCGGGAAGGGTGCGCCCACCCCGGCGGCCACGTCGGACAGGTCGGCGAGCGCGCCGTCGATGCGCGGCACGAGCGCGGCGACGGCCTCGGTCGTGGCGGCCTGCTGCAGGGCGCCGACCACGTCGGCGTAGGTCCCGAGGGCGCGCTCCACCCGCCCCCGGGCCTCCTCGGAGAGGTCCGTGCGGCGGGCCAGGCCACCGGCGCGCCCCCGGAGGGCGTCGAGGTGCAGGCGGGCGACGGCCCGGGCCTCGCTCAGGTCGCGCCGCCCCATGCGGCCCGCGCGGCCCATCCCGATCGCGGCGGCCCAGCCCCCGCCGGCGAGCGCCACCGCCAGCAGGGCGAGGCCCGCCCACTCCACGTCCGGCTCGTCGGGCTCGACGGGGACGGCGGCGATGCGCGAGGCCTGCACGAGCCGCTCGACCGGGTTCGCCACCGCCTCCAGGTCGGCGGCGCGCAGGCGGGCCGCGATGTCGGCCCGGGGGAGGGGCGTCCGCACCGCGACGGCGCCGCCCGGGCGCGTGATGATGACCGTGCCGTCGTGGTCGAGCTGCGCGGCGAGGCGCTCGGCGTAGGCCGCCAGCGACGGGGCGCCCACGGGTCCCAGCACCACCGCGAGCTTCACCGGCCGCCCGGCCTCGCGGAGGGCCGCCGCGTTGCCCGCGAGGGTCGCCTGCTCCGCCGCGGCCGCCGTGCCGAGCACCCGGGGGGAGACGTACGCGTCGCCGGCCCGCAGGGCGGCGAGCGCCGGGTCGTCGCCGGGCGCGGCGACGACCGGGACCGCGGCGGCGAGCAGGGCCGCCAGGGCGGCGAGGGCGGCGCGCACGGGCCTCAGGCGGGGGCGGGGCGCGGCTCGGGGAGCATCGCCCCCCGCGCGGCGCGGACGGCGCGGGACACGAGGCCCGGCCCGGGCACGAGCCCGCCCAGCTCGATGCGCATCAGGGCCACCTGGCCCGCCGTGCGCACCGGCGCGAAGCCCAGGCGCTCGAGCATCGCCCGGTCGAAGAGGGTGTGGTGGCCGAGGTGGCGCTCGGCGGCCGGGACCTCGTCCGGGTAGCGCAGCGCGAAGGCCTCCACGGCCGGCAGGCCGCGGGCCTTGAGGTCGGCGAGGGCCTCCAGCAGCAGCCGCTCGCAGGCGCCGTCGGGGTCGTCGCCCTCGATGAACGAGCAGGTCACCAGGGCGGCGTCGCGCCCGGGCGGCCCGGCGGGCAGGGCGAGGGCCCGGGGGAACATGTCGGCGTGGCCGTACTGCACCATCCCGCGGAAGCTCGCGCCCTCGTGCATCACGCGCCCGAAGCCGCCCATGCGGCGCTGCGCGGTGTCGGCCCACGCGGCCTTGCGGCGCTCGTCGGCGGCCACGCGGTCGTGCTGCCAGAACGTGCAGCTCACGCACGGCGGGGGCAGGTCGGCCCGGGTCGCCGCGGTGAGGGAGGTGATCGCGGTCACGGGCCGATGATAGGGCCGCGCGCCGGCCTCATCCGCAGGCGGGGTCCTCCAGGGAGCAGGTGCCGCCCATCCAGTCGGGCAGCCCGCGCCAGCCGCCGTCCTGCGGCGCGTCCCCGCCGTAGGTCTCCGCGAGGTACGCCAGGATGCGGCGCCGGTCCCACACGGCCGTGTCGCCGTCGACCAGCATCGGCACCTGGGGCGGCTCGCCCTGGGCGCCCGCGAGGACGGCGCGGGCGGCGGGGTCCCCGCGCACCGTCACCGCCTCGTAGGGCACGCCGAGTGCGTCGAGGGCCTCCTTGACCTCGACGCACTTCCAGCACGTGGGGGCGTCGTAGAGCGTGACCACGGCGGCCCGCCCCGTCGCCCCCGGGACCCCTAGGCCCCGACCGCCTCCAGCACGCGGTCGACCGGCACCAGGTGCCGCTTGAAGTCCATGATCTTGTTGTCGATGCCCAGCGCGAGCCCGATGAGCTGCGGCAGGTGGAGCACCGGCATGTTGTACTCGGTGCCGTTGAGGGCCTCGGCCTTGCGCTGGTAGGCGTCCATCGCCAGGTGGCACAGCGGGCAGGGCGTGACCATGCAGTCGGCGCCGGCGTCGCGGGACTGCGAGAGGGCGACGTGCGACTCGCGCAGCGCGACCTCCTCGCGGGCCAGGACGATCGGGAAGCCGCAGCACTTGGACTTGGCCTCGTAGTCGGCCACCTCGCCGCCGAGGGCGGTGATGAGGCGCTCGAGCGACTGCGGGCGGTCCGGGTCCTCGAAGCCCATGACCGAGGACGGCCGGAGCAGCTGGCAGCCGTAGTACGGCGCCACCCGGAGGCCGTTCAGGCCGCGCGGGCCCTGCTTCTCCAGGAGGGAGAGGCCCTCCTCGGTGGCGAGGTACCACAGGAGGTGCGTGACCTCCTTGGTGCCCTCGTACGGGCGGGCGCCGACCTTCACGAGCTCCTCGTTCACCTGCTCCAGCAGGCGGGCGTCCTCCTTCACCATCTTGTTCGCCCGGCGCAGGTTGAGCGTGCAGACGTTGCAGATGGTGAGGATGTCGACGCCCATCTCCTCGGCCTGGCTGAGGATGCGGACGTTGAGCGTGAGGTACAGGTTCGGCTTCGCCTCGGCGATGTCGCCGGCGCCGCAGCAGGTGGCCGCGGGCATCGGCAGCAGCTCGATGTCGAGCATCGGCGCGAGGTGCTTCGTGGTGGCGTCGAGCTCCTTCGAGGAGAACTCGGCGATGCAGCCCGGGTAGTACGCGAACTGCGTCGCCATCAGATCGTCTCCTTCACGTTCTTCATCAGCTTCTGGACTTCCTTGAGCTTCTTGATGCGGTGCGGGATCGGCGACGGCGCCTTCCCGTGCTTCAGCATCTTGAGCGCGAACGGGATGTCGAGCTGCGCCTTGATCGGGTCGGTGAACGGGACCAGCACGGTCTCGTTCAGCTTGCCGCCGGTGCGCATCGACAGGAGGAAGGCCTTGGCGTGACGGGCGCCCGCGTCCTTCATCGAGCGGCCCTCCTGGAAGGCGATGCCGCCCAGCTTCTCGATCGCGTCACGCGGGTTGACGCCCTTCGGGCACCGCTCGTTGCAGTACATGCAGCGGGTGCAGTCCCAGACGCCGTGCTGACCGGTGTAGAGCTTGGCGCGCTGCTTGCGCTGGCCGTCGCGGACGTCGCCGGCGAAGCGGTAGCCCCAGGCGAACGCGGCCGGGCCGACGAACTCGGGGTCGGCGGCCAGCGAGTTGCACTCGGAGTAGCAGGCGGCGCAGAGGATGCAGGCGCTCTCGCGGAAGAGCTTCTGCATGTCCTCCTTGGAGACCAGGCGCTCCTTCTCCGGCGGCGGGCCGTCGGGGATGAGGTACGGCTTCACCGACTTGAACTTGTCCCAGAAGGGGTCCATGTCGACGATGAGGTCCTTGATCGGCGCGAAGTTCCCGATCGGGTCGACCTGGATCGTGTCGGTCTGGAACTCCTCCTTGACGTCCTCGACCTGGCTCATGCAGGCGAGCACCGTCTTGCCGTTCGCCTTGCAGGCGCAGGAGCCGCAGATGGCCGACCGGCACGAATAACGGACCGCGAGGGTGCCGTCCTGCTCGTTCTGCAGCTGCAGGATGGCGTCGAGCAGCGTCAGGTCCTCGCCGTGCTCCAGCTCGAAGTCCTGCCGGTACGCGTCCGGCGCGGTGTCGGGCTGGTAGCGGAAGATGTCCAGGGTGGTGGTCGGCATCAGTAGGTCCTCACCTGGGGCTGGAACTTGGTCACGGTGACCTCGGAGTAGTCCAGGCGGATCTGGTCGTCCTCGAGGTACGAGAGCGTGTGCTTCATCCAGTTCTCGTCATCGCGCTCCGGGAAGTCGGTGCGCGAGTGGGCGCCCCGGCTCTCGGTGCGCTCGACGGCGCCGGCCACCATGGTCGCGGCCAGGTCCAGCAGGTACCCGGTCTCGATCGTGTGGATGAGCGACTGGTTGAACGTGCGGCCCTTGTCGGTGACGACGACGCCCTTGAACTGCTCGCGCAGGTCCTCGACCGTCGCCTGGGCCTCCTTGAGCTCCTCGCCGGTCCGGAAGACGCCCACCTTCTCCTGCATGGTGTCCGACAGGACGTCGCGGAGCTCGTGCTGCTGCGGGCCGCGGGTGCGCTCGAGCAGCTGGCGGATCTCCTCCTCGGTGCGGCGGGCGGCCTCGGGGGTCGCCTGGATGCCGCGGCCGTTGAAGATCTGCGAGGCGTAGCGGGCGGCGGCGCCACCCGTGCGGGCCCCGAACACGACGGCCTCGAGCAGCGAGTTGCCGCCGAGCCGGTTCGCGCCGTGGACCGACACGCAGGCGCACTCGCCGGCGGCGAACAGGCCCTGCATGTGCGGGGCGGCGCCCCACGAGTCCACGTGCACGCCACCCATGTGGTAGTGCGCGCCGGGCCGGATCGGGATGGGCGCCTCGATGGGGTCCACGCCGGCGAAGGCCATCGCCAGCTCCCGGATCTGCGGCAGCCGCTCCATGATCTTCTCGCGGCCGAGGTGCCGCAGGTCGAGCATGACCGAGCCGTTGATGCCGCGGCCCTCGAGGATCTCCGTGGCCTCGGAGCGCGACACGACGTCGCGCGAGGCGAGCTCCAGCTTGTTGGGCGCGTACTTGCTCATGAAGCGCTCGCCCTCGGAGTTCAGGAGGATGCCGCCCTCGCCCCGGGCGCCCTCGGTCACGAGCACGCCGCTCGGGTTGAGGGTGGTGGGGTGGAACTGCATGAACTCCATGTCCTTGAGCGGCACGCCGGCCTTGAGGGCCAGGCCCATGCCGTCGCCCGTGGACGAGTGGGAGTTGGTGGAGGGCCGGTACACGCGGCCGGCGCCGCCGGTGGCGAGCACGACGGCCTTCGCGCCGATCGTCTGGATCGTGCCGTGGACCATGTCGTAGGCGACGACGCCGGAGCATCCGCCGTGGTCGTCCTGCACGAGGTCCGTGACGAACCACTCCTCGTACGTCGGGATGTCGTACTTCACGCACACCGTGTAGAGCGTGTGCAGGATGACGAGGCCCGTGAGGTCGGCCGCGAAGCAGGTGCGCGGGAAGCCGGCGCCACCGAACGGGCGCTGGGCGATCTTGCCCGTGCTCTCGTGGCGGCTGAAGACCGCGCCCCAGTGCTCGAGCTGGATGATCTCGCCCGGGGCGTCCCCGCACAGGATCTCGATCGCGTCCTGGTCGCCGATGTAGTCGGCGCCCTTGACCGTGTCGAAGGTGTGGTTGTCCGGGTGGTCGTCGGTCTGGTTGCCCAGCGCCGCGTTGATCCCGCCCTGCGCGGCGCCCGAGTGGCTCCGCACCGGGTGCACCTTGGTGACGAGCGCGACGTCCACGCCCGCCTCGTGAGCCGCGATCGCCGCGCGCATGCCCGCGAGGCCCGCGCCCACGACGACCACGTCATGGCTGAGCAATGTCCGTGCCCTCCGACTTGTCGATTGCCCTCCGACCAAGACTATCGGACGGACCACCTGAGTCCTCCGGGTCATTCGTCGCTCCCGGGGTGGCCGCGCGGCCCCCGTCGCGACCGGGCATGATCGGGCGCCGTGACCCTGGACGCCGCACTCACCCTCGCCGTCATCGTCGCGGTCCTCGGCGTGCTCGTCATGGACCGGGTCTCGCCGGCCCTCGCCGTGCTCGGCGGGACCGTGTTCCTGCTCGTGACCGGCGTGATCGACTCGGGTGACGCGTTCGCCGGCTTCTCGAACTCGGCGCCCCTCACGGTGGCGGCGCTCTACGTCGTCGCGGCCGCGGCCGCCCGCACCCGCGTGATCGAGACGCTGGCCGGGCGCCTCGCCCGCGCCGGTCGCGGCGCGACCGAGGAGCCGGGGGAGCGGCGCGCACTCACGCGCATCGTCGTGCCCACCGCCGCGTCGTCGGCGTTCCTCAACAACACGCCGATCGTCGCGATGGGGATCCCGCCGATCCTGTCGTGGGCCCGGCGCACCGGGCGCTCGCCGTCGCGCTTCCTCATGCCGCTGTCGTTCGCGGCCGTCGTGGGCGGGACCGTCACGCTCATCGGCACCTCGACCAACCTCGTCGTCTCGGGGCTGATGGAGGACGCCGGGCAGGAGCCCATGGGGTTCTGGGAGATCGGCAAGGTCGGCCTGCCGTTCGCCCTGGTGAGCGTGGTGGTGATGATCCTCGTGACGCCCCGGCTGCTGCCCGACCGGCGCGCGCCCAGCGAGGACGCCGCGGCCGACGAGCGCGAGTTCACCCTGGAGATGGTCGTCGAGGAGGGCGCGGCCATCGCGGGCCGGTCGATCGCCGACGCCGGGCTCCGCTCCCTGCAGGGCGTCTACCTCGTGGAGATCGAGCGCGACGGGCAGCGCATCTCCTCGGTGCGCCCCGACGAGATCCTGGCCGAGGGCGACCGGCTCACGTTCGCCGGCGCGGTCGACCGCGTCGTGGACCTGCAGGCCGTCCGCGGGCTGCGCTCGGCGGAGGAGCGCCACTTCGGGCGCGTCGGCAGCGCCCAGGAGCGGCGCCTCTACGAGGCGGTCGTCGCCTCGTCCTCCTCGCTCGTGGGGTCGACCCTGAAGGAGGCGGGCTTCCGCGGGCGCTTCGGCGGCGCGGTGATCGCCATCCACCGCGCCGACGACCGCGTGCCGGGCAAGCTCGGCGAGGTGCGCCTGCGCACCGGCGACGTGCTGCTCGTGCTGGCGGGCCCCGCCTTCCGGCCGCGCGCGCTGGACCGGCGCGACTTCCTCCTCGTCGCCGCGCTCGACGGCGAGCCCCCGCCGCTCGAGAGCAAGGCCCCGATCGTGGGCCTCGTCATCGCAGGGGTCATCGTCCTCGCCTCGACCGGCCTCATGGACATCCTCCCCGCGGCCTTCCTCGCGGCGTTCGCCGTGGTGGCGTTCGGCGTGCTCACGCCCACGGAGGCCCGGGACTCGGTGGACCTCGACGTCATCGTCGTGATCGCCGCCTCGTTCGGGCTGGGCCGGGCGATCGAAAGCAGCGGGCTCGCCCAGGACATCGTCGACGTCCTCATCGACCCCCTCGGCCGGTTCGGCGACCTCGGCCTGCTGTTCGGGGTCCTGCTGGCCACGATCATCATCACCGAGATGATCAGCAACAACGCCGCGGCGGTGCTGCTGTTCCCCATCGCGGTCGCCACGGCGGCGAGCGCGGGGCTCGATCCGCGCCCCTTCGCGTTCGCCGTCGCGCTGGGCGCGTCGTCGTCCTTCCTGACCCCGATCGGGTACCAGACGAACACGATGGTCTACGGCATCGGCGGGTACCGCTTCGGCGACTTCGCGCGCCTCGGATTCCCGCTCGCCATCGTGATGATCGTGATGGCGATGATCTTCATCCCGCTCGGCTGGCCCCTGCGCTGAGGCCGTCGTCGCGGGGCCGTCACCGGGGGCCGGGAGCGGCCCGTCCGGTATGCTCCGAGTGTTTTGCGGCCGCCGCCTGGCGGCCGTTCGTCAGAGAACCGCGAACGCTCGTGAAGGAGTCGTACCCGTGGCACATCGCGTCACGTTCATTCCCGGCGACGGCACCGGGCCGGAGATCGCCGACGCCACCAAGCGCGTTCTTGACGCGACCGGCGTGGACTTCGACTGGGACGTCCAGGAGGCCGGCGTCGACATCATGGAGACGGCCGGCACGCCGCTCCCCGACTCCGTGATCGAGTCGATCCGCGACACCAAGGTCGCCATCAAGGGCCCGATCACCACGCCGGTGGGCCACGGGTTCCGCAGCGTGAACGTCGCTCTTCGAAAGGCCCTCGACCTCTACTCCTGCGTACGCCCCTGCAAGAGCTACGAGGGCGTCCGCTCGAAGTACGACGACATCGACATCGTCATCGTGCGCGAGAACACCGAGGACCTCTACGCCGGCATCGAGTTCGAGAAGGACACGGCGGAGAACCTGGCGCTGACGAAGGAGATCATCGCCCTCGACCCCGACGCGGCGAAGACGATCAAGCCGCACGCCGGGATCTCGATCAAGCCGATCTCCGTGGAGGGCACCCAGCGGGTCGTGCGCTACGCGTTCGACTACGCCCGTGAGAACGGCCGCAAGAAGGTCACGGCCGTCCACAAGGCCAACATCATGAAGTACACCGACGGCCTGTGGCTCGCCGTCGCCACCGACGTCGCGACCGAGTACCCGGACATCGAGTTCGAGGAGCGGATCGTCGACAACATGTGCATGCAGCTCGTGCAGAAGCCCGAGCTCTACGACGTGATCGTGCTGCCGAACCTGTACGGCGACATCCTCAGCGACCTCGGCGCCGGCCTCGTCGGCGGCCTCGGTGTCGCCCCCGGCGCCAACATCGGCAGCGACGCCGCGCTCTTCGAGCCCACCCACGGCTCCGCGCCGAAGTACGCCGGCCAGAACAAGGTCAACCCGCTGGCCATGATGCTCTCCGGCGTGATGATGCTCCGGTACCTCAAGGAGACGGACGCAGCCGATCGCATGGAGGGCGCCATCGCCGAGCTCGTACGCGAAGGGAAGTCAGTGACCTACGACATGAAGCCGCACCGCGACGATCCGACGGCCGTCGGGACGTCCGAGGTGGCTGACGCGCTCATCGAGAAGCTCCAGGTGTCCGCGTGAGCGCGGCCAAGGCCCCGCTGCGCGTCGCCGTCACCGGCGCCGCCGGCCAGATCGGTTACTCGATCCTCCCGCGCATCGCCGCCGGTGAGGCCTTCGGCAAGGACCAGCCGGTCATCCTGCAGCTCCTCGAGCTGCCGATCGACAAGGTCCAGGAGGCGCTCAAGGGCGTCGCCATGGAGCTCGACGACTGCGCCTTCCCGCTGCTGCAGGACATGGTCCTGACCGGCGACCCGAACGTCGCGTTCAAGGACGCCGACTGGGTCATCCTAGTCGGCTCCAAGCCGCGCGGCCCGGGCATGGAGCGCGCCGACCTCCTCAAGGACAACGGCAAGATCTTCATCGAGCAGGGCAAGGCCATCGACGCGGTCGCCTCCGACGAGGCCCGGGTCGTGGTGGTCGGCAACCCGTGCAACACGAACTGCATGATCGCCGCCGCCCAGGCAACCCGCCTCGGCCCGGAGCGCTTCACCGCGATGACGCGCCTCGACCAGAACCGCGCCCAGACGCAGCTCGCCCAGAAGGCCGGCGTCGCCGTCTCGGACGTGGACGACATCATCATCTTCGGCAACCACTCGCCGACGATGTTCGCCGACTTCACCAACGCGACGAT
>VFQR01002999.1_pt1 | contig 9961 bp, 8 predicted proteins | sample 3512321 | NCBI WGS metagenome assembly VFQR01 (sample SAMN10412374, study PRJNA504923) | tailings metagenome | isolation source: Relicate 3 Philex TSF1 revegetated site | place: Philippines: Tuba, Benguet | collected 2017-08-29
CGTTCTCTCCGACGTCGACGGAGTGAACTGATGATCACCTCCGCCGCCTTCATGGTCGTCATGCTGGTCGGCGTGCCGATCGGCCTCTGCCTCTGCCTCGCCGGCATCGTCTACATCCTCGCCTCCGGCAATCCGCTCCTCTTCCAGTCCTATCCGCTGCAGATGTTCGGCGGCGTCGACAGCTACGGCCTCATCGCCATCCCGCTCTTCATCCTGATCGGCGAGATCATGAACGGCGGCGGCATCACCCGGCGCATCGTCGACCTCGCCATGGCGGTGATCGGCTCGGTGCGCGGCGGCCTCGCCTACGTCAACGTGCTCGCGAACATGTTCGTCGCCTCCATCCTCGGCTCGGCCACCGCCCAGGTGGCGATCATGTCGCAGATCATGGTCCCCGAGATGGAGAAGCAGGGCTACGACAAGACCTTCGCGGCCGGCCTCACCGCCTATGGCGGCATGCTCGGCCCGATCATTCCGCCCTCGGTCATGTTCGTCGTCTATTCGGTGCTGGCGCAGGTGTCGGTCTCCGACATGCTCATCGCCGGCATCGTGCCGGGCGTCCTGCTCACCGTCCTCTTCTTCGCCGTCATCGCCCTGATGGGCTACGTCTACAACTATCCCAAGGCCGAGAAGCGCACCCCGCGGGAGCGCATCGCCACCATCCTCAACGCCGCGCCGACGCTCGCCATTCCCGTCGTCATCGTCGGATCGATCCTCGGCGGCCTCGCCAACGCCACCGAATCCGCAGCCGTCGGGGCCGTGGCCGCCGCGCTGGTCGGCCGCTACTGGACGAAGGAATTCACCTTCTCGCGCCTGCCCGAGATGATGCTGCGGGCCGGCGTCTACTCCGCCATCGTGCTGTTTCTCGTGGCCGCTGCCGCCGTCTTCTCGTGGATCCTGATCTACGGAAAGGTGCCGCAGGAGACCGCCGCCTGGATCCAGACCGTCGCCAAGGACCCCGTCTCCTTCATGCTGCTGACCAACGTCATCCTGCTGGTCATCGGCACGGTGATCGACGGCGTGCCCGGCCTGATCATGACAGTGCCGATCCTGCTGCCCATCGCCACCGAGGTCTACGGTATCGACCCCCGCCATTTCGGCGTCGTCGTGGTCATCAACCTCGTCCTCGGCCTGCTCTCCCCGCCCGTCGGCCTGTGCTTCTTCGTCGCCGCCGCCGTCACCGGCGCCAAGCCGGGAAAGATGTTCGTCGTCACCATGCCGTTCTTCGGCGTCGCCTGCATCCTGCTGGTGCTGTTGTCGCTCTACCCCTTCCTGTCCCTCGCCCTCCTCAAGTGAATGCCCTCCCTCGAACCCCAAGGAGCATGCCGATGACCCTCTCCCGCCGCCATCTCATCGCCGCCGGCGCCACCCTGCCGCTTGCAGCCCCCTCGCTGGCGATCGCCCAGACGAAGGAGTTCCGCCTCGGCATCCTCACCCCCGCCGGCCACCCCTGGAACCGCGCCGCGCTGAAGGTCGGCGAGGACCTGAAGGCCGCCACCAACGGCCGCCTGACGCTGACCGTCTTCCACTCCGGCCAGCTCGGCAACGAAGCCGCCATGCTGCAGCAGATGCAGTCGGGCGCCCTCGACATGGGCTGGATCATGGCCGCCGAACTCGGCTCGCGCGTCCCGACGATCGCCGCCATCACGGCGCCTTACGTGGTCGATTCCACCCCGAAGATCGCCAAGCTCGTCCGCCATCCGGTCGCCGCGAAGCTGTTCGAGGTGCTGCCGCGCGAGACCGGCACGATCGGCCTCGCCTGGGGCATCACCGGCATGCGCGCCGTCTTCGCGGCCAAGGACATCACCAAGGTCGCCGACATCCGCGGCATGAAGCTGCGCATCAACCCGACCCCGGTCTATCGTGACTTCTACCAGCTGCTCGGCGCCGCCCCGACGCCGATCCCGACGCCGCAGGTCTTCGACGCCATGACCAACGGCCAGGTCGACGGTCTCGAGGCCGACCTCGAGTTCTCGTGGAACCAGCGCTTCGACAAGCCCTCGAAGTCGATCCTGCAGATGAACGCCGTCTTCATGCCGGTCATCGCCCTGGTCTCGGGCCGCGTCTGGCAGACGGTCTCGGCCGCCGACCGCGAACTCATCACCAAGACGGTGAAGGCGGCCCTCGACACCCAGATCGACGAACTCGCCGGCAACGAGCCGAAGCTCGTCGAGCAGTTCAAGGCGACCGGCATTCCCTTCCGCAACGCCAATCCGGCCGACGCGGCGGCGGTCGTCGCCGAGTTCGACAAGATCTGGCTGCCGAAGGCCCCGATCCTCGCCGACCTGCGCAAGGCCGGCGCCTCGCTCTGACGATTTGTCCGCGAGTCATGCCCGGGCCTGGCCTGGGCATGGCGACGTGGCAGCGACCCCTTTTCGATCCCCGCCGACGGCCCGACCTCCGCCGCCGCGCCACGATATGTTCTTTGGAGAAAACCCCATGGCACCCCGCATTTCCTGGGAAGGCGTCTTCCCGGCCGTCACCACCCAGTTCCACGACGACCTGTCGCTCGACATCGATTCCACCGCCAAGGTGATGGACAACCTGATCCGCGACGGCGTCTCGGGCCTCATCGTCTGCGGCTCGGTCGGCGAGAACACCTCGCTGGAGCGCAAGGAAAAGATCCAGATCATGGAGACGGCGAAGTCCGTCGCCGCCGGCCGCGTGCCCGTGCTCTGCGGCATCGCCGAATTCACCACCGCCTTCGCGGTGGAGACGGCGAAGGAAGCAGCCCGCATCGGCATCGACGGCATCATGGTCATGCCGGCGCTGGTCTATTCGTCGAAGCCGCACGAGACGGCGCAGCACTTCCGCACGGTGGCGACCGCCACCGACCTGCCGGTGATGCTCTACAACAACCCGCCGATCTACAAGAACGACGTCACCCCGGACATTCTCGTCACCCTCGCCGACGTCGACACCGTCGTCTGCTTCAAGGACTCCTCGGGCGACACCCGCCGCTTCATCGACACCCGCAACATGGTCGGTGACCGCTTCGTGCTCTTCGCCGGCCTCGACGACGTCATCGTCGAGAGCGTCGCCATGGGCGCGGTCGGCTGGGTCTCCGGCATGTCCAACGCCTTCCCGCGCGAGGGCGAGACGCTGTTCCGCCTCGCCAAGGCCGGCCGCTACAAGGAGGCCATGCCGCTCTACGAGTGGTTCATGCCCCTCCTGCACCTCGACGCCCGTCCCGACCTCGTCCAGTGCATCAAGCTCTGCGAGAACCTCATGGGCCGCGGCACCGCGCTGACCCGCCCGCCGCGCCTGGCGCTGCTCCCGCACGAGAAGGCCGAGGTCGAGGCGATGGTGGCCAAAGCCCTCGCCAACCGGCCGAAGCTGCCCGACGTCGGGCTCAAGGTCGCGGCCTGATGCCTTCGTCTTCCGCCGGCTCCTGACGGGGCCGGCGGAGTTTGTCTGTCCGTTAACGCATTTTGCGGTTGAACCATGCTCCGATAGGTTGAATATCGGGGCAGCATGATCGATCCGGCGCTCACATTCAGTCCCCCGCGCTGGCGGCTCACCCGATGGCTGGCCTCGCCCGGGCGCGGCGTTCCGGACGACGTCCGCGCCGCCCTCGTCACCAATCTCTTCGGCACCCTCTCGATCTTCCTCGGCGGCGCCGCCAATACCCTCGGCATCGCCCTGCTCGTCGCGTTCTGGCGGCCCACCCCCGCCATCCTCGTCTGGTGCGCCCTAGAGGTCGTGGTCGTCACCGCCCGTCTCGCTTCCATGGCTTATGCCTATCGTGCCGCCGCCCGCGGCCGCGACACGCTGACCGACGTCAACATCCTGCTGGCGATCGCCTGGGGCTTCACCACCGGCCTCGGCGCCGGCGTGTCGCTCGTCGGCGGCGACTGGACCTCGGCCATCGTCATCTGCATCTCGGCGGCCGGCATGGTCGGCGGCATGTGCTTCCGCTACGTCTGCGCTCCGCGACTCGCCACCGCGGTCATTGCCGGCGCTCTGCTGCCGGCGACGGCGGGGGCCTTGCTGTCCGGCAATCCGCTGCTGCTCATCTCCGCCATCCAGGCCCCGGCGCTCCTGCTCGCGATGAGCAAGGCGACGTTCCAGCTTCACCAGTTTCTCGTCGCCAGCATGATGGCGGAGCGCGAACAGCGGCATCGCGCCGGCCATGATCCGCTGACGGGCCTCGTCAACCGGACGGGCCTTGCCCGCGAACTCGACCAGCGCCTGCCGGCCGTCGCGGCCGGGACGGGATCCTTCGGCCTGCTCTACCTCGATCTCGACGGCTTCAAGGCGGTCAACGACACGCGCGGACATCTCGTCGGCGATGACGTCCTGTGCATGGTCGCGGATCGCTTGCGCGCGGCTCTCGCGCCCGGCGATCTCGCGGCCCGCCTCGGCGGCGACGAGTTCATCGTCATCGCCGCCTCCAGCGAGGAATCCAGCCTGCGCGAGATGGCGTCCCGGCTCCTGACCGTCGTCACGGCCCCCTACCCGCTGGCCGGCATGGACGTGGCGGAGATCGGCGTGAGCATCGGCATCGCCCGCGCCCCGCAGGACGGCATGACCTTCGTCGACCTGCTCGCCCGCGCCGACGCGGCCCTCTACGATGCCAAGGCCCGCGGCAAGGCCGGCTACGCCTTTGCAGGCGAGGTCGGCGAAGTGGCGGCGCACGGCGACGCCGGCGCACCCCGCCTGGCGGCGCTCTAGCGCGAGGGCGGGTTCCCGCGCCGGCGCAGGACCACCCCGCCAGGGCTGCCGTTGCGTCGGCACCGCCGCCGCCTCATACCAGAGCCATCGACGCCACCCGGAACGCCTGCCATGTCCCGCTTCACCTTCGCCTGCATCGACGGCCACACCTGCGGCAATCCCGTGCGCGTCGTCACCGGCGGTTCGATCCCGCAGCTCAAGGGCGCGACAATGTTCGAGCGCCGGCAGGATTTCCTGAAGCATCACGACTGGATCCGCACCAGCCTGATGTTCGAGCCCCGCGGCCACGACATGATGTCGGGTTCCATCCTCTACCCGCCGACACGGCCCGATTGCGACGTCGGCATTCTCTTCATCGAGACCTCGGGCTGCCTGCCCATGTGCGGGCACGGCACTATCGGCACGGTGACGACCATCATCGAGCACGGCCTCGTCACCCCGAAGACGCCGGGCGTGCTGATGCTCGACACCCCCGCCGGCCTCGTTGAGGCGCGCTATGTCCAGAACGGCCCCTATGTCGAGAGCGTCCGCCTGACCAACGTGCCGTCCTTCCTGCTGGGTCGCGGCTACGAGGTGGAGGTCGAGGGGCTGGGCACGCTGACGGTGGACGTCGCCTATGGCGGCAACTTCTACGCCATCGTCGAGCCGCAGCCCGGCTATGGCGATCTCGACGACCTCCAGCCCTCGGAGGTGATCCGCTTCTCGGGCCTCCTGCGCAGGGCGTTCAACGCCCGGCATGCCATCGTCCACCCGGAGAATCCGGCGCTGGACCGCCTGACCCACGTGCTGTGGACCGGCGCGCCGCGCAACGGCGGCACGGCGCGCAACGCCGTCTTCTACGGCGACAAGGCGATCGACCGCTCGCCCTGCGGCACCGGCACCTCGGCCCGCATGGCCCACCTCGCCGCCACCGGACGGCTGAAAGAAGGCGACGAGTTCGTCCACGAGTCGATCATCGGCTCGAAGTTCACCGGCCGGATCGAGGGCCGGGCGAAGGTCGGCGACCGCGATGCCATCATCCCCTCCATCGAGGGATGGGCGCGGGTGACCGGCATCAACACCATCTTCGTCGACAAGCGCGATCCCTACTGGGAAGGCTTCCAGGTCGCCGACCGCTAGGCCGGCGCGCGCCTCACGCGCCCGGTGCGATGACCGGGTGGGCCGGCTGGTAGGGCTCGATGCGTACGATGCCGGCCGCCATCAGGCTGACCTTGGACAGCGGCGCCATGACGAGCGTGCCGCCGTCGCCGCGGCGGACGCTGTACTGCCAGACGGTCATCTGACCGTCGGCGGCGATCTTCTTCGCCACCGCCTCGGCCGGCGAGGCGCCCTGCAGCGCGGCGAGTTCCTGCGCGGTCAGGCCGATGAAGATCTCGTCGCGCGGCGAAACCACCTTGAACAGCCTGACCGCCGGTGTCGCGGACCCCTGCGCCACGGCGGCGCCGGCAAAGGCGGTGGCCGCGGCTCCGAGGAGCAGGATGCGGCGGGCGGAGACGAAGGCGGAAGTCTGGCGGCTCATGGGTCGGTCTCCTGACGAGAAGTGAGAGGTGGCGGCCTGCGTGCCGCCGTTCGCCTCTGCTTTCGGACATGGCCGTTTCAGGCCGGCGGCATGCGGCGGGTGTGGCGTTTCAGCCACGGAAACGTGGGGAAGGGTCCCGCCGCATGGTCCCTGCCCGGCGGCCTGACTTGACAGGTGAGGTCATCGCATTGCGTATGTTACGTTGTAACATTGCATTCCCTTTTGGAGCCGCCATGCGCCGCCCCCACCTCGTCCGCCACTCGGCAAGCCTTCTCGTTCTGGCGCTGGCCATCGCCCCCGCCGCCGCCCAGACGGCCCTGCCCGAGATCCTTATCGAGGCGCCGCGCAGCCCGGACGGCGCGGCGCGTGACCTCGGCCTCACCGACGGCCAGTTGCAGGTCATCGACCGCGCCTTCGTTCCCGTCACCGTGGTTCCCGAGACCGAGATCCGCCGCAATGGCGGCGGAACGCTCGGCGACCAGCTGAACAACCTGCCCGGCGTCACAGGCTCCAGCTTTGCGCCCGGCGGGGCCAGCCGGCCGATCATCCGCGGCCTCGACAACACCCGCGTCCGCATCCAGGAGAACGGCATCGGCGCCCAGGATGTCTCTGACCTTTCCGAGGACCACGCCGTACCGATCGATCCGCTCGCCGCCGAGCGCATCGAGGTGATCCGCGGACCCGCGGCGCTGCGCTTCGGCTCGCAGGCGATCGGCGGCGTCGTCAACGTCACCAACGAGCGCATCCCGACCCGCCTCGGCCCGCCCGGCGTCAGCGGCATGGCGACCGGCGGCCTGTCCTCCGTCGACAACGGCATCGACGGGGCCGCCCGTGTGCGCGGCTCATCGGGCCAATGGGCCTTCTCCGCCGACGTCTTCGGCCGCAATGCCGGCGACTACGCGACGCCCCATGGCCGCCAGGAGAACTCCTTCGCCCGGACCTTCGGCGGTTCCTTCGGCGCCTCCTACTTCTTCGACCAGGGCTATATCGGCGCCGCCATCTCCCAGTTCCGCTCGCTCTACGGCATCCCCGGCGCGAGCTCCGCGCCGGACCGGGTGCGGATCGACCTGATCCAGACGCGCCTCGCCTCGAAGGGCGAGATCCGCTTCGACGGATCGGTGGTCGACAATGTCCGCTTCTGGCTCGGCGGCTCGATCTATCGCCACGACGAGCAGCACCTCGATCTCGGCGCCTTCGCCACCGCCGCGACCTTCCGCAACCGCGAGCTCGAGGGCCGCGTCGAGACCGCCTTCCGCCCGCTGGCGACCCCGCTCGGCACGCTGAACTCGGTCTTTGGCGTTCAGTTCGGCACCCAGAGCCTCGGCACCTCCGGCGAGGCGGGCGGCCTGCTGGCGCCGGCGGACACCCGCACCACCGCCGCCTTCCTCTTCAATGAACTCGCGGTCACCCAGACGACGCGCCTTCAGGCTGCCGTCCGCATCGAACAGGCCCGCGTCGGCGGCACAGCCTCCGCCTTTCCCGCCGGCCTCGACCCCTCCGGCGGCGCGCCGGTCGAGTTCGCCGCCGTGCGCAACTTCACGCCGATGAGCGCCAGCCTCGGCCTGTTGCAGAACCTGCCCGGCGGCTGGGTCGCCAGCCTCACCGGGCAGTATGTGGAACGCGCCCCGCGCGCCCAGGAGCTCTTCTCCAAGGGGCCGCACGAAGCCTCGGGCACCTTCGAGATCGGCGACCCCAACCTCACCAAGGAGCGCGCACAGACCGTCGAGATCGGCCTGCGCCGCGCCCAGGGGCCGTGGCGCTTCGATGCCACCGCCTACTACACCCGCTATTCCGGCTTCATCTACAAGCGCCTCACTGGCCTCACCTGCGACGACGACTTCGCCACCTGCGGCACCGGCGGCGGAACCGAGCTGCGCCAGCTCGTCTTCTCCCAGCAGGACGCGACCTTCTACGGCGTCGAGCTGCGCAGCCAGTATGACATCGGCGAGGTCGCCGGCGGCACCTTCGGCGTCGAGGGCCAGTACGACTTCGTCCGCGCCCGTTTCGCCGACGGCACCAACGTGCCGCGCATCCCGCCGCACCGTCTCGGCGGCGGCCTCTACTGGCGCGATGCCAACTGGTTCGCCCGCGTCAGCCTCCTGCACGCCTTCGCGCAGAACCAGATCGCCGCCGAGGAGACGGCGACGCCGGGCTACAACCTCGTCAACGCCGAGGTCAGCTATCGCATGAACCTGAAGCCCGGATCCGGCGCCCACAGCCTCACCTTCGGGCTGGTCGGCACCAACCTCCTGAACGCGGATATCCGCAACCACGTCTCCTTCAAGAAGGACGAGGTGCTGATGCCCGGCCGCGGCGTGCGCTTCTTCACCACGGTCAGGTTCTGAGGACAGGCCGTACCGCCCGGCGGGTCACCCGCCTGGGCCGTTCGGGCGCGTTGACAGGGCCGCATCCCGCTCCTTCAATCGGTTGAAGGCGGGGCCTTTCCGCATCCCCCCGCATGCGGATGGTGAGGCGATGGGACAGGTGACGTATCCGCGGATGAGACCCTTCCCGCAGGGCGGGGAGGGCTGACCGTGCCGCGCCCCCGCGCCGCCGATTTCGACGACAAATGCCGGCTCCTGCGCGATGCCGGAGCGGAGCTCTTCGCCCGCCACGGCTATGACCGGACCTCGATCAACGACATCGCCCGCGCCTGCGGCATGTCGAAGACGCTCGTCTATCACTACTACCCCAGCAAGGAGCGCCTGCTCGTCGGCATCATCGGCCGCCACCTCGCCGACTTGCGCGATGCGGTCGACACGGCCGCCCGCGATGCGCGCCCGGGCAATCGCCTCGCCGCCATCATCCATGCCCTGCTCGATGCCTACCGCGAGACGGATGCCCTGCACCGCATCCACATCAACGAGCTCGCCCGCCTCCCGGCCGCCGCCCAGGACGAACTGATGAGCGTCGAACGCCAGCTGGCGGCGACCTTCTCCGAGGCCCTGGTCGAGGCGGTGCCGGAGCTTGCCGGCTCGCCGCTGCTGAGCCCGGTGACCATGTCGCTGTTCGGCATGCTCAACTGGCATTCCATGTGGTTCCGCGCCGACGGCCCGATGACGCGCGAGGCCTATGCCGAGCTGGTGACGGACCTGATCCTCGCCGGGGCCCGTGACGTCGCCTCCCCTTCGCGGCGGCTCGCGGCGGAGTAGCTCCGCAACGCCCGCCCCTTGCCGCCACCGCCGCGAGGAACGACACTGCCACCCATGGCGACCTATGCGACGTCCCTGACCCGGCCGGGCCTGCGCGGCATTCTCACCGGCACGCTGGCAGTGCTGACGGCGGCCCTGATCCTTTCCGTCACGGCCGTGGTCGTCTGGACGGCGACGCGGGAAGCCCAGCGGTCCATCGGCCGCTCCCTGGGCGACCTCGCCGCCTTCATGCGCGAATCGCTGGAGAGTGACGTCTTCGAGCGCTGGCGCTCGACCCGCACCCTTGCGACCCTGCCCGCCTTCACCAATCCGGGAGGCTCCTACCAGGGCCGCCGCGCCATTCTCGACCGCGTGAAGGCGAATGTCGCCGAGACCGTCTGGATCGGCTTCGCCGACCTCGACGGCCGCGTCCGCGTCGCGTCGGGCGCCGTGGACGAGGACACCGACGTCTCCAACCGGCGCTGGTTCGCCGCCGCCCGCAACCGGCCTGCGCCCGCGGCCGGCGAGGTCGACCGCCCGACCATCCAGTCGACTCCGGGCGAACGGGTGGTCGAGATCGGCGTCCACGTCCGCGACGCCAATGGCGGCTCCGTCGGCATCATGGGCGTGCTGGTCA
>VFQR01003000.1_pt1 | contig 9956 bp, 8 predicted proteins | sample 3512321 | NCBI WGS metagenome assembly VFQR01 (sample SAMN10412374, study PRJNA504923) | tailings metagenome | isolation source: Relicate 3 Philex TSF1 revegetated site | place: Philippines: Tuba, Benguet | collected 2017-08-29
CAGCGGCGGTCCCGAGCGGGTGCACGTGATCTACCGCCGCATCGACGACGCGTTCATCGATCCCGAGGTGTTCCGGCCCGACAGCGTGCTGGGCGTGCCCGGCCTGATGCGCGCCTGGAGAGCCGGCAACGTCGCGATCGCCAACGCCCCGGGGGCGGGCGTGGCCGACGACAAGGTGGTGTACGCGTGGGTGCCGGACATCATCCGCTACTACACGGGCGAGGAGCCCATCCTCCCCAACGTGCCGACGTACCGCTGCGTGTACCCGGAGGAGCGGGCCCACGTCCTGGCCAACCTCGACCAGCTCGTCGTCAAGCCGGCCAACGAGAGCGGCGGCTACGGCCTGCTCATCGGCGACCGTGCCTCGCGCGGCGAGCTGGACGCCCACGCCGCCCTCATCGAGGCCGACCCGCGCAACTGGGTCGCCCAGCCGATCCTCGCGCTGAGCACCGTCCCCACCTTGTGCGACGGCGAGCTCGAGCCGCGCCACGTCGACCTGCGCCCGTTCATCCTGAGCGGCGCCACCGGCTGCGTCACGGCCGGCGGGCTGACCCGCGTGGCGCTGCGTCGGGGGTCGTTGGTGGTGAACTCCTCGCAGGGCGGTGGCAGCAAGGACACCTGGATCGTCGAGGCCTGATGCTGCTGTCGCGCACGGCCGACGCCCTCTACTGGGCCGCGCGCTACGTGGAGCGTGCCGAGGACACGGCCCGCCTCGTGCGCAGCTACACCGAGCTGATGATCGACCTGCCCACGAGCGCGTTGTCCGCGTGGGAGCCGCTGCTCGTCGTGGCCGGCAGCGAGGTGATGTTCCGCCAGCAGCACGAGGGGGCCACGACCGAGGCCGGGATCATCCGCTTCCTGCTGGCCGACCGGGCCAACCCGGGCAGCATCGTGTCGTCGGTGTCGATGGCGCGGGAGAACCTGCGCACCACGCGCGAGGTGGTGCCCCGCGACGCGTGGCAGACGGTGAACGACCTGTTCCTCTACACGGGCGCACACGCCGGCGGGGGTGTCGACCGCCGGAACCGGGCGCGGTTCCTCACCCACGTGATCGCCGAGGTGCAGCGCGTCGACGGCGTGCTGACGACGGTGATGAACCGCGACGAGGCGTACGAGCTGTGGCGCCTGGGGCAGTCGATCGAGCGGGCCGACATGACCACGCGGGTGGTCGGCGTCCGCGCCGCCGCCCTGCTCGCAGCCGAACGCGCACCGGCGGGCCGCGACGTGCCCGACGCGCACGGCGACGTGCAGTGGATGGGGCTGCTGCGCTCGGTGAGCGCGCTGCAGATGTTCCAGCGGTTCACCCGGGGACCGCTCGACGGCGCGGCCGCCGTGCGCTTCCTGCTCTTCGCACCCAGCTTCCCGCGCTCGGTCGCCAGCTGCGCCCAGCGGATCCGGGAAGCGCTGACGAGGCTGCCGCGAGCGGAGATCACGCTGCCGGCCGTCGACCGGCTGGAGCGGGCCCTGGTGTCGCTGCCGCCGAGCGCCGACGACGGCGCGCTGCTCGACGCCTCGATGGACGAGGTGCAGCGGGCGCTCGCCGACGTCCACGACGCCGTGCAGCGGGCCTTCGTGCTCGACCCGGGGTCGGCCACATGACGGAGGGGGCAGGAGCCCTCGGGCGCTACCGGGCGGGGGGCGTCTCCTACGACGAGGCGCTCGACGTCGCCGGCTCCCCGCGCCCCGCATGGACGGCCACCGCGGCTGCGCTCGCCGCCGTGCCCCTCGGCGAACTGCTGGACCGGCGGCGGCAGGCCGACCGCCTGCTCGACGCCGAGGGAGCCGGGCACCTCGTGCACGAGGCGGCGGGGCGGGCGAGCGTGCCGTGGCGGCTCGACCCGATCCCGTTCGTGCTGGCGGAGGCCGACCACCGCCTGCTCGCCGCGGCGCTCGAGCAGCGGGCACGGCTGCTCGAGAGCGCCCTCGCCGACCTGCACGGCGAGCAGCGGCTGGTCCGCGACGGGGTCGTCCCGGCGCACCTCGCGCCGTCCTTGCCCGTGTGGCGCCCGCCGACGGGCGGCTCCGGCGCCAGCGCACGCCGATGGCTGGTGCACGTCGCCCTCGACGTGGTCCGGGTCGCCGACGGGACCTGGGCCGTCGTGCGCCACCTCACCGACGCCCCCGTGGGGGCCGGGTACGCGCTGATCGATCGGGCGGTGATGGCCCGCATCGTTCCCGGGGTGCTGCGCGCGGCCGGTGCCGTGGCCCTGTCCACGCACCTCGACGCGACGCGCCGGGCGCTCGCCGCGCACGCCCCGGCCGACCGGCCGAGCCCGCGGACCGTCGTGCTCACCGGGGGGACCTCACACCCGGCCTTCGTGGAGCACTCCTACCTCGCCACGCAGATGGGCCTGCACCTCGCGGAGCCGGCGGATCTGGTGGTGCGCGAGCAGCGCCTGTGGCTGCGCGTGGTGGGCGGCGTCGAGCCCGTCGACGTGGTCGACCGGAGGATCGCCGATGCGGACCTCGACCCGCTCGTCGGCCGCGGGGGCGGTGGGGTGCCCGCCCTGTCGTGGGCCGCCGAGCGCGGCGGCGTGGCCGTGGCCAACGGGCCTGGTGCGGCGCTGCTGGAGGCGGAGGAGTTCGAGCCGTACCTGGCGGCGATGGCGAGGGCGCTCCTCGACGAGCCGCTGACGCTGCCGCCGTGGCGACCGGGGCAGCAGCTCGCCACCGCGCCGTGCCTCGCCGACGACGTCACGGCGGGCTCGGTCGTGCTCCGCCTGCACGGCGTGATCGGCAGCGAGGGGGTGGACGTGATGCCCGGTGGGATCGGCCGGGTGCTCGGGCCCGGTGACCACCCCACCGGCGAGGGCCGGCGCACCGCGAAGGACGTGTGGGTGGTGGCCGCCGCGCGGCGGCCGGCCCCGGTGGAGGTGCGGGCTCCGCAGCCGCAGGTCGACCTCGGCGCCTCGTTGCCCACCCGCGCCGGTGAGGCGTTGTACTGGCTGGGACGAGCCGTCGAGCAGGCCGAGGTGCAGGTGCGCACGACACGGACGGTGTCGGCGCGCCTGGACGAGGATCCGTGGGCGACGGCGCTCGGCGACGGCGGGTGGACGTCGGCGGTGGTGGCGCTCGTGCGCGCAGCGCGGGCGGAGCCCTGGTCGACGGACAGCACGGCCGAGGGGTTCGCGGCCGGGGCGGCCGGGCTGATCGCGGGCGAGCTGGCCGCCACCCGGGCGGCTGCGGCGCACCAGGTGGACGTGGTGCTCGAGGAGGCTGCAGCGGTGCGGCCGTACCTCTCGACGACCACCGGCCGCCTCCTCGGGCGCCTGGCGCAGACGGGGCCGGCACTGCTGACGGGTGCCGGTGTGGAGGAGCTCGAGCTGGTGCTGGTGGATCTGGCGGCCTTCGCCGGGCTGGCCGTGGAGAGCACGGTGCGCGGCCCGGCGTGGCGCTTCCTCGACCTCGGCCGCCGCCTCGAGCGGTGCCTGGCGGTGCTCGGCGCGGTGGAGGCGGCGATCGGCTCTGCCGTGGAGCCGCTGGTGTTCCAGCCGCTCGCCGAGGTGGTGCTCGGCTCGCACGAGAGCCTCGTGGCGTACCGCCGCAGGTACCGGAGCGAGGTGGAGCTGCGGGCGCTGCTCGACCTGCTGGTCCACGACGACGCCAACCCGCGCAGCGTGGCCTTCCAGCTCGACCGGCTGCGGGAGCACGCCGCCTCGCTCCACTGGGGGCTCGGCAGCGACCTCGTGGCACAGGCCAGCCGGGGCACGTTCGGCCACGTCGGCGGCAGCGTCACCGCGGGGCGGCGCGTCGACGTCGACGCGCTCGTGCTGGCGACGCGGGCGCCCCTGCTGGTGCTCGCCGATGAGGTCGTCCGCCACTGGTTCGCGGACCCCGTGCGACCCACGGCGATGGGTGCCTCGGTCGGCACGCATACAGCCGCAACCACGCGGAGCAGCGGGAGAGGACGTCGGTGAGCGAGCCCGTCACGTTCGACGTGGTGCACCGCACGGCGTACCGCTACGCGCGGCCGATGAACGACGGATACACGGTGGCCCACCTGCTGCCGCGCGAGACGCCCGTGCAGCGGGTGCTCGAGGCCAGGGTGGAGGTGGACCCGGAGCCGGACGAGCAGGACGAGCACGTGGACGGCTTCGGCAACCACGTGGTGCGCATCGGCCTGCACCGCCCCCACGAGCACCTGGTGGTGACGGGCCGCAGCCGGGTGGAGGTCGCCACCCTCGAGGAGGTGCCGGAGGCGATGGCGGCGCCGGCGTGGGACGCGGTGGCCGCCCTGGCCGCTGCCGCCCGGGGCGACCTGGCGGTGGAGCTCGGGCCGCAGCTGGCGACGACGCCGGCGACCGCGGTGGACGACGCTGGGGCGTCGGCGCTCGACGCGCTGGTGGGCGACGTGTTCGTGCCCGGGCGGCCGATCGGTGAGCTCGTGGAGGCGCTCAGCGCCCGGTTGCACGGCCGCCTGGCGTTCGATCCCGGCTTCACGGACGTGTCGACGCCGGTGGCCGAGGTGGTGGCGGCGCAGCGCGGGGTCTGCCAGGACTTCGCGCATCTCCTGCTGGCCGCGCTGCGCGGGCGGGGTCTCGCAGCCCGCTACGTGAGCGGCTACATCGAGACGGAGCCACCACCCGGACAGGTGAAGCTGGTGGGCACCGACGCGTCGCACGCGTGGTGCAGCGTGTGGACACCGGGCGGGTGGCTCGACGTGGACCCGACGAACGACCAGGTCCCGCCACGTCGCCACGTCACGGTGGCGTGGGGGCGTGACTACCACGACGTGGCGCCGGTGCGCGGGGTGGTCATCGGGCCGCCGGCGGAGCAGACGCTGACGGTGGGGGTGGACGTGACCTCCTCGTAGGCTCGCACGGTGACCAGCGTCGATCGGGCTCCGGCCACCAGCCCGCCCGACGACGACGGTCGCATCCTCACCAGGGCGTTCGTCGTCGCCACGGGCGTGACCCTGCTCTTCTTCCTCTACGTGGGCGTCATGGTGCCGCTGATGCCTCGGCTCATCGAGGAGCAGTTGGGTGGCACCGAGATCGACATCGGCCTCAACCTCGCCGCGTTCAGCATCGCGGCGATCGCCATCCGCCCGTGGCTCGGCAGGTGGGGCGACGAGCACGGCCGGCGGGCGCTGATCATCGGTGGGGCGCTGGTGGCGACCCTGGCGGCGGTGGTCGCCGTGTTCGTCACCGACCGGTGGACCCTCCTGCCCGTGCGGGCGGTGATGGGTGCCGGCGAGGCGGCGCTGTTCGTCGGCGCGGCCACGCTCGTCAACGACATCGCGCCCGCACACCGGCGGGCGGAGGCGGCGAGCTACTTCTCGGTGGCCGTGTTCGGCGGTCTCGGGCTCGGCCCGATCATCGGCGAGCACGTGAGCGCGAACGGCGACTTCGACCGCGGGCTGCTCGCCGCTGCGCTGTGCTCGCTCGTCGCGGCCGGCGCCGGGCTGACGCTCGCCGACGACCGCCCGCGCATCGACCGCCGTGAGCGGGCGATGGCCGCCGCCGTCGCCGGCGCGGCACCCGTGGCCAGGTTCCACCGCGCTGCGCTCCGCCCGGGCCTGGTGCTGGCGTGCAGCGTGGCGGGCTTCGCCGCGTTCAACGCGTTCGTGCCCGAGCACGCGCGCAGCGTCGGCCTCGACGGCGCGCAGTGGGTCTTCGCGCTGTACAGCGCCATCTGCCTCGTGGTGCGCATCGTGGGGGCGCGCATCCCCGAGCGGATCGGCCTCGCCATGGCGGTGACGATCGCCTTCGTCGGCGTGGGTGGCGGCCTGGCGGTGCTGGGCATCGCCGCCTCGCCGGCGGGGCTGTTCGCCGGCACCGTCCTGATCGGCATCGGCGTGTCGTTCATGTACCCCTCCCTGTCGGCCATCGCCGTGAACTCCGCGCCGCCGGAGGCTCGGTCACAGGTGGTCTCCACCTTCACGATGTTCTTCGAGATCGGCACCGTGGTGGGCGCCATCGTGCTGGGCACCGTGGCCGAGCTCACCTCCAAGCGCGGTGGTTTCCTCGGCGGTGCCGTGATCTGCGCGATGGGCCTGGTGGTGCTGTGGCGGGTCCTCGTGCCGTGGGCCCGCACCAGCGTCATCGACCCGTCCGAATCCCGCTAGCGGGCGCCTCCCGCGCCCGGCACACTGGCAGCGTGTTCGACGACCAGTGCTACCGGGCGGTGCAGAGCCGTGACAGCCGCTTCGACGGCTGGTTCGTGACGGCCGTGCACACCACCGGCATCTACTGCCGCCCCTCGTGCCCGGCGACGACGCCGAAGCGGCAGAACGTGTCGTTCTTCCCGACGGCCGCCGCCGCGCAGCAGCGCGGCTTCCGTGCCTGCAAGCGCTGCCGTCCGGACGCCTCGCCGGGCTCGCCCGAGTGGAACGTGCGGGCCGACGTGGTCGCCAGGGCGATGCGCCTCATCGCTGACGGTGAGGTCGATCGCGGCGGCGTCCCTGCGCTCGCGCGGCGCCTCGGCTACAGCGAGCGCCACCTCAACCGGTTGATGACGGCGGAGCTCGGCGCCGGGCCTCTGGCCATCGCCCGTGCCCAACGCGCCCAGACGGCGCGGACGCTGATCGAGACGACGACGATGTCGTTCACCGACGTCGCCTTCGCCGCCGGCTTCGCCAGCGTGCGCCAGTTCAACGACACCGTCCGCGAGGTGTTCGCGGACTGCCCGAGCGACCTCCGCCGGGCGGCCCTCGCACGGCGCGGCGGCGGAGGCGACGACGCACCGCCGGGATCCCAGCGGGGTGCCGGCCGGGAACGGGACGCGAGGCCGGGGGCGATCACGCTGCGGCTGCCCGCGCGGGCCCCGTTCGACCCCCACGGTGCCCTCGCCTTCCTCGGGGCGCGGGCGGTGCCCGGCGTGGAGGCCTGGGACGGCGAGCGCTACCAGCGGACGCTGCGCCTGCCGGGCGGGCCGGCCGTGGTGGAGCTGGTGCCGCAGGGCGGTGCCGTCGGCTGCACGCTGTGGCTCAGCGCCCTCGCCGACCTGCAGGCGGCGGTCCAGCGCTGTCGGCGTCTGCTCGACCTCGACGCCGACCCCCTCGCCGTGGACGCCCACCTGGCCGCCGACCCGGTCCTCGCCCCGCTGGTCGAGACGCGGCCGGGGCTGCGCTCGCCCGGGACGCCGGACGGGCCGGAGCTGCTCGTGCGCGGCGTGATCGGCCAGCAGGTGTCGGTCTCCGGAGCGCGCACGGTCACCGGTCGCCTCGCTGCGGCGGTCGGTGAGGCGGTGGCGCTGGAGGGCGCGCCGGCCGACGTCGGGCTGCTGTTCCCCTCGCCGGCCGGGCTGGCGGAGCTGGGGGCGACGGCGCCCGGCGAGCTGCCGATGCCTGCGGCGCGCCGGCAGGCGCTGACCACCGCCTGCACCGCGATCGCCGAGGGCCGCCTCGTCATCGACCCCGGTGCCGACCGAGCCGCCCTCGACGCCGAGCTGCGCCGCCTGCCCGGCATCGGCCCGTGGACCGCGCAGTACGTGGCGCTGCGCGGCCTCGGCGATCCCGACGTGTTCATGCCCACCGACCTCGGGTTGCGCCGCGGGCTCGAGGCCCTCGGCCTCGACGGCTCGCCCGGGGCTGCGCTCGCCGCCGCGGAGCGGTGGAGCCCATGGCGCTCCTACGCGCTGCACCACCTCTGGCACGCGGCCGCCGACGCCCGCCGTGCCCCCGCCACCAGCCTCGCCACCGACGCCACCGCCCCCAGGAGGAGCGCATGACCACCACCACTACCCCCCGCGTCGCCCCGGCCGAGACCGGCCGCACCGAGCCCGCGCCCACCCGGCCCGGGCGCACCGAGCCCGCCCACATCGGGGCCGCACCGAGCGGGCCCGGCCGCAGCGTCACCGGCGGCGTCGCCGGGCGGACCGTGGGCTCGCCGATCGGGCCGCTGCACCTCACGGCCACCGCCGCCGGCCTGCGCACGCTCGGCTGGGGCGACGAGCCGCTGCGCACCCTGCCGTCGGGCCCGGGCGCGGACCCCGCCGCCGTCGCCGTGCTCGACCGGGCCGAGGCGCAGCTGGCGGAGTACTTCGCCGGCGAGCGCACGGAGTTCGACCTGCCGCTCGACCCAGCGGGCACCCCGTTCCAGCTGGCCGCGTGGGAGGCGCTGCGGAGCATCCCCTACGGCGCCACGGTCAGCTACGGCGAGCAGGCCCGCCGCCTGGGCGACGCGCGCAAGGCCCGCGCCGTCGGCGCGGCGAACGGGCGCAACCCGATCGCCATCGTCGTGCCGTGCCACCGCGTCGTCGGTGCCGACGGCTCGCTCACCGGCTTCGCCGGGGGCCTCGAGACGAAGTCCTGGCTCCTCGACCACGAGCGCCGGGTGCTCAGCACCTCCTGACGCTCCTCACCGTTCTGGTCGCGAAAACTTGCGATCCTCCGAACTTTTCGCGACCAGAACGCGCAGGCAGCCTGTGGGAGCGCCCGCGGACCGTCAGGCGCGGCCCTTGGCCCGGAGCTGCTGCTCGCGCCGGGCGCGGGCCTCCGCCTGCTTGCGCTCCTTGGCCGCCCGCCGGCGGGCCTTCGTCTCCTCGTCGGCGCTGCGCGGGTGCACCACGGGCGCGGCGGTGGGGGCCGCGGGCGCCGGCAGGCCGAGGACGTCGTCGTGCTTCAGCAGCCGGATCAGCACCACCGAGGCCGCGGCTTCGCCGGCCACCGACGAGGCCAGCATCAGACGCACCGTGGCCAGTCCGTGCTGCTCGATGAGCTCCGGCGCCACCCGCTGCAGGTCCTCCTCGGTCGGGTTGTCCGAGGCGTCGCCGAGGGCCGTGATGCAGTCGGCCAGGCACGGGTCGGTGAGGATCGTCGCCACCTGCTCGAGGGCGCCGCTCATGCGGCCCCTGGCCACGGTGGCCCGCAGGGCCAGGGTGCGCGCCGCCGGGTCGTCGAAACCGTCCGCCTTGCCGCAGATGGTGTCGAGCGCCTCCCTGTGGTCGTCGGGGAGCGTCGCCACCAGGGTCTCGAGCTCCTCGTCGGTCATCGCGAGGAGCGCCCGGTCGAGCAGCGCCAGGGCCTGGAGCCGTTGCTTGATCTGCGTCACGGGGTGCCACGCTAGCGATGGCGTACCGTGACGCCCATGGCGCGGCAGGACTTCCGGGGCTTTCCCGACGACGCGTTCGCGTTCTACGACGAGCTCGCCGCCGACAACTCCCGCCGGTTCTGGCAGGCCAACCGCGATCGCTACCTGGCCTCGGTGCGGGCGCCGATGGAAGCGCTGCTCGGCGAGCTCGAGGGGACGTGCGGGGCCGGCCCGTTCCACGTGTTCCGCCCGCACCGTGATGTTCGCTTCTCCAAGGACAAGACGCCGTACAAGGACCACATCGGCGCGTACGGCGAATCCGAGGCGGGAGCCGGGTTCTACGTGCAGCTCGCATCGGCGGGGATGTTCGCCGGGTCGGGCTACTACCACTTCGCCGCCGACCAGTTGACCCGCTTCCGCGAGGCCGTCGACGACGACGCCACCGGCGGCGAGGTGGCGGCGATCCTCGAGCGCCTCGCCACCCGGGGCGTGGAGCTGGCCTCGGTCGACGAGCTGCGCACCGCGCCACGGGGCTACCCGCGCGACCACCCGCGGGTGGTGCTGCTGCGCCGCAAGGGCCTAGCCGCGGGACGGACCTGGGAGCGGGCGGCGTGGATGGGCACGGCGCAGGTGGTCGCCCGGGTGCGCCGGGCGTGGGAGGAGGCGGCGCACCTGAACGCCTGGCTCGATGCCCACGTCGGCCCCTCCACCATCCCGCCCGACGACGAGCCCTGAGCAGCCGGGTGCCGCTCCGCGGCTTCGGCCGGCTGGCCGAGATCCGGCCGCCCGAGCCCCGGAACCGTTCTGTGGCACCTGGGCGTCGTTGACGACGGTGGGCTGCCACAGAACGCACCGACGCGCAGCGCCTCGCGCCGCCGGACCTGACCTGGAACGAACCACCAGGTCAGCGGCCGTCACATGGCGCCCCCGGAAGTGTGATGGTTCAGGACATCCCGGACGGATGGTCCACGACATCCCGGACGT
>VFQR01003001.1_pt1 | contig 9954 bp, 13 predicted proteins | sample 3512321 | NCBI WGS metagenome assembly VFQR01 (sample SAMN10412374, study PRJNA504923) | tailings metagenome | isolation source: Relicate 3 Philex TSF1 revegetated site | place: Philippines: Tuba, Benguet | collected 2017-08-29
GGCAGCCCAGGGTGTCGAAGGCGTGGCCCATCATGAGCAGCTTGCAGGTGGTGTTGACGTGCGAGCGCTGCACGCGCTTGGCGTACCAGGTGTAGCCGATCTCCACGCGCTTAACCGCGGGCAGGATGTCGTGGTAGCTGGTGCTGCCGAGCACGGCCTCGCTGGCTTCGTCGATGACGGCAAAGGCGAAGCGGTGGCCTTCTTCGCGCATGCGCAGCGCGTCCTCGATGTACTGGCGCGTCTGGTCAGGTTCGGGCACCGAGGTGATGCGCAGCGTCCAGAGTTCGCCGTCGGCCGCGGCGGCGCGCAGGCCGTCTTCATGGCGCAGGGCCAGCGGCTCCAGCCGCACGCCGCGCTCGCTCAGGATGACGGGGCCCACGAAGCTCATCGGTTTCTCTGGTTCATGAACACCAGCTTCTCGAACAGCGTGGTGTCCTGCTCGTTCTTGAGCAACGCACCCACCAGCGGTGGAATGGAGACCTTGTCGTCGGCGCTCTGCAGGGCTTCGAGCGGAATGTCCTCGGCCATCAACAGCTTGAGCCAGTCGAGCAGTTCGCTGGTGCTGGGCTTTTTCTTCAGGCCCGGCAGGTTGCGCACGTCGTAGAAGGTCTTCATCGCGACCTTGAGCAGGTCCTGCTTGAGCGTCGGGAAGTGCACGTCGACGATCTTCTGCATCGTCTCGGCGTCGGGGAACTTGATGTAGTGAAAGAAGCAGCGGCGCAGGAAAGCGTCTGGCAGTTCTTTCTCGTTGTTGGAGGTGATGAACACCAGCGGCCGGTGCTTGGCGCGGATGAGCTCGTGCGTCTCGTAGCAATAGAACTCCATGCGATCGAGTTCGCGCAGCAGGTCGTTCGGGAATTCGATGTCGGCCTTGTCGATCTCGTCGATCAGCAGCGCCACCGGCTGCTCGGCCGTGAAGGCCTGCCACAGCACGCCCTTGACGATGTAGTTGTGGATGTCCTTCACCCGTTCGTCGCCCAGTTGCGAGTCGCGCAGGCGGCTCACCGCGTCGTATTCGTACAGGCCCTGCTGGGCCTTGGTGGTGCTCTTGATGTGCCACTGCAGCAGCGGCAGGTTCAGTGCCTGGGCCACTTCCTCGGCCAGCATGGTCTTGCCGGTGCCGGGCTCGCCCTTCACGAGCAGCGGGCGCTTGAGGGTGATGGCGGCATTGACCGCCAGCATCAGGTCCTGCGTGGCGACGTAATTCTGGGAACCCTGGAATTTCATGGATGGGGGCCTCGGCATGGCGGCGCGGCTGTCCGCGCGCGGGACTCGGGATGTGCCGGGGTAGGGGGAGACCGCTCCTATAATCCGCGGTTGATCTTTCCCGGCCGTTCTTCATTGTGCTAGCAAAATGACCCCACTGCTGAACCAGACCGCCCGCACCCTTGTCGCCGCTGCGACGCTGTTCGTCGCCGCCGCGTCGGCCCTGGCGCAAGGCGTCACCGGCGATGTGGAGGCCGGGCACAAGAAAGCCGAGATGTGCATCGGCTGTCACGGCATCAAGGGCTACCAGAACAGCTTTCCCGAGATTCACAAGGTGCCGATGATCTCGGGCCAGTCGGGCCCGTACATCGTGTCGGCCCTCAAGGCCTACCAGAAGGGTGATCGCAAGCACCCGTCCATGCGCGGCATCGCGGGCTCGCTGTCCGAGCAGGACATGGCCGACCTCGCGGCCTTCTACGCGGGCCAGGTCGGCCCGGCCGCGCCCGAGGCGGTGCCTGCCGCCAGCGCCAATGTGGCCGCGCTGCTCACCAAGGGCGCCTGCGTGTCCTGCCACGGCGCCAACTTCAGCAAGCCCATCGACCCGAGCTACCCCAAGATCGGTGGCCAGCACGCCGATTACCTGTTCGTGGCGCTCAAGTCCTACACGGTCGAAGGCAACAACGTGGTCGGCCGCAGCAACGGCATCATGGCCGGCATCGCCAAGCAGTACAGCCCGGCCGAAATGCGCGCCATCGCCAAGTACCTCAGCACCGTCAAGGGCGAAATGCAGACCGTGCCGCAACCGCGCTTCCGCTGAACGCGATCGCCCCCAGAAAAAGCCGCTCCCCGAGCGGCTTTTTTTGTTGCGTCAGTCGCGGGTGGCACGCCGTCGAACGGCGTCGATGTAGGCCTGCCCGTCGGGCGGGCGGCCGGCGCGCTGGCTTTCCCAGAGCATCGTGCCCAGGCATTCCATGGCCTCGTGGTGGGCTGCGTGCAGATCACCGCGGCGCGCCGTCAGCAGCTCCACCGCCTGGCGAATGCCCGGTGGCTGGTCGATGCTGCACTGCTCGCTGATCGACAGGTGCATCGACAGGTGCAGGAAGGGGTTTTCGCGCCCGGCGTCGGGCTGGCTCAGGCGTGCCACGGCGGCATCGGCATCGGCCAGTTCGTCGTGGTACTCGGGGTGTTCGGCGATCCATTGCGCCGCGAGCGATTCCAGCGCGTCCAGCGGCTGGCCATCGCGCTGCTTGATGAAGGCGCCGCAGAAGAAGCGGCGCACGTCGGCTTGGGAGGGGTTGAACATGCGTGGATTGTCCCGCGGGCTCAAAGACGCCACGGCGGCAGTTGCCAATCGCGCCAGAGCGCCAGCCCGCGCAGCCCCGCCGTGACACCCACGCAAGCCACCAATGCCAGCCAGCCAGGCGCCTGCGCCGCCCACAGGCCCACATAAACCCAGCCACCCGCGAAGGCGCACACCGCGTAAGGCCGGTGGTCGCGAAAGGCGCTGGGTATCTGGTTGCAGACCACGTCGCGCAACACGCCGCCGGCCACGCCGGTGACGATGCCCATGAGCACGGCCACCAGGGCGGGCATGTCCAGCAGCAGGGCCTGGTGCGCCCCGGTGGCGGTGAACAGACCCAGGCCCAGCGCGTCGGGCCACTGCATGGCCCGCTCGGTCAGGTCGAAATGCCGCGTGCGCAGAAACAGCATGGCCAGCACGCCCAGGGCCAGCACGCCCCACAGCAGCTCCACGTGACGCACCCAGAAAAAGGGGCGCTGGTCGAGCAGCAGATCGCGCAGCGTGCCGCCGCCGAAGGCCGCGAGGAAGCCCACGACCACCACCCCCACCGCGTCGAGCCGCTTGCGCGCGCCTTCGAGAATGCCGGAGAGCGCGAAGGCGGCGGTGGCGATCAGCTCAACCAGCAACCTCAGGGTTTCCCCCCACAATGTCACGTTTTGCATCGCCGGATTGTCTCCCGTGTCTTCTTTGCCTCTCATCACCGACCCCTGGTTCTATGCCGTGGCCGTGCCCGCGGTGCTCCTGCTGGGCATCAGCAAGAGCGGCTTCGGCGCCGGCTTCGGCTCGCTGGCCGTGCCCATGATGGCGCTGGCCGTCACGGTGCCGCAGGCCGCGGCCATCCTGATGCCGGTGCTGCTGGTGATGGACCTGCTGGGCATGGCTGCCTTTCGCAACAACGTGGACCGGCGCCTCTTGATGTTCCTGCTGCCGTTCGGGCTGCTGGGCGTGGTGATCGGCACCCTGCTGTTCAAGTGGCTCGACGCGCACGTGGTGGCCGGCATCGTGGGCGTGTTCACCCTGGCGTTCCTGGCCCAGCGCCTGGTGTTCCCACCCCGGCCCGACAGCGCGCCGCCGCCGCGCTGGGTGGGCGCCATCCTCACGGCCGCCTCGGGCTTCACGAGCTTCATCGCCCACGCCGGCGGACCGCCGATCAACGCCTACGTGATCCCGATGCGCCTGTCGCCCCTGCTGTTCACGGGCACCATGGCCTTCTTCTTTTTCTTCGTGAACCTGGCCAAGTGGGCGCCCTATGCCTGGCTGGGGCTGATCGACCTGCGCAACATGAGCACCTCGCTCGTGCTGCTGCCGCTGGCGCCCATCGGGGTGTGGATCGGTGTTCGCATCGCCCACCGCATCCGCCCCGAGCTGTTTTATCGCCTCATTCACATCGGCATGTTCCTTACAGGCTGCAAGCTGGTGTGGGACGCGCTGGCCTGAGTAACATAGCGCGCAACCGTTGTGCCAGTACCGGCCCCAGGGGCCGCAAGCCGAGGAGACGACATGCCGATCGTGGTGGTTGCGAATCCGAAGGGGGGCGTGGGCAAGTCCACGCTGTCGACCAACGTGGCGGGCTACTTCGCCCGCCAGGGCCACCACGTCATGCTGGGCGACATCGATCGCCAGCAGTCCTCGGGCCTGTGGCTCAAGCTGCGGCCTCCGCAGGCGCGACCGATCCAGACCTGGGAGATCTCGCATGACCTGATCGCGCGCCCGCCGAAGGAAGCCACGCACGTGGTGCTCGACACGCCCGCCGGCCTGCACGGCTGGCGTTTCAAGGACGTGCTCAAGTTCGCGAACAAGGTCATCGTGCCGCTGCAGCCGAGCATCTTCGACATCTACGCCACACGGGCTTTCCTCGACGAACTCGCCGAGACGCGCCGCGCCAGCAAGCTCGACGTCGGCATCGTGGGCATGCGGGTGGACCCGCGCACCATCGCCGCCGACAAACTGGCCGAATTCGTGGGCGGCCTGGGCCTGCCGGTGCTGGGCTACCTGCGCGACACGCAGAACTACATCCACCTGGCCGCGCGGGGGCTCACGCTGTTCGACGTCGCGCCCGGCCGGGTCGAGAAAGACCTGCAGCAATGGGAAGGCATCTGCCGCTGGCTCGACCAGTGAGGCCTGTCGCCGCGCCGACAGCGCTCGCCGGGCGACCCGCCTAGAGTGGCACGCATGCGCACTTTCGACACCCTTGAAGAGCTCGACGCGTGCGTCGGGCAGCAGGTGGCCAGCAGCGACTGGATCACCATCACGCAGACGCAGGTGAACGGATTCGCCGAGGCCACGGGCGACCACCAGTGGATCCATGTGGACGTGGAGCGGGCCAAGGCCGGGCCCTTCGGCGCGCCGATCGCGCACGGCTTTCTCACGCTGTCGCTGCTGCCGGTGTTCTTTGAATCGGCCATGGCGATCCGCCAGTCGTCCATGGGCGTGAACTACGGGCTCAACCGCGTTCGCTTCACGGCACCGGTGCCGGTGGGCAGCCGTCTGCGCGCGCACCTCACGCTGCAGGCGATCGAGCCGATCGACCACGGCGGGCGTCAGATGACCTGGGCGGTGAGCGTGGAGCGCGAGGGCAGCGAGAAGCCCGTCTGCCTGGCCGAGTCGCTGGTGCGCCGATACCCCTGAGCGGGCGCGTTACCGGATCCGCGCGAGCTGCTTCGGGTCGAGCCAGCCTTCGAAGATCTTGATCAGCGCGTCGATGCGTTGGGCCGCGGTTCGCTGGTCGTGGCGCTGCGAAATGAGCTGGAAAGCGTCGTTGCGCAGCAACCAGAGTTCCTGCGGCGTGCGCGCCAGCTCGATCTGGCGGCGCAAGCGATGCGCCGGCACGCTCATGCAGTCTTCGATGGTGAACAGCAGGTGCTGGCGGATCGTCATCAGATCCTTCAGGCGCGGCACGCGCGGCTTCTGCCGCGGCTCGGGGGCCACGCCCAGGAAGCGCGCGAGCAGTCCCATCACCGAGCCACTGCTGGCCGGGGGGTGATGGCGGGAACCTGATAGCTGGCGATCCATGGGCCTATGGTGGCCCACATCCAACGTCTGGGGGATGACAGAGGACGGGTTCGTGTGACGTGGATCACGCCGGCGGCAAATCGCCGAATCCGTGTTGCCGCCAGGCTTCGTACACCACCACCGCCACGGCGTTGGACAGGTTCAGGCTGCGTTGCCCGGCCCGCATGGGCAGCCGCAGCCGCTGTTCGGTGGGGATGCTGTCGCGCAGCGTCGCCGGCAAGCCGCTCGATTCGGCGCCGAAGACCAGCCAGTCGCCAGGCTGGAAGGCGGTGTCGTGCACGGCACCGGTGCCGCGGGTGGTGAGCGCGAACAGGCGGTCGCTGCGCGGTTGCTGGGTGGCCAGAAACTGCGGCCAGCCCGCGTGGCGCCGCACCTCGGCGTACTCGTGGTAGTCCAGCCCGGCGCGGCGCATGAGCTTGTCTTCCATGGAGAAGCCCAGCGGTTCGATCAGGTGCAGCGCGCAGCCCGTGTTGGCGCACAGCCGGATCACGTTGCCCGTGTTCGGCGGAATCTCGGGGTGCACCAGCACGACGTTGAACATGGGGCGGCGATCATAGCCATGCCTCAGGCCGGCGGATCGCCCGGCGCTGGCGTGCGGGCGAACACCAGTGCGTCCACCCGGGCCACGCCGGCCGCGTGCAGGGCCTGCGCCGCGGCCACCAGGGTGGCGCCCGTGGTGGTGACGTCGTCGACCAGCAGCACGCGCGCGCCCGCCATGGCCGCGAGCCGCTGCGGCGGCACCGCGAAAGCCCCTGCCAGGTTGCGCAGGCGCTCGGCGCGCGCCAGCCGGTGCTGCGGGGGGCCATCGCTCAACCGCACCAGGGCGTCGGCGCTGCGGGGGCGCGGGTGCCCGCGGCACAGGGCCTTGACCAGTTCCCACGGCGGGTGGTGGCCCCGTGTGGCCAGACGCGCGGCCGTGAGAGGCACCGGCGCCACCCAGTCGCAGCCGTCCAGGAGATCGTGGGCGCCGGGGGCGCGCAGCATCAGTTGGGCGAACGGCCCCGCCCAGCCGGCTTCGCCGCGGAACTTGAAGCGCGCGATCAGGGCGTCCCAGGGGTAGCCGTAGTCCACTGCCACCACGCAGTCTGCCGGGCCATCGGGTGCGCGCGGATGGGCCGCGCACGAGGTGCAAAACTCGGCTGTCAGGGGCGCTGCGCACCCCCGGCAGCGCGGGGAGGGCGATGCGAACCGTGCGATGCAGGCCTCGCACAGCGGGGTGGCGGGCCATCGGCCGCACACCTGGCAGGCGCTGGGCCATCGGGCCAGGGGCAAGGTGAACGGCATGGCCGGTCAATATACTGAGCGGCTCTTGCCGATACCGGCGCTGGCGCCTGCTGGCGCAATGCCTTGAAGCCCACCTCCCCCGATGCCACCGACCGCGTGCCCGGTCTTGACCCGCGTGCGGCCGCGCGCTGGCTGCGCCTCCCCCGCACCCAGAGCCCCTGGCTGCATGAAGAGGTGGCTTCGCGCATGGTCGAGCGACTCCAGTGGTTCCGCGAAGCGCCCACGGGCTGGCTGCACTGGGAGCCGGTGCTGGGTGGCCTGCAGGGCCACGCCCGCGTGCGCGCGGCGTTGCCCGATGCGGCGTGTCAGGTCTGGTCACACGACCTGGCGCAAGCCCTGAAGGCCACGCGAGAACCCGCAGCGCGTTCGCCCTGGAACCCCTGGCGGCGGGCGCGCGATGTCGAGCCCGATGCCGCCGACACCGCCCGGCCGGTGCCCTTGCTCTGGGCCAACATGGGCCTGCACGCCGAGCCTTCGCCCCAGGCCTTGCTGGCGCGCTGGCACGCGCACCTGGCGCCGGGTGGCTTCCTGCTCATGTCCTGTCTGGGACCGGATTCGCTGGCGGAGTTGCGCGCGGTGTACGCGCAGCTGGGCTGGCCCGCGGCCACGCACGCTTTCACCGATTTGCACGACTGGGGCGACATGCTCGTGCACGCGGGCTTTGCCGAGCCCGTGATGGACATGGAACGCCTCACGCTGACCTACGGCAGCGCGCAGGCGATGCTGGACGACCTGCGACAGATGGGCCGCAACCTGGCGAGCGACCGCTTCCCGGCCTTGCGCGGGCGCGCCTGGCGGCAGGCACTGATCGAGGGCATCGAACGCCACGGCGCGCGCGACGCCGAAGGGCGGCTGCGCCTGGGTTTCGAGATCGTCTATGGCCATGCCGTCAAGGCCGAGCCACGCGCACGCAGTGGGCAGACGGCGGTGCCGCTGGACGACGTGCGCGAGCAGTTGAGGCGCCGCCGCGGCTGATGCGCCGGTGTTGGCGGGCTCGAGAACCCGAGCGATGCGGGTGGCAAGGGCGTCGTCCACCCTCTGCTGGCGGCTACAATCCCGCGGTTTTGAGTTGAAGGGCATTTTCCCTGCGCTGGTGCGCGGTCTTCGGGTCGCGCATCGACCAACCGGTGGTGTGGGTGTGAGTCCGTCCAGCAGCGCGTACCGCTTTGCAACCCAGTCCGATGCGGGCATGGAATGGCGGCTGCGTCGCAACTGTTCGGTCACGCCTGCCCAGCTCGGCATGCTGTACGCCTCCCTCTGTGTGGTTTCACTGGGTGTGGCCGGGTTCTTCTGGGCCCAGGGCGCGACGCTGGTGCTGCCATTTGCCGCATTGGAGCTGTTGGCTGTAGGTGCCGCGTTTCTGGTGTACGCGCGGCATGCCACCGATGGCGAGCGCGTGCGGCTGATGGAGCGCGCGCTGGTGATCGAGCAGGAAACGGCTGGCCGGCTCAAGCGCTGCGAATTCGCGCGCGACTGGGTGCGGGTCGATTCGAAAGAGGGTGCTCCGAACCTCATCGAGGTGCGTGGCGGCGGGCAAACGGTGCACATCGGGCGCCACCTGCGCGCCGAACTGCGGCCGGTGCTGGCGCAGGAGATTCGACGGGCTTTGCGGGGTGGCTGACGTCACGCCGCGAAGCCGGCAAGTTTGGTGTAATCGAGGTCGATATCAATCGACGCTTATATTGAGGCGCAACAAGTGAGTAAGACGACGAAGACGCTCCACGACCTTCGCCACCGTGTCCGGGCGGTGCGCAATGCGGTTGGCCTGACGCTGTTGAGCGCCGGGGTCTGGACCTCGGTGGCCGCCCAGAAGGTGAATGACCTGCCCGGCGGTCCGGCGGTCAACCAGCTCAACTTCGCGCCTCCCGTCACCAAGATCGCCGAGGAGCAGCACTGGCTGCACTGGTTCATGATGGCCCTCTGCGCCGTGATCTTCGTGATCGTCTTCGGCGTGATGTTCTATTCCATCCTCAAGCACCGCAAATCGGTGGGCCACAAGTCGCAGGAACTGGCCGAGCCGATCTGGGTGGAGCTGGGCTGGACCATCGTGCCGCTGCTGATCGTCATCGGCATGGCGCTGCCCGCCACCAAGGTGCTGGTGGCCCAGAAAGACACCACCAACGCCGACCTGACCATCAAGGCGGTCGGCATGCAGTGGAAGTGGGGCTACGAGTACATCAAGGGCGAGGGCGAGGGCATCGGCTTCCTTTCCACGCTGGATACCGCGCACCGCACCATGTCCAGCAGCGGCAAGCCCGAAGCCACCGACGACTACCTGCTCAAGGTCGACAACCCGTTGGTGGTGCCGGTGGGCAAGAAGGTCCGCATCATCACCACCGCCAACGACGTGATCCACGCCTGGATGGTGCCGGCCTTCGGCGTCAAGCAGGACGCCATCCCCGGCTTCGTGCGCGACACCTGGTTCCGCGCCGAGAAAACCGGCGACTTCTACGGCCAGTGCGCCGAGCTGTGCGGCAAGGAACACGCCTACATGCCGATCCACGTGAGGGTGGTCTCTGCGGAGGAGTACACCACCTGGGTGACCGAGAAGAACAAGGCCATGGCCGCCGCAGCCGACGACCCGAGCAAGGTCTGGACCCTGACCGATCTGGTCAAGCGTGGCGAGTCGGTCTACGCCGCCAATTGCGCGGCCTGTCACCAGGCCAACGGCAAGGGCGCCGGCCCCATCAAGGCACTCGATGGCTCGCCCGTGGTGCTCGATGCCGACAAGTCCAAGATGATCAACGTGCTGCTCAATGGCCAGAACAATGGCGCCATGCCCGCGTGGAAGCAGCTGTCCGACACCGAGCTGGCCGCTGTTCTCACCTATACCAAGAACAGCTGGAGCAACCAGACCCAGCGCCTTGTGCAGCCCGCCGAAGTGCAGGCTGCCCGCCAGTGATCCGCCGCGCGCGCATCGATTGAGAAACTGAGGAAATCCCCATGAGTGCAGTGCTCGACCACCACGACGGCCACGATCACGATCACGACCACCATGCGCCCACGGGTTGGCGCCGCTGGGTGTTCGCCACCAACCACAAGGACATCGGGACCCTGTACCTGCTGTTCTCGTTCACCATGCTCATGGTCGGCGGCGTGCTGGCCCTGGGCATCCGTGCCGAGCTGTTCCAGCCCGGCCTGCAACTGGTGAA
>VFQR01003004.1_pt1 | contig 9952 bp, 8 predicted proteins | sample 3512321 | NCBI WGS metagenome assembly VFQR01 (sample SAMN10412374, study PRJNA504923) | tailings metagenome | isolation source: Relicate 3 Philex TSF1 revegetated site | place: Philippines: Tuba, Benguet | collected 2017-08-29
TCCGGGCAGTTCTGCAGAAAGGCGTCCACCAGCTCGGGGCGATAATGCTCGCCAAGCTCGTTGCGCAGGTAGGTGCGCGGCTGTTCGATGTCCTCGACGATGCCGGCGCGCCGGGCCAGCGGGTTGCGCGGCGCCCACAGCCAGCCGCCGGACCAGGCGGTCGCGCCGCCGAGCACCGCGTCCTTCTCCACCAGGATCACCCGTTTACCCAGGTGCGCGGCGCTGACCGCAGCAGCCAGCCCCGCCGCGCCGGAGCCGACCACCAGCAGGTCGCAATCGAATGGGGCATGGGGCATGGCAGAACTCCGCATTGAGATTATTGGAACTTGGTTCCATATTCTATTTTGGCTACCGGGAAGCGCCAAGGCGTGGTGCATAAAGTAGCGGGGAAACTGTGCGGTCAGCGGTCAGCTCGGCAGAAAAGAAAAGGCCCGTCGCAAGGACGGGCCTAAGGTGCCGTAACACATTGGAGTCAATCGTGAAGCGGTGCAGCCTTTACAGCAGGGACAGCGGGTAGTTGATGATCAGACGGTTCTCGTGCAGATCGGCACCCACGTCGCGGCGCACGTCGGAGTTGCGCCAGCGGATACTGAGGTTCTTCAGCGTGCCTTCCTGAATGGTGTAGGCCAGCTCCGATTCGCGCCCCCACTCCTCAGCATCGTTGCGACCGCCAGCGTGGATATTGTTGCCGCTGACGTAGCGGTTCATCAGGGTCAGGCCGGGGATGCCGAGGCCGGCGAAGTTGTAGTCGTGGCGAACCTGCCAGGAGCGTTCCTGCGGGTTGTCATAGCTGTTGGTGAAGCCGTCGTTGACCAGCGTGCCGCCGCTGGTGCCGTCGACACGCATGAACTTGGTGTCGCCGCTCAGGCGCTGATAGGCCACCATGAAGCTGTTGTTGCCGGTCTTGGCCGTGAACGCGCCCTGGTAGACCTTGTTATCCAGGTCGCCGGCCTTGGCCGCACCTTCTTCCTTGCCCGTGATATAGCCCAAGTTGGCACCCAGTACCCAGTCGCCGACCGGCTGGCTGTGCGTCAGTTGCACGTAGCTCTGCTGGTAGACGTCTTCCAGGCGCGCATGCCAGACGCCGACCATGGTGTTGTTGCCGTTGAAGCGGTATTCGCCACCACCGAAGTCGAACGCGCTGCTGTCGTAACGGTTGCTACCGATGCTGAAGGACATGCGCTCCATGCTGCCGTCGTTACGCTGGCTGTTGCCATTGAAACGACCGCCGTACAGGGTCAGCCCCTCGATCTCGCTGGAGGTGATCTGTCCGCCCTTGAACGTCTGCGGCAGCGAGCGGCCATCGTCGGCACGCAGGATCGGCAGCACGGCGAACCACTCACCGACTTTCAGTTCGGTTTTGGAGATCTTCGCCTTGGCAGCGATGGCGGTACGGCCGAAGTCATCCGGTGCATGGCGGTCGTTGCCGACGCCATGTACCGGCAGCAGTTGGCTGCCGATGGTGCCGCGGCCGCCATCGAGCTTGACCGAGTACAGGCCCAGCACATCGAGGCCGAACCCGACGGTGCCCTCGGTGAAACCGGAGCGGGCGTCGAGGATGAAGCTCTGGGTCCATTCGGCGGCCTGACCCTGGTCATCGCCACGGACGTTGGGACCGGTATGGTTGAGGAAGTTGCGGTTGAAGTAATAGTTGCGCAGCCCAAGGGTGACCTTGGCGTCATCGACGAAGCCGGCTGCGTGGACGCTACCGACAGGCAGAGCGGCGATGACGGACAGTGCCAGTGCACTGGGTAGCAGGCGAGTAACGGTGGTTTTCATTGTTGTTCCTCTTTGGCATTTTCTTCGGGGTGCACGACCCCCTCTGCGTTGGCAGATACGCAAAACGAGGGGGAGCGCCGGTGCTTACCGGCGAAGGTGCGTCAGGTCGGGATCAGGGCTTGGCGATGCCGACCGAGTCCGGGGAAATGTCGATGGCCTTGGCCTTGTACATCGACCAGGTGGTGACCGACTGCCAGCGCTTGAGGAACTCCTCGGCTTCCGCGCCGTTGAGGTTCAGGCTCTGCGCGCCGAAGTTCTTCAAAAAGCCCTGGAACTCGGGATTGGCCACGGCTTTGGCATAGGCATCGACCAGCTTCTGCTTGACGTCATCCGGGGTGTCCTGGCGTACGAAGGCGCCCCAGAACGGGCCCCACGGCAGGTATTCGGCGATGGCCGGCAGAGCCTTGGTGATCGGCTCCACGCCCGGCAGCTCCGGGGTTTCCTCGGTGGCGAACACGGCCAGGGCCTTGAGCTTGCCGCTGCGTACCAGCTCGCGTGCGGCGGCCAGGCTCAGCGGCATGAAGTCGATGTGCTTGCCCATCAGTGCGGTGATGCCGGGTCCGTCGCCGCCGAAGGTCACTTCACGCACTTTCAGTTCGTCCACCGCATTGATCATCGCGCTGACGGTGCTCGGCAGACCGCCAGCACCGGTGGAGCCCATGCGCAGGGTGTCCGGGTTGGCCTTGGCGGCGGCCAGCAGTTCGGCCATGTTGTTGAACGGCGCGTCGGCGTTGGCGGCGATCACCACCACGTTCTGGCCGATGATGCTCACCGGGTAGAAGTCGGCGTAGTCGAAGTCGGCCAGTTTCAGCACCTTGTACAGCTGCGGGTTCTCCGCACCGAGCAGAACGGTGTAGCCATCGGGGCGCTGGCTCTTGACGAAGGTGCTACCGATCACGGCGGTGCCGCCCGGGCGGTTGTTGAGGATGAACTTGCCGCCCAGTTCCTTCTCCACGTACGGGGTCAGGCTGCGCATGACGTTGTCGGTGGCGCCGCCTGCGCCCCAGGGAATGACCGCCTGGATGCTGCGCTCGGGGTATTCGGCGTGGGCTGGCAGAGCCAGGGTGATGGCGCTGAGTCCGAGAGCGGCGCCGGTCAGTAGCGATTTGAACATGTGGAGACTCTCCATCGGTTGTTGTTGTGAGCCCCTGTAGGCCGGGGCACGCCTGGTGAAACCGGGTATCAGCCGCGTGTCGAAGCCGGGCTGAACTTGCTCTTGAGCTTCTTCAGTAGTGGGGTGTTGCCCAGCAGGATCAGCACCACCGCAGCGCTGAGGATCAGTGACAGCGGGCTGCTGACCAGGCCTTGCAGCAGCTCCACCGGGTTGTCGCCGGCCGACGACATCGCCTGGCGATAGGAGGTGTCCATCAGTGGGCCGAGGATGGCGCCGAGGATGATCGGGCCCATCTGGAAGCCAAAAATCTTCAGCAGATAACCGAGTAGTCCGAAGCCGAGCATCCAGTACACCTCGGTCATGCTGCTGTTGATCGAGTAGGTACCGACCACGCAGAGCACCAGGATCAGCGGAATCAGCACGGCCTTGGGCATTTCCACGAACTTGGCGAAGAGCTTGATGCCCATCAGGCCGAAGATCATCAGGAACACGTTGGCCAGCAGCAGGTTGCCGACGGTGAAGTAGAAGATGTGCGGGTTTTCCACCATCAGCATCGGGCCGGGATTCAGGCCATGCACCACCAGGGCGCCGATGATCACCGCAGTAACCGCGTCGCCGGGCATGCCCAACGTCAGCATCGGCACGTAGGCACCACCGACCGCTGCGCTGTTGGCGGTTTCCGGCGCCACCAGGCCCTCGTAGGCACCCTTGCCGAAGGGTTTGGTCGGATTCTTCACGGTGCGCTTGGCATGGTCATAGGCCATCAGCGCGGCGATGTCGCCGCCGACACCGGGCAGCACGCCGACGATGACACCGATGATGGAGGTGCGGATCGACAGCGGCAGGAACTTCAGCACCATGGCGAAGGAGGGCAGGATCTTGTCCACCTTCTGGCGGATGACCGGGCTGTCGAGGTTGTGCAACTGATAGAAGGCTTCGGCGACGCCGAACAGACCGATCATCAGCACCACGTAATGGATGCCGCCCATCAGCTCGACCTGATCCAGGGTGAAGCGGCCTTCGGCGGTGACCGGGTCCATGCCCACCAGGCCGATCACCGCGCCAAGTGCGGCGGCGAAGATGCCCTTGGCCAGTGAACCCTCGGCCAGGCTGCCGACCAGCAGCAGACCGATGGCGGCGACCAGGAAGTAATCGCGCGGGGCGAAGCGCAGGGCCAGGTCACCGATCAGCGGCGCGGCGCTGGCCAGCATCAGTGTGCCGACGATACCGCCGACCACCGACATCACGGTACTCAGGCCGATGGCGCGTCCGGCTTCGCCCTGCTGCGCCAGTGGGTAGCCGTCGAAGGCCGTGGCCACCGAGGACGGCGCGCCGGGGATGTTCAGCAGGATGGCGCTGCGCGAGCCGCCGTAGACGCCGCCGATGAAGATGCCGACGATCAGTGCCAGGGCGTCGTTGACGTCCCAGGCGAAGGTGAAGGAGACCAGGATGGACACCGCCATGGTCACCGACAGGCCCGGGATGGCGCCGATGTAGATGCCGGCGAAAGTGCCCAGTGCGGTCAGCATCAGCAGCTGCGGGTCACTCCAGGCCATCAGCAGGTAGGAAAGGGTATCGCTCATCTCGGGTGCCTCGTTATGGCAGGTAAACGCTGAACGCCAGGCTGAACAGCAGGTAGATCAGCACCAGCAGGACAGCCGCAATGAGAACCGCATTGAGGACGCGGCCATTGCGCAGGTAGACGATCGACAGCACCAGAAAGAAGAAGGTACTGACGTAGAAGCTGACCCACTGCATCGCTGCCAGGTACGCCACGGCCAGCAGGCCGAAGACCAGGGTGCGACAGGGAAAGTGGGTGCGACGAAACTGCTGGAAGGCGTCCAGCCAGCCGCTGCAGTCGGGCTTGGCCTTGCCGATCAGCTCGGCGGCGATCTTCGCCGCGGAGAGGATCATCACCAGCGCGACGCCGAGTGGAAACGCGCCTGGGGAGTTGACCGAAGAGAAACCGGAAATCTGATAGGCCAGGTAAAAAACCACCAGGCTTGCCAGCAACAGCAGGACACAGAAGGTGCGCTCGCCGACCAGCATCTTGTCTGTCTTGTTCATGCTATCGCTCCGACAGAGTGTGGAAGGAATGGGTCGAGTCAGGCGTTGCGCGCGGGCGGCTGCTTGGCCATCGCCGTGGCGGGCAGGCACGGCCACGACGCGCCATGCATGTCGGGACAGGCAGAAGCGCGGGAGGGGATGGCCAGAGCGGATGGGGGTGACCTGTCATCGAACGATGAGCGGATTGCCGGGCGGGGAGCGATCCTCGCCTTGGCATGGGTGGCCGGGGCACGCAGGTGCAGAGGCTGTGACATGACAATTGACCTTCTTATATTTATTGGCTGCTGAAACGTTCGAAGCGTGATGCACCAGGCAGAAGATCACTTCGTTTTCAGGCGTGTCGGAATAGTGTGCCGACCACACCGGCCATTTCAATTCGCTAAACGGGGTTTTGTTCGATAATCGAACAAGAACGAACTGGTTAGTACATTACGCGTCGCGTCGGCAGTATCGCGCGTCCGCGTCCTTGCATCCAGAGGCAGGGTCCGTCAGCTCGCATCGACCGGCGCTTGTCTCTTAGAATCGGCGCAAATTATCCAGAGACACTCTCATGGCCGGCAGTCAGATCGAACGTGCGTTCAGCCTTCTCGAAAGCCTCACTCGCGACGCCCGTGGCGTGCAGATGCAGGCACTGGCCGATGAGCTGGATATTCCCAAGAGCGCCACGCATCGCATGCTCGCCGAGCTGATTCGCCTGGGCTATGTGCGCCAGGATGCGCTCACCAGCCGTTATCGGCTGTCGACCAAGCTGGTGGCGCTCGGCTTTCGCTATCTGGCCAACAGCGGCGCCGACGTGGTGCAGCCGATTCTCGACAGCCTGGCCGAGAGCAGCGGCGAGCTTGTGCGTCTGGGCGTCATCGAGGGCGAGCGGCAGACCTGGATCGCCAAGAGCCAGGGCGCTCGCTCCGGCCTGCGCTACGATCCCGACATGGGCCGCGACGCACCGCTGTTCTACACCGCTTCCGGGCATGCCTGGCTGGCCAGCATGAGCGATGCCGAGGCCTTGGCGCTGGTGGCGCGACAAGGTGTGGCTGACCCCGCAGAGTTCGGTCCCAATGCGCCGCGCAACGAGCAGGAACTGTTGCAACGCCTGGCCCTGGCTCGTCAGCAGGGTTACGCCTGGGTGATGGAAAGCTCATCGCTGGGCACTGCGGCACTGGCCACCGTCGTGCGCCACCCCGTCGAAGAGCGGGTGATCGGTGTACTGAGCATCGCCGGACCCAGTGCGCGTCTGCCTCTGACGCGTATCGAGCAACTGGCGCCTGAGTTGCTGGCCGCCGCTGCCGAACTGTCCGCCGCCAGCCCTGCCTCCGAACTGTTCGCCTGAGCACGTAGCAAGCCACACGCCCAGCCCTCGTAGGAGCGGCTTTAGCCGCGAATCAGCGTCCATCGCGGCTGAAGCCGCTCCTACGGTCTGTCCAATCCGACTCCGCTGCCGGTGCGCGCGGCGCACCCTACGAAACTGCCGACGAGTTGTCCGCTGCCAGCCCTGCCTCCGAGCTGTTCGCCTGATCCGCTGGAAGGCAGCGCGTCCACCTCAACGTAGGAGCGGCTTCAGCCGCGATCAGCGTCCTTCGCGGCACCGCTGCGCCTGCAGGTAACCCGCGGGCCTGACCCCGAAGCCGATTGCTCTCAAGGCGCGGTGCGCATGACGCGCCCTACGAATCCCGTGTCGACTTCTGAGTGTGCAGCGAAGCCTGGGGCATTCCCTGCATTTTCGGCTTGCGCTATTTTTGGAACTAAGTTCTAAATATTAAAAAGGTCTGCGCCTGATGCATTCGCTGCCCCCGCGTAAAGACGACAACAAGAGGATCAACGCGTGACTTCCCCCCTGCGTATTGCCCTGATCGGCGCTGGCGTCATGGGCCGACAGCACCATCAGCACCTGCAGAACCTCACTGAGGCACAACTCTGTGCCATCGCCGATCCCGGCCCGCAGGCCGCCGAATTCGCCGCGCAGTGCGGCGTGGCGCATTTCACCGAGCACCGGCAGATGCTGGCCGCGGCGAACCCTGAGGCGGTGATCGTTGCCAACCCCAACGCCCTGCATGTCAGCACCGCGCTCGACTGCATCGCCGCAGGCGTGCCGGTGTTGCTGGAAAAGCCGGTCGGCGTGCACCTGGACGAGGTGAGCGAGCTAGTCACGGCCAGCGAACGCAGCGGTGTACCCGTGCTGGTCGGCCATCATCGCCGGCACAATCCGCTGATCGTGCGTGCCCGCCAGTTGATCGCGCAAGGCGCGCTGGGGCGGCTGACCACGGTGACCGCACTGTGGCAGGTGCACAAGCCGGACAGCTACTACGACATAGCCTGGCGCCGCGAGGCCGGTGCCGGGATGTTGCTGACCAACCTGATTCATGACCTCGATCTGTTGCGTCACCTGTGCGGCGAAGTACGCCAGGTGCAGGCCGTCACCAACAACGGCGTACGCGGCTTCGCCAATGAGGACAGCGCTGCGGTGCTGCTGCAGTTCGAAAACGGTGCGCTGGGCAGCCTGACCGGCTCCGACGCCGCCGTGGCGCCTTGGAGCTGGGAACTGACCGCGGGCGAGAATCCGGTCTACCCGCGCCAGGCCGACCAGCCCTGTTATCTGCTCGCTGGTACGCGTGGGGCGCTGAGCATTCCGCAGCTCAAACGCTGGCATTACGCCGAGGCTGGAGCCGGCTGGCATGATCCGCTGCAGCAGGTGCAGGAGCACTTCGACGCAGGCGAGGCGCTATACCGCCAGTTGCAGCATTTCGTCCAGGTCGCCCGTGGCCAGGCTGAGCCGCTGGTCAGCGCTGCCGATGCCGGTCGCACTCTGGCGTTGGTCGAGGCCATTCGCCAGGCGGCGGAAAGCGGGCAGGCCTGCATCCCGGAAACCCTCTGAGCAGAGAATCATCATGAGCGAACGTATTCTGTCCCTGGCCGCCCTGACCGTGCTCGAGCTGTCGCCGCCGCAAATGGTCGAGGTGGCGGCGCGCGCCGGCTATAGCCATGTTGGCTTGCGTCTGGTGCCGGCCACACCGGAGGAACATCACTTCCCGCTGGTGGCCGATGCCGCCCTGCGTGCACGGACCCTGCAGCGTTTGCGCGATACCGGCATCCGGGTGCTCGATGTGGAAATTCTGCGCCTGAGGGCGCAAACCCGCGTCAGCGACTTCGAGGCCATCCTTGCCGTAGGCGCCGAGTGCGGTGCCAGCGAACTGCTGGTAGCCGGCAACGATCCGCTCGAGGCGCGCCTGACTGACAACTTCGCTACGCTCTGTGATCTGTCCGCGCAGTACGGCCTGCATCCGCACCTGGAGTTCATGCCCTGGACCGACGCCCGCGATCTGCCTCAGGCGGCGCGTATCGTCAACGCCGCGGGACGAGCCAATGGCTGCGTGCTGGTCGATGCCTTTCACTTCGACCGTTCGGCCTCGCGCTTGCAGGACCTGGCGGCTGTGCCCGCCGAGCGCCTGCGCTACGCTCAGTTGTGCGACGTAGCCGGGCCACGTCCCGATGACATGGACGAGATTCTGCGCCAGGCGCGCAACGAGCGGCGCTTCCCTGGTGACGGTGATTCTGACCTGCCGGGCTTGCTGCGAACCCTGCCGGCGAACATTCCACTGAGCCTAGAAATTCCCACCCGGCAGTTGCTGGAGCAGGGCGTCAGCGCTTTGCAGCGGGCCAGCCTGGCGCTGGAGAAGACCCGGCAGTTGCTTGATCGTCAGGCGTAAACCCCTCAGTTGCTCGCACGGCGCATGGGCGCCGTCCGGTTGTGCTCTGTATAGTTGGTTTCCCACATGGCCTGATGATGCTCGCACTGGGCGGCTTTGGCATGGCGGCGCACCTGCTGTTGACCCATGCCTTTCGTCACGCGGCTCCCGCTTTGCTGGCACCGTTCGGCTATGTACAGATCGTCTTCGCCGGCCTGCTGGGTCTGCTGGTGTTTCAGCACTGACCGGACAATACGGCGTTGCTCGGCATCATCTGCCTCAGTGGCTTGGCGTCAGCCTGGCAGAGCCGGCGACAGTCTCGCAAATAAGTATTGTTCGATTATCGAACGGAAAACTAACTGGTTCGTTCATTTTGAATTGCTGATCTGCATTGCCCTGCCAATAATCCAGGCTACGAACAATCCATGAGCGCCGACCAACCGGCGAGTGAGGGCTCTGGAGCTTCTCGATCCCTCACTCTGCCCACCACGGCGCCGCCTCAGCCCGGAGCCGTCTATGCAGCGTTCAATTGCCACCGTTTCCCTCAGCGGTACCCTGCCCGAGAAGCTCGAAGCCATTGCTGCTGCCGGCTTTGACGGTGTGGAAATCTTCGAGAACGACCTGCTCTACTACGACGGCAGCCCCAGCGAAATCCGCAAGCGATGCGCTGATCTTGGCTTGGCCATTACCCTGTTCCAGCCATTTCGTGATTTCGAAGGCTGTCGCCGCGACCGTCTGCAGCGCAACATCGACCGTGCCGAACGCAAGTTCGACCTGATGCAGGAACTGGGCACCGACCTGGTGCTGGTGTGCAGCAACGTCGCCGCCGACTCGCTGGGCGATGATGAAATCCTCATCGATGATTTGCGCCTGCTCGGCGAACGTGCCGGCGCACGTGGCCTGCGCATCGGTTATGAAGCGCTGGCCTGGGGGCGTCACGTCAACACCTACCAGCAGGTATGGAACCTGGTGCGCCAGGTCGACCATCCGGCTGTTGGGATGATCCTCGACAGTTTCCATACCCTGTCGCTCAAGGGCGATCCGGCGGCCATCGCCGATATTCCGGGCGACAAGATCTTCTTCGTGCAGATGGCCGATGCGCCGATTCTTGCGATGGACGTGCTGGAGTGGAGCCGACACTTCCGCTGCTTCCCAGGGCAGGGAGAATTCGATCTGGCGGGTTTCCTCGCTCCCATCCTGCGTAGCGGTTATCGCGGTCCGCTGTCGCTGGAGATCTTCAACGATGGATTCCGCGCCGCGCCACCTCGGCAGAACGCCGCCGACGGTCTGCGCTCGCTGCTCTATCTCGAGG